>Ga0164242_10001683_pt1 | contig 26222 bp, 18 predicted proteins | sample OricomgcompostMG_FD_108783 | JGI IMG/M metagenome (GOLD analysis project Ga0164242, IMG submission 108783) | Miracle-Growth compost microbial communities from Emeryville, California, USA - Original compost - Miracle growth compost (MG) ...
AGACGTGTGCCGGGTCCTACGCGACGTAATCCCGCCAACTCCGCCAGGTCCGGAAGGAAGCAACGGTAACGGGTCATTACGGGCGCAGTAGGTCGCCCGGTACATTTTTATGCGCCTCGACGTACATGGGTTGGCTGTTCCGCGATGGCGCAGCAGGTCGCCCCGGACGTTCTCTTCCAGGGTCCGCAGAGACGGACCGCAGAGGATTCTTTCAGGATCAGCCCCCGTTCGACGATTCCTTCCAGGCTATTGTTCTGCTTAGTTTTCCGGTAGATGATGGATGAGGGCAGACGTTTGCCTCGGGCCGGAGTTGTGGGTTTGGGAGTGACAGTCCACGCCCGCATCGAGGAAAATGGTCTGGGTTGGGCCGAGCTGCGGTTCGGCCTGCTTTCAAAGGGATTTGAGGTGCAAGTTTGAGTCTGACGTTGAAGCCGCGCGCGCAGGTGCGGGCAAAGATCTCCTCAGTAGGCAGTTATGTTCCACCTCGGTTGCTGACCAACGCAGACCTGGAAAAGATGGTCGAGACGAACGACCAGTGGATTGTGGAGCGCACGGGAATTCGGGAGCGGCATCTGGTCGAACCAGGAGTTGCTACCAGTGACCTGGCGGTGGAGGCGGCGAAGTGCTGCCTTGCCCGGCGCGGCGTGGACCCCAAAGAGGTCGAGGTCATTATCGTGGCCACGGTCACGCCGGACATGCTGTTTCCGGCGACGGCCTGCCTGGTGCAGGACAAGCTGGGAGCCAAGGGCGCATGGGGATTCGATCTTTCCGCAGCGTGCTCGGGCTTTCCCTATGCCCTGCAGGTTGGGGCCAAGCTGATCGAGAGCGGGATGCACAAGAAGGTCCTGGTGATCGGGGCCGATGTGATGAGCTCCATCATCGATTACACGGACCGGACGACGTGCGTGATCTTTGGCGACGGCGCAGGCGCAGTTCTGCTGGAGCCGTGCGAAGAGGGCGAGGTCGGGCTGATCGATTACTGGCACGAGATCGACGGGTCGGGCGCTGTGTCGCTGAACATGCCAGGAGGCGGAAGTCTTCATCCGGCTACGGCAGAGACGGTTGCGAAGAAGATGCACTACGTTCATCAGGACGGTCAGTCGGTCTACAAGTTTGCCGTTCGCAAGATGGCCGAGGCGGCAGAGACGGTTCTCAAGCGGAACGGCGTGGGCGGAAGCGAGCTCTCCTGTTTCATTCCACACCAGGCCAATAAGCGCATCATTCTGTCCACGGCGGAAAGGCTGGGCATGCCGGAGGAGCGCGTGGTGATTAATATCGATCGGTTCGGCAACACGACGGCGGGTACGATTCCGCTGGCGATGCAGACTGCGTTGGACGAGAAGCGCCTGAAGAAGGGCGACCTGGTTCTGCTGGCCAGCGTGGGTGCGGGCTTTACCGTAGGCGCGACGTTGCTGCGGTGGGAGTTCTGAGAGGGGCAATCTTTTGGAACAGCAAAGAGGCGGACCCATTGGGTTCGCCTCTTTGGCTTGAGATGGATCGCTGCGGCACCGCGGAGGTCGTTTTCAGCGCACGGATTGGCGGCGGATGAGGGGATGGAGGAGGGAGCGCTCCCGCTCCTGCTCGATGTGGTCGCAGAAGCTGTCGTGAGGCATCCATTGTTTGCAGATGGAAGGTCCATCGGTGCTGATTCTGCGGAACAGCTCGGGGGTGGGAGGGTCGTTGGTTGATGGCTTGGTTGAACCGGGTGGGAGATCGACGAGGCGCTTTGCCTGAAGCAGGACGTCGGAGTTGTAGCGCTCCAGCATTCGAGTGTCGTAGTACGGCGGCATCAGATCGTAGGTCAGCCAGCTCCAGGCTCCTATGTAGGCGTAGACCAGGAATTCGCGATGCTCTGCGAGGAAGGTCTTGCTGGGGACAATCTGCAGGGGGAACCATGGGCGCAGATCGAGCAGGCCGCGATCGACCGTGTCCTGCTGGAGATACTTCACGGAGGCTTCCGGACTGGCGACGTAGGCGATGTTCTGGACCATTGCTCGCGGGGAATAGAACGAGATCTGGTGAAAGATGGTGATGTCGGAGAGAGCGAGCGGAGCGTCTGCGTGATCGCCGAGCAGGTGCATCTGCTCGGCGAGGCGAGTGACGGCAACTTCCTGGATGCGGAGGGTCCTGATGCCATGGACGACGAAATAGAGCATGGCGGCACAGCAGAGCAGGAGTGGGAAGCTGCGCGGACGAGGCGCCAGAGCAAAGCCGAAGTGGCAGAGCGCCACCATTGCCCCGATGATGCCTGCCAGGGCGTACCGTTCGGTAAAGCCGTGGGTTACGAATTTGGCCAGAAGCATGGCGAACAGAGGCACCGCGATGATGCATGCCCAGGCCACGACTTCGTAGGTAGAGAAGTGTCGCAGGATGCGCTCTCTGCCTCCCTGCTCGAAGGAGTCAGAGCGTAGCGCTGCGATGAGGAATGGGATGGCGCCGAGGATCAGAATGTTGGTCAGCGCGCCGAGGATGCCTGGATAGAACTCGAGCAGGCTTCCCCAGATGGGGGTCGCCCAGAAATGGGCAGAGTAGGAGTTAGCGCTGCGGATGACGGAGAGAAAAGCGAGAAGAGGAACGCCTGCTCCGGCAAGCGCCAGCCACACCCAGGGATCGATCCTGCGGAGCTGCACGGTGCGGGCGATCTCGCCCAGGGCGAGCGCGAAGAAGAACAGCACAGCGTAATAGTGGCTGGATACTGACAGCGCCGACGCGAAGAACAGTGTGCACAGCCAGAGGGTACGCCTGCGATGGGACGAGGCGATTCTCTGCCAGGCGAGAAGTGATAAGGAGCAGAATCCAAGCATGCTGCCGTATCCGCGGGCTTCGGTCGCGTAGTAGATTGCGCTGGACGTGAGCGGCATCAGCATACCCAGGAAGGCCCACATCACCGAGGTCCGATTGCGCAGCATGTAGAAGAGGCAGATACACATCAGCCCGAAGCCTGCCATGGGCAGCAGGCGAATGGTGACGTGGCTGAGTCCGAAGATCGCGGTGACCTGGTGGATGAGGTAGTAGAAGAGCGGAGGGTGTTGATCGGCGCCGGTCTTCAGCCCGTCCAGCATTCCTGCCATCGTTGCGGGCCGGGAGAGGTAGAGGGTGAAGAACTCGTCATCCCAAAGGAGCTTATGGCGCGCAACCAGAGTGGTGATTGTGATGTAGATGGGTAGAAAGAGCGCGAAGACGAGGCGGCTGCCCTGCGCCTCGAAGGCCGCGGCGATCTTCTCCAGTTGGACGAGGGTCCACGAGACACGCTCCCTGGCGTGCTCCATGGATGCAACACGGATCTGGGTCATGACCATCTCCAATGGTTCAGGGCAGATGCGTCAAAGTGGAAGAAAAGAAGTTCTATGAAGCCTTCGGTCTTTCGCCGATTCTGTTAGTGGAAGTGGCCCGGCTGCATTGAAACTGCCTGGATCAAAACCTCCTTTCCGAGCGAGGCGCGATACATGGTCGTCCTCCGCACAAGTATGGGTCAGGCCGGGGTTCCGCTCCGGGATGCGAGCTTGGACGAGGCCTTGAGCGACTTCGTGGCCCGGTACAGTTGCCAGGCAGCGATGGCGCAGCCGATGAGGATGACGCCCCAGATAATGACCAGCAAGGTTGTGGCGTACCTGGCCGAGAGCTGGCCCCACAGCCGCAGAATCGAGCGACCGTAGTAGAGGCCGAGGCCGGCGGCGATCAGGTGTCGTGCGGTGCGGCTGATCGTAAATGCCCAGAGGAATTTGTGCGGCGACATTTTGAGCGCGCCGGCGGCAAGGACGAAAGGCGCCAGAGGGACAGGAGGCGGAAGGATCGCCGGGAGCGCCACGGCGAGCACCGCGTTGTGCTCCATCCAGTCGCGCACTCGCTTGAAGATTCGCGGGGGTACGCGCTTCTCCAGGAAGGCGATTCCCCCGGACTGCCCGACGCGGTAGCTGAGATAGCCGCCGATCGCCGACCCGATCGAAGCGATGATGACCAGCATGATCCAGTTGCCGTGCCGCGCGGCCATCAGCACGAGCATGATATCGGTGACTCCAGGGATGGGCAGGGGCACGAAGGACGAGTCCACGATAGAGACCAGGAAGAGTCCGAAGGGCCCGAAGGTGAAGAGGAAATGCATCAGGGCGGAACGTGGATGCGCAGGGGCCACGGCGCTGAGCGTGTGCTCAAGCAGCTTAGCCACAACCGAAGTGGCGGCCGAGGAGGTCATACCTGAATAGGACGCTTGTAGATGAAGGTGCGTCGCGCGGCGCACGCAGAAAATTGTGGGCTGTTAGAGAAAGCGGAGATCCGGAAGAGGAGGCAGTACGCCAGACTCTGCCGCGTAGGCGCGAAAGAGCCGAATGGCGTCAACACACGGCTGGGAGAGGGTGTAGTGAATGTTTACCGAAAGATAATCATGCACGGTGGCAGCCGAAAGACCAAGCCGCGGCGCCCACTCCTCGACCAGATCTTCGATGTGCGCGAGTCCATGGTCCCGCGATCCAATGAGATCTCCGGTGATGGTGGCCGCTGAGACATGGCTCTCGGTAAGGGCGGTGGGCCTGATTGCCCAGACAGCAGCGACCCACGGAAGGCCGGTGCGGGTGGTCCACTCGTGCGCGATGTCGTACCACTGGCAGGGACCGACCTTCTCTTCGATGGCGGCGCGGTGCTCAAGGGCCAGCAGGGCGGGATCTCCGATCAGAAGTGCGGCGTCGGCCTGCTGGAGCATCGCTACAGGATCGGCGGGCGATGTGCGGAACTCGGGCTGGGCTCCGAGGAACTTGCGGAAGAGGATCTCGACGTACGCGCGGGAGCTGCGGGAGGCGTTGTCGGCAGCGACGGTGCGGACGGTCTCAAGCGTGTGGGGTGCGCGAACGATGAGCTGGATGGAGCGGACGCGATCGAGTGAAGCGATGGTGCAGCCGGGCACGATGGCTAGCTCTGGGGTGAGCGATGCGATGGGGATGAGGCCGAGGTCGGCGCGTCCGGAGAGCAGCTCGTCGGCGCAGAGGGCGGGCAGAGTGTAGTGGAGCTGATAGCGTTCCGCGAGTTCTGTGGAGAGCGGCGGGTGCTCGAGGTCCCACATCAGAGGAGCCGGATTGAGAAAGCTGATGGCGGCGACGCGGACGGGATGGAGTAAATTGCCCAAAGAACCTAGTGTAGAAGATGCAGAGAGGTGTGCTGACGATGCGGCGTGCGATCATCGGATTCCATCGCGACGAGGAGAACCACTGGGTGGCGGAGCTTGACTGCGGGCACAACCAGCACGTCCGGCACGATCCTCCGTGGACGGTTCGCGAGTGGGTGACGACCGAAGAGGGAAGGCGGTCGCGCCTGGGGGTGGAGCTGGAGTGCAAGTTGTGTGATGAAGAGGCTTGAAGATTTCTAGTGAGCGTCTTGGTAGGGATTGTAGGATTCTTGCGGGCGCGGTGTGACTGCGCTTCGAGGAGCGGGATTCGTGGATCGAAGAAGATTCCTTGCAGGAACGGGCGCGGCTGCGTTGGCAGTGGGAGCAAAACCATCTGGGGCGATTTCGCCCGCGAAGCAGCGCAGAGCACCGAAGGCGATGATGAAGCTGGGCTGCCAGAGTGCGCCGACGACGGATGCTCATTTGAAGTATCTGGCGCGGTATGGGGTGAAGCATATCTGCGGGTATCCGGAGACTTCGGGCGGCAGAATCGCCTCCACAATTGATGAGCTGAGCCGCATGCGCGAGCTGGCGGAAAAGAACGGAATTGAAATCGCCTGCGTGGCTCCTCTGATTCTCGCGTCCAGCTATATCGATCGCGAAAAGCACCCGGCCATCATGCTGGCGCAGAGTCCGGAGCGTGATCGCGACATCGAGCAGATGCAGACGCTGATTCGCAACTGCGCGCAGGTGGGGCTGCCCTCGATCAAGTACAACATGAGCATTCTTGGCGTCCTGCGAACCGGCCGGGTGCCGGGCCGTGGCGATGCAACCTACAGCCGGTGGGATTTAGCCGAGGCGAAGCCGAAGACGCCCCAGACGGTTGCCGGGCATGTGCCGGCGGACGCGTTCTGGGAGAGGATTACCTACTTCATCGACAAGATCATCCCGGTGGCGAATGAATCAAAGGTCCGAATGGCTTGTCACCCGCACGATCCCGGAGTGCCGCCGGAGGGATACCAGGGAGTGGATCGTGTGCTGGGCACGGTCGATGGATTGAAGAAGTTCGTCTCGATCCGCGAGAGCGAGTATCACGGGCTGAACTTCTGCCAGGGAACGGTGTCGGAGATGCTGGCTGATCCGGGGACGGAGATCTTCGATGTGATTCGCTACTTCGGGACGCGGAAGAAGATCTTCAACGTGCACTTTCGGAATATTCGCGGGCATCGCAACGACTTCGTGGAGGTGTATCCGGATGAAGGCGACGTGGATATGTGGAAGGCGATCCAGGTCTACAAAGAGGTCGGCTATTCCTACATGCTGATGCCGGATCATGTTCCGCAGGCGGAGAGCGATCCCCACGGGTTGCAATCGTTCGCTTACTGTTATGGATATATCCGTGGGCTGATCCAGGCAGTGCAGGCGTAAAGGAAGGGTGTTCGATTGCGGGACGATGGCCGATGAGGCATTCCCGCTGGTTGATGCAAGCCGCAGATCCTTCGACTTCGCTGCGCTTCGCTCAGGATGACACCGGGTGGGATGTGCATGGCTGACACTGCGTGGAATGGATTTAGGATTTGCCGCAAAAGGGCGAGGAGCGAGAGTTGACGTTGGGCCAGCATGAAGAGAGAGTGACGGAGGCGGTATGGACGGAGTCGCAACTGGCGTGGCTTGCCGCGGTGCTGACGGCTGGCATGGGAGCCACGCGAACGTGGCGCGTGATGCGCAAGCTGGGCGATCCGAAGCAGATCTTTACAGCGTCTCTTACAGAGCTTGAGGGGTTGGGGATGCCCGCCCAATCGGCCCAGTTCATCTTCGACGGTAAGGCTCGTAGAGCGGCTGAGGAGGAGTGGAACCGGGTCCAGGAGAATGGCGGCCTGATCCTTACCCCCGCAGACGAGGAGTACCCGGAGCGGCTGCGCGAGATCTACGATCCGCCTGCGGTGCTGTGGATTCGCGGTGATGTGAATCTGCTCTCGCGGCCCGGCATTGCTGTTGTGGGCACGCGTCATCCTTCCATCTACGGTGCGGGCATGGCAGAGGTGCTCTCGCGCGACCTTGCAGCGCGTGGCCTGACTATATTAAGTGGCATGGCTCGCGGGGTGGATACGGCGGCGCACAAGGGTGCGCTCGAGGCCCGGGGCAAGACCGTGGCGGTCTGGGGGACGGGAATCGACGTCATCTATCCCAAGGAGAACAAGCGGCTGGCCGAGCAGATCGTCGAGGGTGGAGGCACGATCGTCAGCGAGTATCCGCTGGGGACGTTCCCGGCCCCGCAGAATTTTCCTGTGCGCAACCGCATTCTGAGCGGGCTGAGCGTGGGTGTGCTGGTGATCGAGGCTGCCGAGCACAGCGGCACTCGCATAACGGCCCGACTGGCCATGGAGCAGAATCGCGACATTTATGCGGTTCCGGGCAACGTCACGAACAAGAACGCCTGGGGTCCTAACACGTTGATAAAGCAGGGAGCCAAGCTGACGGCGACCTGGGAGGATGTGTGGGAGGACCTTCCATCGCAGATACGGCTGGGGCTGGAAGAGGAAGCAGCCGGTGCAGGGGGCAATGAATCGAAAGCGGCTGAGGCTGCATCCTTATTTAGCGAACCGAGGCTTTCGGAGCATGAACGACTGATCCTGGAGAGGCTGAGGCAGGACGAAGGCACGCAGCTGGACGAGCTGATGGAGCAGTTGGAGGGGCAACTTGGGTCAGCGGAGATCTTTACCGGGCTGTTCGAGCTGGAGCTGGCGGGACGCGTCAGGCAGCTGCCGGGAAAGAACTATGTCCGCACCATGTAAGCCGAAGAGGAAACGGTGGAAATCCATCCTGCCGGGCGGCCCCAAGCTATTTGTTTTTATGGGTTTGAGGGAAGGTCCCGAAGGGCCGTCTGTGCTCGGGCGGATGATTCCGCTGTGGTGACGTTTCGGGACTGCCTTCGTCTGTTGGGAATCGCCGGAGATGACGGAACCTGCGAACCGTGTTAAGTTCGCAAGGGAATCATTGCAGGGCAGTGCAGTGGGAATGGAACTTCCGGATGGGATCGGACGTTCTGGGGAATGAAGGGAAACAATGGCCAAGTCACTCGTGATCGTAGAGTCGCCCGCGAAGGCGAAGACGATCAATAAATATCTCGGCAGCGACTACCAGGTGGAGGCCTCGCTGGGCCACATTATGGACCTGCCCAAAAACGACATCGGTGTCGAGCTGAAGAAGAGAACCTTCGAGCCGACGCTGATCGTCTCTCCTGGAAAGGAGAAGGTCGTCGACCGCCTGAAGAAGCTGGCGGCGAAGGCCGATGCAGTTTACCTGGCCCCTGACCCTGATCGCGAAGGCGAGGCCATTGCAGCGCACCTTTCGATGCAGCTGATGCCGGTGGTGAAGGACAAGAAGAAGGTTCGACGCGTCACCTTTAATGAGATCACCCAGAAGGCCGTCCGTGCGGCGTTTGAGCATGCGCGGGACGTGGATGAGAACCTGGTGGACGCGCAGCAGACCCGCCGCGTTCTGGACCGGCTGGTTGGCTACCAGATCTCGCCCCTGCTGTGGGACAAGGTTCGTCGCGGTCTGAGCGCGGGGCGAGTGCAGACGGTTGCCCTGCGGCTGATCGTCGAGCGCGAGCAGGAGATTAACGACTTTAAACCAGTAGAGTACTGGACGATTGACGCCGATCTGTTGCCCGGTGCCAAGCCGGGATTCACGGCACGTTTTGTAGGCGTGAACGGCATTCCGTCGCGTGTCGCCAACGGAGTGGATGCGGACGGCAAGGAGCAGTTCCTCGCGAACGCGCTGCCGGACCGCGAGGCGGTGGATGAGATTGTCGGGGAGCTTGGAACGGCAACGTGGGCGGTGAAGTCGGTCGAGAAGAAGGAGCGCAGGAACAATCCGAAGGCCCCGTTTACGACCAGCAAGCTGCAGCAGGAGGCCGCCGGGCGCCTGGGTTTCAACGTGCGGCGAACGATGGGCGTGGCGCAGCGGCTGTACGAAGGTATCGAACTGGGCTCAGAAGGCACGGTCGGCCTGATCACCTACATGCGTACGGATTCGACCCGCGTCAGCCCGGATGCGATTGCAGAGGCGCGTGAGTATATCGGCAAGCTGGGAGCGGGATATCTGCCGGCCAAGCCGAATGAGTTTGCAGGCAAGAAGCAGGCCCAGGCGCAGGATGCGCACGAGGCGATTCGCCCGACCTCGGTACGGTTCACGCCGGATTCGATCCGCAAGTACCTTTCCGACGAGCAGTACCGGCTGTACAAGCTGATCTGGCAGCGCTTTGTGGCGAGCCAGATGACGCCTGCGGTCTTCGACCAGACCACGGTGGAGATTGAGGCGAAGGCCAAGCTGACCTATGACTTCAGGGTGAGCGGAAGCGTGTTGAAGTTCGACGGCCACCTGCGGTTTGAAGAGGAAGAGAAGCGCGCTCGGCAGACGGCGAAGGAGAAGGCGGCTCGCGATGAACGGCTTGCGCAACAGACCGACGGTGACCCGGAGGCGAACGATGACGCCGAGCGGAGGCTTCCGGAGCTGACAGCAGGAGAGGCGTTGAAGCTCGAGAAGCTGGATCCGCAGCAGAAGTTTACGCAGCCACCGCCGCGTTACAACGAAGCCAGCCTGGTGAAGACGCTGGAGGAGAAGGGGATCGGGCGGCCTTCGACGTACGCGTCGATCATCAACACCATCCAGGACCGCGACTATGTGAAGAAGATCACGGGCCGGTTTGTGCCGACCGAGATCGGAATCGTCGTCACCAAGCTGCTGGTCAAGAACTTCCCGTACATCTTCGATACGCAGTACACGGCTACGCTGGAAGGCGAGCTGGATGCTGTGGAGGAAGGACAGGAGCGCTGGACAGATCTGCTGACCGGCTTCTATGACCACTTTGAGAAAGAGCTCAAGGTAGCCGAGAAGCACATGGAAGACATCAAGCGGATGGAGCACAAGACCGACGAGGTCTGCGAGAAGTGCGGCTCTCCGTTGATTCTGAAGTGGGGCAAGTTCGGCAGCTTTTTCTCCTGCTCGAACTTCACGAAGTCAAAGCCGATGACCGTGGCTGCGGGGACGTGGAAGAAGAATCCGAAATCCGTGGTGAAGAAGATTACTGATGCCTTTACGTTCCCGATGACGGTGAAGGCAATGACGGAGGACGTCATTGAATTCAGCCGCGAGGTGAAGGACGCCAGGGAGCTGACCGAAGGCATCAACCAGGCCCAGGGGAAGGGCAAGAAGGTCGTGGTGGAGACCTTCAGCTGCGACTTCACCAAGGAGAACTACGCGTCCAAGCCGGACCTGAACGCTCCGGGAGCCGACGATGTCGCCGAGGAGGAGTTCTGCGACAACTGCGGCCGGGTGATGGTGCTGCGCAATGGGCCATGGGGACCGTTTATGGCCTGCCCTGGCTATAACGAAGACCCTCCGTGCAAGACGATTCGGAAGCTGAACCAGAAGGTGCAGCAGAAGCCTCCGGTACAGCTGGAGGAGGCGTGCCCGAAGTGCGGCAAGCCGCTGCTCCTGCGGCAGGGCCAGTATGGCGAGTTCATCAGCTGCAGCGGATATCCGAAGTGCAAGTACATCAAGCAGGACCTGCTGGATGTGAAGTGCCCGAAGTGCGGAGGGGATATCGCCGCCCGCAAGACCAAGCGCGGGGACGTCTTCTACGGCTGTGTGAACTATCCGAAGTGCGATTTCGCGTCGAACCAGAAGCTGATCAACGAGACGTGCCCGCGCTGCGACAGCGCTTACCTGCTGGAGGTCACCAACGACAAGGGAACCTTCTGGGTGTGCCCGAACAACCAGGAGGCCCTGCCGAAGCGAAGGAAGAAGAAGGGCGCGCCGGAGGAAGAGACGGTCTCTACCGCTCCGCCGTGCACCTATGAGAAGCAGGTGGCGCAGCCAGAGGGGGAGGCGGCCTGAGGGCGGTCGAGAGGCGTAAGGGCAGGGGGTTGGCCGCGAGTCTGACCCCCTGCAGGGGCGCTAAAGGTTGGTAGTGGACAAGTTAGACTAGCGTTTGTTTTTCCCCTGACTTCTGTTACAAATACTAAAGTAGTCTCTGGAAACTGACGTGCGTAGGCCGCCTGGGTAGAGGGCGGCTTTGCTGTAAATTACTGAAAGAAATAGGTTGCGGACTATGGCAAAGGCAGTTTGGAATGGGCAGGTTTTGGCCGAGAGCGACACCTACGAGACGGTAGAGGGTAACGTCTACTTTCCCGAAGAGACGGTTAAGCGAGAGTTCCTGAGGCCGAGCTCGACGACCTCCAGCTGTCCGTGGAAGGGCCAGGCGCGTTACTACACCATCCTGGTGGATGGGCAGGAGAACCAGGACGCAGCGTGGTACTACCCCGACCCCAAACCCGCGGCGCGGAACGTAAAGCACCATATCGCCTTCTGGCGTGGAGTTGAGGTCACCAAGTAACCGATATCACGGCCCGACGTGGTTCTCCGGGACTTCCATAGCCATCGCTTTGACCGCTGCACATTTCCAGCGACAGCCAAACCGAAGATCCTTCGACGTCTCCTTGGCAGTGAAGCTGCGCGATGTTTGCTCAAGGAGGACACGGTTCCGAGTAGCTGGTCCTGGTCCCCCGAGAGAGCCAATCAGTGGTTGAGGTGAGCCGGATGGATTCCGACAGAACGGAAGAGACGCTGGATCCGCGAAGCAGGAAGGATTGGGATTCGCTGCGTGAGCTGGGCCACCGGATGGTGGATGCTATGTTCGAGCATCTTCAAGAGAGACGGGATCAACCCGTCTGGCAGCAGCCAACCGATCAGGTTCGAAGTGTTCTGCAGAAGGCCGGTGTTCCTCGCGAGGGTGAGGGCGCGGCTGCCGCCTATGAAATGTTCCTGACACACATCCTTCCCTACGGCATCGGGAATACGCACCCGCGCTTCTGGGGATGGGTGATGGGGAACGGAACGGCTGAGGGCATGCTCGCCGAGATGCTGGCTGCCGGAATGAACCCTAACGTCGGAGGCTTCGATGATTCGGCCACGCTGGTGGAGGAGCAGGTCATCGCCTGGATGGCTGAACTGATGGGAATGCCTGCGACCACGAGCGGATTGCTGACCACGGGCGGCACGATGGCTAACCTGATCGGGTTGGCTGTGGGGCGTCACGCCAGGGCGGGATTCGATCTGAGGGGAGAGGGTTTGCAAGGTGGACCTCGGCTGCAAGTGTACTGCTCCACCGAGACGCATAGCTGGCTGAAGAAGGCCATGGACCTGATGGGCATGGGCCGTGCGGGGCTGCGCGTGATCGGAGTCGATCGCAGCTATCGGATGCGTGCGGACGAGCTGAAGCAGGCGATTGACAGTGACCGTGCAGCAGGGGCAAGGCCGGTCTGCGTGGTTGCGACTGCCGGAACGGTAAACACGGGAGCCACGGACGATCTGGTGGCGATTGCGGATCTCTGCGCAGAGGAAGGTCTATGGTTCCACGTGGATGGAGCCTTTGGTGCTCCGGCTTCATGGTCGAAGAGACTGCGTGAGCGCGTCCGCGGCGTCGAGCGGGCAGACTCACTGGCATTCGATCTGCACAAGTTGGCTTACATGCCGTATGACATTGGCTGTGTGCTGGTGCGCGACCCTGAAGCGCACACGGCAGCATTTGCCACCGGGGCGAGCTATCTGACGGCGATGGAACGAGGCCCGGCTGCGGGAGGGATCCGGTTTGCTGATCGCGGAATCGAGCTGTCGCGGAGTTTTAGAGCGCTGAAGGCGTGGATGAGCCTGAAGTCGCTCGGCGTCGACGCGATTACGGCGATCATCGAGCAGAACGTCGATCAGGCGCAGTATCTCGCGTCGCTGGTCGAGAGGTCTCCCAGGCTGGAGCTGGCTGCAGATGTTCCGCTGAATATCGTCTGCTTCCGCTACGCAGGTGCAGACGATGGGCAGAACAAGGAGGTCCTGATGCGCCTGCAGGAGAGCGGCGTAGCCGTGCCTTCCGGAACGGTGCTGGACGGGCGCTTTGCGATTCGCGTGGCGATCTCGAATCATCGCTCGCGCAGGGATGACTTCGACCTGCTGGTGAGCAAGGTCGAGGAGATCGGACGCGAGTTGTTCGCGGAGATATCCAGTTCCCGCAGCAACGACTGAGCCGTCCCGTTATGATCGCGCTGCTCGCGCGACCTAGTATGCCTGAATCCTCTCCAGTGGCAGACGCACCTGAAAGCAGGTCGTACCGGCCTTGGAGTCTACCTGGATGTAACCTGCGTGCCGCTCGAGGATGCGTTGGGCGGTGTCGAGCCCGAGACCCAGCCCGCGTCCGGGAGCCTTGGTGGTATAGAAGGGCTCGAAGATGCGGCTCTTCAGGTCGGGATCGATGCCGTGACCGGTGTCCCAGACTTCCACGAAGGCCATGCGTCCCTGGAGGCGTGTACAGACGCGCAGGGTGCCTCTATCGCCCATGGCGTCGAGCGCGTTCTCAATCAGCGCGGTCCAAACCTGGTTGAGTTCGCGGCCGTAGCCCGCTACCGAGGGCAGCTCGGGGTCGAACTCTGTGATGACGTGAACATGCTGCAGGCGCGATTTGAACATGGCCAGCGTGTTTTCGAGCGATTGCGCAAGGTCGATGTCCTGAATGGGCGCCTGGTCCATGTAGGAGTAGTCCTTGATGGCGCGGATCAGGTCGAAGATGCGCACGGTCGAGTTGACGACCGTCTCGGCCATGCGCTCCACGCGGAGGGAGCTGGCGAAGGTGGCGACGGCGACGGGCAGTGCCTCGGAGGTGACGATGCCTGCGAGATCGTCGAGCTGCGATGCGGCGATTCCGGTCTCTGCGAGTGAAGGAGCGATGGCCCAGGGATTGGGAATGTTGTGCCGCTCCAGCCAGCCGATCAGGTCGCCTTCGCGATCGCTGATGGCGAGAGCGTCGGGGCTGCCCTGGAGGGCTTCCTGCTCGGTGAGGGTGGATCGCGTTCTGGCCACCCACGAGCGATACTGCGAGGTCACTGTGTCGGAGAGGCAGAGATTCCCCAGGCGATACTTCTGGTCGCCATACTGACGCAGCTCGGAGAAGAGGCTGGAGGCAGAACGTTGTGCGGCGGATGCGGGATTGTTGAGCTCGTGCGCGAGGTTTGCGGCGAGCTTGCCGAGAGCGCCGAGCTTCTCCGCCTGCTGCTCCATGCGCGTGACCTCGCGGACGCGATCCATCATCGTAGAGACGCATCGCTGCGTCATCGAAGGAATGGCGGCGAGCATCTCGGGGAAGAGATCTTCGTGAATGTCGAGCGACCAGCCGTCGCCAACGAGGTAGCCTTCTCCGCCGTAGACCTTCATGCGCGAGAAGGGCAGCTTGCCCGTCATGGCTCCTGCGCGCCCGATCCACAGCGCCATGGGGCCGGCGTTGTGACGGCGCACGTGCACCTCGCCCTTGAGGATGAAGACCATGCGATCACAGGGAGAGCCCTCGGCAAACACCATTGCGCCGTCCTCGCCGACGCGTTCGGTGCCGTGAGTCGCGAGCCAGCGGTACTCTTCTTCCGTCAGTCCGTCGAGCGCATGAATGGTCCGCAGGGCTGCAATGATCTCTGGCAGGGGAGTGGGTTGCTTTGGAGGAGCGATGAAGACCTGGAGCCCGAGCTGCTGGGGAAGTATGGCTTCGAAGGTGCTGGGGGCGGCCATGTTGAGACTCTCCTTCTGCCGTTATGGGCAGCGGCTGACGAAAACGGAAAAGACCAACTCTGATCCATTGTGACAGGTTTTCGAAGGGCAGTGGAAGCGCAGGGCCGCGCGACGATCCTGTTTTGTGACGAAACGAGGACGCGTGAGAGCGAGCTTTCACATGGAAAAGTTTGTGCTACTTACGGGCGGCTGCGACCGCTGGAACGGATCTGATCCAGCTCTGCCTGCATCTTCTTCACGATGTCGGGGTGCTGTTCGGCGGCATTCTGCCGTTCTGCCGGATCCATCTTGCGATTGTAGAGCTGTGGCTTGGGAGCGTTGCCCAGCTCTGTCCTGGTGTTGTCATCGTACGCGCGTTTGTTGTTGGGTTCGATCAGCTTCCATTCGCCCTCGACGAGCGATAGAGCACCCGCCTCTTCCACGAGGGACTGCCGGCCCGTGGTTGAGCGGCCCAGCAGCGCCGGGAGGACATTGATGCTGTCCGGAGCATCCTGATGGGTGAGAGGCTGATGTGTCAGCGAGGCAAAGGATGCGAAGAGGTCAATCTGATCGACCAGCGCGTTTGAGACGGTTCCCGGCTTTACGTGATTCGGCCACTTGACGATGAAGGGCACGCGGGTGCCTCCGTCGAAGTTGCTGTACTTGCCGCCGCGATAGATGCCTGCGGGTTTGTGGGAGCCGAGCTTCTCTACCGCCTGGTCATGATAGCCGTCATCGATGACGGGCCCGTTATCGCTGGAGAGGATGACGAGGGTGTTCTCGGTCAGACCATTCTTCTTGAGGGTTTCGAGGATGCGGCCTACGCACCAGTCGAGCTCTGCGATGGCATCGCCGCGCGGTCCCATGCTGGTTTTGCCTTCGAATCGTTTGTTAGGAAGCCTGGGTACGTGGATGTCGTGTGCGGGATAGTAGAGGAAGAAGGGCTGATCGTTCTTCGCCTTGGCGCTCTGCTCGATGAACCGCACGGCTTTGGCTGAGAGGGTGTCGGCGATGTCCTCGTCGACCCACAGGGCAGACTTGCCGCCTTCCATGTATCCGATACGGCTGACACCATCTACGATGGCCATGTCATGCCCGTGGCTGGGCTTCATCTTCAGCAATTCAGGATTTGCGCGCCCTGTCTTCTCATTTGGAAACGGCTGCTTGTAGCTGATGTGAATGGGATCTTTGGGATCAAGGTTGACGACGCGATGGTTCTCTACGAAGACGCAGGGAACGCGGTCGGGCGTCGCCGGAATGATGAAGGAATAATCGAAGCCGAGTTCGTTGGGACCCGGGGTGATCTCGGCGTTCCAGTCGATCTCTCCGCGGCCCAGGCCGAGATGCCATTTGCCGACGATGCCGGTCCTGTAGCCGCTTCGTTTCAGCAGCTCAGGCAAAGTGAGGCGGTCGGTATCGATGATGAGCGAGGCGTCGCCGGGAAGTACGCCCGTGCCCGGCTTGCGCCAGGCGTATTGCCCGGTCATGACGGAGTAGCGCGAGGGGGTGCAGGTGGCCGACGTTGCATGGGCATCGGTAAACCGCAGGCCCTCGGCGGCGATCGAATCGATGTTCGGAGTGTGAACAGACTTCGCGCCATAGCAGCTTACGTCGCCATAGCCGAGATCGTCAGCGTAGATGAAGACGATGTTGGGCAGAGCGGCAGGCTTGGCCGCACCGAGCAGGCCAGTTGCTGTGGCTGCGCTGAGGGTCTGGAGAAACTGTCGGCGATTCATCGCAGACCATGGTACGCGAGGAACCGCCCGTTGTGAGGGCGATCGCATTTCAAGTTATGCAGCCGGAAACTCGAGATCAGGATCGGAGTAGTGTCCGCTGGTCATTGCGCCGGCGTTGCGCGGGAGCCCCATGGCTTCGATCGCAGGCGCAAGTGCGAGGACCGATGTAAAGAGAATCGCGAGCTGGAAGTCGAGCAGGTGCGGGTTGGCGGGCAGGTGTCCGCTGGCGCGCGCGATCAGGCGCAGCATGACGGCGCCAACGGCGACTCCCATACCCATGGAGAGCTGCATGACGGCAGAGAGGAAGCCATTGGCGCGCGACATGCGCTCGGGAGGAATCTCCGCGTAGGCCAGTGTGGTCATGCAGGTGAACTCCAGCGAGCGGGCCGCGCCATGGAAGAAGAGCAGAGCGGCGATAAGCGCAGGGGCGGTGTGGGGAGTAAAGGTGGCGCATAGCGCGACCGAGACAGCGACGATGATGCCGTTGAAGATAAGCAGGCGACGGAAGCCGAAGCGGCGAAGGACAGGCAGCACGATGGACTTCATGCTGAAGTCGCCCCCGAACAGTGCTAGCAGGTACAGGCCTGATTTGAAGGCGCTGAGGCCGAAGGCCACCTGAAACATCAGCGGCAGCAGGAAGGGAAGTACACCGACGGCTACGCGGAAGACACTCGCACTATAGACGCTGAGGCGATACGACTTCAGCTGCATGGACTCAAGGTCGATCATCGAGACCGGGTTGCGCCGCGCCGTCACAACCGCAAGGTAGCCGCTGAAGAGGCTGAGGACGAGGACGGCGATTGCGATCTTCCACTGGCCCTCACCGCCTCCGAGCGTCTCCAATGCATAGACGACACCCGTGGATGCAGCGCCGGCGAACATGAAGGTGATCCAGTCGAGCGGGTGCTTCTCGTCAGCGCGTGAGTTCTCGATCCAGAGGATTGTCAGCACCAGAGCGATGATGCCGATGGGCAGGTTGAGCAGAAAAATCCAGTGCCAGGAGAAGTACGTCGTGATAAAGCCACCGATGGGAGGCCCGATGACGAGCGCCGCGAGCCCCGGCCAGCTGATGTAGGCGATTGCCTGGGCGATGCGGTCCTTCGGGGTGGAACGCAGAACGATGAGCCGCCCAACCGGCACCATCATGGAGCCGCCGATTCCTTGCAGGATGCGCGTGAGCGTGAAGATGGTGAGGTTGGGAGCCGCGGCGCAGAGGAGCGAGGCGAAGGTGAAGATCCCGATGGCAGAGGCGAAGATGGTGCGCGCTCCGAAGCGATCCGCCACCCAGCCGCTGATGGGGATGAAGACGGCGAGCGTGATCAGGTAGGCCGTCATGCCGATGTTCAGGCGGACAGCGCCCACACCAAAGCTGCGCGCCATCTGCGGGAGAGCCGTGGCGATGATGGTGCCATCGAGGTTCTCCATAAAGAAGGCGCCGGCAATCAGTGTGGTGACGTAGAAGGGGGAGCGTGGGGTCTTCATCGTTTGGGTCTTCAAAAGCGCAAAGTGATACAAAGAAGCCCGGCTCGCAGGCCGGGCTTCCTGAAGGAGAACCGGGCTTAGGCTTTGACGACCGCGCCGTTCTCGACCTTGACGGGATCGAGGAAGGGCATCGCCTTGCGAAGCTCGGCGCCGACCTTTTCGATGCCGTGTGCAGCTTCCTGCTGGCGGATGCGAGCGAACTCGTGACGGCCGGTCTCGTTCTCTTCGATGAACTTCTTGGCGAACGAGCCGTCCTGGATCTCCTCGAGCAGCTTCTTCATGGCCTTCTTGGTCTCGGCGGTGACGATGCGCGGACCGGCAACGTAGTCGCCCCACTCGGCGGTGTCAGAGATGGAGTGACGCATGTAGGCAAGGCCGCCGCGATACATGAGGTCGACGATGAGCTTGAGCTCGTGAAGGACCTCGAAGTAGGCGAGCTCGGGCTGATACCCAGCCTCGGTCAGGGTCTCAAAGCCAGCCTTGACGAGGGCGGCGGTGCCTCCGCAAAGAACGGCCTGTTCGCCGAAGAGGTCGGTCTCGGTCTCTTCGGTGAACGTGGTCTCGAGAACACCGGCGCGGGTGCAGCCGATGCCCTTGGCGTAGGAGAGGGCCAGCTCAAGCGCCTTGCCGCTGGCGTTCTGCTCGACAGCGACGAGGCCGGGGACGCCGCCGCCTTCGGTGAAGACCTCGCGAACACGGTGGCCAGGGGCCTTGGGAGCGACAAGCGAGACGTCAACGCCCGCGGGAGGAACGATGGTGCCGAAGCGGATGTTGAAACCGTGCGCGAACATCAGGGTCTTGCCAGGGGCCAGGTTCGGCTCGATCTCGGCCTTGTGGACCTTGGCCGCGGTCTGGTCGGGGGTCAGGTTCATGATGACGTCAGCCCACTTGGCGACGTTGGCGACGGTGTCGACCTGGAGGCCGGCCTTGCGGGCGCGCTCGGCGTTAGGAGAGTCGGGACGAAGGCCTACACGTACCTCGACGCCGGAGTCCTTGAGGTTGAGGGCGTGAGCGTGGCCCTGCGAGCCGTAGCCGATGATGCCGACTTTCTTCGACTGGATGAGGGAGAGGTCTGCGTCTTGATCGTGGTAGGTCTTTGCCATTTAGATTTTCTTCCTTCTGGGTGATGTGAATAGTTTATGCGTTTTGGCCGCGACTTTGGACCTTTAGGACTCAATCCGGTCCAGCGCCAGCGCGGCGATGAGTTTTCGAGGCGATTACGCTTCGTCCTCGGCGAACTGGTTGGGCAGGTCGTCGGATACGGGACGGTTCGGGAACGCAACGGGAGCCTCTTCGGCGGTCTTGGTCCCAAGAGCCTTGAGAACGCGGCTGGTGTGGTGCCCGCGGCGCATGGCCATGCGACCGGTGCGCGAGACCTCAAGGACCTCGAAGCTGGATTCGCGGAGGACCTGCAGGAGGCCTTCGATCTTGCTGGCGGCTCCGGTCATCTCGAGCATGATGGATTCCGGCGCGAGATCGACCACGCGGGCGCGGAAGACGTTGGCGAGCTCGAAGATCTGCGAACGCGAGTGTTGGCCGTTTGGGGAGTTGGGGCCGGCGGCGACCTTGATCAGGCAGAGCTCGCGAATGACGGCTTCGGAGCGGCCAAGCTCATCGACGTCGCGCGTGATCTCAAGCTTGTAGAGCGAGGCGCGGATGCGGTCAGCGGCGTGCTCCGGCGCCTCACAGACGATGGTCATGCGGGAGACACCCTCACGCTCGCTCTCGCCGACCGTGAGCGAGACGATGTTGACGTTGAGACGGCGAAAGAGGGAAGCGACCCGGGTGAGCACGCCGGGCTTGTCGTCTACCAGTGCTACGAAGGTATGGAGCATGTCTTAGTCGAACCTCAAGGAAGATTGTGCGTTGTTTTGAGATACAGCCCGGTCAGTATCGTCGCGTTCTTGTGGCGTTAGCTCGCGATCACTAGGATGGCCGAGAAATGGATTCCACCAATGGTCGTGTTGAATCTTCCAAGCGCCGAGAATAGCCAGCGCGAGGCAGGAGCTAACAATCACGATCCGTAGTTGTGGCGTCATTGATCGATCAGCTTTCCGCATCTCTTCGTCGCTGACATTGCCATCCAAGTTTGTGAAATTTACCGTGTTTGCTCGCAAATTCGCTAGCGCTCCCCACAATCCACCGATCAGCAACCACCAACCGAAAGATATGTGGAAACTCATGTCTTACTCATCCTCCGCAGTCTCGATGAGCGGATCCTTCGTGGGCCTGCGCACCATCTCGTGCAGGGCAGCGCCGGGAGCTATCATCGGGTAAACACCGTCTTCCTTCTCGACGGAAAAGTTGATGACGAACGGCGTCGAACCTTCGCGCGCCTTTGTAACCGTGGGGGTTACATCCTTGCGCTCGCTGACGTGGGCACCGGGGATGCCATGTGCCTCGGCCAGCTTGACGAAGTCGGGCGAGAGGATAGGCGAGCAGGCGTAGTTCTTGTCGTAGAAGGCCTCCTGCCACTGCCGCACCATTCCGAGGAAGCCGTTGTTGATGACCGCGACATTGATGTGCAGGCCTTCCTGCTGGATGGTCGAAAGCTCGGAGGCGGTCATCTGGAAGCCGCCATCGCCGGCGATGCACCATACGTCGCAGTCGGGTCGGGCCATCTTGGCTCCGATGGCTGCCGGAAGCGCGAAGCCCATGGTGCCCAGACCGCCGGAGGTGATGAGGGTGCGGGGATCTTCGTGCTTGAAGTACTGCGCCTCCCACATCTGGTGCTGGCCCACGTCGGTGGCGATGATGGTCTTGTCGAGACGGCCGGCGGCCTTGGCCTCCTGCCAGATGTCGTTGATGACGTGCGCGGCGTAGAGGTGACCGTTGTCGGGCAGGTTGATGATGTCGCGCACGGCGGCGTCGCCTTTCATCGCGCGAATCTCGCGCAGCCACTCGGCAGTGGTGTGGCGGTCGCTGGCCTTCTCGTAGCTGGGATCGGCGATCAGCGGCTCCATCGTGTTGAGGACTTCTTTGAGATCGCCGATGAGCGCGACGTCGACCCGGACGTTCTTGTTGATCTCGCTGGGGTCGATCTCGATGTGGATCTTCCTGGCGTTGGGAGCGTAGCTGGCAAGATTGCCGGTGACGCGGTCATCAAAGCGCATGCCGAAGGCGAGCAGAAGATCGGCCTGCTGGATGGCGTTATTCACCCAGCTCTCGCCATGCATGCCCATCATGCCCAGCGCCAGCGGATGCGAGGCAGGGAAGGCTCCGAGGCCAAGCAGGGTGGTGGCGACGGGAACGTGATAGCGCTCCGCGAACTTAAGTACTTCCTGCTCTGCGCCGGAGAGGGTGATGCCGTGACCGGCGAGGATGACCGGGCGCTTCGACGAACGCATCAGCTCGATGGCGCGATTCATCTCGGCGGATTCGGCGCGCAACATCGGGTGTGGACGGAAGGCTGCGGGGGCAGCTTCGTCGAAGTTGAAGATGGCCGTGCCCTGCTGGGCGTCCTTGGTGATGTCGACCAGCACGGGGCCGGGGCGTCCGGACTGCGCGATCTGGAAGGCCTCGCGGATCATGGGCGCAATGTCTTCGGCGCGCGTGGCGACGAAGTTGTGCTTGGTGATCGGCAGGGTGATGCCGGTGATGTCGATCTCCTGGAAGGCATCGGAGCCGAGGACCTTGGACGAGACCTGGCCGGTGATGCAGACGATCGGGATGGAGTCGAGCATGGCGGTGGCAATGCCCGTGACGAGGTTGGTTGCTCCCGGGCCCGAGGTGGCGATGGCCACACCGACCTTGCCTGAGGCGCGTGCGTAGCCATCGGCCATGTGGGCGGCGCCCTGCTCGTGCCGCGTGAGCACGTGATGGATGGGGAACTTGCGCAGAGCGTCGTAGGCGGGGAGGATGGCTCCGCCGGGGTAGCCGAAGACCGTGCTGACACCCTCGCCTACAAGCGTGGCCCATAGGATCTCGGCTCCGGTCAGGGTGGGGTGTGCGTTTTTATCGGTCATGGTGTTCTCCAGTTTGTGGCATTGGCTAATAAAAATAGCCATATATAGTTATCGAAATCGCAACTAGGTAAAGGATGGCTAACAAATATTTCCAACCATCTGAAAGCCATCCTTGAACGGCAGGATTGCTATTTTCGCCTAGTTGATAAGCCTTTCCTCTGCTCAGCAACCACCAAATAAAAGTGATTGCTGGAGGCGCCAACAGGTCCAGCACGATCTGTTGAATGAGTGGCAAGGCATCTGGTCTGGTCATCTTGTCTTAGCTCGTCACAGCTCCTTCGCTGGCGCTGCTTACCGTGCTCGCATACTTAGCGAATACGCCGCGTGTGAAGCGCGGCTCGGGCTGCTTGACCTCGCGCAGGCGACGTGCGATCTCGTCGTCGTCGACTTCCAGCCGCAACTCGCGGTTTGGGATGTCGAAGGTGATGGTGTCGCCTTCGCGGACTGCGGCTATGGGGCCTCCGACGAAGGCTTCGGGAGCGACGTGGCCTGCCATCAGGCCGCGGGTTGCGCCGGAGAAGCGTCCGTCGGTGAGCAGGGCGACGGTCTCCGACAACTCAGGAATGCCCTTGATGGCGGCGGTGACGGCGAGCATCTCGCGCATGCCGGGGCCGCCCTTCGGGCCTTCGTAACGGATGACGCACACGTCGGACGGGTTGATCTTGCCTGCCTCGACTGCGGCGAAGCAATCGTCCTCGCAGTCGAAGACACGTGCCGGGCCCTGGTGGAAGATGCGCTCGTGGCCCGCAACCTTGATCACGCAGCCCTCGGGTGCGAGGTTGCCGCGCAGGATGACGAGGCCGCCGGTCGGCTTCAGCGGATTGTCCCAGGTGTGGATGACGGGCTGGCCGGGTGTCTCGTGCGCCAGCTTTGCCTCTTCGAAGAGCGTCTTGCCGGTGACGGTCGGGGTATCGTGCAAACGGCCCGTCTCCATCAGGCGCTTGGCCAGGACGCGCGAACCGCCAGCCTCCTGGTAATCCTTGGCGGCATACTTGCCGCCGGGAGAGAGATCGCAGATGAACGGCGTGCGCTCGGAGATCTTGTCGAAGTCCTCCATGGAGAGCGGGATCTTCAGCTCGTGTGCGATGGCGATCAGGTGCAGGACGGCGTTGGTCGATCCGCCGGAGGCGCAGACGGCAGTGATGGCGTTCTCAATCGACTCCCGCGTGAGGATCTGCGAAGGCTTGATGCCCTTCTCCGCCAGTTGCATGACGAGGCGGCCTGCCTCGCGCGAGGCCTTTGCCTTGTCCGGCGACATCGCCGGAACGCCCGTGATCTCGATGGGCGAGATGCCGAGGAACTCACCAGCCATCGCCATGGTGTTGGCGGTGAACTGTCCGCCGCAGGCGCCTGGGCCGGGGCAGGCCGCGGCCTCGACGGCCTCAAGTTGCTCGTCGTTGATCTTGCCGGCGGCGTGAGAGCCGATCGCCTCAAAGACGTTCAGGATGGTGATCTCTTTGTTGGTGCCATCGGGCTGGGGCAGCTTGCCGGGCATGATGGAGCCGCCGTAGAGCATGAGGCCGGGGATATCGAGGCGAGCCAGCGCCATGATGGCTGCGGGCATGTTCTTGTCGCAGCCGGCGATACAGACCAGCCCGTCAAAGCTGTTGCCACGTGTGACCAGCTCGATGGAGTCGGCGATGACCTCGCGCGAGATCAGCGAGGCCTTCATGCCCTCGGTACCCATGGTGATGCCGTCGGAGATGGTGACGGTGTTGAACTCCATCGGAGTACCGCCTGCCTCGCGGATGCCCTGCTTGACTGCCTCGGCCACCTGACGCAGATGGAAGTTGCAGGGGCCGACCTCGGTCCAGGTGTTGGCGACGCCGATGATGGGCTTGTGCAGGTCTTCCTTCGAGAAGCCGACGCCGCGCAGATAGCTGCGCGCAGCGGCGCGGTAGGGGCCTTCGGTGACAACTTTGGAGTATTTCTTTGCCGGGCTAAGTTCGTTGCTCACTTCGCAAATTCCCTCAGGGGCTAAAGCCCCCCGTAAGAGTTAGCTTCTACGGCACGGCTGAAGCCGTGCCCTTAACAAAACGAAAACAAATTCAATAAAACGAAAAAGCAAAATCTCAGAACGAAAACAAATTCAATAAAACGAAAAACCAAATCCCGAAACAAAAAACAGATTCAACAAGACGATGAGCAGATTTCTCCAGGAAAAACGGGTTCTGCGCCAGGCTGCGGAGGACAACTAAGACGCGACAGCTTTCGGTGCGGACCAGAATTCCTTGTTGTGCTTTTCTTCAAACTTGTCCAGTGACTCAGCGTGCCGGAGCGTCAGGCCGATATCGTCGAGTCCATTCAGCAGGCAGTACTTGCGGAAGGGATCGATGTCGAAGTGTGCGTTGAAGCCCTGATCGTCGGTGACCGTCTGCTGCTCCAGGTTGATGGTGAGCTTGTGCTCGGGGTTTTCGGTCGAGCGCTTCATCAGCGTCTGAACCTCTTCTTCCGTCAGACGAGCGAGGACGATGCCGTTCTTGCCCGCGTTCGAAAAGAAGATGTCCGCGAATGTCGGCGCGATGACGGCACGGAAGCCGTACTGGTTGATCGCCCATGCGGCGTGCTCGCGCGAGCTTCCGCAGCCGAAGTTCTTCTCGGCGATCAGGATCTCTGCGCCCTTGTACTCCGGCTTGTTGAGCACGAACTCCTTGCGCTCTTCGACGTGATCGGGTGTCTCGAGATCGTAACGCCAGTCGAAGAAGAGGAACTCGCCATAGCCGGTGCGCTCGATGCGCTTAAGGAACTGCTTCGGGATGATCTGGTCGGTGTCGATGTTCGGGAGCGGCAGCGGCACGGCCTTCGAGGTGAGGATGTTGATGGGTTCCATTTAGCGCTGTGCTCCTTCCGTCTGCTTCCACTTACGAATGTCGGTGAAGTGTCCGGTGATGGCGGCGGCTGCGGCCATCTCGGGCGAGACCAGGTGCGTGCGTCCGCCGCGTCCCTGGCGGCCCTCGAAGTTGCGATTCGAAGTGGAGGCGCAACGCTCTCCGGGCTGAAGGATGTCAGGGTTCATGCCGAGGCACATCGAGCAGCCGGGCTCGCGCCACTCAAAGCCTGCAGCCTTGAAGACCACGTCCAGACCTTCCTCTTCGGCTTGCCGCTTTACGGCCTGCGATCCCGGGACCACCATGGCACGAATCTTCGTGGCGATGTGGTGGCCCTTGACGACGGCTGCGGCGGCGCGCAGGTCTTCGATGCGGCCGTTCGTACAGGAGCCGAGGAAGACTGTATCGATCGTGATCTCTTCCATCGGAGTGCCGGGCTTCAGCCCCATGTACTCGTAGGCACGCTCGAAGCTCTTGCGATCGGCTTCGGTCGCTGCTTCCTCGAGCGTTGGAACCTTGCCCTCGATCGTGGCGTGCATTCCGGGAGAGGTTCCCCAGGTGACGGCAGGCGCGAGCGTCGAGGCATCGATGTGCATCTCGCGGTCAAAGGTTGCGCCTTCGTCCGTGGGCAGCGTCTTCCAGTGCGCCACCGCTTGCTGCCAGACGGCTTCGTCTACTTCAGCATCCTGCGAACCCACCTTAGCCGACGATGAATCCGTCGGCGAAGATGGTGCACCCAATTTTATCGCTGATTTCGTACCGGGGGCGAAGCGACGACCCTTCAGGTAGGCGAAGGTCGTCTCGTCGGGAGCGATCATTCCCGCGCGCGCCCCGGCTTCGATCGACATATTGCAGATGGTCATGCGGCCTTCCATCGACAGCGAGCGTATGGCTGAGCCTGCGTACTCGATGACGTAGCCGGTGGCGCCGTCGGTGCCGATCTTGCCGATGATGTCGAGGATGATGTCCTTGGCGGTCACGCCGAACGGGAGCTCGCCGTCTACGGTGATCCGGAAGGTCTTGGGCTTGGACTGCGGCAGCGTCTGGGTAGCCATGACGTGCTCGACCTCACTGGTACCGATGCCGAACGCCAGCGCGCCGAAGGCTCCGTGGGTCGAGGTGTGCGAGTCGCCGCAGACGATGGTCATGCCGGGCTTGGTCGCGCCCAGCTCCGGCCCGATCATGTGCACGATGCCCTGCGAGGAGTCCTGCACGTCGAAGAACTCGATGCCGAACTCGGCGCAGTTCTTACGGAGAGCGTTGACCTGCGCGGCCGAGATCTGGTCCACGATGTGGAGGCGGTCATAGGCGCTGGTCGTCGGCACGTTGTGGTCCACGGTGGCGATGTGGCGGTCGGGACGGCGAATCTTGCGGCCAGCCAGGCGCAAGCCATCGAAGGCCTGGGGACTGGTGACCTCGTGGACGAGGTGCAGGTCGATGTAGAGGATGGTCGGCTCGCCCTGGGGTTCGGCGACGACTTGCTGCTGCCATACCTTTTCGAACAACGTCTTTGGTGCTGTGCTCATGA
>Ga0164242_10001684_pt1 | contig 26222 bp, 23 predicted proteins | sample OricomgcompostMG_FD_108783 | JGI IMG/M metagenome (GOLD analysis project Ga0164242, IMG submission 108783) | Miracle-Growth compost microbial communities from Emeryville, California, USA - Original compost - Miracle growth compost (MG) ...
AAGAGACATGCCGAAGCAGAAGACGAACTCCGGCGCCAAGAAGCGCTTCAAGGTCACCGGCAGCGGAAAGATCATGAAGCAGCAGTCGGGCATGCGCCACAACCTCGAGGTCAAGTCCAGCCGTCGCACGCGCCGGCTGAACAAGGACGAGACGATCTCGCCGGCGAACGCGAAGAACGTCAAGAAGCTCCTCGGGCGCTGAGCGCACCGTCTGCACGTTAGGAACGAAACGAAATGGCTAGAGTCAAGCGGGCCGTCAACGCCCACAAGAAGCGTCGCGTCATCCTCGATCGCGCCTCCGGTTACCGGGGCCAGCGGTCGCGTCTGTACCGCAAGGCGAAGGAGCAGGTCACCCACTCGCTCGTCTACGCGTACCGCGACCGCCGCAAGCGCAAGGGTGACTTCCGCCGCCTGTGGATCCAGCGCATCAACGCCGCGAGCCGCCAGAACGGCCTGACCTACAACCGCCTCATGCAGGGCCTGCGCCTTGCCGAGGTGCAGGTCGACCGCCGCATGCTGGCCGACCTCGCCGTCAACGACCAGACCGCTTTCGCGGCGCTCGTCGAGACCGCGAAGAAGGCGCTGCCGGAGAACGTGAACGCCCCCAAGGCGTGAGCTGATCCCTTCAAACGGGCGTCCCTGGTTTCCAGGGGCGCCCGTTCTCGTGCGCCGGGCGCCCATAGACTGGGCAGGTGCTCGAGAACCCGCGTTCCGCCCGCGTACGCACCGTCGCCAAACTCGTGAAGCGTCGCCACCGCGACGAGACGGGACTGTTTCTGCTCGAGGGGCCGCAGGCCGTCCGCGAGGCACTGACCTATCGCCCCGAGGGGATCGTCGAGCTGTTCGTGACGCCGACGGCCGCGCAGAAGCACACCGATCTCGCTGAGCGCGCCGCCGATGCCGGCATCGAGGTCGTCTATGCGACGGAGCAGGTCGTCGAGGCGATGGCCGACACCGTCACCCCGCAGGGCGTGATCGCGGTGGCGCGGCAGTTCCCCGTGCGCATGCGCGACGTGTTCGCGGCATCCCCCCGACTCATCGCGATCTGCGAGCAGGTGCGTGATCCCGGCAACCTCGGCACGATCATCCGCGCCGCCGACGCCGCCGGCGCCGACGCGGTGATCCTGACCGGACGCACCGTCGACCCGTTCCACCCGAAGGTCGTGCGGGCCACCACCGGTTCGCTGTTCCACGTGCCGCTCGCCCTGGGCGGTGAGGCGGTGGATGCCGCCACGGCGGCGCGCGCCGCCGGGTTGTGCGTGCTGGCGGCCGATGTGAAGGGCGATGATCTGTTGGCCGCGCGAGAGTCGGGCGTGCTGGGCGGCCCCGTCGCCTGGCTCTTCGGCAACGAGGCGCGCGGGCTCGACGACGATGCTCTGCAGCTCGCCGATCAGGCGCTGCGACTGCCGATCTACGGTCGCGCCGAGTCGCTGAACCTCGCCACGGCGGCGAGCGTCTGCCTGTATGAGACGGCCTTCGCACAGCGGGCGTCGGTTACGGATCGGTAAATCTGCCGCGCTGAAGTCGCGGATTTCCTGGGTGGTTGCTTAGGGTTGTCTGCATGACGATCCCCGAAGACGCGGCTCCGAAGACGTCGAACATCTCTGTTCGGCGCGGCGACCCGCTCGTTGTCATCACGGATGTGCAGAAGCACTACGGCGATTTCCAGGCCCTCAAAGACATCAACCTCACGGTGAACCGGGGTGAGGTCGTCGTCGTGATCGGTCCGTCCGGCTCGGGCAAATCGACGCTGTGCCGCACGATCAACCGGCTCGAGACCATCACCAGTGGCACGATCACGATCGACGGCGCCGAGCTGCCCAAGGAGGGCAAGGGTCTCGCCCAGTTGCGCAGCGACGTCGGCATGGTCTTCCAGTCGTTCAACCTCTTCTCGCACCTGACGATCCTCGACAACGTCACGCTCGGGCCGATCAAGGTCCGGAAGATGAAGAAGGCCGATGCCGAAGCCGAGGCCCGCACGCTGCTCGAGCGCGTCGGCGTCGGTGCTCAGGCAGAGAAGCTGCCCGGACAGCTGTCCGGCGGCCAGCAGCAGCGCGTCGCGATCGCCCGCGCCCTGGCGATGAACCCGAAGGTCATGCTCTTCGACGAGCCCACCAGCGCGCTCGACCCCGAGATGATCAACGAGGTCCTCGACGTCATGGTCGGCCTTGCTCAGGACGGCATGACGATGATCGTCGTCACCCACGAGATGGGCTTCGCACGCAAGGCGGCCGATCGCGTGGTCTTCATGGCCGATGGACAGATCGTCGAAGAGGCGACGCCGGAGGAGTTCTTCACGAACCCCTCGTCGGCGCGCGCCAAGGACTTCCTCTCGAAGCTCCTCACTCACTGACCTGCACCCCCACAAAGGAGAAACACATGCGGAAGACACGCATCCTCGCGAGCCTGAGCATCGCCGCTATCGCGGCCATCGCGCTCACGGCGTGCAACAGCGGCACGCCGGGTGACACCGGCAACGCCGGCGACAACGGCGACAGCGGTAGCAGCACGCCCTGGACCGTCGCGACCGACGTGAGCCTCACCGGCAGCCCGACCTTCGACCGGATCCAGAAGGCCGGCAAGGTCACCATCGGCGTCAAGGAGGACCAGCCGGGCCTCGGCTACCTCGACGCCACGACGAACGAGCGCAGCGGCTTCGACGTCGACATCGCGCGCTGGATGGCGGCATCGCTCGGCTACGGCGAAGACAAGATCGACTTCAAGCCGATCGCATCGCAGAACCGTGAGCAGTCGATCGTGAACGGCGACATCGACTTCTACGTCGGCACGTACTCGATCACCGACAAGCGCAAGGAGCTCATCTCCTTCGCCGGGCCCTACTTCATCACCGGCCAGGGCCTGCTCGTGGCCAAGGACAACACCTCGATCACCGGCAAGGACTCGCTGACGAGCAGCGACGTCGTCTGCTCGGCGACCGGCTCCACCTCGATCCAGCAGATCAAGGACCTCACCAAGGCGCAGACCAAGGAGTACGACACCTACTCCAAGTGCGTGCAGGCATTGATCCAGGGTCAGGTCGACGCGGTGACCACCGATGAGGCGATCCTGCTCGGCTACGCCGCCCAGGACCCCGACCACCTGAAGACCGTGGGCGATGTCTTCACCGAAGAGCGCTATGGGATCGGCCTGGCCAAGGGCGACACCGCGCTGCAGACCTTCTTCAACGACACGCTGACCGACGGTCACGACGTGTGGCAGAAGATCTTCGACAACAACCTCGGCAAGTCCGGTGTGACCGCCGAGCAGCCCAAGGTGGACCCGGTCGGCTGACCGTGCGCGTGTGGGCGGTACGTGCGTGTGCCGCCCACACGCTGCGGTCGGACTGACCGCAGAGAAGGAGGCGGGATGAACGTCCCACAGTTGTGGCTGCACGCTCTGCAGGGAACGCTGGTGCTATTCTTCGCCGGTGGTGTCATCGCCCTCGTGCTCGGCATCATCGTCGGCACGATGAGGGTCTCGCCGGTGCCGATCGCCCGTGCTGTGGGGGCCGTCTACGTGAACTGGATCCGCAACACGCCGCTGACGCTGGTGATGTTCTTCTTCGCCTTCTGCATCCCGATCCTTGTCGGATCGCGGATGAACTCGCTCACTCTGGCCACGATCGCGCTGGGCGTGTACACGGCCACGTATGTGGCTGAGACGATCCGGTCGGGCGTGAACACGGTGCCTGTCGGGCAGGCCGAAGCGGCGCGGGCGATCGGCTTGAGCTTCGGTCAGGTCATGTCGCTCGTGGTGCTTCCGCAGGCGTTTCGCTCCGTCATCCCGCCGATGGTCAGTGTCTTCATCGCGTTGCTGAAGAACACCACCGTCGCCGCCGGCTTCTCGGTGTTGAACCTGGGCTCGGTCGCGCTGTACCTCAGCGAGATCCGCGAACCCGGGCGCAACGACAACCTCCTACAGACGATGATGTCGGGTGAGAACCTGCTGCTCACGCTGATCCTCATAGCGTTGATCTTCGTCGTGCTGGTGCTTTTGCTGGCCTGGCTGCAACGTGTGCTCGAGAAGAAGTGGAGGGTCGAGCGATGAGCTCCGTCCTGTACGACGTCCCCGGCCCGCGCGCGCGGCTGCGCAACCGGCTTGTGGGTGCGGCCACCGTCCTCGTCGTCGCGGCCCTGCTGGCGCTGGTGGTGTGGCGGCTGATCGACACCGGTCAGTTCGATGCTCAGAAGTGGTCGATCTTCACCTACACCCGGCCGTGGCTCCTCCTGCTCGAAGGCCTGGGTGCCACGCTCGGAGCCTTCATCGTCGCGGCGATCGGCGCGATGGCGCTCGGGTTCATCCTCGCGGTCGGCCGCCTCTCCGATCACCGCTGGCTCCGCGTTCCGGTGGGGTGGATCGTGGAGGTCCTGCGCGCCGTCCCCGTCCTGATCTTCATGATGCTGCTGTATTACGGTCTGCCGGTGGCCGGAATCCGTGTGGAACCGTACTGGGCCGTGGTGATCGCGCTCATCGCGTACAACGGGTCGGTGCTGGCGGAGGCGCTGCGGGCCGGCGTCGAGTCCCTTCCGCGCGGACAGCGCGAGGCGGGCTACGCGATCGGGCTTCGCAAGAACGCGGTCATGCGCCTGATCCTGCTGCCCCAGGCCGTGCGGGCGATGATGCCGGTGATCATCTCGCAGCTGGTGGTCGCGCTGAAGGACACCGCGCTCGGCTTCATCATCACGTACCCCGAGCTGCTGCATTACATCCAGCTGCTGGGCGGCCAGGTGCCGTTCGGAACCCCGCTGGTGCCCACGGCGATCGTGGGCGGCTCGATCTACGTCGTGCTCTGCCTGCTGCTGTCGTATGTGGCCTATCGCGTGCAGAAGGGGTCGCGACGGTCGCCGAAGATCCGCCACGATGCGCCCGCCGCGGGTGAGGGCGATGCCGCCACCGTGACGGAGTTCATCGCGGTGCAGAAGGGCGCCGAGGGTCGCAAGCGCCGGTGACGGCGGGCCCTGCCCCCGTCAAGCGGGCGGAGCGGGCCCCGGTAGACTCGTTTCTCGTGTCGAACGAGGTTTCTGAGATCACCCCTGAGGCGGTGGATGCCGCGGTCCAGGCCGCGCTGACAGCCGTCGCGAGCGCGACCGACACGGCCGCGCTGAAGGCCGCGCGCGCCGCGCATTCCGCCGAGGGCTCGCCGCTGGCGAAGCTCAACGCACGCATGCGCGATGTCCCTCCCGAGCACAAGGCCGAGTTCGGCAAGCTCGTCGGGCAGGCCCGCGGCCGGGTGAACCAGGCGTTCGTCGCCCGCGAGGGCGAGCTGGAGGCGGCCGAGACGGCCGCGCGGCTGGAGGCCGAGCGGGTGGATGTCACCGCGCTGGCTTCGCACGCGCGTGTGGGGGCGCGGCATCCACTCACCCTCCTGCAGGAGGAGATCGGCGACATCTTCGTCGGCATGGGGTGGGAGATCGCCGAGGGCCCCGAGCTCGAGCACGAGTGGTACAACTTCGACGCGCTCAACCTCGGCCCCGATCACCCGGCCCGCCAGATGCAGGACACCTTCTACGTCGACCCGCCCGAGCGCCATCTCGTGATGCGCACGCAGACGAGTCCCGTGCAGATGCGCTCGATGCTCACGCGCGATCTGCCGATCTACATCGTCTCGCCCGGGCGGGTGTTCCGCACCGACGAGTACGACGCGACACACCTGCCGGTGTTCACCCAGGTCGAGGGGCTCGTCGTCGACAAGGGCATCACGATGGCGCACCTGCGCGGCACGCTCGATCATCTGGCCCGGCAGCTGTTCGGCTCCGAGGCGAAGACGCGGCTGCGGATCAACTACTTCCCGTTCACCGAGCCGTCCGCCGAGTTCGACCTCTGGCATCCCACCTTCAAGGACGGCCCCCAGTGGATCGAGTGGGGCGGCTGCGGCATGGTCAACCCGAACGTTCTGCGCGCGGCGGGCATCGATCCCGAGGTGTACTCGGGCTTCGCGTTCGGCATCGGCATCGAGCGCGCGCTGATCTTCCGCAGCGACGTGCAGGACATGCGCGACATGGCCGAGGGCGATATCCGTTTCAGCGAGCAGTTCGGGATGGTGGTGTGATGCGCGTCCCGCTTTCGTGGTTGCGTGAATACGTCGATGTGGCGCCGGAGGCGACCCCGGAGGACGTCCTGGCGTCGCTGGTGACGGTCGGCTTCGAAGAGGAGGACGTGCACCGCTTCGAGGTGTCGGGCCCCGTCGTGGTCGGCCAGGTGCTCGAGCTGAACCCCGAGCCGCAGAAGAACGGCAAGACGATCAACTGGTGCCAGGTCGACGTCGGCGAGGCGAACGGCGGCGTGCGCGGAATAGTGTGCGGCGCGCACAACTTCGGTGTGGGCGACAAGGTCGTGGTGACACTCCCGGGTGCCGTCCTGCCCGGCCCGTTCCCCATTGCGGCGCGCAAGACATATGGTCACGTCTCCGACGGCATGATCGCATCGGCGCGTGAGTTGGGGCTCGGTGACGAACACGACGGCATCCTCCGCCTGGCCGACCTCGGCCTCGACGCGCCGGTGGGGTCGGATGCCATCGGCCTACTCGGCCTCGACGATGTCGCCGCCGAGATCAACGTGACCCCTGACCGCGGCTATGCATTGAGCCTGCGAGGAGTCGCGCGCGAGTATGCGCACGCGACGGGCGGGGCGTTCCGCGATCCGGGCGTACGCGACTGGGAGCAGCTGGAGCAGCCCGAGGGCGGCTTCGCCGTCGCGGTCGTCGACGACGCCCCGATCCGCGGCAACGTCGGCGCGACCGAGTTCGTCGCGCGCATCGTGCGGGGAGTGGATGCCGCGGCTCCGACGCCCCCATGGATGATCGCCCGTCTCGTGCTGGCCGGCATCCGCTCGATCTCCGTGCTCGTCGACATCACGAACTACGTGATGCTCGAGCTCGGCAACCCGATCCACGGGTACGACCTCGACAAACTCACCGACGGCATCACGGTGCGCCGCGCGCGTGAGGGTGAGAAGCTCACGACGCTCGACGATCAGGTCCGGGAGCTGCATCCAGAGGACCTGCTCATCACCGACGGATCGGGTCCGATCGGCCTCGCCGGTGTCATGGGCGGGGCGGCCACCGAGATGGGCGCCGACACGGTGAACGTCCTCATCGAGGCCGCCGTGTTCGACCAGGTGTCGATCGCGCGCACCGCGCGCCGGCACAAGCTGCCCAGCGAGGCCTCGCGGCGCTTCGAGCGGGGCGTCGACCCGCTCATCCCGTTCGTCGCGGCCCGTCGCGTCGCCGATCTCATGGTGGAGCTGGCCGGTGGCACGCTCGACACCGAGATCGGCGGTGCGCTGTTCGCGACGTACGAACGGGAGGCGATCGCACTGCCCCGGCCGTTCGCGTCGAAGCTCGTGGGGGTCGACTACACCGCCGACGAGGTCGTCTCATCGCTGGAGAAGATCGGCTGCGACGTCTTCGCGGTCGATGACGAGCAGTGGCTCGTGACGCCGCCGTCGTGGCGCCCGGATCTCACCGACAAATGGACGTTGACCGAAGAGGTCGCCCGCATCCAAGGGCTGGACCGTGTGCCGTCGGTGCTGCCGACGCCGCCGTCCGGCCGCGGCTGGACCCCGGGCCAGAAGGGGCGCCGCCGGGTCGCGAACGCGCTCGCCGCCGCAGGCCTCGTCGAGACCCCGTCGTTCCCGTTCACGACCGCCGAGCAGAACGATCTGCACGCCTCTGCCACCGGCGAGCACCTGCCGAGCATCCGACTGGCGAACCCCCTCGACGGGCATGCCCCCTCTCTGCGCCGCTCGTTGGTGCCGGGGCTGCTGCAGGTCGCGCATCGTAACCTGTCGCGCGGGCTCACCGACCTGGCGCTCTACGAGCTCGGTGCCGTGTTCCTGCCTGAACCGGGGGTGGAGTACGGCACCGCCGAGGTGCCGGCCGCCGCCCAGCGTCCCGACGAAGGCACCCTCGCGGCTCTGGACGCGGCATTGCCCGCGCAGCCCCGCCACGTCGCGATCCTGATGGCCGGGAACCGCCTCGCGAAGCAGCCCGGGCAGTCCGCCGTGCCGGTCGACCTCTCCGACGCGCTCGACGCCGTCCGCGTGATCGCGGCGGCCGCGGGCGTTTCCCTCGACGTCACGCAGGGTGAGCGCGCGGCGCTGCACCCGGGCCGCACCGCGGTGCTCGGTCTGGCCGGGCGCGAGGTGGGCTACGTCGGCGAGCTGCTGCCGGCGGTGGCTGCCGACGCCGACCTGACCGGGCGGGTGTATGTCGCCGAGCTCGACCTGGATGCGCTGCTGGAGACCGCCGGTGCGCCGGTGACCGCGGCATCCCTGTCGACGCAGACGGCGGCGACGCAGGACGTCTCCCTCGTGGTGCCCGTCGACGTCCCGGCAGGCGAGGTCCGTCGGGCGCTGGTGGACGGCTGCGGGCACCTGCTCGAGTCGCTGCGGCTGGTCGACGACTACCGCGGGCAGGGCGTGCCCGAGGGAACGAAGAGTCTGACGTTCGCACTGCTCTTCCGCGCCGCCGATCGGACGCTGACAGCGGCCGAGGCGACCGACGCGAAGCTGCAGGGCGTGGAGTCGGCGGCCGAGCGGTTGGGCGCGAAGATCCGCGAGTGACCTTTCCGACGCAGGGCGGTGCATGCCGATAGGCTCGGGCGATGACCGATGCACCGGCCCTGCAGATCCGCGGCCTCGCCAAGCGCTTCGGCGACAAGCAAGCCGTCGCCGGGATCGATCTGGATGTCCCGTCCGGGTCGTTCTTCGGCCTTGTCGGCCCGAACGGCGCCGGCAAGACGACGACCCTCTCGATGGCCACCGGCCTGCTGCGTCCCGACGCGGGCCGGGTGGCCGTTCACGGCATCGACGTGTGGGGGCAGCCGACCGATGCCAAGCGCATCATCGGCAACCTCGCCGACGGCGTGCGACTTTTCGACCGTCTCACCGGCGAGCAGCTGATCACCTACACGGCGATGATGTTCGGCATTCCGCGGCCCGAGATCGCGCCCCGCGTCTCGGACCTGCTGACGATGATGGATCTCCGTGACGCCGCCGGCACGATCGTCGCCGACTACTCCGCCGGCATGACCAAGAAGATCGCGCTGGCCTGTGCGCTCGTGCACGCTCCGCGCCTGCTCGTGCTCGACGAGCCGTTCGAATCGGTCGACCCGGTCTCTGCCGCCAACATCGAGGACGTGCTGCGCGGCTACACGGCGTCGGGCGGGTCGGTCATCGTCTCGAGCCACTCGATGGACCTCGTGCAGCGCATGTGCGATCACGTGGCGGTCATCGCCGCGGGCCACGTGCTCGCCGCCGGCACGACCGACGAGGTCCGTGCGGGTGAGAGTCTGCAGGAGCGTTTCGTCTCGCTCGTGGGTGGGCGCCACAGTTCGGAGGGGCCGGCGTGGTTGCGACAGTCCTGAGGCTGCGGTACCGCGTCCTCGCGAACACGCTGGCGCGGCATCCGGCGCAGCTCGTCGGGTTCATCTTCGGGATGCTCTCCGCACTCTGGCTGCTCGTGCTGGTGGTCGCCGGTCTCGTCGTGCTCGCCCTCTGGCAGGGCGCTGAGCCCGCGCAGACGGTGGTCGTCCTCGGCGGTGCCGTACTCATCCTCGGGTGGGTGCTCGGCCCGGTGCTGATCGCCGGCACCGACACGACGGTCGACGCGGCGCGGCTGGCGCCGTTTCCGCTCACCCGCCGCCAGCTCATGCTCGCTCTCGCCGGCACCGGGGCCACCGGCATCCCCGGTATCGCCACCGCCGTCGTGGCACTGGCCACGGTCGTACTCTGGGTCCGCTGGCCGGTCGCCGCCGTCGCCGCTCTGGCGTGCGCAGTCCTGGCCGTGGCCACGTGCGTGATCGCCAGTCGGCTCGTCACCACGCTGTCTGAGGGGCTCGGTGCCGGTCGCCGTGGCCGAGAGATCGTCGGCACCGTCGTGCTCGGGCTGATCATCCTCACCGGACCGATCGTCACCGGCGTGCTCATGCTGCTCGATGCGAGCGGCTCGCCGTCGGCGCAGTTCACGCAGGCAGGGACGGTGGTCGGCTGGACGCCGCTGGGCGCAGCCTGGGCCGTGCCAGGCGACATCGCGCGGGGTGCGTGGGGCCCCGCACTCGCCAAGCTCGTGATCGCTGCAGCCACCCTCGCGGTGCTGTGGCTCGTCTGGAGCCGCGCGCTCGTCGCCGCGCAGGGTACGTCGCGGCAGCGTGCCGCGCGCACCGTCAAGCCGGGCTCGCTCGGGCTGTTCGGCATCATGCCGACCGGTGGCATCGGCGCGACCTGGGCACGCTCGCTGACGGCGTGGCTTCGCGATCCGCGCTACCTGCGCCAGCTGATCATGGTGCCGCTGCTGCCGATCGTCTTCTGGTTCACGGGTGGAGCGGCCAGTGGCCTGTTCGCGGCATCCACCGTCATCGTCGCGCTGGTGATCGCCCTCGTCGGGTACACCGACGTCTCCTACGACGGCACGGCCTTCGCCACGGTGCTCGCCAGCGGCGTGCGCGGTCGGGACGACCGGCTGGGTCGCATGTTGGCCGGCGTCTGCGTGGGCCTCCCGCTCGTGCTCGCCGTCGCCCTGATCACGACCGGCATCGCGGGCAGCTGGCGGATGCTGCCGGCCCTGCTGGGCGCGGCGCTCGCTCTCCTGCTGTCGGGCTATGCGGTTTCGGCGGTGTCGTCCGCGCTCATCATCTCGCCGGTTCCGGCGCCCGGCGACAGTCCGTTCAAGACGGTGCCGGGGCAGACCTTCGTGAACGGGATGCTGGTCTTCGTCGTCATGGGCGCGGTTCTGGCGCTCTCCGCCCCGGCCCTCGTGCTCGCCGCGATCGGGGTGTTCGCCGACCTTCCCGTGCTCGCCTGGATCTCCCTGATCGCGGCGGTCGCGGTCGGCCTCGGCGCGATGATCGGCGGTGTCATCTTCGGCGGCCGCGTGCTGGATCGCACCGGACCCGACCTGCTGCAGCGCATCCGGGCGTTGCCGGCCCGCTGAGCGTACGGTGGTGACATGCCCGAGACGCTGACGCTCACGGCCCCCGACGGGGCCACGTTCGACGCCCATGTCGCCCGACCCGCGGGGGAGCCTCGTGGGGGCCTGGTCGTGATCCACGAGATCTGGGGGCTCACCGACCACATCCGTGCGGTGGCCGATCGGTTCGCCGGCGAGGGATACGTCGTGATAGCCCCCGACATCCTCAGCCATGCGGGGGTCGCCCCGGCCCTGGGCGAGGAGCTGTTCGGCCTCATGAACTCCGCCGACGAGGCCGTGCGCACTGCAGCCCAGCCGCGTATGCGCGAGTCGCTCGCCGAGGTGCATGCGCGCGAGTATGCGGCCTGGGCGATCGGTGCTCTGACCTCGGCCGTCGACTGGCTCGACGGGCAGCCCGGGGTCGACGGGCGTATCGGGACCGTCGGCTTCTGCTTCGGCGGCACCTACGCCTTCCTGCTGGGCGCGGCCGACGACCGTGTCCGCGCGATAGTGCCGTTCTACGGCACGGCACCCGACACGACCCGCATCCAGCGCATCCAGGGCGCGGTGCTGGCGCTGTACGGCGGCAGGGACGCCGCCCTGATGGATGCGCTGCCCACGGTCCGTCAGGAGATGACCGCCGCCGGCGTGGACTTCACCCCCGTGGTCTACGACCGCGCCGAGCACGCCTTCTTCAACGACACCGGGCGCCGCTATGACGAGGATGCCGCCGCCGACGCCTGGGAACGCGCGACGGCGTTCCTCGCTCTTCATCTGTGACGTTCGATTTGCGGATGCCGCGCTGCGGCGGCTATCGTCGGGCCATGCCTTCGGCCGCGAACCTCGAGCAGCTCCGTGTGAGCCTCGGTTGCGCGCGTCGACGTCTGGGCGACCGCCGACTCTAGGCGATGCCGTCATCCGTCCGTGCGGGCGGAGAGGGCGTCGCCGTCATCGGTCCGTGCCGGCTCAGTTCCGGCGATCCTGGAAACTAAGGTAGAAGAATGACCTATTCGGTCGCCGTCTCCGGCGCCTCCGGCTATGCGGGGGGAGAGATCCTCCGCATCCTCGCCGCACACCCCGACATCGAGATCCGCACGGTCACGGCGCACTCGAACGCCGGTCAACCGCTCGTCGCGCATCAGCCGCACCTGCGGTCGCTGGCACACCTGACGCTGCAGGACACGACGCCCGAGACCCTCTCCGGTCACGACATCGTCTTCCTTGCGCTGCCGCACGGCCAGTCCGGCCAGTACACGGACGCCCTGCCCGATGCGGGTCTGGTCGTCGACGCGGGCGCCGACCACCGGCTCGTCTCGCAGGCGGCCTGGGACGGCTTCTACGGCGGCGTCTTCCATGAGCCGTGGGCGTATGGCGTGCCCGAGCTGCCCACCGCCACCGGCAAGCAGCGCGCGAATCTCGTCGGAGCGACGCGCATCGCGGCCCCCGGCTGCAACGCCTCGACCGTCGCGTTGTCGCTGGCGCCCGGGGTGGCCGCCGGCGTCATCGACGCGACCGATCTCGTCGCGGTCCTGGCCGTCGGCCCCTCCGGGGCCGGCAAGAGCCTCAAGCCCCACCTGCTCGGCGCCGAGATCCTCGGCTCGGCCAATCCCTACGCCGTGGGAGGGGTGCACCGGCACATTCCGGAGATCGCCCAGTCGCTGCGGGCGGCCGGTGCGGCCGAGGTGCATCTGTCGTTCACGCCCGTGATCGTGCCCATGGCCCGCGGCATCCTGGCCACCTGCTCCGCCCCCATCGCGACCGGTGTCGGCGACGCCGAGATCCGGGCCGCGTGGGAGCGGGCGTATGCCGGCGAGATGTTCGTGCAGCTGCTGCCCGAAGGCGACTACCCGCGCACGGCCGACGTCATCGGTGCCAACACCGCACTGATGGGCCTGCACATCGACCGCGACGTGAACCGCGTCACCGTCGTCGCCGCGGTCGACAATCTCGTCAAGGGCACGGCCGGTGCGGCCGTGCAGTCCATGAACATCGCGCTGGGTCTTGAAGAGGGCCGCGCACTCACCGTGAACGGAGTCGCCCCGTGACCGTCACCGCAGCGAAGGGGTTCGAGGCGGCTGGTGTCGCCGCGGGCCTCAAGTCCACCGGCAAGCCCGATGTGGCCGTCGTCGTCAATCGCGGCCCGGCAAAGGTCGGCGCGGCGGTCTTCACCAGCAACCGCGCCAAGGCCAATCCGATCCTCTGGTCACAGCAGGCGATCGGCGACGGCGTCGTCGAAGCCGTCGTGCTCAACTCGGGCGGCGCGAACTGCTTCACAGGCACCTTCGGCTTCCAGACCACGCACCAGACCGCCGAGAAGGCGGCCGAACTCCTCGGCGTCAGCGCCGGCGACGTCATCGTCTGCTCGACCGGGCTCATCGGCTCAGGCGACGAGGTATTCCGTGCGAAGGTGCTCGACGGCGTCACCCGGGGCGTCGCGGCGCTCTCGGCCGACGGGGGCGAAGCCGCGGCATCCGCCATCATGACCACCGACACCGTCAGCAAGACGGCGGTGCGCACCCGCTCCGGCTGGACGATCGGCGGCATGGCGAAGGGGGCCGGGATGCTGGCACCCGGGCTCGCCACGATGCTCGTGGTCATCACCACCGACGCGGTCATCAACGCGGCGCAGGCCGACGCCGCGCTGCGGGCGGCCACCGGCGTGAGCTTCGATCGGCTCGACTCCGACGGCTGCATGTCGACCAATGACCAGGTCACGTTGCTGGCGTCGGGGGCCTCCGAGGTCGTGCCCGACCTCGCCGCCTTCACAGCCGAGCTGACCGACCTGTGCCACGAGCTCGCCCGCAAGCTGCAGGGCGACGCCGAGGGTGCGAGCCACGACATCACGATCGACGTGCAGCACGCGGCATCCGAGTCCGACGCCGTCGAGGTGGGTCGGTCCGTCGCGCGCAACAACCTGTTCAAGGCAGCGATCTTCGGTAACGACCCGAACTGGGGTCGCGTGCTCGCCGCGATCGGCACCACGCAGGCGGACTTCGACCCCTATGACACCGACGTGTGGATGAACGGCGTGCGGGTGTGCACCGAGGGCGGCCCCGACGCGCCCCGCGAAGAGGTCGACCTGACACCGCGCGCCACGCACGTGGTGATCGATCTGAAGAGCGGTGACGCCACCGCCACGATCCTCACGAACGACCTCACGCACGACTACGTCCACGAGAACAGCGCCTACTCCTCATGACCCGGATCGATCTGCAGCACACCGACCCGGCCGAGGCATCGGCCAAGGCGTTGACCCTCATCGAGTCGCTGCCCTGGCTGCGCCGCTTCCGCGATCAGATCATCGTGATCAAGTACGGCGGCAACGCCATGGTCTCTGACGAACTGCAAGAGGCGTTCGCCGCCGACATCGCCTACCTGCGCTACGTCGGCGTTCAGCCGGTCGTCGTGCACGGCGGGGGGCCGCAGATCTCCTCCATGCTCGACCGCCTGGCGATCCCCAGCGAGTTCAAGGGCGGATACCGCGTGACCTCGACCGAGGCGATCTCGGTGGTCCGCATGGTGCTGACCGGCCAGATCAACCCGCAGCTGGTCGCCAAGATCAACGCGCACGGGCCCATCGCGACCGGGCTGTCGGGCGAGGACGCGGGGCTGTTCGGCGGTCGTCGTCGCGGCGTCGTCATCGACGGCGTCGAGCACGACCTCGGCCGGGTGGGCGATGTCGTACAGGTCGACCCGCAGCCGATCCTCGACCACCTCGCGGCCGGGCGCATTCCCGTGGTCTCATCGATCGCGCCCGACCTCGACAACCCAGGGCACTCACTGAACGTGAACGCGGATGCCGCGGCCGCAGCCCTCGCCATCGCGCTGCAGGCCACGAAGCTCGTGGTCCTCACCGACGTCGCGGGCCTGTACGCCGATTGGCCGAACCGCGACTCGCTGGTGTCGCATCTGACCGCTGCCGAGCTGCGCGAGCTGATGCCGCGGCTCGAGTCGGGCATGATCCCGAAGATGCGCGCGTGCCTGGACGCGGTCGAGGCGGGCGTCGACACCGCGGCCATCATCGACGGACGGGTGCCGCACTCGGTGCTCGTCGAACTTTTCACCCAGAAGGGCATCGGAACGGAGGTGGTCGCACAATGACGACATGGCAGGATGAGGCATCCCGCGATCTGCTCAACCTCGGCGGGCGGCTCGCGCTGCTCGTACGCGGCGAGGGATCGCACGTGTGGGATGCCGACGGCACCCGCTATCTCGACTTCCTCGGCGGCATCGCCGTGAACGCGCTGGGACACGCGCATCCCGTCTTCGTCGAGGCGGTCTCGACCCAGGCGGCGACGCTCGCGCACATCTCGAACTACTTCGCCTCGCCGCAGCAGCTCGAGCTGGCGGCGCGTCTGAAGCGCCTGGCCGGCACCGGCGAGGGCGGCCACGTGTTCTTCACGAACTCGGGATCCGAGGCCAACGAGACCGCCATCAAGCTTGCGCGTCTTCACGCGCACAAGACCGGCAAGCGCACGATCGTGAGCCTGAACGGCGCCTTCCACGGGCGCACGATGGGCTCGCTCTCGCTCACGCCCAAGCCGATCTACCAGGACCCGTTCCGTCCGCTGCTGCCCGATGTGGCGCACATCGACCCGACGATCGAGGCGCTCGAAGCCGCGATCGACGATACGGTCGCGGCCCTCGTGGTCGAGCCCATCCAGGGTGAGGCGGGCGTCGTCGAACTGCCGGACGGGTTCCTGAAGCGTGCGCGCGAGCTGACCCGCGCGCACGGGGCGCTGCTGATCGTCGACGAGGTGCAGACCGGTGTCGGCCGGACCGGTGAGTGGTTCGCCTTCCAGCGCGAGGGCGTCGTGCCCGATGCGATGAGCCTGGCCAAGGGCATCGCCGCCGGCTTCCCGCTGGGGGCGCTGGTCACCTTCGGCGACAACGACCTCTTCTATCCGGGCACGCACAACTCCACCTTCGGCGGCAATCCGCTCGCCACCGCGGTGGGCAACGCCGTGCTCGCCGAGATCGAAGAGGCAGGGCTCCTCCAGAACGTCACCGAGCGCGGCGCCCAGCTGCGCGATGCCGTCGCAGACCTGCCGCTCGTCACCGGCACCCGCGGCGCAGGTCTGCTGATCGGCATCATGTTGTCGGCACCCGTCGCCGCGCAGGTGCGGGATGCCGCACAGCGGCGTGGCCTCATCGTCAACGCGCCGACGGCCGATGTGATCCGCATCGCGCCCGCCTACACGATCGGCGATGCCGAGGTCGACGAATTCACCACCCTCTTCTCCGCCGCGCTCGCCGAAGTCGCGGCAACCGATGCGAAGGACGACGCATGACCCGCCACCTGCTCCGCGACGACGACCTGACCCCGGCCGAGCAGGCCGAGATCCTCGACCTGGCGGTCGAGTTGAAGAAGGACCGCTGGGCGAACAAGGCGCTGTCGGGCCCGCAGACGGTCGCGGTGATCTTCGACAAGTCGTCCACCCGTACCCGGGTGTCGTTCGCGGTGGGCATCGCCGATCTGGGCGGGTCGCCGCTGATCATCTCCACCGCCAACAGCCAGCTCGGCGGCAAGGAGACCCCGTCCGACACCGCTCGCGTTCTCGAGCGCCAAGTGGCGGCGATCGTCTGGCGCACCTATGCGCAGGCCGGGCTCGAGGAGATGGCCCGCGACACGCGCGTGCCGGTCGTGAACGCGCTCAGCGACGACTTCCATCCCTGCCAGCTGCTGGCCGATCTGCTCACGATCCGCGAGCACAAGGGCGAGCTGAAAGGCCTGACCCTCGCGTTCTTCGGCGACGGCACCTCGAACATGGGGCACTCCTACGTGCTGGCGGGCGTCACCGCCGGAATGCACGTGCGCGTCGCCTCACCGGTCGCGTACGCGCCGCGCGAAGACGTCGTCGCCGATGCCGACCGCCGTGCGGCCGAGACGGGCGGCTCGATCACGCTGTACACCGACCCCAACGAGGCCGCCGCCGGTGCCGACATCATCGTCACCGACACCTGGGTCTCGATGGGCAAGGAGGAGGAGAAGCTCGAGCGCATCCGCGATCTCGGCGGCTACAAGGTCACCACGGAGATGATGACGCTGGCCAAGAGCGACGCGATCTTCATCCATTGCCTGCCGGCCGATCGCGGCTACGAGGTCGACGCCGAGGTCATCGACGGCCCGCAGTCGGTCGTCTGGGACGAGGCCGAGAACCGCCTGCACGCGCAGAAGGCGCTGCTGGTGTGGCTGCTCCGTCAGAACGGCAGCTCGCGGGAGGATGTGGCATGAGCGAGCAGCACGGGACCAACGAGGGCGCGCTCTGGGGCGCGCGCTTCGCCTCGGGCCCGTCGCCCGAGCTCGCGGCGCTGAGCAAGTCCACGCACTTCGACTGGGCGCTGGCCCCGTATGACATCGCCGGGTCCCGCGCGCACGCGGTGGCGCTGCATGCGGCGGGCTATCTCGACGACGCGCAGCTGGCGGACATGCGCGACGCTCTCGACCGGCTCGAAGCCGACGTCGCCTCGGGCGCGTTCGTGGCCGCCGACACCGACGAGGACGTGCACGGGGCCCTCGAGCGCGGACTCATCGAGCGCGCCGGCACCGACCTGGGCGGGCGCCTGCGTGCCGGGCGCAGCCGCAACGACCAGATCGCCACCCTTGTGCGGCTTTACCTGCTGGATCACGCGAAGACCGTGGCCCACGGCATCCTGCGTCTGATCGACGCCATTGTGTCGCAGGCCGAGGCGAACCCCGAGGCCATCATGCCCGGACGCACGCATCTGCAGCACGCACAGCCGATCCTGCTCGCACATCACCTGCAGGCGCACGGCTGGCCCCTGGTGCGCGACCTCGAAAGACTGCGCGACTGGGCGACGCGAGCGCGGGTGAGCCCGTACGGCGGGGGAGCGCTCGCCGGCTCCAGCCTGGGTCTCGACCCCGCGCTCGTCGCCCGTGAGCTGGGCCTGGACCGCCCCGCGGAGAACTCGCTCGACGGCACCGCGGCGCGCGACGTCGTCGCCGAGTTCGCGTTCATCGCCGCGCAGATCGGTATCGACCTGTCGCGCTTCGCGGAGGACGCGATCCTGTGGAACACGCGCGAGTTCGGCTTCGTCACGCTCGACGACGGCTATTCGACCGGGTCGAGCATCATGCCGCAGAAGAAGAATCCCGACATCGCCGAGCTCGCGCGCGGTAAGGCGGGGCGCGTCGTCGGCAACCTCGCGGGGCTCCTGACCACGCTGAAGGGCCTGCCTATCGCCTACAACCGTGACCTGCAGGAGGACAAGGAGCCGGTCTTCGACTCCGTCGACACCCTTGAGCTGCTGCTGCCCGCGTTCGCGGGGATGGTCGCGACCATGCGGTTCGACACCGCACGCATGGCGCAACTGGCGCCCGAGGGCTTCTCGCTCGCGACCGACGTCGCCGACTGGCTCGTGCGCCAGGGCGTGCCGTTCCGTGACGCGCACGAGGTCTCGGGGGCGCTGGTGCGTGCCTGTGAACAGCGGGGGATCGGACTGCAGGATGCCTCGGACGAGCTGCTTGCGGAGGTGTCACCGCATCTGACGCCCGCGGTGCGCGATGTGCTCACGATCGAGGGATCGGTCGCCAGTCGCGACGGCGTGGGCGGCACGGCGCCGGTGCGCGTCGCCGAGCAGCGCGCCGAACTGGTGGCGCGCGCGCAGGCGGCGGCGCACACCCTGGGCCTGTGATCCGCCTGATGTCCTGAGCGGAGGAGCGCACGGCGACGAGTGAGAGCTGATGATTCGTATTCGATAAGCGAAGGCCTTATTATCTGTAAATATAAGTGATATGCTCATCGCATGGCTGTCGCAGTGATCGTGGACATCGTCGGCTCTCGACGCATCGCCGACCGCACGGCGGCGCAGCGGACGATCGACGGTGCCCTGCAACGGGTCGCCGAAGACGGACCGTCGGCCGACGTGCCGTTGCACCCCATCGTCGGCGATGAGATGCAGGGGGTCTATCCGCACCGGGATGCCGCATTGATGGCGACCCTCCTGTTCCAGCTCGCACTGCCCGACGGCGTCGAGTGTCGGTTCGGCGTCGGTCTGGGCGAGGCGGGGGAGATCCCTTCCGCGTCCGGGGGCATCTCCGAGGGCACCGCCTGGTGGGCCGCCCGCGCCGCGATCGAAGACGTGGAGGCCCTCGCGGGCACGGCCGTTCCGTCGGCGCGCACCCGGGTGGCGCGCTGGTCGGTGGACGCGGGCTCGGTCGATGCCGTGGGGGGAGACGGCGACGATCTGCGCGTGGCCAACGCCTATCTTCTCGCCCGCGACCACCTGGTCGCACAGATGAGCGAGCGTACGCGCCGACTCGCATACGGCCGCTGCATGGGAGCGACCCAGCGCTCGCTCGCCGAGGCGGAGGGCATCACGCAGTCGGCCGTGTCACAGGCGCTTGCGACGTCGGGCGCGCCGGCGCTCATCGAGGGGTTCCGACTGCTGCGTGGCTGAGGTCACCACACGGCCAGGCGCAGCAGCGCGCCGACCGCGCACGCCCAGACGAGGCTGGCGAGGGTGCCGATGATGAAGCGCTCGCGCGTCTCCGGCTCACCCAGTTCCGAGAACCGGCCGATGCCCTTGACGGCGACGACCACCGCGAGGGCTTCCGGGTAGCCGACGACGATCGCGACGACGGCTGCGAGTCGCTCGAGATAGCCGATCACCGTGCCGCCGCGCATGAGCGTGCGGGGCGCCTCGGCGGCGGCATCCCGCTCCTCGGAGACGACGACGATTCCGCCGTCCTCGGTCTCGCGCACCCGCGAGCCGGCGGCGATCTCCAGCAGGCGTCGCGCGACCGGGTTGCCGCCGATGACGGCGACGGCGATGCCCAGCGCCGAGAGGATGACGCCCATGATCGCGGGCACGTTCACCGGTGCGATGGCGACGATCACCAGGCCCAGGACGACGAGGATGCCGGCCACGAGCAGGGGAGCGGTCGACGGATGCCGCAGCGAGACGACGATCAGCACGAGCGCCGCGCACAGCGCCAGGAACAGGAAGATCGACAGCGCCGCGGTCAGCAGCACGTCCGCACCGGGGAAGAACGCCATGCCCGTCAGTCTGGCATGCGGGATGCCGCGGGCAGGGGTGACGCCGCCGACCGGGGGATCGATCGGCGGCGTCCAGTGGGATGATGCTCGGGGTCAGCTCATACGGCGACGCAGCGCGAGCAGCACACCCCCTGCCACCAGCGCACCGACGGCGATGCCGATCGGAAGGGGAAGGCTGGCGGCGTCGAAGCCGGTCACGGGGAGGTCCACGTCGGGTGTGCCGGGATCATCCGTGCCGGTGCTCACCGGCGTGTAGGTGTTCGTGATGTCGAACACCGCGGTGTCGCCGGCGGTGACCACCTGGGTGCCGAGCCCGGTGACCGCCACGCTCACGGCCGCGTTGGCGCCCATGATCGGCTCGGTCACGGTGACCACTGTGCCCAGGGGCAGACCACCGATGACGGTCGCGACTGGTTCGGTCGTCCCGGCGGGGATGAGGATCGTGCGATCCAGACCCGTGTCGGAGGTGACCCGCAGCAGGACGTCGTCCTGCTGCCCGGCGCCGGGGCCCGCGATCGTCTTGTTGACGACGACGGAACCGACCCGCGTGTAGGTGTTGGTCACGTCGAAGGCGACAGGGGCGCTGCTCGTGATCGTCTGGGTGCCGATTCCGGTCACCTGCACGCTCACCGCATCGCTGTCACCCCTGGTGGGCTCGGTGACGGTCACGACCGTGCCGACGGGCAGATCGTCGAATGTCGTGCTCACGACCTCCTTCGCGCCGGCCGGGATCGAGATCGTCTCGTCGAGGACCGTCTGGCCCTCGTGCAGACCGGTCACCCGCAGCTCGATGGCACTCTGCAGACCCGCGCCGTCGCCCGCGATCATCTTGTCGACGACCACGACGCCGTTGTGCGAGTACGTGTTGGTGACATGGATGCCGGCGGTCTCACTCTGCGACACGGTCACGGGCTCGCCCTCGGTCACGGTGACCGAGACGGCGTCGTTGGCGCCGTCGGCGATCTCGGTGGCGGTGACGACCGTGCCCACGGGCAGGTCGTCGAAGACGGTGCGGCTCGTGCCGGTCGTCCCGGCCGGGATGGAAACGGTCTCGTCGAGGACGGTCTCGTCCTCGTACACGCCGACGACGTGAAGCGTGACGTCGTCCTGAGAGCCGGCGGCCGAGCCCGCGATGGTCTTGTCGATGACGACGGAGCCGATCCGGGTGTACTCGTTGGTGACCGTGATCGTGGCGCCGTCCTCGGTGACCTCGACCGGCTGCAGACCCGTCGTGTCCACGGTGACGGAGCTGTTCGCGCCGGTCGCCGTCTCGGTGACGGTGACGACGGTGCCGACGGGGAGTTCCCCGTATGTCGTCCTGGTCGTGCCGGTCGTCCCGGCGGGAATCGTGATGGTCTCGTCCAGAACGGTCTGCCCGTTGAACACGCCCTTCACTTCGAGCATGACGTCGCCCTGCTGGCCCTCACCGTTGCCGGCGATCTTCTTGTCGACGTTCACCGACCCGAGCTGCGTGAACTCGGCCGTGGCCTGCGCGGCCGTGGTGAGTGTGCTGTTCCTGCTGAGGATGAGCTTCTGGCCGGCGTCGACGCCCTCGACGTTCTGGCTGTAGACGTACGCGCTGCCGCCGGGCACGGTGGCCGTGCCGGTGACGTGCAGCTGGGCGCTGGTGGTGCCCTCCTCGGCGCGCAGCCAGATCTGCTGGCCGCTGTGGACGGTGCCGCCCTCGGCGATCGCGTTCGCACCGTCGGCGTCCGCGAACATCGCGACGCCCGGCGCGCTGACAGTGATGGCTTCGGCGCTCTCGCCGGTCACCGTGTAGGGCCCGACGAGCTGGCCGACGACACCGGTGGCACTCGCAGGCGAGATGGTGAGATCGGGTCCGGCCGGCTCAGCGAGCGGGCCGTCGGCGATGGCCTTGTCGACGATCTGTGCGGTCAGCGGGTAGATGGGATCGCTCGGCGACAACACGTAGTTGTCGGTGAAGAACCAGATCGCCGCCTGCACGGCGGCCGCGCGTGCGTTCACGTCACCGCCCGCTTCGGGAAGGTCGGTGTTCGGGTAGGACTCGGCGAGGACGCGGGCGACGTGACCGGTGTGGGGCACGCTCGCGTCATCCCAGCTGCCCTGCACGTACCCGTACCCCGGTGCGGTCGAAGTGCGGATGTCGATGCAGTACATCAGCAGCGTCTGTGCGCCCGACGCCGTGCCGGCGGCGGTGATGATGCCGGCGAACGGCTGGTTCATCTCGGAGAAATCGGCGGGAATCTCCTCCGGGTACCCGTTCAGGGGATTGAAGTCGGTGTCGATGGGGGCGATCGCACCCTGCACGCCCTGTCCGGCGGCTGTGCCCGTCATGACCAGTTCGCTGTCCACGTCGTTGGCAGGCGCATCCACACCGCCTCCCGTGGGCACCGCGACGGCCGCCGTTCCGGTCAGAATGAGCCCCGCTGTGAGAAGCGTGGCAAGAAGGCCCCTGGCAGATCGGGCCTTCCTTGTGGTGCGCATGATGTCCTCCGTGGTGAGCGCCCGCTGTGGTGTACAGCATTTCCGGTCAGGCCATGTGGTCTGACCACAAAGCTATTCAACCACAGTGGTCAGACCACAGGAAGAAGGAGATCGCATGTCGTGCCGTGTTCGCTCACAGCGAAGCGATCGCCGGCGGCGCTGATACTCTGAACGGCGTGTCAACACCCGCTCTGAGCGCCCTCGCGCCGGCCAACGATCCGACGTTCGACAACGTCTGGGACGAACTGGTCTGGCGCGGACTGGTGCATGTCTCCACAGACCCAGAGGCGCTGCGCGCCGCGCTCGGCGGAGACCCCATCACGTATTACTGCGGGTTCGATCCGACGGCGCCGAGCCTGCATCTGGGCAACCTCGTGCAGCTGCTGGTGCTTCGGCGTCTGCAGCTGGCGGGGCACAAGCCGCTCGGGCTCGTCGGCGGTTCGACGGGACTGATCGGCGACCCGCGACCCACGGCGGAGCGCACGCTGAACACCCGTGAGACGGTCCAGGAGTGGGTGGGAAAGCTCCGCGCCCAGGTGGAGCGCTACCTGAGCTTCGAGGGTGACAACGCCGCGCGCCTCGTCAACAACCTCGACTGGACGGCACCGCTGTCGGCCATCGACTTCCTCCGCGAGATCGGCAAGCACTACCGCGTGGGGACGATGCTGAAGAAGGACGCGGTGAGCGCACGGCTGAACTCCGAGGCCGGCATCAGCTACACCGAGTTCAGTTACCAGATCCTGCAGGGACTCGACTACCTCGAGCTGTTCCGGCAGTACGACTGCGTGCTGCAGACCGGCGGATCCGATCAGTGGGGCAATCTCACCAGCGGCGTCGACCTCATCCACCGTGTCGAGGGTGCGTCCGTGCACGCCATCGGTACGCCGCTGATCATCAACAGCGACGGCACCAAGTTCGGCAAGAGCGAGGGCAATGCCATCTGGCTCGACGCCGAGATGTGCAGTCCGTACCGGATGTACCAGTTCTGGCTCAACACCGACGATGCCGACGTGATCGACCGGCTCAAGGTCTTCACCTTCCTCAGCCGCGCCGAGATCGAGGAGTACGCACGACTCGTCGAGGCCGAGCCGTTCCGCCGCGAGGCACAGAAGCGGCTGGCCGCCGAAGTCGTGACGACCGTGCACGGGCTGGATGCCGCGACCGCGGTGGCCGCGGCGTCCGAGGCACTGTTCGGCAAGGGCGATCTGACCTCTCTCGACCCGCGCGTGCTGCGCAGTGCGCTCGAAGAACTGCCCCACACCGAGGCGTCGATCGAGACCACGGTCGTCCAGGCGCTCGTCGACACCGGGCTCGTTCAGAGCCTGAGCGAGGGCCGGCGCGCGATCGCCCAGGGCGGCGTGTCGCTCGACGGCGTGCGCGTCGACGACGAAGGTGCGCTGGTCACCGGCGCCCTGCCGGGCCGGGTGTCGGTGCTGCGGCGCGGCAAGAAGACGCTGGCCGGGGTGTTCGTCACGGCCTGAGCCATGCCGTTCACGCCCAGCCACGCGATCGTCGCGCTGCCGTTCATCCGTACGCCGCTTGCCCCGGCCGCCGTCGCGGTCGGGGCCATGGCGCCCGACCTGCCGCTGTTCCTGCGCGTGCCGGGGATCGACTACGGGTGGACGCACGACCCGCGGTGGCTGCCGGTGACCGTCGTGCTCGCTGCCGCGCTCCTGTTGCTGTGGCGCTGCATCCTGCGACCCGCCGCCCGCGATCTGATGCCGGCGTTCATCGCACGCCGGCTTCCCGCGGGGTGGGATGCCGGTGCCTCAGCCGCCGCGCGCGAGACGTTCGCGCGCCGCGGCGCTGCGAAGGCCTCGGCCGGCGGCATCCTGCTGCTGATTGCGGCGCTCGCGATCGGCGTCGCCACGCACCTCGCCTGGGACGCCTTCAGCCATGAAGGCCGGCTCGGGGTCGCACTGGTGCCCGCGCTCGATGCGGCGTGGGGCCCGATGCCGGGCTTCAAGTGGATCCAGCACGGCTCGAGCGTGGCCGGCCTTCTCGTGCTTGCGGTGTGGGCGGTGCTGTGGTGGCGGCGCACCCCGTCCGGAGCACTGCACCGCGTGACGCCGGGGTGGATGCCGTGGGTGTGGCTCGTCGCGCTGCCGGTGACGCTCGCGGCGGCCTGGGTGTTCGGCCTGGCCGCCTTCGGCCCCCTGACGCCGGCGTTCACCGTGGCGCATCTCGCCTACCGCGTGCTGCCGCCGGCGTGCGCGGTCTGGGGTGCGGCTACCGTGCTGTCGGCGATCGGCGTGCAGCTGCGGCGGCGCAGGGCAGCGCGCAGCGTCAGCGGGGGAGCCACTCCGCCCGATCGCGTCCCCACGGACGGGGCGCGCTGAAGGCCGTCGGCCCGCCGGGATACGCAATGGCGGGCGCCGCGGTCCTGATCCGCTTCCCGGCGACGTCGAACTCCTGCGAATGCCGCTGCCACGACGGCTCTACGGTGTCCTGTGCGATGGGTGAGCGAGGCATGCCCAGCAGCTCGGCGGCGACGCGGCGCAGCGAGGTCGAAGCCAGCCACGAGCCGCCTTCGGCCGAACGCCGGGCGAGGGCCGTCAGCACCCCGGCCGCCAGCAGGTAGCCGGTGGTGTGATCCAGCGCCTGTACGGGCAGGGCTCCCGGCGCGTCGGAAGAGCCTTCGACGGTGGTGATGCCGCTCGCGGGCTGGACGAGGCTGTCGAACCCCCGGCGCTCCGGGTCGCTCCAGGCGGAGTGCTGGGCGACGATGAGACCGGGGCGACGCTCGGCCAGGAGATCGGGGGTCAGTCCGAGCCGGGCGAGGCTCGCGGGGCGGTAGCCGAGGGCGACGACGTCGGCGGTGGCGAGGAGCTCATCGAACAGTGCTCGCCCTGCGGGAGAGGTCAGGTCGAGCAGGGTCGACCGTTTGCCGTGTCCGGTGTCGAGATGCTGGACGTCGAGCTCGGGCAGCTGCGGTGGGTCGATGCGCAGCACGTCCGCGCCCAGCAACGCGAGCGTGCGTGTGCCGACCGGGCCGGCGATGACGCGCGTGAGGTCGAGCACGCGGACGCCGCGCAGGGGAGCGTCAGCGGTCGTCTCCCGCAGAGGCTGCGGCGCCCCACCGCCAAGCGGACGCAGACGGATGACCGGTGCACGCCGCAGTCGCGCGTCTTCGCCGGGGTCCTCGGGCAGCACCGGCTCGCACAGCGCCCCGGCATCGCGCGCCGCCTGCGCGGCGTGCACGGTGGACATCGTCGCAAGCCGCGCGCGCAGACCGCTGCGCGTGAGGGCGTCGGTCAGCCCATAGGCGCGCGCCAGGGCAACGGCGTGGTGCGGGTAATTGGCGTGCGTGCGCACCCACCCGTCGGCGGTCGGAAAGAATCCCGATGCCTCGGCGAACATGGCCGGCTCGGTGTCGTCGATCTCCACCCTGCTGCGATACGCCATCGCGACGCGATCGGGGTCGAGGAGGTGGGTCGGCGCTCCCGCCAGTGCCGAGGCCGCACACGATGCGGCGGCGACGGAAGCCCAGGCGAGGGACGCGACGTCGGTGTGCGCCGGGAGGGGGACGGGATGCCGCGGGCCCGCGACGCCGGCGAGGTCGACGTCGGGTTGTCCGAGGGCGCGCCAGATGCGGCGCAGGAGCGAGGTCGCGACAGTCTCCGACGGCGGCATGCCACGATGCTACGCCGGGCCCCGAATGCACGATTTGCGGCGTGACCTGCACGACACGCCCGGGGTGCAGCCTCGATTGGCCGGATCGCCGGATCGGTGCGTAAAGTATTACCTGTTCGCCCCAAAGGGAAGAGCGAAGCGGCCGGAAGGCCTCCGCCCCCTCAAGCAGCGAACCACCTCCATCTCCTTCATTCCGC
>Ga0164242_10001685_pt1 | contig 26208 bp, 23 predicted proteins | sample OricomgcompostMG_FD_108783 | JGI IMG/M metagenome (GOLD analysis project Ga0164242, IMG submission 108783) | Miracle-Growth compost microbial communities from Emeryville, California, USA - Original compost - Miracle growth compost (MG) ...
GGTCACGCCGGAACCTCCACTGCCTTCGCAAGGCGTCGCGCGGACGATGTCATGATAAGCGCGGACCCGCCGGGCGTGCCGCTAAGCCGATGTCTTCCGATCCGCGAGACGCGAGACACAAAGTCAGCTTGTTGCCCGAGCGTCACGGTCGGGTTCGCCTGGCTGCGGTGTGCCGTCGCCGGACCGGTGAAGCATCCGGCGGGCAGGTCCCTGTCCGGAAGGCCGGCACCAAACGCCGATGCGTCAGTCGCCCGGCCGACCGAGGCCGAGCGCGGTGAACAGTTCCGCGACCGTCTCGCTCCGGTCGACCAACTCCTTGACCTGGGCACTGGTGCCACGCAACGGATCGAGCAGCGGGATCCGTTGCAGAGCAGGCCATCCGGGCACATCGAGGATCACCGAGTCCCACGATGCGGCGACCACGGCCGGGGAGAACTTCTCCATCACCCGGCCGCGGAAGTACGCCCTGGTGTCGGTCGGCGGCTGCAGCCGGGCCGCCTGGATCTGATCATCGTCGACCAGCCTGCGCATCTTGCCGCGGGCGATCAACGCCTGGAACAGGCTGCGTCGCGGATCGACGTCGGTGTACTGCAGATCGATCAAGGACAGTTTCGCCGCATCCCAGCTCAGCCCGTCGCGTTGCCGATAGGACTCCAGCAGCTGCAGCTTGGCCACCCAGTCCAGCTGGTCGGCGAGCCGCATCGGATCATTGCGCAGCGTGTCGAGGACGTGTTGCCAACGCTCCAGGATGTCCTGCCACTCGGTGATCATGGCCTCCGTGGTGCCTGCCTCACCATCGTTCTGCTCGCCGACCCACTTCCGACAGGCGACCAGGTAGGCCTCCTGGACGTCGATGGCGGTCATCTGTCGGCCGTCGGCCATCTCCAGCAGGGCGTTGACCTGCCGGTCGTGACTGACCTGTTGCAGCGCGGCAATCGGGTGCTGCAGCCGAAGATCATCGCCCAGCGTTCCGGCCTCGATGACGTGCAGGGCAAGTGCCGCGGTGCCCACCTTGAGGTAGGTGGAGATCTCCGACAGGTTGGCGTCGCCGGTGATCACATGCAACCGGCGGTAGCGGCCGGCGTCGGCGTGCGGCTCGTCGCGGGTGTTGATGATCGGCCGGTTCAGCGTGGTCTCCAGCCCGACCTCGGCCTCGAAGAAGTCGGCACGCTGGCTGAGCTGGAAACCCGGCGTCTCGCTGCTCTGGCCGATGCCGACCCGCCCTGCCCCGGTGAACACCTGGCGGGTGACCAAGAACGGGGTGAACTGCCGGATGATCCGGTCGAACGGCGTCCTGCGATCCAGCAGGTAGTTCTCGTGGGTGCCGTAGGAGACCCCCTTGCCGTCGGTGTTGTTCTTGTAGAGCCGGACCGGACGGCCCAGCCGCCGGGACGCCTCCTGGCCGGCGATCGCCATGATCAGGTCACCGGCCCGGTCGTAGCGCACCACATCCAGCGCGCTGGTCACCTCGGGACCGGAGTACTCCGGATGGGCATGGTCGACATACAACCGGGCGCCGTTGGTGAGGATCACGTTCGCCATGCCCAGATCGCTGTCGGTCAGCTGGTCGGGATGTGCCTGGTCCCGGCTCACCTCGTACCCGCGGATGTCCCGCAGCGGGGTCTCCGATTCATAGTCCCAGCCCGCTTCGCGACCGGACACCGATCCGTACGCCTTGACGACATGGTTGGAGAGCTGCATCGGGTGCAGCTCCTCCCCTGCTGGCTCGCCGAGTGCCGAGATGCCGTACTCCGTCTCGATCCCGAGCACCCTGCGGTTGCTGACATCAGCCATACCAGGAGCCTAGTTGCCGCTCGCCGAACGGAGCCGGAAGACCCGGTTTCGAGCGCGTAGGCTCGGCTGCGTGAAGTTCCTGGGCGCGATCGGACTGGACGTCGTCGTTGTGTTGGCCTTCGCCGCGATCGGCCGGAACAGCCATGCCGAGACCGACACTCTGACCGGCATCCTGACCACCGCCTGGCCCTACCTGGTCGCGACCGTGGTCGGCTCGGTGCTCGGATCGCTGATCAGCCTGGCGCGGCGGCACCCGACCCGCCCCTACGCCTGGCGCACCGGCATCGTCGTCTGGCTCACCACCGTGGTGCTGGGCATGGTGTTACGGATGGCGACCGGCGACACCGCCGCCTGGCCGTTCTGGATCGTCGCCTTCATCACCCTGGGCATCGGGCTGCTCGGCTGGCGCGGAGTCGCCCGGCTGGCCGGCCGCCGCGCCGACCGGCGAAACGCTCAGCCGGCGGCCGCCATCACCTCGTCGGATGCGTCGAAGTTGGAGTAGACGTTCTGCACGTCGTCGGAGTCCTCCAGAGCATCGATGATCTTGAACAGCTTCTCCGCGGTCGGGCCGTCGATCTCGGTGGTGTACTGCGGGACGAAGGACACCTCCGCCGAGTCGTAGTCCAGCCCGGCGGCCTGGATCGCCTCGCGAACCTTCACCACGTCGTTGGGATCGGAGATGATCTCGAAGGAGTCGCCCAGGTCGTTGACGTCCTCGGGATCCGCGTCGAGCGTCGCCTCCAGCAACTCGTCCTCGGTCACTGTGCGGGTGGTCTCGTTGCGGCCCTCGCCGACGGTCTGCTCCTTGGCGACCACGACGACACCCTTGCGGTCGAACATCCGTGCGGTCGAACCCGGGTCGGCCATCGTGCCGCCGTTGCGGGTCACCGCGACCCGGACGTCGGAGGCCGATCGGTTGCGATTGTCCGTCAGGCACTCGATGAGCATGGCGACACCGGCCGGCCCGTAGGCCTCGTACATGATCGTCTCGTAGTCCGCACCGCCACCCTCGGCACCGGAACCGCGTTTGACCGCGCGGTCGATGTTGTCATTGGGAACCGAGTTCTTCTTGGCCTTCTGGATCGCGTCGTAAAGCGTCGGGTTCCCGGCGGGGTCTCCGCCGCCCACCCGTGCCGCCACCTCGATGTTCTTGATGAGTTTGGCGAAGAGCTTGCCGCGCTTGGCGTCGATCACAGCCTTCTTGTGCTTGGTCGTCGCCCATTTCGAGTGTCCGGACATAGGTTCCATCCTAGCCCGGAGCACCTGACGGCCCATGATCCGGCGACCGCCCGGGATCAGGGCCAGATGCGTGGGCGGCGGGCCTGGCCGCCGGGCTCGGCGGACTGGCTCTGCGCCCAGATCCGCCGCCAACTGCCGACCGGTGGCGTCGTTTCGTCCCCGGCCCCGGGATCCCGCAGGCTCTGCCACCAGGTGCCGGCGTCCTCGACGATCAGATCCTTGACGGCACGGTTGACCCGGCGGGTGAGATCGCCGGTCGACTCGTCGTCGGCGGCGGTCAGCAGCCGCCCGAACCGTACGCTCACCCGCGGCCTGGTGCGACCTGCCGGCCCGGAGCGGCTGCCGCCGGGCCAGCCCAACACCGGACGGTTGCGGCCGCGCGGCATGGCGGCGAAACTCCCCCGGATGCCGATCGGTGCGATCCGTACGCCCTCCGCGATCGCGAGCCGGGCGGCGTCCTCGGTGAACTCGCCGACGAAGCCGTCGACGGACCGGCTCGGCTCGCCGAACAACAGGACGTTCCAGCCGTTCCGCAGCATCCTGGAGCACACCTCGTCCCGCAGCGGCACCGTGTTGAACACCGCTGCCGAGGCCATCGTCCGCCAGGGCGAGGTGAGTGTCGAACCCGGGATCACTGCGACACACGTCCGGCAGCGGTACGCCGCGGGCAGCGACTCCAGCAGCAACGGGATGTCCAGGTGGCTGGCGTGGTTGGCGACCAGCACCACCGGACCCCCGGTGACCGGCAGTTCCTCGATCCCGCCGATGTCCACCTTGACCTGGGAGAGGAGCAGCGGCCGGGTGACTCCGGCGTGGACCAGTCGGCGCAGATTCCGGGCCGGGGCCTGCCTCGCCCAGTGCGTCGGCGCCGGTCCGGGCACCCGCGGACTGTGCGGCAGCAGTTCGCGCAGCTGGCTCACCAGTCCCGGCTGCCCGGTGGCCGCTGGTCGCTCCTCGGACTGGTCCGGCGCCGTCCACCGACCGGTCACCAGGTCACGGAGGTCGCCGACAGCTTCGCGCAACAGTTCCGCCGGGCCGCGTCGGGCCGGTGTCGTGCTCCAGGCCGTGGGCGTACGGTCCGGATCGCTCACGTCACATCACCCAGCAGGGCCGGCGGGGTGTGCAGGTAGCGGATGCGGGGAGTCCGACCGACGGTCGCCGAGGTGATCTCCAGGGCATCGGCCAGCGTGGACGCGGCCCGGAAGCCGAGCCGGTCTGCGCTGCGCCGGTCGCCGCCGACGAAGATCACGTCGCCGGCCCGCGCAGCGGCCAGAGCCAGCTGGTACCAGAGGTGGAACGGATGCAGCCCGTGGAACGCCTGGGATGTCCGGTAGAGCTCGATGTACCAGGGGTCGTCGGCGAATTTGGATTCGAACCGATCGGCCAGCTCACCGGCGTCGGTGGTGGTCGGCAGCACGTCGGCGAAGAAGTCGATGGTGGCCGGATGCTGCAGCGTACTGAAGTCCTGGGTCAGCGGGTGATAGACGATCACCGCTCCACCCGGCCGCACGAGCGGCTCGCCGAGCACCGAGTTGTAGCCGAGGCCGAGGGCGTGCCAGGCCGCCTGCAACGGATCGGTCATCGATCCCACGCTGTACGCGGTCACCGCCGGCACACCGAGCACCAGGACGTCTGCCTGTCCGGAGACCTCGACCCGCTGCTGTTCCATCACCCGCGACCGGGCGGCCTCGGCGACCGCGGCGGGCGCACCGGCCGTCACCGCGGTGACCCGGTAGCCCGATTCCAGCCGATCACTGATCAGCCGCGAGTAGCGGGACGGCAGGGCGGTTGCCCGGCGCAGGCCGAACAGCTTGGCCTGCGACTTCAGCGTCCACTCCCATTCCCGGGCGGCCAGGAAGTCCAGCCCCGGCGGGTAGTTGTTGTTGTCCAGGACGGCGTCGACGACGAAAACCGGGATCGCGTCGGCGATCGCTGCGCCGACCTCGTCGGCCGCACCGGCGGCGGCGCCGTGCCCGCGGACGGCGGCGATGACGGGCACCGAGCCCAGGCCGGTGGCCAGTACCCGGGGACCGATGCCGGGCTGCCCGCCCTGGCCGATGTCGTGGCTCAGGTGCACCGCCACAACAAGATCGGATTCGGCCACCCGGCTGTTGACGGCGATCTCGGGACGACTCCCGGTCGCCGGGGCGATGGCGGTCAGCCGGTCGGCGTCCTCGGCGTCGTGGTTGGTCAGCCTGCCGTCGGCGTAGAAGGACCGGAACACCCGCTCGCCGAGCAGCTGGCGCAGCTCACCCTCGGTGTTGCGCCGGTTGAGACCGGTGGCGCAGATCAGTTCGACGTCGTCCACCCCGGCGGCGGCCGCCAGGATCAGCACCCGCTCGATGATCCGGCCCCGGACATCGGGAGTACGCAGTGCCGGCGTCGCATTGACCGGGTCGAAGACGATGGTCAACCGCATCCCGGGCCGCAGCCGCTCGGCCAGTGGCGCTGAATCGGTCGGTGCCGCCAGCGCGGCGTCGATCGATGCGACCAGGTCGTCGACCACCGGCAGGCCTTCGGGCGGATACAACACCTCGGTGCCCAGCGGGAACCGTTCCAGCCGCACGCGGGGACCATCAGGCACCAGCAGCGGCGGTGTCCGATCGTCGACCTCGAGCACGAACCCCGGGCGCGCCATTCAGCGGTCCTCTCTCACGTTGTCTGCTTCTCCCCCACCGTTCGGCTCACCGCGGGCATCCCTGGATGCGCTCACGAATGCGTCCTCGACGATTGTCTGTGATTCTGCCCGTGGATCGACCTCGGCGACAGCTGCTGACCGGACGGCCGGTGGTACGTCCCGGCCGCGGATCAGCAGCGGGCGCGTCCACCGTGGCTCCTGGGACCTGCTGGTCCACTCGACAGTGCTCCAGCCGTTGGCCGAGGCTGCTCGCATCAGCGCGATGTCCGGGCTGACCACGACCGGCCGGCCGACCACCGACAACATCGCCAGGTCCGGATGGCTGTCGGCGTAGGCGTAGCTGCGGCTCAGGTCGATGCCGTGCAGGTTCGCGTAGTGATTGAGCCAGGCGGCGCGGCTCTCCCCGACCATCGGCGGCCCGGTCAGGAATCCGGTGCAGATGCCGTTGGCGTCGGTGGCCAGGTCGCTGGCCACGATCACGTCGAACAGCGGCCGCAGCGGCCGGGTCAACGGCCGGATCGCGCCGGTGATCAACACCGTGGTGTGCCCGGCCGCGCGGTGTTCCCGGGCGCGGCGTACGGCTTCGGGCGACAGCCGGGACAGGATCTCCCTGGCCAGCACGGTGTCGACGAACTCCTCCAGCGCGGCAAGATCGGCGCCGGCGTACCGGCGGTAGATGGTGCGCAGGAACATCCCGCGGTCGGTCCGGTCGGCGCGCAGGTAGCTGGGCAGCTTGCGGGCGATCGTCGCCAGCTCACGCAGCTTCCCGGTCGGAGCAAGATCAGGAAGCCTGGTCCACAGGTACTGCTCGATCACGTTGGTCTGCATCACGGTGCCGTCGAGATCGAAAGCGGCCAGCACCTGGCCGGGCTTGTCCTTGGTACGGCTCAGGTCGACGAAGGTGGTCGACCGGTTGCCGCGCCGCCGCCGCAACGCCTCCAGCCGGCGGACCGGGGCGACCACCGACGGGATGTGGATCCGAAGGATGTACTCGGTCCAGTCGAAGTCGCCGGTGTCGAAGCCGAAGGTCCCCTGATCATCGGGATGCAACGAACGGGTCAGCCGGAGGGTGTTGTCGTCGACGAAATGCAACTCCGACTGGGCGTACTCGTTGTAGAGGCCGAGGTACTCGCGCAGGAAGTCGATCCGGGAGCGGAACCGGTCAAGATCACGGGCGGCCTGCCGGGTGCGTTCGGACCGCGGTGCGAATCTGATCAAGGTGTTGGCGATCTGGTGGCCGCGTTCGGACCGGGACAGGAAGCGTTCGATGGACGCCGCTCCCGGGAACTGCCACTGCGGCAGGGCCGGGGCACCGCGTTCGCCGGCGACCAGCGGGTTCTCCACGAAGTAGTCGCGGACGTACCCGTAGAACTCCCGGAAGCTCATCGGGTTCCGGGCGCCGCTGGACACGTGGTAGTACTCGCAGACCCCGACCTGCGGCTCGGTGGCCGCGACGGCCAGGGTCGCGTTCACCACGTAGTCACAGGGAACGACGTCGCAGATGGCCTCGGGCGATGCCGGGAACTCGGGCAGTTCGCCGCGGCCGTAGGCCAGGATGATCGGCTCGGCCATCTTGAAGCCCTCGATCCAGCCCGGATAGGGATGCTTGATCGAGGATTCGACGATCGCCGGCCGGACGATCGAGGCGCGGATGCTCTTGCACTTGTCCGCGACCACCTTCTCGCCGAGCGCCTTGGTGAAGGTGTACGCGTCCGTCCAGCCCAGCGAACGGGCCCGTTCGGTGCCGGCCTGGACCAGCTTCTGCTGGACCCACTCCTTGCGGCGTCGTTCGGTGTCGGTGGCGGTGATCAGATGCCCGGCCGCCCGGTGCTCGCGTTCGGCCGCCTTGCGGAACTTGGCGAGTTGATCAGCGGTCCGGGACTGGGTCTCGATCTCCGCGGCGATCTTGAGGCCGGCTGCCATCTCGGCCTCGTAGTCGATGTCGTTGGCGTGCGGTGCCTCACCGATCGCGCCCCGTCGCCGGCCCGCGGTGTAGGCGGTCGACACGTGCACGTAGTGCGGCATCCGGATCAGCTCGCCGTCGTCTCCGGTGCAGGATTCCAGGAACCGGTCGATCAGATTGGCCGTACCGATCAGGTTGGTGTTGAACGCCCGGTCGATCGGCGGATCGAACGATACGTCGCCGGCGCAGTGGACCAGGATGTCGATATCCGACGGCAGCTGGGGGACATTGGGCAGATCGCCCTCCACGCAGGTGATCCGGGCGTCCAGCAGACCCTCGGGACCGCCGTACGGCTCGGCCAACTCCCGGAAGATCTTCTTCTTGACCACGCTGATCATCCGGTCCCGGGCCGATGCCGAGCCCTTGCGCCGGACCAGCACCGCGGCCGAGGTGTCGGGTAGGTCGTGCAGGATCTTCCACAGCAACTGCTCGCCGATGAAGCCGGTGACCCCGGTCAGCAGGATCTTCCTGCCGGCCAACAGGTCCTTCAACCGGCCGTCGAGAGTCGGCGCGGGATGTTCGGCCTGCGTGGCACCATGCAGCGGCGTGCCGAACGCCTCGGCCGGCGCGGTGGAACTGCTCACCGGTTCACCTCGGCGATGCGCAGCGCGTCCTGCAGGGTGAAGTTGCCGACGTAGAGCGCGGTGCCGATGATCGCGCCCTCGACTCCGGTGTCGACCAGATCGCGGAGCCGGGCGATGTCGTCCAACGTGGAGATGCCGCCGCTGGCCACCACCGGGCGGTCGGTGCGCGCGCAGATCGAGCGCAGCAGGTCGAGGTTGGGGCCGGACAGCATGCCGTCGCTGTTCACGTCGGTCACCACGTAGCGCGCGCAGCCGGCCGCGTCGAGACGGGACAGGGTCTGGTAGACGTTGCCGCCCTCGGTGGTCCAGCCGCGGGCGGCCAGGGTCTCGCCGCGTACGTCCAGGCCGATCGCGATCCGGTCGCCGTGTTCGCCGATCACCTGCTCGCACCACTCCGGGCGCTCCAGGGCAGCGGTGCCGATGTTCACCCGGCGGCAGCCGGTGGCCAGTGCCCGGTCCAGGGACGCGTCGTCGCGGATCCCGCCGGAGAGTTCGAACTTGAGGTCGAAGCGCGCCGAGATCTCCTCGATGACCCGGCCGATCACCGTGGCGTTGTCGCCGCGGCCGAACGCGGCATCGAGGTCCACGAGATGGATCCACTCGGCGCCCGCCTCGGCCCACCGCGTCGCTGCGGCGACGGGGTCGCCGAAGACCTTCTCGGTGCCGGCCTTGCCCTGCACCAGTTGAACGGCCTGGCCGCCGGCGACGTCGACGGCCGGCAGCAATTCGAGCCGCGACACGATCTTCTCCTGCATGGGCACCATCCGACCCTATCCGAGAAGACCGGCAGCAATCACTTCCGCGTCGCGGGCGGTGTGGGTGCGCTGACCGCCGCCAGGATGATGTCGACCAACGCGTCGGCGTACTGCTCGACGTCGGTGTCGGGGTGGCCGTCGACGTAGGACAGCATCATGTCGATCGCACCCTGGTAGGTGACCGCCATGACGCGGGTGTCGAAGGGTCGGAAGTAGCCCAGTTCCTGGCCGCGCCGGAACAGCGCCTCCTGCTGCTGGTAGGTGGGCTCGTAATCGGCCAGGCTGAACGCCGGCCGCCCTTCGGTGTCGCGCAGCACCCGGGTGATCTGGTCCATCGCCCGGAATTCGTTGCGATGATCGATGCTCCACCGTGCGATCCACCGGATGCCGGCGCGGATGATGTCGGGCGGCGGCGCCGTCACATCGATCTGCTCGGCCAATTCCCGGCCGAGCCGCTCAACCGTCGCTATCACGGCCTGCTTCATCAGGTCGTCCTTGTCAGTGAAGTAGTGCCACAGTAGGCCCTTCGACACCCCGGCGGCTGCGGCGATCGCCGACGCCGACGCCCGGGCACAGCCCCGCTCGGCAACGACCGCGAGCGCCGCCCGGACGATCTGGGCCCGGCGCTCCGCGACACCCAACCGCGTCCTGGCCGACCGTGCCGGCTCGGGCGGCTCCGCATCCTCGGGTGGGACCGGAGCTTTCGGTGGAACGGTCACTTCGTTGCTGCCGTCGCCCGTGCGCCGATCCGTCCGGTCAGGATCGCGACCAGGGCCGCCATCGTGACCACCACGACCAGCATCACGATCCGCGTCCAGAGCGGGAACACCGGGAGGATCGCCTCCACCAGGTTCACCACGCCGACCACCGTGGCGATGATCAGTACTGCGCGCACCGCACCGGAACTGCCGCGGCGGGCGGCACGCATCCGCAGCGGCAGCAGGACGGCGAAGATCGCGACGATGATCTGGTGTCCCCAGGCTTCGTCGGTGGCCAGGTGCGGCGCCACACCGGTCATCACCACGAGCGCGATGAGCGTTGCGACCGTCAACCCGACGTAGACCCAGACCGCCTTGCTCGCCAGCACCAGGTCGGGTTCCCGCGCGCGAACTGTGTCCTTATTGACCATGTGGTCAATAATGGCCGGTATTGACCGAACGGTCAACACAGTTTCCAGGTGCGACTCAGCCGAGCGTGTCGCGTACCCTCTTCGGCAGTTTGGCGACGATCAGCTCGTACGACGTGTCGATCGCGTCCCGCAGCTCGTCATCGGGGATCCGCGAACCGACCACCAGCGTGTTCCAGCCGTGTTGGCCGATGTAGGCCATCCGGACCGCGTCCTCCGGATAGCGCAGCAGCCATTCGTCGGCGGCCTCGCGGTCTCCGCACTTGACCCCGAGGCTGGTGACCTCCCCATCACCCGACCCGCCGAGGAAGACGAAGATCTTGTCGCCGACCTTGGCCACCAGATCGCCCTCCCACGGCTCGTCGGGCCAGGCGCCGGGCTTGCCCAGAGCGTACGCCTTCCAGTCCGTCATGCGGGAAGGGTAAACCCCGGTGCCGACATCAGCTGCCGGGCTGGAATGATCATCCGCATGGCCTACGACGCCCGCATCGTGATTGATCTTGACGTTCCCGGTCCGGTGATCAACCGGCATCTCTACGGACACTTCGCCGAACACCTCGGCCGCTGCATCTACGGCGGCTTCTACGTGGGTGAGGACTCGCCGTTGCCCAACGAGGGCGGCATCCGAACCGACGTCGTCGACGCGCTGCGCAGGCTCAACATCCCCAACCTGCGCTGGCCCGGCGGCTGTTTCGCCGACGAATACCACTGGACCGACGGCATCGGGCCGAAGGATCAGCGGCCGGTGATGGTGAACACCCACTGGGGCAATGTCGAGGAGAACAATCACTTCGGCACCCATGAGTTCATGGCGTTGTGCGAGCTGCTCGGCGCCGATCCGTACGTCAACGGCAATGTCGGATCCGGGACGGTCAAGGAGATGAGCGACTGGGTCGAGTATCTGACCCGGGACGGTGACAGCCCGATGGTCCGGCTGCGCAAGGCAAACGGGCGGGATGAGCCGTGGCGGGTGCCTTTCTGGGGCATCGGCAACGAGGCCTGGGGTTGCGGCGGCAACATGCGGGCCGAGGCGTATGCCGATCTCGCCCGCCAGTACGCGACCTTCTGCCGTGATCATGGCGACAACACGCTCTACCGGATCGCGGCCGGCGCCGCCGACGGTGATCTTGCCTGGACCGAGACCCTGATGAAGGCGATCAGCTGCCTCGGCTGTTCCAGAACGCCGAAGAAGATCTTCCAAGGTCTCTCGATCCACTACTACACCGTGGTCGGCCCGTGGAACCGCAAAGGCTCGGCCACCGACTTCGGCGACGAGGATTACTACCTGACACTGGGCAAGGCGCAATTCATCGACCGGATCATCAGTGGTCATTCCGCGATCATGGATGCCTACGATCCGGATCGCACGGTGACTGGTGCTGGACGAATGGGGCACCTGGTGGGATGTCGAGCCCGGTACCAATCCCGGCTTCCTTTTCCAGCAGAACACCCTGCGGGACGCGTTGGTGGCCAGCACCCACTTCGACATCTTCCATGATCACGCCGAGCGGCTGGTCATGGCCAATATCGCCCAGACGGTCAACGTCCTGCAGGCGATGATCCTCACCGACGACGGCCCGGACGGCACGCTGGTGTTGACGCCGACCTACCACGTGTTCGAGATGAACAAGGGCCACCAGGACGCCCGACGGCTGCCGACCCACGTCGTGGAAGGCCCGCGGGCGCGCCCGAGCGGCGGCTACCAGGTGGACCTGTTGTCGGCGTCGGCCAGCACGAAGGACGACCGAGCGTTGATCTCACTGACCAACATCGACGCCGCCACGGAGGCGTCGATCGTGCTGGACCTGCGAGGCCGCGAGATCCGCAACCGGACCGGTCGCCTGTTGACCTCGTCCGCGCTGCAGGACCACAACACGCCCGCCGGACCTGATCAGGTGCGCCCCACGGAATGGGATGCGATCGAAGATCATCCGCGCGGCCTGCAGGTCACGCTTCCGCCGCACTCCTTTGCCACCATCGAGCTCGAACTGGGGTGATCGGCGATGATCACGGCGCCGACGGAGGTCCCGGATCAGCTCACAGTGCTGCGCCGACGACTTCGGAGAGTTCCAGTTCGGCGGTGACCTCCGCAGGTTTGAGATCACCGTAAAGGTGCGGATACTCCTCACCCGTCGCCGGGTCGGCCTCCATGATCACCGGGGCGGACAACGACGCCGGGTCCAGTTGGAGAACGACCAGTTCGTCATCCGCCAGATCGCCGTAACTGCGCTTCCGGACGTCCGCCACCTGGTCCGCCCGACAGCAGTGCACAAAACCCTGGTTCTCGTACGTCACCCGGCGGGTCGACCAGCAGTAGTTGCCGTGCTCCTTGGCCGCTTCCCACTGCTTGCGTTTGGCGATGTGGTAGATCGGCCCCGCGACGGCCGGGCGCTCGTCGAGCACGCCGAGCTCGACGAGCCGCTTCCGCGCGGAGGCGGCGTCGGTGAACCTGATCACCTCGAGACCGAGAGCTTCGGCGGTGTCGCAGTTGTGCGGGTTGTCGTCGATGAAGATCGCGGACTCGGGGTTGATCCCGTATCGCTCGAAAACGATCTTGAAGAGCCGCGGATCCGGTTTGGCGATGCCCTCCTCACCGGAGACGACGATGCCCGCGAACCGGTTGAGCAGGCCGTAGCGGCGCCGCGTGGGGTGAAAGAGGTCGGCCGACCAGTTGGTCAGCGCCACGATCCGTTTGCCGGCCTGACGCAGCTCGGTCATGATCGCGCCGGTGCCGGGGACCATGCCGGTGATGGTCTGATCGAAATACCGGCGGTACGCCTCGATCGCCTCCCGGCGGTGCGGCATCCGGGAGATCAGCTCTGCCTCGCCGTCGTCCCAGTCGCGGCCGGCGTCATGGCCGAGGTTCCACTCGTTGAAGCAGATTTCGTCCATGAAGTTGTCGACTTCGTCGGCGGGCATCACCTGTTCGTAGGCCCGCTGCGGCTCCCAGCGCAGCACCACCCCACCGAGATCGAAGATCACGTCCGTGAACGTGCGTGCGCTGCCGCCGCTGGCTGCGTCGCTCATCTCTGCCCCTTTCGCAGGGTCGCTTGCAGACATGATGTACGACGAACGGCCTGTTCACAATTCACCGGACACAATCGAGACCGACGGTCGCGTTGTACCGTTTCAGTCGCTAGCATCGGCTTCTCCGTGCCCGATTGCCCGGAAAGCCGGAGGCGAGTCCGCCGTGGGCGCTCTAGGGTCTGGATGTGGCTCGGCATTCCTTCCACGGCGCACCGGGACGCTTCGAGGCAACTGCCGGCTTCGTTGCCGACCGGTTCCCCGATGCCCGTTATGTGGCCGATGTAGCCGGCGGACAGGGCATGCTGGCCAGGATCCTCGCGAAGCGCTACAACAAGCAGGCCGAGGTGGTGGATCCACGCGGCTGGCCGTTGCGCGGGGTGGCCAGCCGAGCGGTCGCCTATGGGGCCGATCTCGCGGAGTTCTACGACCTGGTGATCGGCCTGCATCCCGACCAGGCGCTGCGGCCGGTGGTCGAGTCGGCCGATCGGGTTCCGGTGTTGGTGGTGCCGTGCTGCAACTTCTGGGATCGTGAGCAGCGACTCGGGCGCGATGCCTTGCTGGCAGCCATCACTGATCATCAACTTGCCCGTGGCGGATCGGTCGAGCCGCTGACGCTCGACTTCGACGGTCCGATGAATCGCGGCCTCGTGCTGCTGCCTGACGATGCGGCCCTGACGCGACGGTACTGACCAAGTTGCCGTGACGCGGCACTGACAGACCGGCGGCGCGCACCAACTGCTTCCGGGGGCGACTCGGCCCGACATCCGGTCAGGTGCGGAGTGGTGGGTTGCGGTGGATGGTGTTGAGGATGGGTTTTTGGTCGGGGTCGATGGTTTTGGGTGGCCGCCACCACACCCGGCCGTGCTGGTATTCGGCGGTCCAGCCGTGTTTGGCGAACCGGTAATGGTGGAACGCGCACAACAGGGCCAGGTTCGGGAGGTCGGTTGGGCCGCCGTCGGCCCAGTCAACCAAATGGTGGCGTTGGCACCATTTCGGCGTCTTACTGCAGCCGGGGAAGGTGCAGCCACCATCCCTACCGAGGGGGCGCCTGTACGCGCGCGAGTGAATCGAAAGCAGAGGCGTCGCAAGCGACACGTCGGCTCGGCGGGCAACGCATCGCTTCCGTTGCACGGCGGAAATCCAGGAAGCACGCAGCACCAAGTCACCGCACAACACAGCCAAAGATCACCAGGTGCGCAGCAGCACCGGCCCGATCAACCGGTACCGATCAAACAGTGGCCACCCAATTGGCGAGCAGCCGCGCGCCCGCCGCTCCCGACTTCTCCGGATGGAACTGGGTGGCGCTCAGCGAGCCTTCCTCGATGCCGGCGATGAAGCGATCCCCTTCATGCTCGGCCCAGGTGATCACGGCATTGCCGAAGTCGCGTACCGGTCCCTGCTCGCGGACCCCATAGGAATGGACGAAGTAGAACCGCTCGTGCTCCAGACCGGCGAACAGCGCGCTTCCCGCGGGCACCTGGACGGTGTTCCAGCCCATATGCGGCAACCGGTTCGCGTGCAATGCCTCGACAACACCGGGCCATCGTGCGCACCCGTCCACTCGGTGACCGTGTTCAACGCCTTGCGCGAAGAGGATCTGGGCGCCGACGCAGATACCGAGAACCGGCTTGTTCTGTGCCAGTCGTTCCTCGATGATCTTGTCGCCGCCGATCGACACCAATCCGTCCATGCAGGCCGCGAAGGCGCCGACGCCCGGAACCACCAGACCGTCTGCCGCCAGTGCGGCATCGCGGTCGACGGTCACCGTCACCTGGGCCCCGGTCCGGGCCAGCGCCCGCTCTGCCGAACGGATGTTACCCAGTCCGTAGTCCAGCACGACGATCGACTTGCCCGAGACGTCTCGATCGGGTTCGACGTGTGTCTCGGACAACTCAGGAATCACAGTGTGCCCTTGGTACTCGGGATCCCGGTCACCCGCGGATCCGGCGCCACAGCGTCCCGCAGCGCCCGGGCGACGGCCTTGAACTGCGCCTCGACAATGTGGTGCGGGTCCCGTCCGGCCAGAACCCGCAGGTGCAGGCAGATGCCGGCGTGGAACGCCAGACTCTCCATCACGTGACGCGTCAGCGAACCGACGTACGGGACGCCGGCGTTCCCGCCGCCGATCTGGACGTATTCCTGGCCATCCGGTTCGCCGGAATGCACACAGTACGGTCGGCCGGACACGTCCACCACGGCCTGGGCGAGCGCCTCGTCCAACGGCACCAACGCATCACCGAACCGGCGAATGCCGCTCTTGTCGCCCAGAGCTTGCCGGATCGCTTGTCCCAGCGAGATCGCGGTGTCCTCCACGGTGTGATGGGCGTCGATCCAGACGTCACCCTTGGTCTGTACTTCAAGATCGAAAAGTCCGTGCCTAGCCAGTGCGGTCAGCATGTGGTCGTAGAATCCGACGCCGGTGTTGATCACCGAGTCACCCGTGCCGTCCAAGTTGATCAACACCGAGACGCTGGACTCGGACGTACTGCGTTCCACCCGCGCCGTACGCGGTTGTTGATCACTCATCGCTCGCCCTTTCGGCAGTCGACAGGACTTCGGTCAGTGCGGCCCGGAACGTGGCGTTCTCCTCCGCCGTCCCGACCGAGACCCGCAACCACCCGGCCGGGCCGGTCTCCCGGATCAGCACACCGCGGTCCAGCAGGTCCTGCCACACCCGGTGCCGGTCGGTGAACCGCCCGAACAGAATGAAATTGGCGTCGGACTCGGCCACGTCCAGCCCGGCGGAGACGAGCCAGTCCTGTAGCGCGTCGCGTTCGTCCCGCAGCACATCGACCTGCGCGAGCATCTCCGGAGCGTGGGCCAGCGCGACCCGCGCGACCGCCTGGGTTACCGCCGACAGGTGGTACGGCAGCCGGATGATCCGCAACGCATCGACGAATGCCGGCGCAGCGGCCAGATAGCCGAGCCGCCCGCCGGCGAAAGCGAACGCCTTGCTCATCGTCCGGCTGACAGCCAGTCGCGGATAGCGGGGAAGCAGTTCCAAGGCACTCCGGGTGCCCGGCCGGGCGAACTCCGCGTACGCCTCGTCGATCACGATCACTCCGGGCGCCGCCTGGCACAGTGCGTCGAGCTGATCGAGTTCGGCCCGGGTGCCGGTCGGATTGTTCGGGCTGGCGACCAGGACAACATCGGGTCGGATCTCGGCGATCGAGCGCAGGGCAAGATCAAGATCGAGGCTGAAGTCCGGTTTCCGCGGCACCGTCAGCCATTCCGTGTGGGTGTTGCGGGCGTACTCGGGATACATCGAATACGACGGTGAGAAGGTCAGCGCGCTGCGTCCCGGACCGCCAAAGGCACCCAGCACGTGGGTCATCACCTCGTTGCTGCCGTTGGCGGCCCAGATGTTCTCCGCGGCAAGATCATGACCGAGGTAGCAGGCAAGATCATCCCGCAGACTGATGGCGTCCCGCTCCGGATAGCGGTTCATCGTCCCCGCTGCCTCGGTGACGGCGCGGGCGATGTCGGCGATCACCTGCTCGCTCGGCGGGTAGGGATTCTCGTTGACGTTCAGCAGGACCGGTACGTCGAGCTGCGGCGCGCCGTACGGTTCCTCACCCTTCAGCTCCGGGCGCAGCGGCAGATCGGAGAGCTTCGGATTCGCGGTGCCGCTCATTCCGCACCCTCCTGGCGGATCGAGATCGCGCGTCCGTGGGCAGGCAGGTCCTCGGCCTCGGCGAACGCCACCACGTCGCCGGCGATCTCGCTCAGTGCGCCCTGGTCGTAGTCGATCACGTGGACGGCTTTCAGGTAGCTCTTCACGTTGAGCCCGGACGAATGGCAGGCGCAACCGGCGGTGGGCAATACGTGGGTGCTTCCGGCCGAGTAGTCGCCCAGCGAGACAGGTGACCAGGAGCCGAGGAAGATGGCGCCGGCGTTGGTGATCCGGGTCGACACCTGGGCCGCGTTCCTGGTCTGGATCTCCAAGTGCTCGGCGGCATAGGCGTCGGCGACCAGGATTCCTGTGTCAAGATCATCGACCAGCACCACCCCGGACTGCTGCCCGGTCAGTGAGGCGGTGATCCGCTCGGCATGTTTGGTCTGCGGCAGCTGACCGGCCAGTTCTTCCTCGACAGCGGATGCCAGTGTCTCGGAGTCGGTGATCAACACCGACGCGGCGGCCGGATCGTGTTCGGACTGGGAGATCAGATCTGCGGCGACGAAAGCAGGTTCGGCGCTGTCGTCGGCAAGAATCGCGATCTCGGTCGGCCCCGCCTCGGCATCGATCCCGACCAGACCCTTGACCAGCCGCTTGGCGGCAACCGTGTAGATGTTTCCCGGTCCGGTGATCATGTCCACCCGCCGGCACAGCCCGGGAACGCCGTAGGCGAACATCGGCACGGCCTGGGAGCCGCCCACCGCGTACACCTCGTCGACTCCCAGCAGGGCACACAGGGCGAGGATGTTCGGGTGTGGCAGACCACCGAACTCCCGCTGCGGTGTCGAGGCCAGCGCCAGCGATCCGACACCGGCGACCTGAGCCGGCACCACGTTCATGATCACCGACGACGCCAACGGTGCGACGCCACCCGGTACGTACAGGCCGACGCGGTTGACCGGGATCATCCGCTGGCTCACCCGGGCGCCGGGCGCCACCTCGGTGGTCACCTGCTGATCTCCGAGTTCGGCCCGGCTCACCGCGCGCCGACGTTCGATGGAGATGTCGAAGGCCCGCCGCAACCGCGGATCGAGGTTGGCCAGAGCGTCGGACAGGGCCGAGGCAGGGACCCGGAAGGACTCCGGAACCACATGATCGAATTCCTCGGCATACTTGGTCAGCGCATGGACGCCGTGCTTCGCGATGTCCTCACAGATCGGTCGAACCGCCTCGACGGCGGCATCGACGTCGAACGCGGCGCGCGGCAGCACGGCCCGGAGTTGGTCCGGGTCCGCGGGCGCGCCGGAAGCGCGAAGATCGATACGTCGGAGCACAACCGAAGTCTACGAGGGCCGGCTCGGCCGCCCGCAATCGATATCGGCGGCCGACCGACATCGTCGCCGATCGTGCCCTGCAGCGATCGATATTCTCGGTTGGCGTGGGGAAACCGAAGAAGTCCGCGGCCGACTCCGGCGGCACTCCGGCCACGGTCACGCTGGCCAGGGCCGGGATCGCCTTCACCCTGCACCCCTACCACCACCGGGACGAGGTCACCGACTTCGGCAACGAGGCCGTCGCGGAGCTTGGTGTGGACCGGCGGCGGATCTTCAAGACGCTGGTGGCCGACGTCGGCGGCAGGCTGGTGGTGGCTGTGGTCCCCGTCGCGAACCAGCTCGACCTGAAGGCCCTGGCCCGGGTGTACGGCGCCAAGAAGGCGCAACTGGCCGACCCGCAGGCCGCGACCCGCAGCAGCGGCTACGTACGGGGCGGGATCTCCCCGATCGGGCAGCGAACCAAGCTGGCGACGGTGATCGACGGCAGCTGCCACGACTTCCCCACCATCTGGGTCAGCGCCGGCCGGCGCGGTCTTCAGGTCGAGCTCTCCCCCGACGATCTGGCGGCGGTCACCGGGGCCGTTCTGGCGCCGATTGCCGGTTGACGCACCGATTGCTGGTTGACGCACCGCACGGGTGGGCATGATGGGGTCATGGCCCCGGCAGAACAGACCCAGACCGTGACGGTCGACGGGCGCCTGCTCAAGATCAGCAACCTGGACAAGGTCCTCTACCCGCAGACCGGGACCACCAAGGGCGAGGTGATCGCGTACTACACCGCGATCGCGCCGTTCATGGTGCCGCACCTTTCCGGCCGTCCGGTGACCCGGAAGCGTTGGGTGCACGGCGTCGGCACCGACGCGGACCCGGGTCCGGTGTTCTTCCAGAAGAACCTCCCGCCCAGCGGCGTACCTGACTGGGTGCTCCGGCGCCGGATCGAACACCGGGGCGGCACGAACGAGTACCCGGTCGTGGAGGACACCGCGACGCTGGTCTGGCTGGCGCAGCTGGCGTCCCTGGAGATCCACGTCCCCCAATGGCGGTTCGACGCCGACGGTACGCCGCTCAATCCCGACCGGCTGGTTCTTGATCTTGACCCGGGACCGGGCGTCGGGCTGCCGGAGTGTTCCCAGGTCGCGCACTGGGCCCGCGAACTGCTGGATGCGGTCGGTCTCGAGCTCTTTCCGGTGACCAGCGGCAGCAAGGGCCTGCATCTGTACGCCCATCTGGACGGCAGTTACACCTCGGCCGACGCGTCCAAGATCGCCAAGGAAGTCGCCGAGACGCTGCAGAAGCAGCATCCCGATCTTGTGGTGGCCGAGATGGCGAAGGTGCAGCGCACCGGCAAGGTGTTCATCGACTGGAGCCAGAACAACGGCAACAAGACGACCATCTCGCCCTATTCGCTGCGCGGGCGGTCCCATCCGATGGTTGCCGTCCCGCGCAGCTGGGATGAACTCGACGAGGACCTGGAGCATCTCGACTTCTCCGAGGCGCTGCGCCGGGTCGAGGAGTTCGGTGACCTGCTCCAGCCGCTGGCACCCGGTGGTCCCGCGCAGCCGTCGGCTCCGGACCGGCTGACCAAGTACCGCAGCATGCGGGACCCGCAGAAGACCCCCGAACCGGTGCCGGCGACCTCACCGGTCCCCCGGACCGACGGCGAACCCACCTTCGTCATCCAGGAACATCATGCCCGGCGGTTGCACTACGACTTCCGGCTGGAGCACGACGGCGTATTGGTCAGCTGGGCGGTGCCCAAGGGCGTACCGACCGACACCCGGACCAACCATCTGGCCGTCCAGACCGAGGACCACCCGATCGAGTACGGCTCCTTCGAGGGCATCATCCCGCACGCCGAGTACGGCGGCGGCGAGGTGATCATCTTCGACACCGGGACGTACCGGGTCGAGAAGTGGCGCGACGGCCGGGAGGTGATCGCGATCTTGAACGGCACCAAGCCGGGCGGAGTGGGCCGCGACTGCAAGATCGCCCTGATCCACACCGGCGGTCGCGGCGGGCAACCGGAGAATCACTGGTTGATGCATCTGATGTCAGGCAACCCGTCGCAGCCGCAACCGGCGACCGATGAGCAGCTCAAGGCACTGCATGAGCAGGCCGAGCAGTCCGAGTCGATGGTCTGGCATTCCGATCGCCAGGCCGGGCAATCCGATCCCGCGGACCAGCCACAGAGGACCGAGCAGCCGTCGGGGACCGAGCAGCCGGAGTTCCCGCCGGAGATCGCGCCGATGCTGGCCAGTACCTCGGACAATCCCACCTTCACCACCCCCGAGGACTGGGCGTTCGAGATGAAGTGGGACGGGGTCCGGGCGATCTGCTACCTGGCCGGCGGCAGGACCAAGATCCTCAGCCGCCGTGGTCTGGACGTCACTGCGACCTATCCGGAGATCGCCGACGCCCTGGGCGCGATCGACGTCGAGAACGCCGTTCTGGACGGGGAGATCGTCGCGCTCGACGAGAAGGGCAGACCGAGTTTCTCCCGGCTGCAGAACCGGATCAACCTGAGCGGGGCGGCCGACGTCCGCCGGGCACGCCGCGAGACTCCGGTCCAGCTGGTGGTGTTCGACATCATGTATCTCAACGGCCGCTCGCTGGTGAAGAAGACCTACGACGACCGCCGCGCCGAACTGGAGAAGTTGATCACCGGCGGCAGGATCCAGCTGCCACCGAGTTTCGAGGGAGACCAGGAAGCAGCTCAGATCGCCAGTACCAGCCTGGGGATGGAGGGACTGGTCGCCAAACGGCGCAATTCGATCTACCAGGCCGGCGGCCGGGGGCAGACCTGGGTCAAGATCAAGAACTTCCACACTCAGGAGGTCGTGGTCGGCGGCTGGCGGCCGGGTAACGGCCGGCGCTCCGGAACCGTCGGCTCGCTGTTGATCGGAGTCCCGATCGACGATGACCGCTCCGGGGCGACCCGGCTGCGCTACATCGGCCGGGTGGGCAGCGGGTTCTCCGACGCCGAACTCGAACGGATCACCAAGCTCTTCGCGGGTATGGCCCGGGATGGCTGTCCGCTGGAGGACGTCCCGCGACTGGATGCGCGGGACGCCCACTGGATCGACCCCGACCTGGTCGGTGAGGTCAGCTATGCCGAGTGGACCGACGACGGCAGACTGCGATTCCCCGTATGGCGGGGTTGGCGACCGGACAAGAGCCCCGACGAGGTCGTTGTCGAGGAGTGAAGGGGTTATCCGAGAGTGCGACGACAGAAGGGATCCGCGGATGAATCGACCGCTGGATGGCAAAGTGATGATCGTGACCGGGGCGAACTCCGGGATCGGTGAGGGCATCGCCCGGGAGGCGGCCGGTCAGGGGGCCAGGGTGGTGATCGACTGGGTCAGCCACGGCGATGTCACCGACAGGATCGTTTCCGACATCACGTCGGCCGGCGGCACCGCGACCGGCTATCAGGCCGACGTCAGCGAGGTCGATCAGCTCGCCGGGTTGATCGACTTCGCCGTCAGCACGTACGGCCGGTTGGATGTCATGGTGAACAACGCCGGCGTCGAGATCGGGCAGACCACGGCCGACCTGACCGAGGACCGGTACGACTTCCTGATGGGCATCAATCTCAAGGGCGCGGTGTTCGGCACCAAACTGGCGTCGGACCAGATGCGCAAACAGGGCGACGGCGGCGTGATCATCAACATCACCTCGGTGCACGAGGACTGGCCGATGCCGTCCGATCTGGCCTACTGCGTCTCCAAGGGCGGCATCCGGATGCTCACCCGGACCGCCGGTGTCGAGTTGGGCGACTACGGCATCCGGGTCGTCGGCATCGGACCGGGCGCGATCGACACACCGATCAACGCCGACGACACCCCCGAGGAGACGGAGGCGCTGCGCAAGGCAATCCCGCTGGGCTACATCGGCAAACCGGCCGAGATGGGCAAGCTGGCGTGTTTTGTGGCGTCGGACGCGGCGTCCTACATCACCGCGACGACGATCTTCGCCGACGGTGGTCTGATGCAGAAACCGGGCGCGGTCTGAGCTGTCCGCTGCTATGGCGCGACGCGGATCGTCGGCTCATGGCGCACCGGGAAGTTCACCGAGTTCGCGATGAAGCACATCCGCGTCGCGGTCTCGTGTGCCTGCTCCGCCGCGGTTCGGTCGGAGCCGGCGGTGATGGTCACTGTGGGATGCAGGGTCACCTCGGTGAAGTGGCCGCCGCCGTCGGCTGTGGTCACCATGGTGCCGGTCGCCTCGTCGGTGTAGTCGACCACCACAACACCGGCCATCACACAGGCGTGCAGGTAGGACAGCAGGTGACACTGGCTGAGCGCGGACAGCAACAACTCCTCGGGGTTGAAGCGTTCCGCATCGCCGCGGAACGTCGGGTCGGCGGAGCCGCGCAGCACCTGGTCGGGTTTGCTCGCCATCCGCACTTCGTGATCACGGCCGTAGTCGCGGTACCCGGAGGTTCCGCTCCCCCGGTTTCCGGTCCAGGTCGTCGTCAGCGCGTAGTGATGTTCCTTGCCAGTCACGCTGCAGAGACTAGCCGCCGGCGACCGACCTGTCGGACCGACGGCGGCGCCGCGGGCGTGGGGGCAGTTGATCTTCTTCCTCGTCCCGGCCGAGCGAGGACCGGAGCAGCACCGGGATGATCGCGCCGAACGCCCAGACGAGCAGGGTCACCGGAGTACGCACGGTGAGCGCGATCGGTACGAAGTCGCCGGGCTCGGCCGCGGCCAGCCGGGTCTCGAAGTCGCCCGGGCCGAGTCGGTAGCCGACCCACCAACAGACCAGGGCCGCCCAGACCGATCCGACGAGAGCGACCACCACGACCGGCCAGCCGAGTCGGCCGAACCATTTCCAGGCGATGATGCCCAGTCCGATGCTGACGAAGAAACCGATGCAGCAGAACCAGGCGTCCCCGCTGAAGAATTCGGCCAGGCCGCGCTCGGTGGTCGACGCCGTGCCGTTGTCCGCGACCGTGTAGCCGGGCAGCCGGACGATCTTCTGCCAGAGCACACCACACCCGATGCCGATCAGCGCGGCGAACAACAGGTAACCGACCAACCAGCCGGCGGCCCGACCGACCGGCAGGTCACCGAGTCCGGCCGACGGCCCGCGCTGAGGCGCCGACATCATCCCGCCAGACAGGACGGCCCGAGTTCGGCCTTCAGGTCAGCCATCAGCGGCTGGGACGACGTCACCCGGAACTGGCTGCCCACCCGCATCGTGGTGATCTTGTTCGGGGACTTGAGCTTCAGCTGGACCTCGGTCATCCCGGGATGTGCCTTGAGGATCTGGGCCAGTTTGTCAATGGTTGCGGGCGTGCACCGGGTGACCGGCAGCGAGATCACCACCGGGCCGGTGGGGCCGGCGGAAACGTCGGGGAGGGTCAGTTCCTGGCCGATCAGCGCGATGGAGTCGTCGTCGTCGCGGACCCGGCCCTTGACCCGGACCACGGTGTCCTCGGCGATCACCGTTGACACCAGGTCGTACGCCTTGGGGAAGAGCAGCACCTCGATCGACGCCTCGAGATCCTCGACCGTGATCACCGCCCAGATGTCGCCGCGTTTGGTGGTCTTGCGGGTGATGCTGGTGATCATGCCTGCGATGGTCACCATGCTGTCCCGGGGCCCGTCCTCGCCGATCAGGCTGCTGATGCTGATGTCGCGTTCCCGGTCCAGGACGTGTTCCAACCCCTGCAGCGGATGATCACTGACGTAAAGCCCGAGCATCTCGCGTTCGAAGGCGAGTTTGGTGCGCTTGTCCCAGTCCTCCAGGTCGGGCACCGAACCCGACATCGGGGACGACTCCACACCAAGATCACCGAACAGGTCGGACTGCCCGTGCGCCTCGTTGCGCTTCAGGTCGATGACCCCGTCGACGGCGGCCTCGTAGATGCTCATCAGGGCCCGTCGGCTGTGCCCCATCGAGTCGAACGCGCCGGCCTTGACCAGTGACTCGATCACTCGCTTGTTGCAGGCCACCAACGGGATCTGGTCCAGGAAGGCGTGGAAGTCCCGGGCCTTGCCGTGCTCCTCGCGGGCCGCGACGATCCCGTCGACGACGTTGCCGCCGACGTTGCGGATGGCGGTGAGGCCGAAGCGGATGTCCGACCCGACCGGGGTGAAGCGGGCCTGCGACTCGTTGACATCGGGCGGCAGCACCTTGATCTTCATCCGGCGACACTCGCCGAGATAGATGGCGATCTTGTCCTTGTCGTCCTTGACCGACTCCAGCACTGCGGCCATGTACTCGGCCGGGTAGTGGGTCTTCAGGTACGCCGTCCAGTAGGAGACCAGACCGTACGCCGCGGCATGGGCCTTGCCGAAGCCGTAGTCGGCGAACGGCATCAGTGCGTCCCAGACCGCCTTGACCGCGGCGTCGGAGAATCCGCGCTCCTTCATGCCCTTCTGGAAGGTCTCGTACTCGGCGTCCAGTACGGCCTTCTTCTTCTTGCCCATCGCGCGGCGCAACATGTCGGCCCGGCCCAGGGTGTAGCCGGCGAGGCGGCGGGCCACCTCGATGACGTCCTCCTGGTAGACGATCAGGCCGTAGTTGTCCTCGATGACCGGTTTGAGGGCGTCGACCACCTCTTCGTGGGGGTAGACGACCGGCTGGTCACCCCGCCGCCGCATCGCGTAGTTGACGTGGGAGTTGATGCCCATCGGCCCCGGACGGTAGAGGGCGATGGTCGCCATGATGTCCTGGATCCGCTTGGGCTGCATCATCTTCAGCAGCGACCGCGCGCCGCCGCCGTCCAACTGGAAGACGCCGAGCGTCTCGCCGCTGCTCAACAGCTCGTAGGTCGCCTGGTCGGTCGGGTCCTTGCCAAGGGCGTCCAGGTCGATCTCGATGCCGCGGTTGAGCTTCACGTTCTCCACCGCGTCGCCCAGGATGGTCAGGTTCCGCAGCCCCAGGAAGTCCATCTTGACCAGGCCGAGCGGTTCCAGTGCGTACGCGTAGTCGAACTGGGTGATGATCGCGCCGTCCTGCTCGCGCTTCATCAGCGGGACGATGTCGATCAACGGCTCGCTGGACATGATCACGCCGGCGGCGTGCACACCCCACTGCCGCTTCAACCCCTCGATGCCCATCGCGGTGTCGACGACCTTCTTGGCGTCCGGGTCGGAGTCGTAGAGGGCGCGGAACTCCCCACCCTCGGAGTACCGGTCGTGGCTCTTGTCGAACAGCTTCGGCAGCGGGATGTCCTTGCCCATCACGGGCGGCGGCATCGCCTTGGTGAGCTTCTCGCCGACCGCGAACGGATAGCCGAGCACGCGGGAGGCGTCCTTGACCGCCTGTTTGGCCTTGATCGTGCCGTAGGTGACGATCTGTGCGACCCGCTCGCTGCCGTACTTCTCGGTGACGTAGCGGATCACCTCGCCCCGGCGACGCTCGTCGAAGTCGACGTCGAAGTCGGGCAGCGACTCACGTTCCGGATTCAGGAACCGCTCGAAGGTCAGCTTGTACTGCAGCGGATCGAGGTCGGTGATCCGCATCGCGTACGCGCACAGCGAGCCTGCTCCGGAACCACGGACACCGGTCCGGATGCCGCGGTCCTTGGCCCACTGCATGAAGTCGGCGACCACCAGGTAGTAGCCCGGGAAACCCTTGCCGATGATCACCTCGGACTCGTAGTCGGCGCGCTGCCGCACTTCGGGTGTGATGCCAGCGGGGTAGCGGAACTTGAGGCCCTCCTCGACCTCGTGCAGATACCAGCTCGTCTCGTCGTGACCCTCCGGCACCGGATAGCGCGGCATGTAGCGGCCCTCGCCGTGGACGAACTCGACGTTGCACCGCTCAGCGATCTCCAGCGTGTTGTCGCAGGCCTCGGGCAGCTCACGGAACAGCTCGCGCATCTCGGCAGGCGACTTCAGGTAGTAGCCGCCGCCGTCCAGCTTGAAGCGGTTGGCGTCCGCCATCGTCGACCCGGACTGCACGCAGAGCAGCAGCTCGTGGGCATCGGCGTCGGAGGCGTGGGCGTAGTGCAGATCGTTGGTCGCGACCAGCGGCAGTTGCAGGTCCTTGGCGATCCGCAGTAGGTCCTCACGGACCCGCCTCTCGATCGACAGCCCGTGATCCATCAGCTCGACGAAGTAGTTGCCGGCGCCGAAGATGTCGCGGAACTCGGCCGCGCTCGCCCGGGCCTCCTCGTA
>Ga0164242_10001686_pt1 | contig 26198 bp, 21 predicted proteins | sample OricomgcompostMG_FD_108783 | JGI IMG/M metagenome (GOLD analysis project Ga0164242, IMG submission 108783) | Miracle-Growth compost microbial communities from Emeryville, California, USA - Original compost - Miracle growth compost (MG) ...
GGCGCCGGCGGAAGCCCGTGCTGTCGGTGGGGCTAAGCGGCCTTCGGCTCGCTCGCGCTCTGGCCGTGCTTCGCCTTGTGGTGGGCGCGCTCGTCCAGCCAGATCACCAGCGGGCTCGCGATGTACACCGACGAGTAGGTGCCCACGATGATGCCGACCATCATCGCCGCGGCGAAGTCCCAGATCTCCCCCACCCCGAAGATGAGCAGACCGATCAGGGAGATCGCCGTCACGCCGGAGGTGAGGATGGTGCGGGCCAGCGTGTCGTTGACCGCGATGTTGATGATCTCCGGGAGCGGCTTTCCCTTGAAGCGGGCCATCTCCTCGCGGATCCGGTCGTAGATCACGATGGTGTCGTTGATCGAATAGCCGGTGATGGTGAGGAGCACGGCGATCGAGGTCAGGTTGAACTCGCGCCGGCTGACCAGGTAGTAGCCGCTCACCATGATCACGTCGTGGACCATGGCCAGGAGCGCGCCCGGGCCGAACTTGAAGTCGAACCGGAAGGCCACGTACACGAGGATGGCCAGCATCGAATAGAAGAGCGCCATCACGCCGCGGTTGCGCAGCTGCTTGCCGATCTCCGGTCCCACATAGTCCACCCGGTCCTGCTGGAAGTCCGGCTTGTCCAGCCCGTGGGACAGCGCCGCGAACACCCGGTCTGCCATCCCGGACGCGACGATCTGGTAGTCCTCCGCCCCGTTCTGGGTGGGCCCGAGGTCGCGGACCTCCTTCACCCCGGTCCCGGTGGCCTCCACGGCGGCCTTCAGCTTCGCCGGATCCAGCTTCTGGGTCGCCCGGACGTTGACGAGCCCGTTGTCCAGGTCCGAGTAGACCGTCTGCACCGGCCCCACGCCCTTGATCGCCTGCTCGGCGGTGAGCGCGCTCTCCTTGGTGAGCTGGGTCACCCCGCCCATCCGGATCAGGAAGCTGTGCTCGTCCGAGCTCCCGATCCCCTGGACCGTCACGTCGTGCAGGCCGCCCTGCTGGGCGCGGTGGCGGACCTCATCCGCGTGCACGTCGTGGTTGAACTTCACCTCGACCACCGTGCCGCCGGCGAAGTCCACGCCGAAGTTGAACCCGAAGATGGCGATCCCGACCAGGATCGCCAGGTTCAGCACCGTGGAGATGAAGAGCGCCGGCTTGCGCTTGCCAATGAAGTCGATGTTCGTCTTGTGCTTGATGATCTGCATGTGCGGTCAAAGCCCCCGACTTAGACGGACACCGTCTGCGCGTTCCGGCCATGGACGACGTAGGTCGAAATGACCCGCGTCACCACGATCGAGGTGAACAGCGACGCGAGCAGGCCGATGATCAGCGTGGTGGCGAAGCCGCGGACCGGCCCCGTGCCGGTGAAGAAGAGGATCAGCGCCGCGATCAGCGTGGTCACGTGCGCGTCAAAGATGGTCCAGAACGCACGGTCGTAGCCTTGATCCACCGACACCCGGGCGCTCTTCCCCATCGCCAACTCTTCTCGTATGCGTTCGTTGATCAGGACGTTGGCGTCCACGGCTATGCCCAGTGTCAGGATGAACCCCGCCAAGCCGGGCAACGTCAGGGTGGCGTTGAAGAGCGCCAAGCCGGCCAGGATCAGCGCCGCGTTGAGCAACAACGCCACGTCCGCGATCAGACCCGCGCCGCGGTAGTACATCGCCATGAAGGCGACCACCAGCAGGAACCCCACCACCACCGCCATGCTGCCCTTGTGGATGAGCTCGTCTCCCAGAGACGCGCCCACCTGCCGGATCTCGCCCACGCTGACCGGCGCCGGGAGCGCGCCCGCCTTCAGCACCAGGGCCAGGTCCTTCGCCTCCTGAAGCTTCTCGTCGTAGCCCTTGCCCGCGCCGCCCAACGTGATCCGCGCGCGGCCGTTGGGGATCTTTTCGTTGATCCGCGGCGCCGAGTTCACGTTGTCGTCGAGCACGATGGCCATCCGCTTGCCCACGTTCTTTTCGGTCAGGTTCCCGAAGTCCTTGCCGCCCTGCGCGTCGAAGGAGAGATCCACCTCCGGAGTCCCCATCTGGTCCACCGAAGCGTCCGCGCTCGCCAGGCTCTCACCGGTCAAGGGGACGCTCTTATCCACCAGGTAGGTACGGTAGCCGTTGCAGGAACCCTTCTTCACCGTGCCGTCCTGCACGCACTCCAAGAGGACCTCGCGATCCGCCGGGACGTGCCCCTTCACGTAGGCCAGGAGCCCGTCGCGGTCCTTGCCGACGAGCTGCGGGAAGCCATCTTCCTTGGTGAGGGTGATCCCAGAGTCCGCCGGCGGCGGGTTGGACTTGAACAGGTTGGCGAAGAACGGCTGGGTGTCGTCCACCATCCGGAACTCCAGCTGCGCAGTGGTGCCGATCAGCTCCTTGGCCTGCTCCGGGTCCTGCTGGCCGGGGAGCGAGATCTGGATCGCGTCCGTGCCCAGCTTCCGCACGTCCACCTCCGCCACGCCCCACTTGTCGATCCGCCGGCGGATGACCAGCATCGCTTGATCGACCGCGTCCTCCTGGAAGCGGCTGACCTGGTTGTCCTTCAACCCGAGCAAGAGCTTGTTTCCGTCCCGGCTCACCACGTTGAAGTCCTGGTAGTCCTTGACGACCTCCGGCTGGATCTTATCCATGGCCGCGGGGTCCTTCGCCGTCAGGGCCAGCTCCAAAAGCTGCGGGTCCGCCACCGAGGTGACCTCGCCAAAGCCCTTCTCGCGCAGGTAGGCGACGATCGAGTCGCCCCGGCGCTCCACCCGCTTCTGGAGCGCGGTCTTGGTGTCCACCCGCATCACCATGTGGATGCCACCCTGGAGGTCCAGCCCCAGGCGGAGACGGTAGGTGGCCGGGGGCGCCCACTTCGGGAGCACCTTGGCCAACATCTCCACGTTGTTGCGGTCCGCCTTGGGCAAGACCACGAAGGAGTAGTAGGTCGGGATCAGGAACCAGACGGCGATCAACGCCACCCCGATCACCGTCCCCAGTCGCCAATACCAGGAGCGGTTCATCTACTTCTCCTCCTTCTTCTCGTCGGATTTGGTGGCGGCGGCGGGCTCGTCGGCCACGCCCGCCCGGCTCTGCACCGAGCCCTTGAGCACCCGGATCTTCACCCCGCTCGCGATCTCGAGCGTGATCACCTTGTCCGTGATCACGGCGATCTTCCCGATCATGCCGCCCTGGGTGATCACCTCATCGCCCTTCTTCAGCGCGGCCAGCATCGTGGTGTGCTGCTTGGCCTGCTTCTGCTGCGGACGAATGATCATGAAGTACATGATCGCGAACATCGCCACGAAGATGACGATCATGCTGGCGCCGCCACCACCGGCCGCCTGGGCGAAAAGGATCAGCTGACTCACGTACTGCTCCGGGTCATGTCGGAAAAAGGGCGCTCTTGTAACAGTCGATCCCCAGACCAGCAAGGACGGCCTTGGGACCGGCGAACCGCCCCCCAACCGCGACCCAACCCCGCACGTTCCCGGAAGGGCCCCGCGCCCACGCTCGGCCGCCCGCCTCGGAGGAAAAAAAGAACGCCGCCTCGGCGTGGGTTTGCCGGGCGGCGTTGCGAAGCGGGAGCCCCAGCGAAGGGGCGGCTTGCCTACTGGATGGGCGAGGGCTCCGTCGTCTGCGTCTGGGGGATCACGTAGAAGCAGCCGGTCACGTGATCGTCCTCCGAGCCGAAGGTGGTGTCGAAGGTGCCCTCCACCTTGTCCGCGGTCTGCTCCGTGAAGGTCAGGTTCCCCGCGGTTCCCGTGAACACCACGCTCTCCGCCCCATTGATCCGGAGGGTGAAGAGCGCCTGGTTGTCCTCCAATGGGGTCGGCACCGAAGGCGCGTTCGGCGCCCCGGCGTACTGGAGGACACGCGGCGTTCCTCCGAGCGTCTCCTGCCGCCCCCCCACGCTGCGAAACTTCGCAGTGAAGTTGAAGTAGGGACCGCTCCCGTCCGTGGCGACCTCATCCAGCAGCGGCGCCCCAGCGTCCTTGTCGAGCACGGACACCGAGGAGCGGACCCGGGAACCAACCGTGACCGGACGCCCCTGGATCTGGCCGTCAAAGCTGAACACGCCACCGCAGCTGCGGTCGGTGTCAAACGCTTCCTGGCAGGACTCGATGTTCTGCTCCCAGAGCGACTGGTTCTCCGGCTTGCAGAGGGCGACCACGTCGGTGGTGTAGGCCGAAGGAGCCTCCATGGGATCGATGCATGCGCTCGCGCCCAGCAAGGCGAGCCCGAGGATGGAGAAGCTGAATCGACGTGCCAACATGATGAGACCTCTGGGAGTGCGCGCTACTTGAAGTCGCCCCGCGCCTCGACGAAGTCGGTGGTGCAGGGGGCGGTGAAGGAGACCTTGAGGTTCTCCGAGGCGGACCAGATGCCCGTGACGTAGCCGCCCACGTTCCCCATCGCCGCGTGATCGCCCAGCGGGCCGCACAGCGCGGGGTTGGTCGCGTCCGGGGTGCACTGGTACTCGCCGTGGGTATAGGTCCCGCTCTGCGCGGTGGTCTTGATCAGCGCGGTCCCACCCGCATCATTCGCCTGGTAGACGAAGAAGAACTGGTTGGCGTTGGCGATGGTGGTGCCGTCCCGGTTGATCGCCGTGACCGTGTCCCCGGCCTGGTTCGCCTTGAAGTCGTGCTTCTTGAGCTCCACGATCCCGTGCTTCGTGGTCCCATCCGCGTCCGCATAGTCGAAATAGACCTTCAGCTCGGACGGGGTGGCGGTGCTGTAGTCCAGATCCCCGTTCGCGTCCGGATCCGCCATGTACTCGCGGCGACAGTGGAGCTTGGTCGCGTCCAGCGCGTCCGCGCCCTCGATCTTGACCGAGATCGGCGTCGGCGTGCCGCCATTCGTCTGGGTGAGCGTGCCCTCGATCCACAGGTGGGGCGTCTCTCCCTGCCAGTTGGTCAGCTCCACGGGCGGGTCGACCTTGGTGTCATCTCCGCACCCAGAGAGCCCAAGTCCCAGCACGCCGATCCCAGCCAAACACAAAAGCTTCAAATTCATTGCTGCCCCCTGTTGGTTGAACGAGTTGTGAGCGCTATCGGATGATGCGCGCGAGCCGGAGCAAGTCGCTGCTGAAGGACACGCCCTCCAGGCCCGCCGCCGGAAGGTTGACCACGATCTCCACCTTCCCGCTGTTGGCGAAGACGCCCAGCGCCAGCCCCTGCTCCACCATGGGCTCGGTGGCGGCGACGGTGAGTACCTTCTCCGCATGGCTGAGGCCGTTGATCGCGCTCAAGGAACTCTCCAGCCCATCGCAGACGAAGAGGATGTCGATCCCCTGGTTCTGCACGCTCGCGTGGAGGGCCGCTGCGCCGGAGAAGGGCACCCGGATCACCTTGAGCGGCAACCCCTGGATCTTCACCCCCGCCAGCGCCTTGAAGCTCTCGAACCAGGCGTCCGCGGCGGACTGTGAGTTGGAGTCCTGTGGATTGAACACCACCCCCAGCACCAGCGCGCCACCGGCGCGGGACTTGAGGTTGTAGTCGTAGGCAAACGCGCGGCCCAAGATCACCGCTTCGCGCTCCCCTGCGCGCGCCGCCGTGGGCCAGAGCGTGAAGATCCACGCCACCAGCACCAGCGCGAGCGCCAGGAGGGTCAAAAGAGGCCGAAGGCGCGCAGGCATCGCGGGACTCAGGGGCGGTACTCCAGGCCGGCCCACACGGTGGTCCCGAGGGGCGCGGAGAGGGTGAGAGGAGATTCGATCTGACCGCTGGGGAGGAACGTCTGCCCCTTGAGGAAGATCCACCATGGAAGCTGGGTGAGACGATAGCTCACCGAGCCATCCAGCCGGGCCTGGGTCGGAAGGTCGGCCAGGATGACCTGCGGCGGGATGCCGGCACGGATGCCGTACTTGCGCGGCGAGGCCACGCTCGCGCCCAGCCCATACGCCAGCCGGCCCTGGAGCGCGCTCCCCTGCCCGCGCGCGCCCACCGTGAGCTCGGAGTTCTGTGCCGGGACCCCGATGCTGGCCGTGTTGTCCAGCGTGGACAGCCAGTGCAGCCAGGCCACCGTCCCCATCAAGGACAGCTCGTTGGAGATCTTGTAGCGCGCCTCGAGCTCCGCGCCGATCAAGCTCTCCGAGCCCGGCTCATTGAGGAAGGTCTTGCGCACCACCGGGCTGAAGTCCTCCACCAGGAGGTTGTCCAGCTTCTCGAGATACACCGTGGGGCTGAGCGTGAAGCGACTGAAGGGCTCCAGGATGGCCGCCGCCTCGATCGAGTTCACCTCCGGGGTCAGCAGCGTGGGGCTGCCTTCCAGGAAGATCAACCCGGTGGCCGGGTCCTTGAAGCGCCCCGCCTCCTCGATCCAGGTGGGCGACCGGTAGGCGCTGCTTCCGGTGATCCGGAAGGAGGCCGACGGGAGCGTGTAGATGGCGGAGACGCGGTAGGAGAACTGCAGCTTCCCGGTCATGTCCGACACGTCACCGCGCGCCGCCGCGGTCAGGCTGAGCGCGTCGATGGGCTCGGCGCCCACGTTGGCGTAGAAGCCATATCCCGGCCGCACCGTCCCGTTGTCCGCCGGGTTGATGAACGGCGCGTCCACCCGGGTCATCCCGGCGTCGCCGCCGATTCCCGCGGTGAAGCCCGCCGGGAGCTTGAAGGAGATGTCCGCGCCCGCCTCCGCACGGGTCGCCTTGGCGCCGTCGTAGGAGAGGCCCCGGTAGCGCGCGGGATCGGTGGATTCCTGCTGGTAGGTGCCGCGCACCCAGGCAGAGATGCTGTCCACCACCGGAGTGACCTCGGAGAGCTCGTAGCGCGCCGAGAGCAGGCCCAGGGTGTTGGTGATCGGGTTGCTCTCCAGGACCAGCCGGTCCAGCGAGCTCTTCTGGTTGATCGACCCTGAACCCTCGAAGACGAACTTCGAGTGCTCTCCGGTCTTCAGCACCGCCCGCCCGAGCAACCCCGCCTGACGCAGCGGCGGCTCCTTCAGGGTGGGGAGCGGCGACTCCGCGAACGTTCCGTCATAGCGGGCGTTTCCGGAGACCTGCCAGGTCAGCTTGTCTCCGCTTCCGCCGGCCCGGCCGGAGACGCCGGCGAGGGAGGAGAGCTTTTGATCCCCGCCTCCGTACAGCCGCGCCCGATTGCCGGCGTAGGCGTCCTGATCCCCGGTGGTGACGATGTTGATCACCCCGGTGTAGGCGTCCGCGCCGTAGATGGTGCTCACCGGTCCGCGCACCACCTCCACCTTCTCGATGTCCTCGAGCGCCACCGGGATCGCCGCCCAGTCCACGCTGCCGTCGATGGGGCTGTTGATCTCCACCCCGTCCACCAGCACCACCACGTTGTTGTTGGCGAGCCCGTTGGTGCCGCGCAGCGAGACCACGTAGGAGCCAGAGGCGTTGCGGTAGACCTGCACGCCGGGCACGGTCCGGAGGGCGTCCGGCACCATCTGGGCACCCGAACGCCGGAGCTCGTCCCCGCTCAGCGTGGTCACCGCCGCCGGCGCCTTGAGCACGCTCTCCGTCTTGCGCGAAACCGAGCTGACCGTCCCCAGGAGCGACGCCAGGTCCAGCTGCTCGATGTTCTGGATCTTGCCGTCGTCACCGCCGAGCAGCTCGCCCGCGGGAGGGGTCCCGCCAGGAGGGGGCTCGGCAGGCGGCGCATCCTGTGCCACCGCCACACCCGAGACCAGCAGGATCGCCGCGCCAATTCCAGCGAATCGCTGAAGTCTAATCATTCTTTGAAAGGGCATTCTCTGGCTCAACAGGTTGCGCAGTTTCGCACAATTCCCACGAAAAGAAACAGATGGTCGCGAAGACGTTCGGGTAGGCCTCACCCGCGGTCACGGTTGGGCAAGAAAGCCCTGAATGGAGCGGATCAGGGCCTCGTCGTCGCCGGTCTTCTGGATGAAGCCCCGGGCGCCGCACTGCTTGGCCTTGGTCTCCAGCTCCTGGGCGGAGATGTCCGAGTAGAGGACGATGGGGGACTGGGCGAACCCGCACCGGTTGACGATCTGCGCCACCAGATCCCCGTTGATCGCCGGCATGTTCACGTCGCACAGGACCAGGTCCGGGCGTTCCTTGCGCAGCACCGCGGCCAGGGTGAGGGGGTTGTCCAGCGTCACCACCTCGTAGCCCGCCTCCTCCAGCGAGATCCGCCCGGCCTCCAACATCACCGGGCTGTCGTCCACCAGAAGAATCTTTCCTCGCATCATCGGAACTGCCCCATTCTGAGCTGTTGGTCCTGGAAGGGATTGAGCAGCCAACGGTTCCTGATACTTCAAACAGGTGTAGTCAAGAAAGCCCGCAATCTCACCCAGGGGCAGAATCACCTCTGCCGCCCCCGTCTCCGCGCAGGCCCGCGGCATGCCATAGATGACCGAACTCTCGCGGTCCTGGGCCGCGGTGAGCCCCCCACGCTTCCGGATGGCCAGGAGGCCTCGCGCCCCGTCCCGCCCCATCCCGGTCAGCACCACCCCGCAAGCCCCCCGTCCCAGGCTCTCCGCCATGGACGCGAAGAGCGGGTCAATCGACGGGACGAAGGGCGGGCTCCCCACCGGAGCCTCCAGGCGGACCCGCCCGTCGTGGTCCAGCCGGAAGTCGAACCCCGAGGGGCCCACCCACACCTCGCCGGGGACCAGCCGCTCACCGTGAATGGCCTCGCGCACCCGGAGGGGCGACTGCCGGCCCAGCCACTCCACGAAGCCTTTGTGGAAGAGCGCGTCCATGTGCTGGACCACCGCGATGGGGGTGGCGAAGCCGGGCGGGAGGGCGCGGAGGATGCGGGCCAGCGCGTTGGGTCCCCCGGTGGAGGCGCCCAGACCAATGGCGGCGAACTTCCTCGGGGCCGGACGGGTTGAGGGCCCGGTGGGGAGCGCTTCCGGGCGATCCAGCGCCCGGGTGAGCTGCTTCACCCGCGAGATCAACGCCCGCGCCGCCGGGCTCCCCGGGAGCCAGGTGCCGGCCTTGGGCAACAGGTCCAGGGCGCCCCGGGAGAGCGCGGCGAAGGTGACGTCCACGCCCTCCGCCCGCGGCTGATCGGTGATCACCAGGATGGGCGTGGGCTGCCGGCGCATGATCTGCTCGATCGCCTCCAGCCCTCCGCGCCTGGGCATCCGCAGGTCCATGGTCACGAGCGAGGGCCGCAGCGCGGACACCTGCTCGACCGCCTCGTCGCCGTCCGCGGCCTCGCCCACCACCGCGATCGCAGGGTCCGACTCCAGCGCGTGGCGCAGCGTGGCCCGGCAGATCGCCGAGTCGTCCACCACCAGCACCTGGATGGGCCGCCGCATCACGTGGTCACTCCAGGAGCCGGTCCACCGTTGCACCGAGGTTCTCGGCGTTGAGCTCGCCCTTGATCAAATAGGCGTTGGCCCCCGCGCTGGCGCCGCGCTGCCGGTCCTCGGCGGACCCGAGCGAGGAGAGGATCACCACCGGCACCTTGGCGAAGCGCGGATCCTGACGGAGCCTGCGGATCATCTCCAGGCCGTCCATGCGGGGCATCTGGACGTCGCTCACGATCAGGTCCGGACGCGCCGACTCGAGCGCGGTCAACCCGGCCATCCCGTCCTCCGCCAGCTGGACCTCGCAGCCCATCCCCTCCAACAGGCCCCCCACCGTGGTGCGGAAGATCACCGAATCCTCCACCAGGAGCACCCGGGTGCCGGCGCGCGTCTTCTTCCGCCCCTTCACCGTGAACCCATCCGAGTTGCCCTGGCGCCGCATCCGCAACAGCTCGCCCGCATCCAGCACCAGGGCCAGCTCGCCGGAGTCGAGCACCGCGGCGCCGGTGAGCAGGCGGTAGCGGGTGAGCGGCGCGCCCAAGGGCTTGACCACCAGATCCGCCTCGCGGCCTCCCTCCTCGGAGGTGACCAGGCACCGCTCGGCGCCGGAGCGGATCAACAGCCCGAAGCGTCCGCCCCGCGCGTCGCCGCCGTGCCCGAGCAAGGGCGCGATCGCCGCCACCGGGATCCGCCGGCCATCGAGCTCCGCGGCCACGCCTTCGTGGGAAGAGAAGATCTCCGTGTCCGCCAGGTGGACCACCCGCTCCACCGCCGCGCAGGGGATGGCGAAGTAGCCGCCCATCACCGGGAGCACCAAGGCGCGGGTCATCGAAATGCTGCTCGGGACCCGGATGGTGAGCTGGAAGCCCTGCCCCACCGTCCCGCCTATGGCCAGCCTCCCGCCCAGCTGCTCCACCCGCCGCTTGACCACGTCCATCCCCACGCCGCGCCCGGAGAGCTGGGTGGCGCGATCGCGGGTGGAGAAGCCGGAGAGGAAGACCAGCTCCAGCGCCTGCTGGGAGTCGAGCGCCTCTGCCGCCGCCTCCGACAGGAGCCCCTTCTCCACCGCCTTGCGCTTGAGCACCGCCGGGTCCAGGCCCCGCCCGTCGTCGGAGAGGACGATCTGGAGGCCGCCCCCTTCCGGCCGCACCGCGAGGACGATCTGACCGGTGACCTTCTTCCCCCGCGCGGTCCGCTCCGGCGGCGCCTCGATCCCGTGGTCCACGCAGTTGCGCAACAGGTGGAGGAGCGGCTCCTCCAGGATCTCGAGCACCCGCTTGTCCGCCTCCAGCTCGCCGCCTTCGATCTTGAGCGAGGCCTGCTTCTGCTGCTCGTGCGCCAGATCCCGCACCATCCGGATGTAGGGTTCGAGCGCGCTGCCCACCGGGACCAGGCGCAGCTCGCGGACGGTGCGATCCAGGTCCCGGACGTGGAGGCCCAGCCGGTAGGTGTTCTCGTCCAACGAAGAGAGCTCGGTCTTCAGCTCGCGGGCCAGCTGCCGCCACCCCTCCGCCGATCCCACGGCCGCCGCCTGCTCCAGCTTGGCGATCCAGTCTCCCAGCCGCGCCACCGCGAAGGTCGACTTGGCCTGCTCCACCAGGAGCTCGCCGGTCACCGCGGAGATGGAGGCGATCCGCTCTTCCCGGACCCGCAGCGAGCCCTGGCCCTGACCTGTCGCCTGCGCGCTGGCGCGTGGCGTTTCGGCGGCCGGCTGAGCGGGCGCGGGTGCAGGGGCGGCCGGGTCGGGAGAAGTGGGCGCCGCGGCCGCCGCTGGCGTCCCGCCCGCCTCCTCGGCCGCGGTGGCGTCGTCCAGCTTCGACAGGAGCTGGCTGAGCAGCTCCGTCGCGGTCCCGGGCGCTGCCATCAGCGCGGAGCTGAGGCCGTCCACCGCGCTCAGCACCACCTCCCCGGTCTGGGGGAGCACCCGGTAGTTCTTCTCCCGGACCGTGAAGAGCAGGGTCTCCAACCTATGCGCGAGCGTGCCCAGATCCGGCAGGCCCACCGCCTTGGCCTCGCCCTTCAGCGTGTGCAGCTCGCGGAGCATCTCCTGCGCGGGGGCGGTGTCCTCCGGGGTCTCCTCCAGCCGGACCCAGGAGGTGGCAATGGTCTGCACCCGCTCCGCCGCGACGTCGCGAAAGCGCTGAAGGAGCGCGAGCCGGCGCTCCTCCTTGGTGCTCAACTGCGGGCCCCGGTTTCCCCCTGCGCCGCGAAGCGCGAGGTCAGGGTGGCCAGCTGATCCGCCAGCGCGGAGAGCGCCTGCGCGGCGGACTCGGTGCCGCGGGTGGTCTGGGCGGAGCGGGTGAGGAGCGAGCTGACCTCATCCATGCTGCTGGTCACCTGCTCGGTGGCGTTGCGCTGCTGCACGGTGACCAGGGTGATCTCGCGCGCGGACTCGCTGGTCTTCTCCGCCAGCTGCCGGCCCTCCATCACCGCGGACACCGAGCCGTCGGAGGCGGTCCGGATGTTGGACGCCAGGTCCTTGATCTCCCGCGCGGCCGCCATCACGCTCTCCGCCAACCGCCGCATCTCCGCCGCCACCAGCGCGAACCCGCGGCCCGCCTCCCCCGCCTTGGTCCCCTCCAGGGAGGCGTTGAGGGCGAGCAGGTCGCTCTTGTCGGAGATGGAGCGGATCACCTCGCTGATGTCGCTGATCCGCTGCGCCTGATCGGTGAGCGTCTTGATCGCCGAGGTGATCGAGAGCGTGGTCTGCGAGGTGTGGTCCGCGTTGCTGAACACCTGCTGCGAGGTGTCGGCGATCCGCTTCGCCGCCTCCAGGAGCGATCCCATGGTGCGCCGCGTCTCTTCGATCGCCGCGGCCTGCTCCGTGGTGCTGGCCGCCTGTTCGTTGCAGGCGGTCTGGATGTTCTCGGAGGCCGCGCGCAGCCTGGACGAGGTGTCCGAGATCTCCGACAGCAGCGCGGTGCGGTTGGCCACCGAGCGCCCCACCAGGAACGCCCCAAAGAGGCCGATCAGGAACACCAGCGCCGCCACCCCCAGGGAGGTGTTGCGCGTGGCGGAGAAGGAGCGCTGCACCTCCTCCAGCGAGAAGCCCATCCGGAGCCAGCCAATCGCCTTGCCCTGGGAGAGGATGGGCACGGCCACGTGGCGCACGCCGTCCGCCTCCACCGCGGAGATCTGCCCGCCCAGGAGGCCGGCCTGCTCGGTCATCCGGTCCTTGCTCACCGAGGCGAGCACGCTGCCGTTGGCCTTCACCACGGCCTCGTAGACCACCGACTTGTCCTGCGCGCCCACGCCCAGGTCGCGCTGGGCCGCCGCCGCGTCGTCGAATTCGACCGAGGCCTGGATGGTGTTCCCCAGCATCCGCGCCAGGCTCTCCGTCTTGGACTCGAAGCCGCGGCGCGCCTCGCGGTTGGGCTGCCAGGAGAGGAGGAAGAAGAGGCCCACCGCCACCGCCGCCGACACGAGGAGGATCGGAACGGCGATGCGGAGGCCGGCTTTCTGGACAGCGTTCATCGGGATGATTCCTGCGGCAGAGGCGCCGCGGTCGAAAGGAGGGTCAGGTCCACGATCAACGCGAGCCCGCCCCCCGAAGAAGTGGGGGAGATGAAGAAACCGGCCAGCCAGGCCGGCGCGCGCAGGCGCTTGAGGACCTGGGACGGCGCCACGATGCTGCCGGGCGCAGCTTTCTGCTGAACCACTGAAGAGGGGATCCCGAACGCCACCTCGGCGCCTGGTGCCCCGCACAGGAGCTCACGCGCACAGGCGATCTCCACCGAAAGGCCCAAGGCCTCAGCCAAGGGGCGGCGGACCGCCACGTCGGAGGCGCCCCAGCGCCGCACCCGCGTCACCTGATCCGAGATCAGCGCGAGCGAGGTCTCTCCCAGCGAGCAGGTCAAGAGCTCCACGCGTCGTCCCCGCCCTTGATCTGGGACTCGGCCCGCTCGAGCAGCTTCCCCGGCGAGAGCACGGTGATGAGCTTGCCGTCGTTGGTGAAGGTCTCGCCCGCCAGCCCGTCCAGATCCACCGCGGCCTGCATCTCCGACCGGGCCACCGTGGCCAACCCGGCGATCTCGTCCGGGACGATCGCCACCGGGAGGCCCTCTGCCTGGAGCAGCACGCACCGGGTCGCCTCGGACTGCCCCACCCGGCCCGCGCCGAGCAGGACGGAGAGATCCAGCACCGCCACGATCCGGCCGCTCAGGTTCACCACCCCGGCGATCACCGTGGGCACCCCCGGGATGGGCACCGGGCGGGTGTAGGGCATCACCTCTCCCACGCCCTGCGCCGGGACCGCGTACCAGTGCGGTCCCACCCGGAAGACCAGGAAGACCGCGCGCGCTTCAGGGGGGGCTTCGGCACCGGCGGCGCGATCCGGATCTCGGGAGATCCCCGCCAGCAGCTGTTCACCCGGAGAAAGTTCTCGGTTCAATGGGTTGCGAAGAATACCGCCTCGTCGGGGGATGTCGAGCCCCGGGGTGGTCCCTCAGCCTTCGCTCTCGGCCTCCAGCCGAGTGGGCACGCCCAGGCGCTTGCACCGCTTGGAGAGGGTCGTTCGGTCCATCCCCAGCGCCCGGGCCGCCCGGGCCACCACCCCGCCGGCCCGCGCCAGCTCCGCCTGGATCCGCTGCCGCTCGTGGTCCTCCAGCTCCTCCTCCAGGGTGGCGTAGGTGGCCACCGGGCCCTCGCCTTGCGCGGGACCGCTCTCCTCGAGCGCCTCCCTCACGTGCGCGGCGTCAATCGGCTGGCCCGGCTCGCAGAGCACCACCAAGCGCTCCACGGTCAGCTCCAGGTCACGCACGTTGCCGGGCCAGGTGTGGCCCTCCAACAGCGCCACCGCGTCTGGCGAAAACCCGCTCGGGCGGCGCTGGTGGCGCTCGGCGAAGAGCTCCAGGAAGTGCACCGCCAGGGCGGCGATGTCGCTCCGCCGTTCGCGCAGCGGCGGGAGGGTGATCACGAAGGCCCGGAGCCGATAGTAGAGGTCCTCGCGGAAGGTGCCGGCCTTCACCATCGTCGCCAGGTCGCGGTGGGTCGCGCAGAGGACCCGCACGTCCACCGGGACGTCCTTGGTGCTCCCCAGGCGGCGCACCTCGCGCTCCTGGATCACCCGCAGGAGCTTGGCCTGCATCGAAGCGGACATCTCGCCCACCTCGTCCAGGAAGACCGTCCCGCCCTCGGCGGCTTCGAAGAGGCCGGCCCGGTCCTTCACCGCCCCGGTGAACGCGCCGCGGACGTGCCCGAACAGCTCGCCGTCCAGGAGGGACTCCGCGAGCGCGGCGCAGTTCTGTGCCACGAACGGCTTGTCCGCGCGCAGGCTGCGGGCGTGGACCGCCCGGGCGATCCGGTCCTTCCCGGTCCCGCTCTCCCCCAGCAGGAGCACGGTGGTGTTCACCGGGGCCACCCGCTCCACCCACTCGTAGACCCGGCGCATGGGCGCGCTGTCCCCCACCAGGCCGGGCAGGCGCGGCGGCGGGACGTGCAGCCGCAGGGTGCGGTTCTCATCCTCCAACCGGGCCATCGCCTGGCGGAGCTCGCGGGTGAGCGCGTCCACCTCCATGGCCAGGGCCTGGGCCTCCACCAACCGCTCCGCCAGCGAGCGCACCGCCAGCACCGGGGCCGGAAGCGGGACGAACACCGCCCGGTTGCTGGCGCTGATCACCCGTTCGAGCGGCTCGGTGGAGTGGGAGGCGAAGCAGAGCACCGGCGGCTGCACCGCGACCTCGTGGGCCTTGAGGATCCGGGTCAGCCGGGCCGCCCCGAAGTCGTCGGTCCCGGCGTCTCCGTGGACCAGCAGATCCACCTGTCCGGTCCCGAGCGCCTCCAGCAGCGCCTTCTCCGAGCCCACCCGCTCCACCCGGAAGCTGTCCGCGAGGGGGCCCAGCACCCGCTCATCCACCCCCAGCGCCACTGCCCGGTAGCGGAAGGCGGCCACGAAGTGCGCCACCGCGCTCAGCGCCCGCTCTTGCCCGGGAGAGAAGCGCAGCCCGAAGGCCAACGACCGCTTCCCCTGGTGATCGCGCACCGCCGGGTCCACCCAGACGGCTTCGCCCGCAAGCTCCACCGGCGCGCTGCCCTGAAGCCTCAGCGTCACCCACCAGGTGGAGCCCACCGGGACGTCCGCGGGCTGCGCGTCCGGCGCCTTGAGGTAGAGCCCTCCCTTGCTGATGTTGGAGCTGAAGCAGGTCCCCAGCTCCGCGCGGCCACGGACTTCGACGCGGCTGAAGAGGGGGATCCGGCTGGTCTCGCGGGCTTCGATCAGGGTGCGCCTTCACAGGTTGAGCGTGCGAAAATTCACGGTACCGTGAACGCTCGCGCCCTTCCAAGACGAACCTTTCCGCCAACCCCATGATTTTTCACCGCCCAGGTCGCACGGACGGTGCAAGCCCCTCATGCCTGGAGTCGGGCCAGGGTCTCCCGGGTGAAGTCCCCGTAGCGGTCCTGCTCGATCGCCTCCCGCGCCCGGGTCATGAGCTCCAGGAAGAACGAGAGGTTGTGGATCGTGTTCAGCCGCATGGCCAGGATCTCCTTGGCCATGAACAGGTGCCGCAGGTAGGCGCGGCTGAAGGTCCGGCAGGTGTAGCAACCGCAGCCCGGATCCAGTGGGGTCTCGTCCCGGGCGAAGCGGGCGTTCTTGATCGGCAGCTTCCCGTTCCAGGTGAAGAGGAGCCCGTTGCGGGCGCAGCGGGTCGGGAGCACGCAGTCGAACATGTCGATCCCGCTCCCCACGCAGGTGAGGAGATCCAGGGGCGTGCCCACCCCCATCAGGTAGCGCGGCTTGTCCTTCGGCAAGAGCGGGGCGGCCTGGGCCACGCCTTCGTGCATCGCCAGGGGCTCTTCCCCCACCGAATACCCACCCAGGGCGAAGCCGGGGAGATCGAAGGCGCAGATCTCCTCCGCGTGGCGCTGGCGCAAATCCGGGTGCAGCCCTCCCTGGACGATCCCGAAGAGCGAGCTGCGCTGCCTCCCCCACGCCTTCACGCAGCGGGACAGCCAGCGGGTGGTCCGTGCCAGCGAGGCCTCGAAGTACGGCCGGTCCGAGAGCGCGGGCGGGCACTCGTCGAACGCCATGATGATGTCCGCGCCCAAAGACTCCTGGATCTGGATCGACCGCTCCGGGGTGAGCAGGTGCCGCGATCCATCCAGGTGGGACTGGAACTCGGCGCCCTCCTCCCGGATCTTCCGCTTCCCGGAGAGGCTGAAGACCTGGAAGCCGCCGCTGTCGGTCAGCATGGGCCGGTCCCAGGAGACGAAGCGGTGCAGCCCTCCCATGGCATGGACCAGCGCCTCTCCCGGTCGCAGCATCAGGTGGTAGGTGTTGCCCAAGATGATCTGGGCGTTCATCGCCACCAGATCGTCCGGCCCCACGGCCTTCACGCTGCCCACCGTCCCCACCGGCATGAAGACAGGCGTCTCGATGGTCCCGTGCGGCGTGTGCAGCCGGCCGCGCCGGGCGCCGGTCTGGGCGTCCACGTGCAAGAGCTCGTAGCGCACCCGGGAGGGTTCGACCCGGAGGTCTCCCTTCTGTTCAGCGGGCGGTTCCGGCGTCGGTCCGGCGGTGGGCTCGCTCACCCGAAGTCCTCGATCAACATCGCGTCTCCATACGAAAAGAACCGGTAGCCCGCCTCCACCGCCTCCCGGTACGCCGCCAGCGTCCGCTCGCGTCCGGCGAAGGCCGAGACCAGCATCAGGAGGGTGGAGCGCGGGAGGTGGAAGTTCGTGATCAACGCGTCCACCTGCCGGAAGACGAAGCCGGGCCGGATGAAGAGGGCGGTGTCCGACTCGCCGGTCCGCAGCTGCCCGCTCTCCGGATCCGTCGCCGCCTCCAGCGTGCGCACCACCGTGGTCCCCACCGCGATCACCCGCCCGCCGCGTCGGCGTGTGGCCTCGATCCGCTCGGCCGTCGCCTCCGGCAGCCGGTAGCGCTCCAGGTGCATCTTGTGGGCGTCCAGGTTCTCCTCGCGCACCGGGAGGAAGGTGCCCGGGCCCACGTCCAGCGTGAGGGTGACGCGCTCCACACCGCGGGCGGCCAGCGCGTCGAACAGCGCGGGGGTGAAGTGCAGCCCGGCCGTGGGCGCGGCGGCCGAGCCCGGCGCGCGCGCGAACACCGTCTGGTAGCGCTCGGCGTCCTCCGGGTTGGGCGCCCTCTCGATGTAGGGCGGCAGAGGCAGGCGGCCCGCACGTTCGAGCGCCTCCTGAAACGAGCCCGCGGCGCCCTGGAAGCGCACCCGGTACTCTCCCCCGCCGAGCGAGCCGGTCACCGTCCCCTCCAGCCCGGCGTCAAACTGGAGCTGGGCACCCTCCTTGAGCCCCTTGCTCGCCTGGCCCAGGCAGATCCACTCCGCCGCTTCCGGGGCCTCGGCCAGCGCGCGCTCCGCCGCGGTGTGCGCCGCCGGCCGCACCACCAGGAGCTCCGCGCGCCCCCCGGTAGGGACCTTCTTGCCGATCAGCCGGGCCGGGATCACCCGGGCGTCGTTCATCACCAGGAGATCACCCGCGCGCAGGAGCGTGGGCAGCGCATCGAAGTGGTGGTGCTCGGTGGCCCCGGTGGACCGGGACAACCGCAACAGGCGCGAGCGGTCCCGCTGTGCGAGCGGCGTCTGGGCGATCTGGCCGGGCGGAAGGTGGAAGTCGAAGTCGTCGAGCGTCACGGAGGACGCGACCTACCAGAAGCGCACCCGGCGGACCAGAAGCGCACCCGGCGGACCAGAAGCGCACCCGGCGGACCCGAAGGCCGCTCAGTACAGCTTCTGGAGCGCGGTCCCCGGATAGTAGTGCGCGAGGATTCGCTGGTACGTCCAACCCTCGTCCGCGAAGAGCTTCGCGCCCCACTGGCACATCCCCGCCCCGTGTCCGTACCCCTTGCCGCGCAAGAGGTAACCCTCCCCCTCCTTCTCCACCGTGAACGAGAGGCTCTTCACCTCGCTGTAGCCCAGCTTGGCGCGGAAGGTGGCGGCGTCCATCCGGTGCGTCCCGACCTCGATCCGCCGCACCCGGCCGGTCGAGGTCCGGGAGAGGACCTCCAGGGAGCCGGCCGACCCACCGAGCGCCTTCTCCAGCGTGTCCCGGGAGACCTTCAACGACCAGTGGCTCCGCTTCAGCTTGCCGCAGGGGCAGTCCACCGGCTTCAGATAGGGCAGCGCCCGCCCGAGCGCATCGCTCCCGGACTCGGTGCGGCCGCCGCAGCTGGCATGGAAGTAGGCCTCAATGGGCTGGAGCTCGTAGGTCAAGAGCATCCCCCGCGTGGCCTCCACCGCCTGCCGGGTGCGGGGATCCTCGCGGGAGATGCCCGCGTAGACCTGGCTGAGCACGCTGCTCCCCAGATAGTAGGGCTCGCCGAGCGAAGAGAGCTTCTTCTGCACCGCGTAGGTCCGCGCCGCCACGGCCTGTGCCTTGAGCGCCTCCAGCGGGAAGCTGGCCGGCATCTCCCCCCCGAGCACCGCGCCCAGGTACTCCTCCAGGGGGAGCACGTTGATGAGCTGGAGCCGCCCGCGCACCGGCCGGACCACGATGTCGCCACGGACCTCGCTCTTCCCGGCGCGGATCGGCAGCGTCCCGGGCACCTTGGCGCTCGCCTGACTCCCCACGCGGAAGCGAATCGCGTCGCCGACCACCGGCGCGCCGTTGAGCAACAGCTTGCCGTGCGCCACCCTCAGGCGGACCGAGGCCCCCTTCAACGCGACGAACGGCCCCTCCTCCGAGTCCGGGCCGTACGCCAACGACCGGGCGCTGACGGTGATGGAGCGCGTGGGCGGCCCCATCGAGATCCGCATCGTCTCCACCGCCCAGGCCGGCAGCGCGAGCAGACAAAGGACCATCGCGCAGCGAAGCCACATGAGGGCAGTCTTGGGGACGCGGGATCTCCGCTCAAGAAAACGACCGTGATAATCCGCTCCACCGTGCCACTGCCTCCGCCGCTCGCAACGTCTCCCGCGGCGCTCCTCGATCGCCTCGAGGCGCTCACGCCGCGGCGCGCCCGCCTCCTGGAGCGCGCGGTGCTCGAAGGCGCGTCCCTCGAAACGCTGGCGAACCGGATGGGCGTCAGCGCGGATGCAGCGGCCGTCGCCCTCTACCGCGCGGTCCGCGACTACACGCACGATCTGCCCGAGGCCCGCCCAACAGGGCCCGGCCCCACGCCTCCCCGATGGCCTCTGACGGCAGCGGACGAGCGCACGGAGGCTGTGGCGCTCGTCGCGTTTCTCGAAGGACGCGCCCGAGCGGCGCCACCGCGGATGGTCGCGGCGGTGGCGGCGCTGCGTGAGCACGGGAAGGAGATCTCCTCCCTGGCCGAGGCGCGACGCGCTCAGCGCGCTCACCGCGAGGCTTGGCTCCGGGGCGCCGCCGCCGTGGCCCTGGTGGCGCTCGCGCTCTGGATGTCGCGCTAGCCTCGTTGCGTCCCCCATTCCCGGACGCCTAACCTCCGGCACAAGGAGATCCTCAATGCCCAGATTGCTCGCCGCCCTGTCCGCCGCCCTGCTCCTCTCCGCGCCCGCGCTCGCCGACCTCGACCCAGGCCAGGTCGGGCAGATCAAGGACGAGCAAAAGGCGGCCGTGGCGAAGGTCCACGCCGCCCACGGGAACAAGGCGGAGAAGGACATGTCCCCCGAAGAGCGGACCCAACAGGCCCAGGAGGAGAACCAGGCCTCGGTGGGGGTGCTCGACAAGCACGGGGTGAGCGACAAGGAGTTCAGCCGCTACACCAGCCAGATGGACCGGTCGTCCCAGGCCAGCGCCAAGGCCGCGGAGAAGGACGCCGCAGAGAAGCGCGAGGCCAAGGCCGCGGAGAAGGCCAAGCCCGCCGCCCCGGGCGAGGTCCAGATCGAGCGCGGCGAGAAGGTCTCCAGCACGGAGAACGGCGTCGAGGTGGAGCGCGGCACGCCCGCCGGAAGCGCCAGCGTCAACGCGCCCAAGCCCAGCAGCCACAGCTCCCATCGCAGCAAGCGGCACCGCCGACGTTAGCGAGCCCGGCCGTTCACCCTGCCCGAGGCCTCTCCGCACGCCAAACCGCTTCGTACGGACAGGCGCAGTCCGTCTCTTCGGGCTCCGGGTAGGCGTAGCGCTCGCCCTTGTAGTTGCGGAACACGGTCCGCGCCGCCCCGCGCTCCAGCACGTAGTCCGGCTGGAGGGTGACCTTCCCGCCGCCACCCGGGAGGTCCACCGCCAGGTGCGGCACGGCCAGGCCGGTGGTGTGCCCGCGGAGCTGCTCCAGGATCTCCAGCCCCTTGGTGATCGGCGTCCGGAGGTGCTCGAGCCCCTCGGCCACGTCCATCTGGTGCAGGTAGTAGGGCCGGACCCGGGCGCGCAAGAGCTGGTGGGACAGCTCCTTGATGATCTGGGCCTCGGAGTTGATCCGGCGCATCAGGACCGCCTGGTTCTCCACCGGCACCCCGTGGTCCACCAGCCGCTCACAGGCCTCCCGCGCGGCAGGGGTCAGCTCCTTGGCGTGGTTGAAGTGGGTCACCACGAAGAGCGGCGCGAACTTCCGCAAGAGCGTCGCCAGCGCATCGGTGACGCGCATGGGCAAGCAGACCGGGATGCGGGTGCCAATCCGGATCATCTCCACGTGCGGGATCTCCCGCAGCGGCGCCAGGAGCTCCTCCAGCCGCGCTTCGGAGAGGAGGAAGGGATCCCCGCCGGAGATCAGCACGTCGCGGACCTCCGGGTGCGCGCGCACGTAGGCCACTCCCTCGCGCAGCGCGGTCTTGTTCAGCTCCGCCTCGCCGCCCTTGGTGATCCGCCGGCGGGTGCAGTGGCGGCAGTAGACCGAGCAGGTGTCGGTGACAAGGAAGAGCACCCGGTCCGGGTACTTGTGCACGATCGCCGAAACCGGCCGCGTCTTGTCCTCGCCCAGCGGGTCGCGCAGCTCGCCCGGGTGGATCTTGGCTTCGGCGAAGCTCGGGATGGCCTGCATCCGGACCGGACAGAACGGGTGGTCGCGGTCGATCAGGGAGAGGTAGTAGGGGGAGATCCCCATCCGGAACACCGCCGCGGTCTCCACGCAGCCCCGGCGCTCATCCTCCGTGAGGGGGATGAGCTTCTCCAATTGCTCCAGGGACCGGACTGAGTGGCGCATCTGCCACCGCCAGTCCGTCCACTCCTCGAAGGTGACCTCCGGGAACAGCGCCCGCGCGGACGCCGGAACGAGCAAGCCGCTCATGCGCGGCTCACGCCGGCTTTACCTGGTCCCGCCAATACGCCTGGCCCGCTTCGGGGAGGGTGTAGATGGGATCGAAGTATTCGTAGCGGCGGCTGAGCGCGTCGGGATCCTCCGCTTCGATCCCGTTGCGGTAGTTCTTGGTCCAGTAGGAGATCCCGCGCTCGTGGTCGTAGTCCGCCAGCTGGTGCACCCAGCGCTTCCCCACGAACGGGACGTCACAGACGATCCGCGGCGTGGCGAACCCCGGCAGGTACCCCATCAGGTCGTGCTGGAGCGCCTGCGCTTCGGACACCGACACCCGCCAGTGCTCCGAGTTGGGGATCATGTCGCACATGTAGAAGTAGTACGGCATGATCTTGGCGTGGTCCAAGAGCGTGAAGCACAGGTCCAAGAGCGACTTGGTGGTGGCGTTCACGCCCCGGAGGAGGACGCCCTGGTTGCGCACGTCGCGCAGCCCCATGTCCAGGAGCTTCCGGACCGCCCTTCCCACCAGCGGCGTCAGCTGACGGGCGTGGTTCACGTGGGTGTGCACCGCGAGATCCACGCCGCGCTCGTGTGACTTCTTGGCCAGCCGGTCCAGCGCCTGAAGCACGCTGTCCTGCAAGAAGTGCTGCGGGATCGCCATCAGCCCCTTGCTGGCCAGCCGGATGTCCCGGATGTTGGGGATGTCCATCAGCGCGCTCACGAAGGGCTCGAGCTGCTGGATGGGCATGTTGGCGATGTCTCCGCCCGACACCACCACGTCCCGCACCGAGGGGGTCCGCCGCAGGTAGGCGAGGATCTGCTCCAGCCGGTCCTTGGGTGCCACCGTGAACTTCGCCTTGTCCACCTGGGGCACGTCGTTTCCGACCAGATCCATCCGCGTGCAGTGGCCGCAGTACTGGGGACAGGTCGCGAGCAGCTCGGCGAGGACCTTGGTCGGGTAGCGGTGGGTGAGCCCCTCCACCACCCACATGTCCGCTTCGTGGAGGCTGTCGCGGCTGGCGCGGGGGTGGTTGGGCCAGTCGGTGCGACGGTCGGCGAAGGCCGGCAGCATGTAGCGGCGGACCGGGTCTCGCCACAGGTCCGTCTCGTCCATGGTGTTGAGCATCTGCGGCGGCACCAACAGCGACATCGTCGCGCGCTCGCGCTGGTCCCGCTCGATGCTCTCCGCCAGATCCTCGGGGAGGTGCGCTCCCAGCGCCGCGCGAAGCTCACGGAGGTTCTTCACCGTGTGCTTGCGCTGCCAGACGGCGTTCTCCCACTCGGCCGCGGTCACGTCCTTGTACGCCGGGAGGCGGGTCCAGTCCGGTTCCACGAAGGGGCGCTCGAGCGGGTACTTGAAGGGCTGCTCGGGAGGCGCCTCGCCAGCGCCGCGGCGCCCCACCTTGCCCCCGCTCACCGGCGGCATACCTGCCGACATCCCCTCGACGCTGACTTTCTCTCTCATTGCTGGGACCCCCTGAAGGACGCGGGCTGGTTCTACTCCAGAGGAACGTTAATGAGCTTGGTCGTTTCCTTCTCGTCGATCACGACCTTCTGCACAGGGCTGCGCTTGCTCCCCAGCCGGAAGGTGATCTGGTGCGGCCCCACCGGAATCATCAGCGGGCTGCCCGGCGCCACCGGGGTATGGCGACCGGACGGCCGGTTGTCGACGTAGATCTCGGCGCCCGCCGGGTGAGTGCTCGCGGCCAGGCGTCCCATCACCCGGGAGCGGTTGGAATGGGCCGGCGCGGACGCATGCCGCGTGGTGTGGTGGGTCTCATGGACCGCCGGAGCGCGGACCACCGGAGCGCGGACCACCGGCGCGCGGACCTTCTCGAGCGCCACGGGCACCACCACGTCCTCCCCATCCACCGAACGGAAGGTCCCGTTGTGGGTCTCGTAACCGGCCCGGCGCGCGGTGAAATGGTACGTCTTCCCCACCACCAGCTTCGACAGCTCGGCCGCAGGCGTCTCCCCGGCCGCGTCGCCGTCCACGGACACCGAGATGCCGTTCTCGCTCGCGTCGAAGCGGACTTTGTAGGTCTTGGGAGCAGCCGGCTGCGGAGGGGTTTGGGCGACCTGCCCATTGGCCACTGCCGGCGCGGTGGGCGCCACACCCGGGTGCACCTCCGTCGGCGCCGTCTGGGTGGGTGCAGGGTCATGATGGACCGGCGGCGGTGCGTTCGAGCGCATGCTCACGAGGACCACCGGCGGGGCTTCGCCCGCGCGAACCGAGAGGCTCCGGTGTTCCGTGACGTATCCCTCGGCGCTGACGGCGATTTCGTGCGCGCCCGGAGGCACAATCGCGACCACGCCGTTCTTCACCGGTTGGCCATCCAGCGTGATCTGCACCGGATCCGCCCCCGAGGCCCGGATGACCACCGGTTGCCCCTTGGGTCGCCGGGAGCCAAACGCCAGCAAGACCAACAAGAGCACCATCAACCCGGCGGTCCCCATCGCCGCGTGGGGGAACCACTTCCAGGCCACCACGCGCGCGAGCGGGCTCGGTTGGGGGACCACGGAATCTTCGCTGCCGGGCGTGGAGACCGAGCCTGTGGTCTCGTCATGGTCGTCTTCTGGAGGATAGTCCTCGTCGTCCTCCGCCCCGTCGTCGGCATACTCGGGGGCGTCGTTCTCGCCCGTCAGATCGCCCTCCTCTTCCCCCTCCCCCATCTCTTCGTCGGAGGCGGATTCGTCGAGCGGCCCACCGGTATAGGTCCGGTCAAACGCCTCGTCCGAGGATTCACCCCGGTCCCGATCACGGGAGACCCGCCCGGAAGCCAACCGGGTCTCGTCCGGCCTCACCGCGGGCATCTCCGGTCGGGAGGGCACCGCCCCGATCACGGTCGCGCCGGCGTATTCCTCACCGGAGCCAATCACCACCCTCCCGCCCCGCTCCGGCGCCGCGTCCGCCTCGTGCCCAAACGGATTGACCGCATCGAAGCGGGTCGCCTCCGGGTTGTCCTCCCCCGGATCCGGCAGCAGCGCGAGGCCAATGGCCCCCGGATCAATGAGCTGGGTCTTCCCGGACTCCTCGTCCTCCTCCGCACCGAACGCGTCCGGCAGCGCCGCGGGGAAGGTCCGCCGGCTCTCCCCTCCCATCTCATCGGGACGTCCCACGACCGCGTACTGCTCCATCGCCGCGTCCTCCTTCGCGATCTCCTCCGCGAAGGCGGACTTCATGAACTCGGAGAGGTGGCGGCTGGTGAAGATCTGCTCGCCAATCAAGAGGAAGCGGATCAGATCCTCCTGGAGCTCGGAGGCCCACTGGTAGCGCTCGGCGGGTTCGCGCGCGAGCGCCTTGCGCAGCACCCGCTCCAGCCCGGCCGGGATGTCCGGATTGAACGCGCGCGGCTCTGGGATCTGAGCGTTTCGGACCTTCTCCAGGACGGAGTAGTCCGACTCGCCGGTGAAGAGCTTCTCCCCGGTGAGGAGCTCGTAGAGGATGATCCCCATCGCGAAGATGTCCGAGCGCCGGTCAATGGGCTGACCTCGCACCATCTCCGGGCTCATGTAGCCAAACTTCCCCTTGAGGATCCCCGCCTGCGTCTTCTGGGAACGGTTGGCCGCCTTGGCGATCCCGAAGTCGATGATCTTCACCTCGCCTTCGTAGGAGACGAGGATGTTCTGCGGAGACACGTCCCGGTGGATGATCTCCAGCTCTTGCCCGCGCGCATCCTTCCGGGTGTGCGCGTAGTGCATGCCTTCGCACATCTTGGAGGCGATGAAGGCCGCCTGGGGGACCGGCATCGCTTCCTGACGCTTGCGATAACGCTCCAGGAGGGTCCGGACGTCCTTCCCCGCCACGTACTCCATGGCGATGTAGTAGCTCTCGTCCACCTTCTCCAGCTCATGGATGTGCACGATGTTGGCGTGGTTCAGCTGGACGCTGATCCTCGCCTCGTCGATGAACATCTGGATGAACTCGGCGTCCTCCGCCATCGAAGGCAGGATCCGCTTGATCGCGATGTAGCGCTCGAGGCCTTCCACGCCAAATGACTTGGCGATGAAGACCTCCGCCATGCCCCCGACGTTGAGCCGGTCGAGGAGCAGATACTTTCCGAAGGGGGTGGCTTTCTTCATCACGGGGGCCGGCCCCTCGGACGCAGTCGCCTACCGACTCAAGCAGGCACGGGCGGAGGGGCCCTGGAACTCTACGCCGCACCAGGGGTCGCGTCAAACCCCCGCCGACAAAGCGCTTTTTCTCAAAACACGAAAAAGCCCAGACCCCTCAAGGGGATCTGGGCTCCTTCAAAAAGGATCCGGCGGCGACCTACTCTCCCACGCGGTTTCCCGCGGAGTACCATTGGCTCTGAAGGGCTTAACTTCCGTGTTCGGGATGGGAACGGGTGTGACCCCTTCGAAATAGCCACCGGAAATACTTGTGGTCATCCGGAGATGACCAATGCACACGAAGGGTAGAAACGATCTCTGCTGAAGTCTGTGACTTCGCTCGATCGGGCAGTCCACTTGGGGACTGAACCTCGACCTTGACCTCGAACCTGCGCTCCTACGGAGCGTTCAAGAAAAAGAGGTAAAGTAAGCCTCACGACCAATTAGTACCGGTTAGCTCAACACGTTACCGCGCTTACACATCCGGCCTATCAACGTCGTAGTCTACGACGGGTCTTCAGGGGCTTGCGCCCGGGATACCTGTTCTTGAGGTCGGTTTCCCGCTTAGATGCTTTCAGCGGTTATCCAATCGACACATGGCTACCCAGCGATGCCACTGGCGTGACAACTGGTACACCAGAGGTGTCTCCAACCCGGTCCTCTCGTACTAAGGTCAGATCCTCTCAAGTATCCTACGCCCACAGCAGATAGGGACCAAACTGTCTCACGACGTTTTGAACCCAGCTCGCGTACCGCTTTAATTGGCGAACAGCCAAACCCTTGGGACCTGCTCCAGCCCCAGGATGCGATGA
>Ga0164242_10001687_pt1 | contig 26168 bp, 22 predicted proteins | sample OricomgcompostMG_FD_108783 | JGI IMG/M metagenome (GOLD analysis project Ga0164242, IMG submission 108783) | Miracle-Growth compost microbial communities from Emeryville, California, USA - Original compost - Miracle growth compost (MG) ...
AGCCGCACGCCGCCGGAGATCGCGATTTCGATTCTCGCCGAGGTGACCGCCGCGAAGAACGGCGTGTCGCTGCCGACGCTGCTCCAGGTGGAAGGCGCGAAGGCGGCGCGCGAAGTGGCCGCGTCGGCGAACGCGCTATGCGCGGTGTGAGTTGAACGACCGGCGAACGGCCGGCGGATGCAGATGGACGCGCAGGCGCGCGGCCGGCGAGCCGCGTCAGTCGGCGTCGTCGTCGATGTCGTCCACCGGTTCCTGCGCGGTCTCGGTGAACATTTCGGTGAACTGGTCCAGCACCGCGAGCGTGTCGCGGCCGACCCGCGTGATCCGGTAGAACGACAGCGCGACTTCCGGGCGGATCCGGTCGATCCGCACGCGGTAGTGATGGCACACGTGCTTGCAGAACGACGGCATCACGGCGGTGCCGAGTCCTTCCTGCGCCATCGCGACCGCGGTCTGCAGATGGCCGACGACGATGCGCCGGCTCACGTTGACTTCTTCCTTCGACAGCGTGGCTTCGATCAGGCGCTGCAACGGGTTGTCCTTCGGCAGCGTGATCAGCGGCCGGCCTTCGAGCGACGTCCAGCGGATGCCGTTGGCGCGGCGGCGGTCGCCGTGCTCCGGCGCGCCGTCATCGGCGGCGGACACGGCGACGAGTTGGGTCGGAAAGATCGGCACGCGGTCGATGCCGGAAAGCTGCGAGAAAAATACGCCGAATGCCGCGTCGAGGTGTCCTTCCTCGACCATCTGCACGAGTTCGCCCGGCGCGCGGTCGACCAGTTCGATCTGCGAATGCGGATAGACCTGCGAAAAGCGCGCGAGCACCGGCGGCATCAGGCTCGCGGCGATCATCGGCGTGCAGCCGAGCAGCAGCGAATACTGTTTCTGGCGGCCGAGTTCGTTCAGTTCGATCACCGACTTTTCGAGCGTTTCGACGATCTTCATCGCGGTCGGGTAGAACACGCGGCCCGCTTCGGTCAGCGACACGGTGCGCGTCGTGCGTTCGAGCAGCCGGCACTGCAGCTGCGTTTCCAGTTCGCGGATGATCGCGCTGAGCGCCGCCTGGCTCAGATGCATGCTCTGCGCCGTCTTCGTGAAGCTCGAAGCGTTGGCGACGCCGAGAAAGACTTTCAGTTGTTTGAGGGACAGATTCATCTACGACAGATCCTTCTTGCACCGGGCCGGCGGAAGGCCCGATTCTATCCCGTCTGTCGCAGGGGCTGCCGCACGCCCGGGACGCGCACGGCAGCCGGTGCGGGTTACGCGAACGCGTAGCGCCCTTCGGCGTCGCGCGTGATCGGGCGGCGCTGGGCGGTGTCTTCGAGCCAGCGGACCACGTCGCGGCCGTCGCGCGTGCCGGTCGCGGCCATCAGTTCCGAGAAGCGCTTCGGCCCGTGTTCGAGCGCCGCGTCGAGCGACGCGAAACGCGCGCCGGCATAGGCGGGCGGCGTCGGCACGCGGTGTTCGAGGTCGCGCTCCGCGCCCGGCGCGAGCAGCGGCAGCGTCAGATCGAAGCCGGCCTTCGCGGTTTTCGGCGTGCCGAGCAGCGACGGATCGAGCGGCATCGCGCGCATGCCGTCGGCCAGCATCAGGTCGCGGTCGGCCTGGAAGCGGGTGGCGAGCGCCCAGTCCATCTGCTCGTCGGAGAACACGTCGATGTCCGGGTCCACGACGAACACGTGCTTGACGTTCGCCAGCGACGCGAACACCGCCGCGATCGCGTTGCGCGCCTCCCCCGGCACGCGCTGTTGCAACGCGATGCGCACGTTGAACATGCCGCCCGTCGCCGGGTTCGCATAGACGGCCTTCACTTCGCGCACGGCCGTTTCGAGCGCGCGCCACACGGTGACCTCGGTGCGCAGCGCGGCAAGCTGCGCGGTGTCGGTGCGCGCCATCGAGCGGCCGCCGATCGTGCAGGTCTGGAACACCGCGTCGCGCCGATGCGTGATCGCGGTCAGATGGAACACCGGATTCGTCTTGACGCCGCCGTAATAGCCGAGGAATTCGCCGTACGGGCCTTCGGGCTCCGCGTGGCCGCGCTCGTCCAGATAGCCTTCGAGGATGAATTCGGCGTCGGCGGGCACGAGCAGATCGTTGGTCACGCACTTGACGACGCCCATCGGCGCGCCGCGCAACGCGGCGACGAGTTCGAGTTCGTCGGCCGGAATGCGCATCGTCGCGCCGACGTGATCGATCGGATGCGTGCCGACGGCGAACGCGATCGGCGTGCGTTCGCCGCGCTTCGCATGGGCGATCGCGATCGCGCGCAGGTCGGACGGCGCGACGAGGTCGACGCCGGCCGTGCGGCGGCCGCGCAGCATCAGCCGGCGAATGCCGACGTTGGTCCAGCCGGTTTCCGGGTCCACCGCGAAGTCGATCGACGCGGAGATGTACGGCGCGCCGTCGAGGTCGTGCTGAAGATGCACGGGCAGCGCGGTGAAGTCGCACTCGTCGCCGGTCAGCACGACTTGCTGGACCGGCGCTTCGTCGCGGCTCACTTCGACGAGCTTGCCCTTCACGCGCAGCCGTTCGCGAACGGTGTCGAGCAGGCGTTGCGGCGTGGTGCCGAATGCGTGGGCGAGGCGGCTGCGGCTCGCGGCCACGCTGCCGGCGAGCGACGTCGCGCCGCCGGACGGCCGCGTGAACCACACCGCGCGCGGGTTGCCTTCCATGATCGCGGCGATGTCGGCGAGGTCGACCGGCGCGTCATGGCGCTCCAGTTCGGTCTCGTCGAGCGATTCGAGGAAGCGGCGCAGGCGGAACTGTTCGAGGTCCGGCTGGGTGGCGCCGTCGGCGGTGGTGGGGATCGCTGTCCTGGGTCTCAATCTGGGTTCCTCGCGCGAGCAGGCGCGTTATGGGTGATCGGTGAGTCGTGGGTTCGCGGGCGGCCGCGCCGCGCGTGCGACGCGGGGCGCGGCGCCTCGTCGTCAGAAGCGGGCGGACAGCGCCGTGGCCGCCAGATGCGCGGCGAAGCCGCTCGCGCCGCTCGCCGGCATTTCGGGCGCGAGGTGCAGGAACTGCTTCACCGCGCGCAACGTCACCGCGCTGCAGCCGAGTAGCGTCTGCGTGAGCGCGTCGGCTTCGGCGTCGAGCTCGGCCGCGGGCACCACGCGGCTGACGAGCCCCGCGTGCTGCGCGTCGAGCGCCGACAGCGCGACGCGGCTCAGCACCATGTGCGCGACGGTCTTGACCGGCACCCGGCCGATCAGCGCGGACATCACGAGCGTCGGCGGGATGTCGCGCTCCATTTCGGGGATCTGGAACACCGCGTCGTCCGCGGCGAGCGCGATGTCGCAAACGCCGGCGAGCGCGCAGCCGACGCCGATCGCCGCGCCGCGCACCACCGACACCACCGGCACGCGCACCGCCTTCAGCGCGTCATACAGCGCGAGCGGCGGCGCGGCGACGACGCGGCGCAGCGTTTCCGCCGACGGCTTCGCGTCCTTCGGCGGCATCGGCGACTGGCGGCCCTTGCAGAAGTCCGGGCCGCGGCTCAGGATCCGCACGAGCTTCACGTCGTCGTCGATCGTGCTGACGGCCTCGATGATCGCGTCGCTCATCGCGGCGTCGATCAGGTTGCCGTTCTCGGCGCGGTCGAGCACGACGTCCAGCAGCGGGCCGTTGCGTTCGATCGCCACGTAGGGGGTAGGCATGGTGTCTCCTTCGTTTCGTCGAGGCGGGTGCTCAGGCAGCCGGGCGGTGGATGTATTCCCACACGACCTTCGGCGTGGCCGGCATCGCCAGTTCGTCGGTGCCGAATTCCTTCAGCGCATCGGCGAGGGCGTTGAAAATCGTCGCGGTGGCCGGCGTGATGCCGCTCTCGCCGCCGCCCTTCACGCGCAGCGGATTGCCGTGCGTCGGGTCTTCGGTCAGTTCGAGCTTGAGCGGCGGAATCGCGCCCGCGCGCGGCATCCCGTAGTCCATGTACGAGCCGGTCAGCACCTGGCCCGTTTCGCGGTCGACGTAGCAGGTCTCCGACAGCGCCTGACCGATGCCCTGCGCGAGCCCGCCGTGCACCTGGCCTTCGACGATCAGCGGATTGATCGGCTGGCCCACGTCGTCGACCGACGTGTAGTTGACGAGCGTCACGATGCCGGTGTCGGGGTCCACTTCCAGTTCGCAGACGGCCGAACCGGTCGGATGCGCGGGCACGCGCGTGTTGACTTCCGCTTGCGCATACAGCTTGCGCGTGGCGGCGTCGCCCGGCACGCCGTCGCGGGCGATCTGCGCGGCGACGTCGAACAGGCCGATGCGGCGCGCCGAGCCGGAGTCGATGAACGTGCCGTTGTCGAACGTCACCTGTTCCGGCGACACCTCGAACAGCGCGGCGGCCACCTGCTTGCCGGTCGCGACGATCTGCGCGGCGGTGTCGACGAGCAGCATGCCGCCGAGCCGCATCGAACGGTCCGAATGGCTGCCGCCGCCGACGCTCACGAACGCGGTGTCGCCGGTGCGCAGCGAGACCGACGCCACCGGTACGCCGAGGTGCTGCGCGACCACCTGCGCGAACGTCGTTTCGTGGCCCTGGCCGGTGGACTGGGTGCCGGACACGATGTCGACGCGGCCCTCGGGCAGCACGGTCAGCTCGATGCGCTCGCGCGGCGCGCCGACCGGCGACTCGATGTAGTTCGCGACGCCGATGCCGCGCAGCTTGCCGTTCGCACGCGATGCCGCGCGTCGCTCGTCGAAGCTGTCCCAGCCCGCGAGTTCGAGCGCGCGCGCCATGTTGTGCTCGAATGCGCCGCTGTCGTAGGTGAGGCCCATCGGGCTGCGGTACGGCAGCTTGTCGTGCGCGACCAGATTGCGGCGGCGGATCTCGGCGCGGTCGAGGTTCAGTTCGGCCGCCGCGAGGTCGAGCATGCGCTCCATTACGTGATGCGCTTCCGGACGGCCCGCGCCGCGATACGGCGCGGTCGGCACGGTGTTGGTCAGCACCGCGCTCACGTGCACCGCGGCGACCGGCACGTCGTAGACGGTCGTCATGATGCGCGTGCCGTTCGACATCGGTACGTACGACACCGTGTGCGCGCCGACGTTGCCGATCCATTCGTTGTCGATCGCGAGAATGCGGCCGTCCTTCGAGAAGCCGTACGTCGCGCGGATGATCTGGTCGCGTCCCTGGTAGTCCGACAGAAACGCTTCGCTGCGATCGCTCGTCCACTTCACCGCGCGGCCGAGCCGGCGCGCCGCCCATACGACGGCAAGCTGCTCGACGTAGATGAACGAGCGCGGGCCGAAGCCGCCGCCGGTGTCCGGGCAGACCACGCGTACCTGCGACAGCGGCACCTTCAGCGCCTGCGCGAGGCACAGCTTCTGGCGCACCGCGCCCTGGCTGCCGGAGATCAGCGTATAGGTGCCGGACGCGTCGTCGTACGCGCCGATCGCGCTGCGCGGCTCCATCTGGCTGTTCACGACGCGGCTGTGATGAAACTCGCGCTGCACGACGACCGGCGCGTCGGCGATGATCCGGCGCGCTTCGTCGCGATCACCGATCTGCGTCTGGAAGCACAGGTTGCCGGCGGCGCCGTCCCACAACTGCGGCGCGCCTTCGTGCATCGCGTCGGCCGCGTTGACGACCGCGTCGAGCACGTCGTAGTCGACGTCGATCAGTTCGGTCGCGTTGCGCGCGGCGAGCGGCGTCTCGGCGATCACCATCGCGATCGGCTCGCCGACGTAGCGCACGCGATCGACGGGCAGCGGAATGTGCAACTGATTGAAGATCGAGCCGGTCAGCGACGTGAGGAACGCTTTTTTCGTCGCGTCGATCGCATCGATCGGCGTGGGCACGTGATCGACGCCCTGGAAGCCGTCGTCCAGATAGTCCTGGCCGACGAGCACGGCGATCACGCCGGGCGCTTCGCGCGCGGCGGACACGTCGACCGAGCGCAGCGCCGCATGCGCGTGCGGCGAGCGCAGGAAGGCCGCGTACGCGCCGCCTTCGATGCGCAGATCGTCGGTGTACTGACCGTTGCCGGTGACGAAGCGCCGGTCCTCGACGCGCGGGAGAGGTTGACCGATCATCGCTGATGCGCCTCCGTGGCGGCGTCGCCGGCGTTCGGGTACATCTCGCGCGCCGCGTGACGCACGGCCTCGATGATGTTCACGTAGCCGGTGCAACGGCAGATGTTGCCCTCCAGCGCATGACAGATGCTGGCGTCGTCGAGCTTCGGTTGCTCGCGCAGATAGTAGTCGACCGACATGATCATGCCCGGCGTGCAGAATCCGCATTGCAGCCCGTGGCACTGAACGAACGCGTTCTGCACCGGATGGAGCGGCGCGTCGTCGCTTTTGCGCAGCCCTTCGACGGTGGTCACCGCGCCGCCGCTCGCCTGCGCGGCGAGCACGGTGCACGATTTCACGGACACGCCGTCGAGATTGACGGTGCACGCGCCGCACTGGCTCGTGTCGCAGCCGACGTGGGTGCCGGTCAGGCGCAGTTCTTCGCGCAGGAATTCGACGAGCAGCGTCTGGTCCGGCACGTCGCGCCGTACGTCAGTGCCGTTCACTCGCAATTGGACTTCAGCCATGATTCACCTTCGTGTGCTGGGTCGTTCTATTTAGCGGTCGCCGGGTTCGCGGCGTCCGCGCTCGCGCTCATCGTCGCGTTGAAGCGCTTGAAGAACTCCGCCGCGAGCTTGTTCGCGACCGACGTGACGAGGCGCGAACCGATCTGCGCGAGCTTGCCGCCGACCTGCGCTTCGGCCACGTAGGTCAGCAGCGTGCCGCCGTCGTCGGCGTCCGCGAGCGTGACGGTCGCGGTCATCTTGCCGAACCCGGCGATGCCGCCTTCGCCCTGGCCGATGATCCGGTAGCCGTTCGGGCCGTCGCGGTCCAGCAGTTGCAGCGTGCCCTTGAAGCGCGCCTTGACCGGGCCGACCGACGCGACGACGACGGCCTTGTACTCGTCGTCGCTGTGCGCGACGAACTCTTCGCAGCCGGGCACGCATGCCTGCAGCACCGCCGCGTCGTTCAATCCGTTCCATACCTGCGCGCGCGTGGCTGCAATGGTCTGCGATCCGGTGAATTCCATTCGTGTCTCCTGAAGCGGGATTTAGCGTCGCGGCTGCGCAAGCAGCGCCTGTAATGCGCGGCGCGTGTAGGTTTCGATCAGATGCGCGCGGTACGCGGCGGATCCGTTGGCGTCGTCGGGCAGCATCGTTTCGTCCACCTTGAGATTGCCGAGCGCGGCTTCCGACAGGTCGTCGCCGAGCGCGCGCTCCGCGTCCTGCCAGCGGAACACCGACGCGCCGGCGCCGGTCACCGCGACGCGCACGCGATCGGCGAACTGCGCGATGAACACGCCGACGATCGCATAGCCGGACGCCGGCTGGCGGAACTTCGCGTACGCGCCGCGCAGCGGCAGCGGGTATTCGAAACCGGTGACGAGTTCGCCCGGTTCGAGCGCCGTCTCGAAGGTGTCGACGAAGAAGTCGTCGGCGGCGATGCGGCGTTGCGACGTGACGACCGTCGCGTCGAGCGCGAGTACGGCGCACGGATAGTCGGCCGCCGGGTCGTTGTTCGCGACCGAGCCGCCCATCGTGCCGCGATTGCGGACCTGCGGATCGGCGATCACGCCGGCGAGCTGCGCGAGCGCCGGAAGCGCGGACGCGACGACCGGCGACGCGGCAACTTCCGCATGCTTCGTCAGCGCGCCGACGAACAGCCGGTCGCCGTCCACGCGCACGCCGCGCAGCGCGTCGATGCGCGTGAGGTCGACGAGGTGCGACGGCGCGGCGAGCCGCTGCTTGAGCGTCGGGATCAGCGTCATGCCGCCGGACAGCGGCCGCGCTTCCTCGTGCTCGCGCAGCCAGGCGACGGCTTCGTCGAGCGAGCCGGCGCGCAGATAGGTCGTTTCGTACATGAAGTCTCCTGCCGCCGCGCGCGCCGAATCCGGCGCGCGCGGCCGATGGGGTCTAGCGCGAGTCCGCGGGCGGTGCGAGCCACGCGTCGAGCGCCGTGGCGAGCGCGACCGGCGTCTCGTACATCGGGTAGTGGCCCGCGTTGCGCAGCGTTTCGAGCGTCGCGTGCGGATACCACGCTAGCCACGTGCGCGTCATCAGGTCGGCGGTGATCGTCGGATCGTGCTCGCCGATGAAGAGCTTCACCGGCACCGACTGGCCCGCCACTTCCGCCGAGAAGTCGTTCGCGGCCCACTGCGGGAGGTAGGCCTCAAACGCGTCGGCGCGCGAGTTGCGCTGCGATTCGGCCGCGAGATGCGCGCTCCAGCGCGGCGACAGACGCGAGCCGGTCGAAAACGCGATGATCGCCGCACGCCGCGCGACGTCGTCGACGGCGGCGCGGAATCCGCCGAGCCGTGCTTCGTCCATCCGCGAGCCGCACGCGGGAACCGCGCACACGCCGGCCATCCGCTCGATGCGCTCGGGCGCGGCGAGCAGCACGCGCTGGATCGCGACGCCGCCCATCGAATGACCGATCAGGCTGAAGCGGTCCCAGCCCAGGTGGTCGGCGAGCGCGAGCACGTCCTGCGCGGCCTCGTCGAACGTGTAGAGCCCGTCGCGTTCGCGCGAGCGGCCGTAGCCGCGGTAGTCGAAGAACACGTAGGTGCACGCGTCGGTGTCGAGCGCCGGCACGAGCGGCGCCCAGTCCGCCGCGCTGCCGAACCAGCCGCTCAGCGCGAGGACCTTGCGCGGGCCGTCGCCGACTTTCAGATAGCCGTTCAGCGTCATGCCGACGCCTCCTCGCGCGGCGCCGCGAACGCGAACGCCGGCGCGATGCGGCCGCGGCATTCGCCGAAGCCGATCGACACGGCGCCCGGTTTCGTCGCGCGCGCGGCGAGCACGATTTCGTCGCCGTCCTCGAGCGCGGTGCGCGTCTCGCCGTTCGGCAGACGCAGCGGATCCTTGCCGGCGTTGGTCAATTCGGTGATGCACGCGCGCGCTTCGTCGGCCGCGCCGGAGATCGTGCCGCTGCCGAGCAGGTCGCCGGTGCGCAGGTTGCAGCCGTTGCTCGTGTGATGCGCGACCATCTGCGCGAAGGTCCAGTACAGATTGTCGAGATGCGTGTGCGTGATGCGCACGGGCGCCGCGCCCGTCTCGCGCAGCCGCGCGGTGGACAGGCTCGCATACAGGTCCAGATGCAGGCCGCCGTGCCGCTGGTCGTACGCGCCGTGCAGATGCGGCATCACCGGCGGATCGTCGCTCGCGCGCGGCACCGGCGCCTTGCGGAACGGCGCGAGCGCCTCGGCGGTGACGATCCACGGCGACACGCTCGAATGAAAGCTCTTGCCGAGGAACGGCCCGAGCACCTGTTCGAACCACTGAATACTTTTCGCGGACCAGTCGTTGAGCAGCGAATAGCCGAAGATGTGCTCGTGCGCGGCGTCGATCGGCACCGGCTGCGTGAGCGCGTTGCCGCGGCCGATCCAGGCCGCCAGTTCGAGTTCGAAGTCGAGCGCGGGCGCCGGACCGAACACGATGTTGCCGTGCGCATCGCGATACTGGCCGTTCGGACGGCGCACGTCGCCGCCGCTCGGGCGCAGCGACGACGCGCGGCCGTGATACGCGATCGGCAGCGACTTGAACGCGGGCGGCAGCGGATCCGCGAGCCCCTTGTAACGACCGTGACGCTCGGTGTGATGCAGCGAGGTCAGAAAGTCCGTGTAGTCGCCGACTTCGCACGGCAATTGCAGCGCGACTTCGTCGATGCGCGGCAGCAGTTCCCGCGCGTGCTGTTCGACGCGCGCGCGCTGCGGCGCGTCGCTTTTCAGCAGACCGGACAGCGCGGCGCGCAACGCGCTCGCGTAACGCGCGTCCATCGCCATCAGTCGGTTCAGCGTGCCGTCGCCGAGCGCTTCGCAGGCGACGGCGGCGTCGCTGCCCGGCTCGACGAGGCCGTGCGCGAGCAGCGCGCGCGGATCGACCACGTGGTCGCCGAGCGCGACGCCGGCGCGGCGCTCGCCGCCGCGCTCGAACGAGCCGAACGGCAGGTTTTGAATCGGGAAGTCGGTATCGGGGCGGTTCGCGGATTCGACCCAGCTACGAAGGGCCGGATCGTGCGTGAAATTCAGGGCGGTCATGCTGCGGACGTCTCCGATACGGCTTTTTTTCGTTCCTCGAGCCACGCGTCGAGTGCGGGGCGAGCCTGCATTTTATAGCACTCCAGCGTTTCGGCCGGGGCGACCGGAACGGTCAGTTCGAGGCGGAAGCCGTTCGGATCGAAGAAGTAGATCGAGCGCACGAAGTGGTGATCGGTCACGCCGATCACCTCGACGCCGTGGTCGACGAGGCGCTGCTTCATCGTTTCGAGCGCGTCGATCGAATCGACCCGCAGCGCGATGTGGTTGACCCACGGCGGCGTGTTCGGCGACGGCTCGGCGGCGATGTCGTCGCCGAGGTCGAAGAACGCGATGTACGACCCGTCTGCCATCTCGAAGAACAGATGCACGTACGGGCAGTATTCGCCGGTGCTCGGCACGCGGTCGAGACGGATCACGTGCACGAGCGGCAGGCCGAGAATGTCCTCGTAGAAGTGGCGCGTTTCACCGGCATTGCGGCAACGCCATGCGAAGTGGTGCAGACCGAGCACCGGCGGCAGGGATTCGGACATGCGATGTCTCCTAGTTTCGTCGCGGCGCGCTCAGACTTCGACCGCGTCGACGTCGTATTCGAACAGCCAGTTGTAGCGTTCCTTCACGCGTTCCTCGTTCCACTCGCGGTCCACGTACTCGGCCGCGCCTTCCGCATGCGCGAGCGCCGGGTTGTGGAAGCGCTTCGTGTTGGCGGCGGCGCCGCGCACGATGTTCGACGTGCGCTCGATACGCAGTGCTTCGTAACGCTGCAGCGCGGCCGACACGTCGGTGCGGTGGCTGCCGAGGCAGCGCGCGAGCAGATAGCCGTCTTCGAGCGCCATGCCCGCGCCCTGCGCGAGGAACGGCAGCGTCGGATGGCACGCGTCGCCGAGCAGCGTTGCGCGGCCTACGCTCCAGCGCGTCATCGGCTCGCGGATCATCAGCGCCCATTTGTACGGGATGTCGATCGCGGAGATCATCGTGCGCACGTCTTCGTGCCAGCCCGCGAAATCGGCGAGGCATTCTTCGATGGTGCCGCTCTCGGACCACGATTCGATCTGCCAGCCGTCGCGTTCGACCGCGGCGACGAAATTGACGAGCTTGCTGTCGCGCAGCGGATAGTGGATCACGTGCGCGCCGGGGCCGACCCAGTTGACGCCAAACGGCGTGCGCAGATGTTCGGGCAGCCGCTCGGCGTCGATCACGCCGCGCCACGCCATCACGCCCGAATAGACGGGATCGTCCGCGCCGAACAGCGCGCGGCGCACGCGCGAGTGCACGCCGTCCGCGCCGATCAGCATGTCCGCTTCGTAGACGCCGCCCGACACCGTCTGCACTTCGACCTTGTCACCTTTCTGCACGACGCCTTCGACTTTCTCGTCGAGGCGGATCGCGTCAGGGCTCGCGGCGCGCACCGTGTCGACGAGCGCCTGGTGCAGGTCCGCACGGTGCACGGTCAGATACGGGAAGCCGTAGACTTCGCGCGATGCCGCGCCGAGATCGAAGAGGGGCCAGGTCTGGCCGGTGTTCCACAGACGGACGCGCTTGCCGGCCGGCTCGCACGCGAGCCCTTCGAGGCGCTGGCCGACGCCGAGGCGGTACAGCACGCGGGTCGCGTTGGGGCTCAACTGCACGCCGGCGCCGATTTCCTTCAGCGCCTTGGCCTGTTCGAGAATGGTGACGTCGAAGCCCTTTTCCAGCAGCGCGGCTCCGGCCGTCAGGCCGCCGATACCGGCGCCTGCAATGACGATCTTCATTCGACGTTTTGACCTCTTTGGTGGTGACGCCTTTTATCGAAGCAATTTATCAATCGATCGATAATGGTGTTTAATGCGATTCCCTCGGGAAGCGGGACTCACTTTAAATCAACGCCAGCCGCTAAAGAAGCAAAAGAATCCGAACGTCTTATTGATGAAATTTGATAATGGCAGGATGGCGGCGACGCGCCGCCTACATACCCCAGCGGTGCACCACCGAGGTCTCGATGCCGAACAGGTCGAGCACGCGGCCGAGCGTGTGGTCGATCATTTCGTCGAGCGATTCCGGGTTCGCGTAGAATGCCGGCACCGGCGGGTAGACGATCGCGCCGGCCTCGGTCACGCTCGTCATGCTGCGCAGGTGGCCCAGATGCAGCGGCGTTTCGCGCACCATCAGCACCAGCCGGCGGCGCTCCTTGAGCGTCACGTCGGCCGCGCGCGAGATCAGGCCGCTCGTTACGCCGGTGGCGATTTCCGACAGCGTGCGGATCGAGCACGGCGCGACGATCATGCCCATCACCGGGAACGAGCCGCTCGAAATCGCGGCGCCGATGTCGGTGTTCGGATAGCTGACGCTCGCGAGCGCGCGCACGTCGGCGACGCTGTACGGCGACTCGTGCGCGAGCGTGACCTGGGCGGACTTGCTCATCACCAGATGGGACTCGATGTCGAGCTGCCGGAGCAACTGCAGCAGCCGCACGCCGTAGACGACACCCGACGCGCCGCTGATACCCACGACCATGCGGCGGGGCGGTACTGCTCTGAAATGCATCCTTGCTCTCCGGTGAACGGGTTTCATCAAGATGCCGCGGATGTTAGCACGGTGATTAAGCTGCGCTAAAGCGATTGCGATGCTTTTGATCTGCGTGTCGATCCTGAACCGGTAAATACCCTGGATCGCCGGAGTGAATATTCGGATTGTTCTATTGCTTGATAAACAATTCGCGATTCTAAACGCGAATTGAAGCCGTTAAACTCTGCCCGGCATCGGGGAAGCCGCGCTACCGCAGTATCGCGCGGCGCCCGTGGCACACGATGCCGGCCCGCGTGGGAGGCCGGCCGACGATAAAAACATCGGAGACGTCATTGAGAATTCGCTTGCTCGCCGGCGCTAGCGCCGCACTCCTTAGCTGCCCCGTCTGGGCGCAGTCGTCCGTCACGCTTTATGGCAGCATCGACGCCGGGGTCGACTACGTGTCGAACTCGAAAGGTCATAGTCTCGTCCAGGAATCGGCGGGCAAACGCCAGCCGGACCGCTGGGGCCTGCTCGTCAAGGAGTCGCTCGGCGACGGCTACGCGGCGTTCGCCCGGCTCGAATCGGGCTTCCTGACGAACACCGGCGCGCAGATCAACCCGACCAGCTTCTTCAATCGCGATGCGTACGTCGGCCTGTCGAGCGACCGCTGGGGTTCGCTCAGCATCGGTAACATCAACGACTACGTGTACCAGTACGTCGGCCGGCTGAACAATTCGATCCCGGGTATTTCGTCGTTCTACACGCCGGGCAACCTCGACGGCCTCGCGAACACGCACGCGATGAACAACGCGGTGAAGTACGAGACGATCAACTATCACGGCTTCCAGGCCGGCGTGATGAACGGCTTCGGCAACCAGGCCGGCGATTTCAGCGAGGGTCGCCAGTACAGCATCGGCGCGCAGTACGCGAACGGCATCGTGAAGGTCGGCGCCGCGTACACGATGTCCCACAACCGGACAGCGGACATTTTCAGCACGTTCAGCCTGACGTCGCTGCTCGGCCAGACGCTGAAGGCGGGCACGATGTTCAACGCGGACCGCTACAGCACGCTCGCGGTCGGCGCACAGGTGAAGCTCGGCGTGTTCGCGCCGCACGCGACCTATACGGGCGTGAAACTCGAAGACAGCCAGGGCTCGGCGAAGCTGAACAACTACCAGGCCGGCGTGGACATCAATCTGTCGCCTTATTCGGTGCTCGCGCTGTCGTACGGCCATTCGACGTTCGAAGGGCTCGCGATCAACCAGTACAACCTGTTCGCTACCCATTACCTGTCGAAGAGCACGCAGGTCTATGCGGGTGTGGGGCTGATGCGCGCGTCGGGGCCGGGCGCCCGCGCGGCGCAGTTCGGCTATCAGGCGTCGTCAGACGGCAGCCAGACGGTTGCGCGCATCGGCGTCAATCACATGTTCTGACCGGGGGGCGCGATGGAGCGATGAGACGGGACGCGAACGGATCTATTCATTTTTTTCGATCCCTTCATCGCTATATTTTGATTGAACCTTGCCGGGGCGCCGCCTTATATTCGGGCTCCCCGGCATGGCGCCGCCATGAGGGATGACAGGTACTACGCCGCGATGCATGTGCGAGCCGACCCGGCGCGCAGGTTCGCGGCGACGCAATCGGGATACATATGCAAGCAGACGGCACATTCAACATCGCGGCACTGATCGAGGAGCAGAAGACGGGACGTTTCGCCGTCGGCCTGCTGTTCTGGTGCTTTCTCGTCATGCTGATGGACGGCTACGACCAGACGGCCGTCTCGTTCGCGGCGCCGGCGATCATCAAGGCGTGGCACGTCGCGCGCGGCGGCTTCGGGCCGGTGTTCGGCGCCGGCCTGTTCGGCACGCTCGTCGGCTCGTTCGTGTTCGGCTATCTCGGCGACCGGCTCGGCCGCAAGAAGGCGATCGTGTGCGGCGGCATCTTCTTCGGGCTGCTGACGTTTGCGTCGGTATGGGTCACGTCGCTGCATCAGTTGATGCTGCTGCGCTTTCTCGCCGGCATCGGCATGGGCGGCGTGGTGCCGAACGCGGTCGCGCTCGTCGCCGAGTACGCGCCGAAGCGGCTGCGCGCGACGTGGGTCACGCTGATGTTCTCCGGCTTCTCGATCGGTGCGGGCTCGGGCGGCCTCGTGTCGTCGGCGCTGATTCACCGCTTCGGCTGGCCGGTGATGTTCGTCATCGGCGGCGGCGGTTCGCTGATCGTCGCGCTGCTGCTGATCTTCACGCTGCCCGAATCGGCGAAGCTGCTGGTGGTCCGGCAGCGCAGCGTGGACACGGTACGCAGTCTCGTCGCGCGGCTGCGGCCCGAGCTGAAGTTGCCGGCCGATGCGCGCTTCGTGCCCGGCGAAGTGCAGGAAAAGCCGCGTTTCGCGTTGCGGCTGATTTTTTCGGACGGTCTCGCCGCGATCACGCCGCTGTTGTGGATCGTGTTCATTGCGAACTCGATGGCGCTCTATTTTCTGCAGAACTGGCTGCCGGTGCTGATCGAAGGCATGGGCATCAGCATGCGTAGCGCCGGGCTCATCACGACGATGTTCTCGGTCGGCGGCGTGCTCGGCGGACTGATTCTGTGCCGTTTCGTGGATCGCCACGGCGTGCTCGCGATCATCTCGCTGCCGGCGATCGGCTTTCCGGTCGTCGCGCTGCTCGGGCACGGCTCGACCTATACGTGGCTGATGTTCGCGGTATTCGCGGCGGGCTTCTGCGTGGTCGGCGCGCAATACGGGCTGTATGCGGTGGCCGGCATGATCTATCCGACGTCGTTCCGCTCGGCCGGCGTCGGCAGCGCGATTTCGGTCGGCAAGATCGGCTCGGTCGCCGGACCGGTGGTCGGCGGCATGCTGCTGGCGATGCATCTGCCGGTCACCCAGCTTTTCTACGCGGCGTCGCTGCTGTTTCTCGTGTCCACCGTCTTTTCGACGGTGCTCGCGCTGCTGTATCGCGTGCGCTTCGGCGCGCAGAACGCGGCGGGCGACGCGGCGGCGCAGGCGTCCGATCTGCGGCGCTCGCTGGCGCGCGACTGAGGACGCACGTCGATGGCCCGCACGCTCTACGACAAGATTTTCGACGCGCACGCGGTGCGTACCGACGCCGACGGCACGACGCTGCTGTACATCGACCGCCATCTGCTGAACGAGGTGACGAGCCCGCAGGCGTTCGAAGCACTCCGAAACGAGCAGCGGCCGGTCTGGCGGCCGCGCGCGAACCTCGCGGTCGCCGATCACAACGTGCCGACGACCGATCGCCGCCACGGCATCGCCGATCCAGTGTCGCGCATCCAGGTCGACGCGCTGCGCGAGAACTGCGGGCGCAGCGGCATCGAGCACTACGGCATGGACGACGCGCGTCAGGGCATCGTCCATGTGGTCGGGCCGGAACTCGGCAGCACGCTGCCGGGCATGACGATCGTCTGCGGCGACTCGCATACGAGCACGCACGGCGCGCTGGGCGCGCTCGCGTTCGGCATCGGCACCTCGGAAATCGAGCACGTGCTCGCGACGCAGACGCTGATCACGCGCCGCAGCCGCACGATGCGCGTGACGCTGGACGGCGTGCTGCCGGTCGGTTGCAGCGCGAAGGACGCGGCGCTCGCGGTGATCGGCGTGCTCGGCACCGCGGGCGGCACCGGCCATGCGATCGAATTCGCGGGGCCGGTGGTGCGCGCGCTGTCGATGGAAGGCCGGATGACGTTGTGCAACATGGCGATCGAGGCGGGCGCGCGCGCCGGCCTGATCGCGGTCGACGACACGACGCTCGACTATTGCCGCTCGCGCGCGCTGGCGCCGCGCGGCGACGCGTGGGAACGGTCGGCGCTCGCATGGCGCGCGCTGCGTTCCGACGACGATGCGCGGTTCGACGCCGAACACCGGCTCGACGTCTCGCGGCTGTCGCCGCAGGTGACCTGGGGCACGTCGCCGGAAATGGTCGCCGGCATCGACGGCGCGGTGCCCGATCCCGCATCGATCGACGATGCCGGGCGGCGCGCGTCGTATGCGCGCGCGCTCGACTACATGGGGCTCGATGCGCATACGCGGATCGACTCGATCGCGATCGACAAGGTGTTCATCGGCTCGTGCACGAACGGCCGTCTCGACGACCTGCGGGCGGCCGCCGACGTGCTGCGCGCGGCCGGCGGCCGGCTCGCGCCGAACGTGCGGCTCGCGCTCGCGGTGCCGGGTTCGCAGCAGGTCAAGCGCGACGCGGAGGCAGAAGGGCTGCACGAGGTGTTTCTCGCCGCCGGTTTCGAGTGGCGCGAGCCGGGCTGCTCGATGTGCCTCGCGATGAATCCGGACCGGCTCGAAGCGGGCGAGCGCGTCGCGTCCACATCGAACCGCAATTTCGAGGGGCGCCAGGGCGCGGGCGGACGCTCGCATCTGGTCAGTCCGGCGATGGCCGCGGCGGCGGCGCTGGCGGGCCACTTCACCGACGTGCGCCGGTTCGCGCGCGCAGCAGGAGGCCGCTGATGGAACCGCTCGTCCACCACGAGGGGCTCGTCGTGCCGCTCGATCGCGACAACGTCGACACCGACGCGATCATGCCCAAGCAGTTCATGAAGTCGATCGCGCGCACCGGCTTCGGGCCGTACCTGTTCGACGCATGGCGCCATCGCGATCCCGGCTACTACGGCAAGCCCGCCGCCGAACGCGAGCCCGAGCCCGGCTTCGTGCTGAACCAGCCGCGCTACGCGGGCGCGTCCGTGCTGCTCGCGGGGCGCAACTTCGGCTGCGGCAGTTCGCGCGAGCATGCGCCGTGGGCGTTGCAGCAGTACGGGTTTCGCGTGCTGATCGCGGAGAGCTTCGCGGACATCTTCTTCAACAACTGCTGCCGAAACGGCCTGCTGCCGGTCCGGCTCGACGCCGCGCGGATCGAACGGCTGATGGCCGCGGTCGATGCGCAACCCGGCTACCGGCTGCGCGTCGACCTGCCGGCGCAGACCGTGACGACGGCCGACGGCGAGTCGCACCCGTTCGACATCGCGCCGGCGCTGAAAGCGCTGCTGCTCGGCGGCCTCGACGAAACCGGCGCGACGCTCGAACTGGCCGACCAGATTCGCGCGTTCGAGGCCGCGCACCTCGCGCGCTCGCCGTGGCTCTAGCGGCATCGCGCCACCGATAAAAAACCGCGGCCGCCCGCGCGCGTCTGCGCGGCCGCCGGCCCTCACCGGGGAGACACACGCATGAATCAATCCGCGCAGTCCGGCGCGACCGTCGATGTAAGCGCGCTGATCGAGCGGCAGACGCTCGGCGGCTTCGCGCTCGGTCTGATTGGCTGGTGTTTCCTGATCGTGCTGATCGACGGCTACGACCAGGTTGCGGCCGCGTATTCGGCGCCCGCGCTGATCCGCGCGTGGCACGTGAGCGCGGCCGCATTCGGGCGGGTGTTCGGCGTCGGGCTCGTCGGCGTGCTGGTCGGGTCGCTGCTGCTCGGTTTCAGCGGCGACCGCTTCGGCCGGCGCCGCACCATCATCTACGGTTCGCTCGCGTTCGGCTTGATGACGCTCGCGTGCAGCTACGCGACGTCGATCGGACAACTGACGGCGCTGCGCTTTCTCGCCGGCATCGGCATGGGCGGCGTGGTGCCGAATACGGTTGCGCTCGTGTCCGAATACGCGCCGAAGGCGCGCCGCGCGACGTGGATCACGCTGATGTTCTCCGGCTTTTCGATCGGCGCGGGCGGCGGCGGCGCGGTCGCGTCGTGGGTGCTGCCGCGCTTCGGCTGGCCGGTGCTGTTCGCGCTCGGCGGCATCGCCGCGATCGCGGCGGCGCTCGCGTCGTTCGTGCTGTTGCCCGAGTCGATCCGCTTCCTGATCCTGAACGGCCGCGACCGGCCGCGCATCGCGCGGATCGCGCGGCGGCTCGGCGCGCACGTGGGAGACGCAACGGCGGACGACACGGTGCGCTATGTCGTCGACGACGAGGTGCGGATGCGCGCGAGCCCCGCCGCACTGTTCGGCAATGGCCTCGGCTACGTGACGCCGCTCCTGTGGGCGCTCTTCATCCTCAACTCGCTCGCGCTGCAGTTCCTGCAGAACTGGCTGCCGATCCTGTTCGGCATGAGCGCGCTCGACCCGGCGCGCGCATCGCAGGTCGCGATGATGTTTCCGGTCGGCGGCACCGTCGGCGCGCTGCTGCTGAGCCGCGGCGTCGACCGCTACGGCGTCGCGGTGATCCTGCTGCTTGCCGTCGTCGGCGGCCCGATCTCGGCGTCGCTCGGTCTGCCGATGCCGACTGTCGCGCTGTTCGCGGCCGTGTTCATGAGCGGCGTCTGCGTGATCGGCACGCAGTTCGCGCTGTATGCGGTCGCCGGCGGCGCGTATCCGACCACGCTGCGCTCGGCCGGCGTCGGCTCCGCGATCGGCGTCGGCAAGCTCGGCTCGGTCGTCGGCTCGATGCTCGGCGGCGTGCTGCTCGCCATGCATCTGCCGGTGGCCACGTTGTTCGCCAACGTCGCGACGGTGTTCGTGTTCATCGCGCTGCTCGCCGCGCTGTTCGGCTGGCGCCGGCGCCGCCCGCTGCGGCAGGCCGCGGCCTGAGCGTCGGTCCGGCGGTGTTGCCGGCCGGGCTGTAACGCGGCCGCTGCGGCCGTTTCTCCTTCCTGATTTCTTTCCCGTTTTCGCCGCCGCGCCGTCCGGGCGCGGCGCGCGCCGCCCTGCGGTTTGCTCGGGTTAACCGCAGGCGCCGATCGTCGCGCGTGTTTGTTACGATCCTATCAAGCGCGATACGATGCTCGCATCGATCGTGACACAACCCTTTCGTACTGCACAAACCCGGTCGACGCGTATGTCCTCAGGCCCCAACCCGACGCCCGCCGTCGTCGCGCTGCACCGCAGCACGGCGCAGCCGCCCGCGCGCAATCCCGGCACGCCGTTCGACGTCGCGCTGTTCGACGGCGTGCGCGTGAACGCGTCGGCCGTCGAGCGCCGGACCGCGACGCTCACCACGCGCCGCACGCTCAAACAGAATGCGCAGGCCGCGTGGCTGCTGAAGGCGATCACCTGCATCGACCTGACGACGCTCGCCGGCGACGACACCGAGGGCCGCGTGCGCCGTCTGTGCGCGAAGGCGCGCGAGCCGGTGCGCGACGACCTGCTCGCCGCGCTCGGCATCGCGCCGGGATCGATTCGCACCGGCGCGGTGTGCGTGTATCACCGCTTCGTCGCGGCGGCGGTCGACGCGCTCGCGGGCACCGGTATTCCGGTCGCCGCCGTGTCGACCGGCTTTCCGGCGGGCCTCACGCCCCATCCGCTGAAGCTGCGCGAGATCGCGGCGTCGGTCGCGGACGGCGCGAGCGAAATCGATATCGTCGTCACGCGCGAATTCGTGCTGACCGGCAACTGGCGCGCGCTCTACGACGAAGTGCGCGACTTTCGCGCCGCGTGCGGCGACGCGCATCTGAAAGCGATTCTTGCGACCGGCGACATCCGCACGTTGTCGAACGTCGCGCGCGCGTCGATGGTCTGCATGATGGCCGGCGCGGACTTCATCAAGACGTCGACCGGCAAGGAGAGCGTGAACGCGACGCTCGACGTGTCGCTCGCGATGGTGCGGATGATCCGCGCATACGGCGACGCGACCGGGCAGCCGGTCGGCTTCAAGCCGGCCGGCGGCGTGTCGTCCGCGAAGTCGGTGCTCGGCTACCAGATCCTGATGAAGGAGGAGCTGGGCCGCGCGTGGCTCGAACCGGCGCTCTTTCGCATCGGCGCGTCGGGGCTGCTGTCGGACATCGAGCGGCAACTCGAACATCACGTCAGCGGGCGCTATTCGGCGTTCCATCGACATCCGGCAGCGTGAGCACACCCATGAATCCGAGCGTAGCGGAGTACCTTGCATCGATGGACTACGGCCCCGCGCCCGAGGACGACCAGCCGGCGCGCGCGTGGCTTGCGCGTCACGCCGACGGCTTCGGCCATTTCATCGGCGGCGCGTGGCGCGCGGGTGACGCGAACGACGCGTTCGAGACCCGCGAGCCCGCCACCGGCGCGCGGCTCGCGCGTATCGCGCAGGGCAGCGCGGCGGACGTCGACGCGGCGGTGCGCGCCGCGCGCGCCGCGCTGCCCGGCTGGCACGCGGCCGGCGGCGCCGCGCGCGCGCGTCGTCTGTATGCGCTCGCGCGGATGGTGCAGCGGCACAGCCGGCTCTTCGCGGTGCTGGAGGCGCTCGACAACGGCAAGCCGATTCGGGAGGCGCGCGATATCGACGTGCCGCTCGTCGCGCGGCATTTCTACCATCACGCGGGCTGGGCGCAGTTGCAGGACAGCGAATTCGCCGACTACGCGCCGCTCGGCGTGATCGGCCAGATCGTGCCGTGGAATTTTCCGCTGTTGATGCTCGCATGGAAGATTGCGCCGGCGCTCGCCACCGGCAACTGCGTGGTGCTCAAGCCCGCCGAATACACGCCGCTCACCGCGCTGCTGTTCGCGGAACTCGCGCACGACGCCGGTCTGCCGCCGGGCGTGCTCAACGTCGTGACCGGCGACGGCCGCACCGGCGCGGCGCTCGTCGCGCATCCGGACGTCGACAAGATCGCGTTCACCGGCTCGACCGACGTGGGCCGTCAGATCCGCGCGACGACGGCCGGCACCGGCAAGTCGCTGACGCTCGAACTCGGCGGCAAGTCGCCGTTCATCGTGTTCGACGACGCGGACCTCGACAGTGCGGTGGAAGGCGTCGTCGACGCGATCTGGTTCAACCAGGGGCAGGTGTGCTGCGCGGGCTCGCGTCTGCTGGTGCAGGAGGGCGTCGAGGCGCGCTTTCTCGACAAGCTGCGGCGGCGCATGCAGACGCTGCGCGTCGGGCCGTCGCTCGACAAGGGGATCGACCTCGGCGCCGTCGTCGACCGCGTGCAACTGGAGCGGATCGGCGCGCTCGTGCAGCGCGGCCGCGACGAAGGCGCGTGCGTCTGGCAGCCGCCGCAGGTCGCGATGCCGGACGGCGGCTGCTATTACCCGCCGACGCTCGTCACCGGCGTCGGCCCCGCGTCGGTGCTCGCGCAACAGGAAATCTTCGGGCCGGTGCTCGTGTCGATGAACTTTCGCACCCCTGACGATGCGATCGCGCTCGCGAACAACACGCGCTACGGCCTCGCCGCGAGCGTATGGACCGAAACCCTCGGCCGCGCGCTCGACCTGGCGCCGCGTCTCGCGTGCGGCGTCGTGTGGATCAACGCGACGAACCTGTTCGACGCGGCGGTCGGCTTCGGCGGCTATCGCGAGTCGGGCTACGGACGCGAAGGCGGGCGCGAGGGGATTTACGAATATCTGCAGCCGCGCGGATGGCTTAGATTCGACGGGCAACGCACGGCGCCGGTGGCGCCGATCGGTGACGGCCATGCGGCGGGTGCCGATGCGCCGGGCGCCGATGCGCCGGCGCCGTGGCACGCCGTCGTGGACCGCACCGCGAAGCTGTTCGTCGGCGGCCGGCAGGTGCGGCCGGACAGCGGCTACTCGCTGCCGGTGCATGCGCCGGACGGCCGCGTGATCGGCGAGGTCGGCGCGGGCAACCGCAAGGACATCCGCAACGCGGTCGCGGCCGCGCGCGCGGCCACCGGATGGTCGACGGCGAGCGCGCACGCGCGCGCGCAGGTGCTGTACTACGTCGCGGAAAACCTCGCGGTGCGCGCCGACGAGTTCGCGCGCCAGTTGACGCTGCGCACCGGCGCGACCGACGCGGCCGCGCGCGCGGAAGTCGACGCGACGCTCGCGCGGCTTTTCACCTATGCCGCGTGGGCCGACAAGTTCGACGGCGCGGTGCATACGCCGCCGCTGCGCGGCGTCGCGCTCGCGATGCACGAGCCGCTCGGCGTGATCGGCATCGCGTGCCCGGACGACGCGCCGCTGCTTGCGCTGGTGTCCGTCGTCGCGCCGGCGCTGGCGATGGGCAACCGCGTGGTCGTCGTGCCCGGCGCGATGCCGCTCGTCGCGACGGATCTGTATCAGGTGATCGAAACGTCGGACGTGCCGGCCGGCGTGCTGAACATCGTGACCGGCGAACGCGGCGCGCTGTTGCCCGCGCTCGCGAAACACGACGACGTGGATGCGGTGTGGTGCTTCGGCAGCGCGCAGGAAGCGGCGCTCGTCGAGCGCGAGTCGGTCGGCAACCTGAAGCGCACGTTCGTGAATCACGGCCGCCGCTTCGACTGGTTCGACCGCGCGGCCGAAGGCCGACCGTGGCTGCATCAGGCGGTGCAGACGAAAAACGTCTGGATTCCGTATGGAGACTGACGGGACCGGCTGCGGATCCTGAGCGGACCGCGGCGGGCGGACACATGGAGGAGACACCGTGCTGAAGAACCTGGATCCGCTGTTGAATGCCGATGTGCTGTACGCGCTCGCGTCGATGGGTCACGGCGACGACCTCGTGATCTGCGACGCGAATTTTCCGGCCGATTCGGTCGCGCGCCGCACCGCGCTCGGCCGCGTGCTGCGGCTCGACGGCGCCGACGCGCCGCGTGCGGTGCGCGCGGTGTTGTCGCTGATGCCGCTCGACAGTTTCGTCGAGCATCCGGCGCGGCGCATGGAGGTCGTCGGCGAGCCGCATACGCTGCCCGCCGTGCAGCAGGAAGCGCAGCGCGAGGTGAATTCGGCGGAAGGGCGCAGCGTGCCGTTCGGCCCGATCGAACGTTTCGCGTTCTACGACCTCGCGCGCCAGGCGTACTGCGTGATCGCGACCGGCGAGGAGCGCGGCTACGGCTGCTTCATATTCCGCAAAGGCGTGCTGCTCGCGGCCGACGCGCCGCGCGAAACCGGACACGGAGCGCGGCCATGAACGCGGCGGGCGTCGCGGCAGCCGGCGCGCAAACCGGCGATGCGCAGGCGGCCGGTGCGAAGCCGGGCCGCGTGGTGGTGCTCGGCATCTACGTGACGGACCTCACGTTTCGCGCGGCTCGCATGCCGGTGCCCGGCGAGACGATTGGCGGCACCGCGTTTCGCATGGGACCGGGCGGCAAGGGCTCGAACCAGGCGGTCGCGGCCGCGCGCGCCGGTGCGGACGTGGTGTTCTGCACGCGCCTCGGCGACGACGCGTTCGGCGCGATCGCGCGCGCGACGTGGGCGGCCGAACGGATCACCGCGCGCGCGGGCGTCGCCGACGGCGCCGCGACCGGCGCCGCGCACATCTTCGTCGACGACAGCAGCGGACAGAACGCGATCATCGTCGTGGCCGGCGCGGCGGCCACGCTCGGCCCGGCCGACGTGGACGCGATCGAGGACGACATCGCGGGCGCGCAGGTGTTCGTCACGCAACTCGAACAGCCGGTCGAGGCCGCGTGGCGCGGGCTCGAAACGGCGCGCCGTCATCGCGTGACGACCGTGTTCAACCCGGCGCCCGCGCTGCCGCTCGACGACGCGATGTTCGCGCTGTGCGACTACATCACGCCGAACGAAACCGAGGCGGCGACGCTGACCGGCGAGCGCGTCGACGACGTCGCGGGCGCGCGTCGCGCGGGCGATGCGTTGCTGAAAAAGGGCGTCGGCACCGCGATCATCACGCTCGGTGAGCACGGCGCGCTGTTGCACGGTCCCGATCGATCGGTGCTGGTGCCGGCGTTCCGCTGCGGCCGCGTGGTCGAGACGGCCGGCGCCGGCGACGGCTTCACCGGCGGCTTCGCGGCGGCGCTCGCAAACGGCATGGATGCGCGCGATGCGGTGCGCTTCGGTTGCGCGCTCGCGGGACTGTCGGTCACGCGCCCGGGCACGGCGCCGTCGATGCCGACGCTCGACGAGATTCGCGCCGCGATCGCGGCAGCGGACCGCGACGCGGCCGCCGCACATCAGCCCCCGGCAACGCAGGAAACCGTGCGATGAAGTCTTCCCTGACCCGTGTGTTCGCGGACAGCCAGCTGACCTTCCTCGTCGCGGTCAACGTGCTGGTCGTGGTGGTGGCGACCGTGCTGTCGCGCGGGCAGTTCGTCGGCATCGACAACCTGCAGTCGATGGGCAGCCAGTTGCCCGAACTCGGGTTGCTCGCGCTCGGCATCATGCTGTCGATGATCTCCGGCAACGGCGGCATCGATCTGTCGGGCGTCGGCCTCGCGAACCTGTCCGGGATGATCGCGGCGCTCGTCGTGCCGCGCTTCGTGAACGGCGACGACTCGCCGGTCCTCTACACCGCGCTCTTTTGCGTGATCGTGGTCGCGATGGGGCTCTCGGGCGGCCTCGTGAACGGCCTCATCATCGCGAAGCTGCGCCTCACGCCGATTCTCTGCACGCTCGGCACGCAACTGCTGTTCACGGGCCTCGCGGTGGGGCTGAGCAACGGCGCGTCGGTGCACGTCGACTATGTGGATCCGCTGTCCGACATCGGCAACGGCACGTTCTGGCAGGTGCCGATCTCGTTCCTGATCTTCGTCGCCGCGCTCGTCGTGCTCGGCTGGGTGCTGTCGAAAAGCGCGTTCGGCCTGCGGCTCTACCTGATGGGCACGAATCCGAAGGCCGCGCTGTATGCGGGCATTCCGCGCGCGCGGATGCTGGTGCTCACGTATACCGCGTGCGGACTGCTCGCGTCGCTGGCCGGGCTCATCAGCGTCACGCATACGCTGAGCGCGAAGTGGGACTACGGCAATTCGTACCTGCTGATCGCGATCCTGATCGCGGTGATGGGCGGCGTGAATCCGTCCGGCGGCTATGGGCGCATCGTCTGCGTGTTCTTCGCGGCGACCGTGCTGCAACTGCTGTCGAGTCTCTTCAATCTGCTCGGCGTGTCGCAATTTTTCGGCAACTGCGTGTGGGGCGCGCTGCTGCTCGCGTCGCTCGCGTTCGGCGGCGGCGAGCGTCTGCGCGCGATTTTCAGCTTCGCGCGGCCGCCCCGGTGACCGCGCGAAACGTAACGTCACGCAGCAAGGCGGCCGCGCGCGCCGCCGGCGGTAACGAAGCAGCAGCGCGGCGCGCACGGCGCGCATCGATCGACGACTAACGACAACGGAGACAAACGCATGAAACGCAATCGGATGGGAGCGGCGATCGCCGCCGGCGCGCTGGCCGCGACCCTCGGCACGGCGGGCATCGGCGCCGCGTATGCGGCCGGCAACCAGGTGATCGTCACGGTGGTCAAGGTAACGGGCATCAACTGGTTCAACCGGATGGACGAAGGCGTGAAGCAGTTCGCGAAGGACACGCCGGGCGTGACCGCGTACCAGACAGGCCCGGGCCAGGCGGACGCCGCGCAGCAACTGAAGATCATCGAGGATCTGATCGCGAAGAAGGTCAACGCGATCGCGGTCGTGCCGTACGACCCGCCGACGCTGGAGCCGGCGCTGCGCAAGGCGATGGATCGCGGCATCAAGGTCGTCACGCACGAGGCGGACAACGAGAAGAACACGATGGTCGACATCGAGGCGTTCGACAACACCGCGTACGGCGCGGGGCTGAACGAGCGGCTCGCGACCTGCATGCACGGCGAGGGCAAGTGGGCGGTGCTGGTCGGCTCGCTCGGCAGCCGCTCGCAGGTGCAGTGGGCGGACGGCGGAATCCAGAACGCGAAGGCGAAATACCCGAAGATGCAACTCGTCGAGCCGAAGCTCGAAACCAACAACGACGGCGAGCGCGCGTACGAGGTCGCGAAGGAAGTGCTGCGCAAGCATCCGGACCTGAAGGGCTTCCAGGGCTCGTCGTCGCTCGACGTGATCGGCATCGGCCG
>Ga0164242_10001688_pt1 | contig 26081 bp, 11 predicted proteins | sample OricomgcompostMG_FD_108783 | JGI IMG/M metagenome (GOLD analysis project Ga0164242, IMG submission 108783) | Miracle-Growth compost microbial communities from Emeryville, California, USA - Original compost - Miracle growth compost (MG) ...
GGTCAGGGACTTGGCGCCGCTCACCAGACTGGCTGGACCGGAATTATCGCTAAAATGATTCAATCCAAATATAACCAGAAAAGGGCCAGAAAAGAAAAATAAGATAGGTGGAAATTTAGGTTAAATTAAAACTAATTGACTATTTTTGCGAAATAAATTGGCAATTGGTGTAGTAATTAAATTGTACGCATTTACCATTACCATAAAGAGTGCAATAAAGAGTAACATATGAAACTTATCCAGACAATATTTAGAAATTTCCGATGTTACCATAATTTAGAGCTAAATTATGGCAGCGAAACAACAGTCTTAATTGGCAAAAACGGAACAGGAAAATCCAGCGTATTATCTGCTATTCGTAGAGGGCTGAGCATTTTTTTCATGGATTCTAAAACATTTTCAAAAAATTTGAATTTCACCAATACTGCAAAGGTTAAAGGCTATCGTGTAAAAGACTTTAAATTTGACAATATTAACCGCATATTTGAATCTGATATTAACAACAATTTTAAAGCAAATTTGAATGACTCTTTCATTACTTGGTCTCTTCAGCAAAAAAGCCTGACTGGAAAACCTATTAAAGAATTCTATGAAGATGCCGCAAAAGTTTTATTAGCGGCATATAATACTATTCCAGCAAGTCCATTACCCTTGTTTGCTGTTTATACAGACAATTTCCCTCATGTAGCCTTTAAACCTAAAAAAGAAATTAAAGAATTAATCCAATTCGACATTTTACCCCGTGATTTCGGTTATTACAAGTGGGACGAGGAAAATATCATCTTACTCTGGGTAACTAGATTCATCAAAGCGGCTAATATTGAAAAGGATTTAAAAGATGATCTAAAAGAGATAGAAAAGCAAATAGCAACTGCTGAAAATAGTATTTCAGAGGCTAACAAAGAGCAGGATAAAAAGAAAATCGAAAAATACTCAAGATTACTTGATGACTTCCTATCAAGAAGAAATCAATTATTACATTTTGATAACCGGATAATAAAATTTGAAAAGGAGCGTAAACTAATAGAAGAAGCCTTTATATCTTTCACCAGCCCATTAACGGACCCATACGATTTTATAAATAGTGAATTTGAGATTTCAAGTTTATCTGTAAATCGCCCAGATAAAAAAGAATTTGAGCTTACCTTCAATTTTAAGGACGGAAGAAATATCATGTTTGATACTTTGCCAATGGGCTACAAACGTATTTTTTCAATCGTTTTAGATATTGCTTATAGATCATTCATTCTAAATGAGACCTTAGAAAGCGAAGGTGTCGTATTAATCGATGAGATTGAGCTGCATTTACATCCAACGCTGCAACAAGAAGTTTTAGCTAGGCTAAAAAAGACTTTTCCCAATATTCAATTTATAATAACGACCCACTCTCCATTAGTTATATCGAATTTCAAAGTAGACAGCAATAATAAAATAATCAAATTGATCCAGGATGCGAATGATTATTCAAGTGAAGAGCTCGAAGGAACTTTTGGTGTTGACTACACCACAAATTTGAGAGAGGTTATGGAAGTAAATCCTCGTTCTTCCACCATAGATAAGTATATAGACGCCTATCTCTTTTTATTCGGAGAAAATAAGTTAACACAAGCCGAGGAAATGCTAAATGCACTTCAAGAATACCTAGGAGTGCCGATCCCATCAAAATTAAAAAGCGAAATTGAATTAAAGAAAAAGGAGTATAACTAAATTTGCCATGAATTATATCGATAAAATTGTCAATGAAAAAAAAGGTACAGCAATTATAAATAATCTTTTAAACGAAACTTGGAACGACCAAGAAGAAAGATATATTGATGCCAACTACGATACATTGTGTAAACCGGAATATAGGCAACCTTTGATTGAAGCACTCTTACATGAGCAAAATGCTTATTGTTGTTACTGTATGCAGAATTTAGAGGAATCCAACAAAATAAGTTTAGAGCATTTTATTCCTAAAAACTGTAATCAAGATACTTTTGCAAGATATAACCATCCCATTTTTACTAAAAATGTAATTCATACCAATAGTTTTGACAAGGGAAACAAAATAATCCCACCCGAGAAGTACCCTCATGACATTGCATATCATAATTTATTAGTATCCTGCAAAAATCCAGTTCATTGCAACCTCGGTCGAGGAAACAAATTCATTAGACCATTAGTTTATGATGACCAAATAATGAAAAAAGTGGAATATGATAGGAACGGCAGAATTTTTTCTGCAGAATATTTTAAGGAAATAAACCAATTAAATTTATCAGTAGAGGAGTTGCGACAATTTCGGCAAATATGGAACATTATATCGAAAAAATATCCAGACTTAGATTTGAAAACAATTACTTGCCAGGATCTTGATATTATTGTGAAAGGCTTAAGCTTGCTTAAAAATCCCAAATTACTAGAGAACTTATTCAATTCCCCAAAAAACATTGAAAAATTACTTGATTACAAATGGTTTTATGAGTATTATAAAAGTAAATAATTTTAATCCGAAATTCGTTTAAAACACAATCACACATTATCGTTTTTTGTTTTATGTATTGACCTTATCTAAAAAGCCTGAAATCCCAACAAGTATCAGAAATCACCAATTTGAAAGTCAATTATCATTTTACAAATTACAACACGGCCTCTTTTTTAGTCAATTTTAAACCCAAAAAGTGGATGCAAAACTTTTCAGCTCCAAACTCAAAAAATCCTTTGTAAAATCTCCAATACTTACCTACCTTCGCATCCGAAATTTCCTCGGGGTGCTTTTTCCTTAAGTGGAAGGCTGAGATCAAACCCGTATAACCTGAACAGGATAATGCCTGCGAAGGGAAGGCTGAAACCGCCCATCTGCAAAATCGACCGATAATTTTGCAGCAGCAGTTCCTCTAATCTCCCCTCTATTTAAAGCAAATCCGTTCACATTTAAAAAGTGATGAAAAGACCCATTGTTCTTTTATGTGCAGTATTAGGGACGGTATTAGTGAGCTTCGTACCTGGACTATTAAGGGCTCAAAATATTGATTTACAAGGGACTGTACTAAATGCGGATCGACAGCCCTTAGAAGGTGCAACAGTTAAGTATATAGCTATCAATAACACAGATTCAGGACGCGTTATTGCTGACAATCAAGGTCATTTTGCGTTACAATTAGCAAAACAAACCAAGTATATAATTTCACTTTCCTCAGTTGGCTATGAACCTTTACAAAGGGAGGTGCGCATCACCAACCATTCAATAGAGAAGGTATTTTTCCTTGTTTCTATTTCCACCACGCTGGACCCACTGGAAGTCAGGGCCACCAGAGCAGCGAACAATGCCCCCTTTGCTAAAACCAATATTACTGCAGCCGACATCAAGGACAAAAACCTAGGCCGAGACTTGCCCTACCTGCTAAACCAGACGCCTGGCGTGGTCGTTAATTCTGATGCCGGTAACGGTATTGGCTATACAGGCATCCATTTCAGGGGTTCAGATGCGACCAGGACCAATGTTACACTCAATGGTATTCCTTATAATGATGCGGAGAGTTCAGGTTCTTATTTTGTAGATATGCCTGATATCGCCTCCTCCGTTAATTCCATACAGGTTCAAAGAGGGGTAGGTACTTCTTCTAATGGTGCCGGTGCCTTTGGCGCCACCATCAATATCAGTACCAACCAAGTACATGAACTGCCTTACGCTACCTTCTCGAATAGCTACGGTTCTTATAATAGTTGGAAAAACACCGTTTCCGCAGGAAGCGGGCTGATAGATGGTAAATTTACCGCAGATATCAGACTAAGCCATATCAGCAGTGACGGGTATATCGACAGGGCTTCCAGTAAGCTGGAATCACTATTATTTTCCACAGCCTATATCGGAAAATCCACCACTGTCCGGTTTAATTTTATAACAGGTAAAGAAAAGACCTATCAGGCCTGGAACGGGGTACCAGGGGATTCTATTATGCGTAATCCCACCTATAATGAACTAGGCTATATCAAATCATCCAAATCCTATTACCCGAATCAGACCGATAATTATACCCAGAGTCATTACCAACTCTTTATTAACCACACCTTTAATAATGCCTGGTCCTTTGTCATCGCTTCTTTTTTAACCAGAGGTATTGGTTATTATGAGGAATATAAAAATGAGGCGGATTATTCAGAATATGGGATTACACGGGCCGCGGATGATACCGCTTCCACAGATCTTATTCGCAGAAAGTACCTGGATAATTATTTCTATGGCCAGACTTTTTCCTTAGAATGGAAGCAGGCCAAAGATTTACTCACTCTGGGAGGTGCCTGGACCAACTATGATGGCGGCCACTATGGACAGGTGATCTGGACGGCTAATGGCGGCACTGCACCAGATTATGAATATTATAATACCCCGGCATACAAATATGACAAAAATGTATATCTAAAATGGATGCATGATTTTGGACAGTACTTTCATTTGTTTGCAGATATGCAATACCGCCACGTTTGGCATAAAATGAAAGGATTCAGTGGCCATCCGGATTTGACTGTTGAAAGAAAATTTGATTTTTACAACCCAAAAGTAGGTATTTCTTATGCCAAAAATGGCACCCGCGCCTATTTAAGCTATGCCATGGCGAACAAAGAACCTAACAGAGATGACTTTGAGGCTGGCCTGACACATCAGCCCAAAAGAGAACAGTTGCAGGATGTTGAACTGGGACTTGAAAAAAAGGGAGACAAATATTTTTACGGCATCGGGTTATATTATATGCGTTACAAAGACCAATTGGTGTTAACCGGCAAGTTGAATGATGTTGGAGAAGCGACCCGCATTAATGTTCCCAGCAGCTACCGGGCAGGTATTGAACTACAGGGTAGCTACAAACTGGCTAAATGGGTAGATATAGCAGCTAACCTGGCACTCAGTCGTAACAAAATAGATAAATACACCGCTTATTACACCAATTATGATGCTAATTGGAATGAGCTAGATCCAAAAGCAGAGACACAAAGCAATACGGATATCGCCTTTTCTCCAAATATCGTCGGCGGTTACAGTTTAAATTTGCACCCAATCAAATCCCTCACATTTTCTTTGGAAGGAAAATATGTCAGTAAACAATACCTGGATAATACCCAAAACAAAGACCGGATATTAAAAGACTATTATAATCAGGACATTAGAGTTGTTTATGGTTTAAGCGGCAATTGGTTCAAACACATTCAGCTAATAGGACAGGTATACAACCTATTTAGCACAAAATACTACACCAATGGAGCCACTTACCCGGAATATGAGGGCGGTGAGATCAACAATTACCTGTATTACTTCCCGGCAGCCCCCATCCATTTTATGGCCGGTGTACAAATTGAGTTGTAAGCAGTAAGCAAATTTAGATTGAAATAAAACTTAACCTATATCCTTAACTTAAGGAAATTTGATTGAAAATTGAGGTAAAATTCTTAATTTTAGAATCCCTACTAATCTAGGAATCAAGCATTCATATTTTAGTTTTTACTAACACTCTTAATAAAAAATTTCGAAAATCCATCCTGTGTGAGAATGCGTGCATTATTTATGCAATTAAAAGAGATGGAGGTGAGGAGGTCTCCGCGAAGTATTTGTGATTTGAATGGCATAACAGTCGTTACGTATTATGAAAAAAACTCAGAGAATGTTTAGTAAGGTAAAATACAGAATAGGGGCTGGTACTACCTAAACGTGACGCAAATGCATTAGCGATTGGGGGCATATCGGATATACCAAATTGCGATTCGCTGAGAACTAATTTAGGGTTTTCTTTAAGTAATGAGTATTCGGATACGCTTTCCTTAGGTCATATATTATTACAATATTCAAAACCAGATTCTTTTCTTGGTATCGGCCATAAAGGGCTGAGGTGTGAATAGTCTTTGGTTACAAGAATTCAGGAAATAGCCATAATGATTATATATGTAACAAATTATAAAAAAATATGGATACAATATTGGTAAGAAAAATATTATTAATACTGTTTTTGTCTACGCTGTTTAGTTTCAATTCTGCATTTGCACAGAGAGATAATGCCTATGATAGCGCTTTAGTTCCTTTTATGAATTATATTCGAGATGATGTTTTGCACATTGGTGATTGGGCGAATGGCGAAGAGATGGAATTGGAAATTAATCAGGGGTATATTCCCAGTAGATTTAAAAGGGAATTGAAAAATTATTCATTTCCCGAATTTTCAAATGCGGAATCAGATACAATCTTAAAGGCGTTGCTAGAGAATGGACATTATGAGTTAAGTTGTGAAATGCTAAATAAAAGTAAGAAGAACCCTAAAGATTCACTTTCTGCATTATTTCATCAACTTTATGTCGACCAATTTAGGGTAAACCGAGGTATTCAAAACCGGTTTTCAATTTCTTATTACCAGGCACAAAAAATAAATATTGATTCCTTAAAGATTTTAACCAATGCTCTAAAACCTATTGTAAAATCTTATACAGAATTATATAATGCTACAGTGGCCCATCTCAACGATAAAATTTGGCGAGCAAGCTATTATTTTACATTCCATCCGCCGATTTTTTTAAGAAACTATAGCTACTGTATTTTGGAGTATTGTGATGTGCCTAAATTTGATTTTCATATCGTTTCATTTCGTAAAGTAAATGGACGGTGGCAATTGGTTAGAGAACTGTGTCAATATGATTCGATAGTAGTTCAATGATTTAGATAGTTCATTTTTGCCCAGAAGTTTCAATTGGTGGTATATCAGGCACAGTTCTATAACTATCCGGCACACTTTGCCCTGACATTCTTTCTCTCGGTTTACCTCATAATTGATCGAGTACAGAAGGGAATATCTAATATTTTTATCCAGACGCATCCGAATAAAGAGTTGCAGGTGGTATTTAGACATGGAAATCGCACTTTCAGGCATCACTATTTTTAAGCAACAAGGCTATAAAGGTACCAGCAGTATCTTTCGTGAAATAAATTTTGCATCTCGAAAGGAGCTAAACCAGTTTTCAGAATTCTGCTCCTTAGCCTTAATAAACCCGAAAGGAGCCAGTGCTTGAAATTAATTGGAAAAGTTGGTTGAGTAATTGGCCGCTACTGCTGTTATGGTATAGGGTAACAAGTACGCTATCATCTTTTAGCTGGACGATTTAACCAATGATATCCGTTGCGCCGAACTAAGGGACAGACTCATCATTTGACAGCACGATAGGATAGGGCGTTTTAAAGCAATTTGCAGCGTTTCCAGCCAGTTGTACCGGAAAACTGAATTTCAAAAGAGCCGGGGTCCGTCCTAAATAAACTTAAAATCTGGACTTCAATTCCATAATGACAACAGCAGTCATGGCTAAGGCTAAGACCGCTATCAACATTATGGACTTCCTCTTTTAATAACCAAATTCAAGCCTTCTACTAATCGAGGCACAAACGCAATATAGCTTTACAAGTTAGGTCTTGATTTTTCATCAAAAAAAAACGACCTTTGCACTTATGATTAAAGATCAAGCATTTATCTTCAAGGTATATGATGCCATGTTGAGGGATTTTAACGAATCCATTCGGCCAAAAGATGAAAGAATACGTGAAAAAGTAGATATGTGCTACCATTGGGACGGCCGTCAGGCAATCCTCTTTGAGATCAGGCCAGATTTTCGGGACCCAAAAAGGATGATGGAAATCCCTTTCGCGAAAATCCGCTATATCAAGTCTAAAGATCTTTGGAAACTCTACTGGATGCGCGCTTCCGGCAATTGGGAAAGCTATGAACTCCATCCAGAAGCTAGCGAGTTAAGTCCGCTGTTGGAGGCGATCAAAAAGGATAAATATGGCTGTTTTTTCGGGTAGCATTAGTAGCTAGTCCAGAGCATGGCCAGGTAAATTTGTATAATGCACTAATCACTTAAAAAAATCCAGAACTGCAAGGAGGGGGATACCTCCTGCTAAAAAGCCTTGTTTGAGTTTAGGTACTGACGGTTCAGATGCTAAACAGTTCCAAAGTCAATAATAAATAGGACAAAACTATATGCTATATGCCTTTTCCTTTTGGCTGTTTTGAGGGATTTTTTTTATTAAAAGGCTTTTCTTAAAACCTCCCGACCAAAATACCCTGACACCAAACTGCCTTTAAAAAAATACGCAATTTTATAAAACTTCATTATATTTACATTAAATGCAGATTACTATGCAGCAAATGCTAATTAACAGGTTAAAAATAGTGCTCGCTGAAAAGGGCAAAACGAGCAAATGGCTAGCAGAACAACTGGCAAAAAACGAGACGACTGTATCCAGATGGTGTACCAATGAGGTGCAGCCAAGTCTTGAAACACTGTGCCAAATTGCAAAACTGCTCCAAATAGATATTAGGGATTTAATCAATTCCACCAAATGACGACCAAAATTAAATTTAATTGATCAATGGCTTATTCAATAGGACAACGCATAACTACCCGAGACGAGGATTTTATTATCAAACAAATAGAGGAAAATGAGGGAAGTGCCATTTTAACAGTAGAAGGCATTTCTGAGTTGGTAAAAAACAAGCAGTTTAAATTTGACACCAATATTGATAAGGACATTAAGACTTTGGACCCTGTCAATACTGAACTAGTGGCAGACACCCATTACGGTTACCGCAAAACAAAGCTTTTTGTCGAAAACCATATCCGCAATTCACCTGTGTATAGCAAACAAATCACCATTGCTCAAAAAGCAGCCTTTAATCTGGCCAGTTACCAGTTAGAACCTACGCTTAAAGCCTTTCATTTACCAAGACCCAGGTTATTAATAGCCGATGGAGTAGGGTTAGGTAAAACAGTGGAAGTCGGGATTTTCCTTTCAGAAATGATCAAAAGAGGAAAGGGAAAGCGCATTATGGTTTTAGCTTTAAAATCCATATTAGCCCAATTTCAGCAGGAGCTATGGGACCGGTTTGCGATTCCTTTGGTTCGATTGGACTCAGAAGGTATTTCCAGGATTAAATCAGAGTTACCGGCGACTAAAAATCCTTTTGAGTATTATGATAAAACCATCGTATCTATTGACACCCTGAAAAATAATGCAAAGTTTCAGCATTATATTGAAAAGACCAGGTGGGATATTATCGTCATTGACGAATGTCATACGGTAGCCAATGCCATTTCCCAAAGGGGGAGCCTGGCTCAACTATTAAGTAAAAAGTGTGAATCTTTGATTCTTACTTCCGCTACACCCCATAATGGCAAAAGAAAGAATTTTGCCAACCTGATTAATATGATTGAGCCGCTGGCCATTCAAAACGAGGACAACTTCACCAAGGAAGATATTGAGCCTTATTATGTTAGGCGATTTAAAAACGATATTGAGGACGACAGCGTTAGGCAGAATTTCCAGGAAAGAGTCGTCCGGTCCATTCATGCGGAACTAACAGATGAGGAAAATGCATTCTTAGAGGTCCAACAAAAAATGAAATTTGATGCCCTGGATGGCTTAAATAAACAGGAGGTCAAAAAAGAACTTTTTGGCTCGGAGCATAAGCACAAAAAGCGGGATTTGCTCTTTGCCATTGGGCTGTTTAAATCCTACATGTCCTCTCCTGAGGCTGCCCTAAGCACTATCCTACACCGAATAAAAAAATTGGAAGAACTCGATCAAAAATCTGATATAGGTCAGACTCGAGATAATCTGTTTTTATTAAAAGACTTAGAGCAGCAACTAAAACATATTATAAAGCAAGGCAAGGACGCTAAGTATAACGCCTTTAAACAAGCATTGTTGCAACTAAAATGGCAGGGCAAGAAAAAAGACTTCCGAATTGTGGTTTTTGCAGAAAGAATTGAGACCTTAAATGCCTTAAGAAGAAAACTACAGGCAGATTTCAATCTGGATGGTGACACCATTAAAGACTTTAATGGGTCCCTAACGGATATGGAACAACAGCGATTAATTGAAGATTTTGGCAAGGAAGATTCCGATATCCGGGTACTGCTCACCTCAGATGCAGGGTCTCAGGGGGTCAATCTCCATTACTACTGTCACCATATGTTCAATTATGATATTCCCTGGTCGCTTATTACACTAGAGCAAAGAAATGGACGTATTGATCGCTATGGACAGACCGAGACCCCTTATATTCACTATATGATCGCAAAATCTGAATTAGAGGGATTAAAAGACGATCTGCATATTATTGGTAAACTCAAGGAAAAAGAAGAAATCGTACATAATTCCCTGGGAGACGCGGCCTCCGTATATAAACTCTATGACGCGGACAGAGAAGCCGAGCTGGTTACGCAAGCGATTGCAACAGGAGACGAAAATTTATTAGAGCATGTACCTAGTAATGAACTAGATGATGATGCATTTGACGCCTTATTTGATGATAGAACACCCAACCGAGAGGTCGCTCATCCCATTGCGGACACCATCTCTTTATTTGAGTCAGACAAAGCCTATTATACGGCACTCATCGAGCAATTGAAGGCCGATAAGTACTTGAAGCAGGATGAGGCCAATTTTGAAGAGGATCTGCTGGAGGTAAAAAACACCAAAGCGCTGGACCGCATCATGTATGATTTACCCAAAGAGGCTAAACCTGATAAAATTGGAGATGTATACCAACTATCCCTAAACAAAGAGGATGTCCAAAAGGCCATAGCAGATGCCAGGAAGAAAAAAGGAGAGTGGGCCAGGTTCCAGACTTTATATGAACTGCACCCGATCATAAAATACCTCATGACACAGCTGGAGGCCTCAGTGGATAAAGATGTGGCACTGGTAAATAAAATAACCAGTCTTCCCAAAAGCATGGCCTATTACCTTATTGAAGGTTCTGTGGCCAATGATCTTGGTCAATCCATCATTTCAGATTTCTTTGTGATACCTATGGGTATGGATGGAGGAATGAGAGGTCAGCCGGTTCCATTTGAAAAATTCCAGGAAGACTACGCACTTTCTAAAGAATTGTATACCCAGGATATCCCTAAAAAAGAGCTGCAACAATTAAAGGAAATACTTCCCGAAGTCATTCAATATGCCAAAAGCCTGCATATGGATAGAGAGATGGATAAATTGAAACATGACATGAGCCTCGAATTAGCCGTTTATAAGGAAAAAATGAACAATTGGCAAAAAAGTAAGAGCAGGCAATTAGAACTTGATTTTGGGGATCAACCAGCGCATGGCATCCTAAAAAATCGCAAGGCAAACCAAGCGCATTACATCCAAACAATTTTAGATCAGTCCAGCAGGTATTTTAAAGACCTGACTAGTCTTAATAGTGATGCTTATTTAAAAGTATTGGCCGTATTCTATAACAACTAACTAATCTGAGACAATATGATTCATTTCATTAATAATATAGGTGATTATTTTGCATCCAACTATTTCGATGATGGCTTTAGCAAAAAAGTCATCGAAAAATCCGGGTATAGCCACGAGGCCATCAAAGAAATCAATAAAAAGATGGCAGCCGTTAAGCCCCATTATTTTAAGCTGAAACAACAGTTTATTGAAAATCACTTAAGGCCCAAGGACAAAGTCAACCTAACCCACGGTTTTCATACAAAGATTTTAAACGCTTTAGGGTATGATGGCCATCAAAATAACTATGGTGAGTTATTCCCAATCACGGATAACACGGTAATCCCTGTCAGACAGATTTTGTATAGAGGGGATAAACCGCACCTGATGGTTATGGAAATGCATGCCATGATCAAAAGAACTGCAGAAGACCAGCCAGAAGGCCTTTTTGAGCAGTCTTATGTGTCGGAAGAGGAAAACGGCGCAGAAAAATCCACCAAGGAACAAAAATACCATCGCAGTCAATGGGCCGACATTTTCACGGTGCCTGAGGGAATGCATATTTCCCCCATGATCATCAACCAGGCCGTTGGCCAGATCTTCTTATTGGACGAGTACCGCAGGCCTAAATATATTTTGCTTTGTGCTGGTAACCAGTATTATCTATTAGAGTCTGAAAACTGGTTTAGAGGGTCCTATTTGGAACTCGATTTAGAAGCGCTTTTTGATGACGCAGCGACCAATAAAAATGATTACAGTGTTTTCTACCTGCTGTTAGGCAAGGAATTATTGGCCCCAACTGCAGATATTGTACTGATGGAATCCTTGGAAGAGGACGCCCATAAGGCAGCTTATGAAGTCACCAAAGATCTAAAAGAGGGCGTCATTCACGCTGTTGAAAGACTGGCCAATGAAGCAGTGGTTGATCTAGTTAAACAAGGGAAGCAATATGAAGACATCAATGCAGACTGGTTGAAGGAGGATTGCCTAAATATGGTCTACCGGTTGCTATTTTTGTTTTATGCAGAATCAAGAGAAGACCTGGCCATATTACCAGCAAAAGACCCAGTTTATGAACATGGTTACTCCCTAGAAATGTTAAGAGAGCTGGAGCAAGTACCACTTATTACTGAATCCAGCATTAATGGACACTTTTTCCATAAATCCTTATTTCAGCTATTTGACCTGCTCCATACGGGCTACCGGGAACATTGGGCAACAAATAAAAGCTTTAAAATCAAACATTTGGATTCTCCGATGTTTGATCCAAAAGGGTTACATTATTTAAATAATGTCAAAATCAGAAATATTGTCTGGCAGGACGTGATTTGTGAACTTTCCTTATCCAAAAAACAACAAAAAAAGGGACGCGGACGTATTTCTTATGCAAATTTGGGGATTAATCAATTAGGTTCCGTTTATGAAAGCCTGCTTGCTTTCCGCGGTGTTTTAGCGGCAGTGGATAATATTGAAGTGCACAGAAAGAAAAAAAAGAATGAGACTTCGGAGCACGTAGTTAGCAACGACGGATCTTTTTTGGTTCCCCGTAGTCGCCTTGATGAGTTTGACCATGATGAGATTTATTATAAAGAAATGGCCGACGGGTCCGAAGCCTTAAAGGTCATCTCCAAAGGCAGCTTTATCTACCGGCTAAATGGACGGGATAGGCAGAAATCTGCTTCTTATTACACGCCAGAAGTATTAACACAGACAACTGTTAAATACACCCTCAAACCGATACTAGAGCAATTAGAAAAGGGAGAAATTAAGGCTTTAGACCTGCTGGACCTTAAAATTCTGGAACCTGCCATGGGGGCAGCCGCCTTCCATAATGAAGCCATTAATCAGTTGGCACAGGCTTATTTAACAAACAGACAAAAGGAATTAAACAAAAAAATAGACCCCAATCAGTACCAACAGGAGACCCAAAAAGTAAAAGCGTACATCGCATTAAACAATGTCTATGGGGTGGATATAAACCCAACTGCCGTAGAATTGGGTAAACTTTCGCTATGGCTCAATGTGATCCACAAGGACATGCAAACGCCTTTCTTTGGCTACCGGCTGGGAGAAGGGAATGCTGTCGTGGGTAGTTGGTTAAAGGCATACAAAGTAAAAGAGTTTTCGATCGAACTGACCGGCACCACCAAAAAAGGCAATACCTACGTAAAAAAACAGTGGTGGAACAAAAAGCCAGAACATTTAAAATTTGGGAAAAAAGGTATTTTGCGTGATGAAGACCAGATTTACCATTTCCTGCTGCCTGACGAGGACATGGCATCTTCTGCAAATATAAAATTACTGAAAGAAGCCTATCCTAATAAAAGCAAGCGCCTAATTGAAAGACGCCGGGATTTTGTGCAGCCTTTAGACGCCGATGAAATTAACAAGCTCAAAAAAATAGCTAATGCAATTGATGCGCTCCTTATTGCACATTATAATATCCAAAGAGATATTGCCATTATTACAAAATCAAATGCCGTATTTTTTGGATCTGAAGACATTGCATACAAGATGTTAGACTCCTATTCATATCAACAAAAAAAAGAATTTGCGGATAACAGATTAAAACCCAATGCGCCATACTATAAGCTAAAACAAATCATGGATTATTGGTGTAGCTTATGGTTCTGGGATGTGCGAAGTGCCGAAGATTTTCCCACCAGAGCAGAATGGTATAATGACTTGATTCAAATCTTAAACCTGGACTTAGACAATATCCATCAGGACAGTCCTGAACAATTAATGGACGAGGAGTTAATAAAAAGCTACCGTAAGGATAAAAAATCCATTGTAAAACAACTTGCGGAGGCACTAAAACAATCCACCTCCTCGCTATTTACCAATCAACGTGCGCAACTAATTCAAAAATATGCAGCGCAGTATAAATTCTTTCATTATGAGCTGGAGTTTATTGAAGTTTTCAGAGAAAAAAACGGCTTTGATGTGGCTGTAGGCAACCCGCCATGGCTAAAGATTCAATTTGAGGAAAAGGATTTAATGTCTGAGATCTATCCCGAGCTGGAAATCAGAAAGATATCCGCACCAAAAGTTAAAAAATTACAGGCAGCATTCTTAGAAGATCCGAAACAACAGGACTTATACTTCACAGAAAACATTGAAAACGACGCATCGGCCGTTTTCATGAACGCTTTTCAAAATTATCCGTTACTCAAGGGGCAACAAACCAACTTGTATAAATGCGTATTGGAAAACGGACTACACTGGATTAATAAGGAGGGTTATTTAGGGCTTATTCATCCCGAAGGCATTTATGATGATCCAAAAGGATATACGTTAAGGGAGAAAGTTTACAAAAGGTTGAACTATCATTTTCAGTTTAAAAATGAATTAGTATTATTTTCTGAAGTGCATCATGAGGTTATTTATGGCATTCATATTTATTCAGGACAGCCTTCCACGGTGGGTTTTCATTCAATTGCAAATTTATTTCATCCGTCTACTATAGATGGCTGCTTTGTGCATAACGGGCAAGGCATCGTTGGCGGATTCAAGATAAAAAACGAGTCCACCGGACGCATGGTCTGGAACACACAGCCACACCGTCATAGAATTGTATTTGTTGATGAGCATGTATTAAAAATATTGGCTGCAACCTTTGAAAACAGCAAAAATTGGCTAGGGGCAAAATTGGTCAGCATTCATGCCAAAGAGATTGTAGATATAATTGAGAAAATTGGGGAGTTTCCAGGAAAAGTGTCAGATATTGAAAATAAAATATCTGAAGGTTGGCATGAGACCAACGATGTCACAGCGGGTTTCATAAAAAGGGACACAAAATACCCGGATTTTAGTAAATACGAAATGATCTACTCTGGGCCGCATCTATTTGTGGGTAATCCAATGTATAAAACCCCACGGGATCCATGTGTTTTAAATTCAGATTATGATATTATTGATTTAACATCCATTAAAGCTGATTACGTTGCTCGCACGAATTATACCCCACTGAATGTAACGGCAGGGTACGGATCCAGCATTAAAGGTTTTGAAGACGAAAACGGAAATTATGACAATTGGCTAGGTTATTATAAGGTGGCATTTAGGAAGATGATCGGTTCTGCTAGCGAACGAACACTTTCTGGCGCAATTATACCGCCAAAAGCATCGCATGTGAATGGATTAATCAGCGTAATTTTTAAAGAAACGTCAAGTCTAATTCAATTTTCTGGGGTAACATCCTCCTTGGTGATGGATTTCTTTATGAAAACTTTAGGCAAGTCAAACTTGTATGACGAAACAATAAGAAATTTTCCATTAAGTGACAAATTCAATAATAATGAACTAATTTCTCGTACCTTACTCCTCAACTGCCTCAACACCCACTACGCTGAACTTTGGGAGGAAAACTATGATCCAGCATTCACTAAAGACGCCTGGTCCACCCAAGACAATAGATTAAAGCCTTTTTCTGCTTTATCAAAGACGTGGTCATGGGATACCCCACTTCGTAACTATTTTGAGCGCCGGATGGCGCTTGTAGAAATTGATGTAATCACAGCAATGGCTTTGGGTCTTTCACTTGAAGAATTAATTTTAATGTACAACATTCAATTCCCGGTTTTGCAACAAAATGAGGACGACACCTGGTATGACCGGGAAGGCAACATTGTCTTTACCTGTAGTAAAGGCTTAACAGGTGTCGGACTGGACCGGCCAGACTGGGAGAAAATTAAAGACCTTAAAGCAGGTGAAGAGTATGAACACACCATCACAAAATCAGCGCTCTATAATGGGGAAAAGGTAATCTATTACGCTCCATTCACTAAATGTGACCGGGTGGCGGATTATAAGCGCGCCTGGACGCATTTTGAAAGCCGTTTATGACTGGGGTAACCAGTGGGGTTTACTGCTAGACGATAGACCAGGCTGACCGTTTAATTAAGAAATCAAGTTATGCTAAGTATTCAACAAGCACTAGAAATAAAAGAATCCATTAAATCCTACCTGACAACGACCTTTAGTTTTCGGGAAAGAAATGTTGCCAAAGGTTTTGAGGACTTCATTGAGCATCCAACAGGAGGCATGTTCAAAGGACCCTATTTATCCTTAAAACTCAGGTTCGTCAAGGCTAACCAGCAGGCTATTGAGGCTATTCCACTCACGATTAAACCCGGCTGGGCGCCCTACGATCACCAGGTAAAATCCTGGGAAAGGTTATCCACCCATGGCAAAATACCAGAACCCACTATCGTGACGACCGGTACAGGTTCCGGTAAAACGGAGTCTTTTTTATATCCAATCCTGGACTATTGCCACCATAATCAATATCGTAAGGGCATAAAGGTTATCATATTATACCCAATGAACGCCCTGGCCACTGACCAGGCAAAACGTCTGGCAGAAATCATTTATAATGATCCAAAGCTAAAAGATAAAATCACAGCAGGCTTATTTGTGGGAGAGGGCAGAGGCCCCAAAGGCCAAAAACCCAAAATCATGGGTGAAACGAATATTATAGAAAACAATGACTATATATTAGATGCGCCTCCAGACATTTTGCTAACGAATTTCAAGATGCTGGATTATGCGCTTATGAAAAATAACTATCATAAACTATGGAACCATAATCTTAAAGATACCACACTATTAAAGTTTTTGGTACTCGATGAACTGCATACTTATGATGGCGCGCAGGGAACAGATGTTGCAAATTTGATCAGACGACTCAAGCTAAAATTAAAATTACCCGCAGGTCAACTTTGTCCTGTGGGCACATCCGCTACCATCGGATCGGGGCCAGAGGCTGCTGTAAATCTGGCCAAATACGCCACCAAGGTATTTGGTGAAGAGATTACAGAGGCCGCCATTATTACAGAAAACAGGATTTCGCCGGATGAGTTTTTCCTGGAAGACGATAAACTCAATACATTTCTGCCTGAGCTACCCGTTCTTGAAGCAGTGCAGTACGATGAAGAGCGTGGCTACGACTGGTTTATTAATAAAACCATTGAAACCTGGCAATTAAATAAGACAAGCCTTGCCACAGGCTTGATGGGCCTAAAAATCGTCAAAGATTTAGTTATTGTGATCAATAAAACAACGTCCATTAAAACCATCAAGGATATAATTAGGGATCTTACGACTGCAAATGAAGCCTTTCGCAATTTGCCAGAGAAGGTCTCAGGATCAGGTTCCGTCTTTGATCCCAGAGAACGGGTCATCGAGTCACTCTGTACGCTGATCTCAGAGGCGAAAGACATTGACAATCCCAGATCACCTTTCATGTACTTACAGGTACAGTTATGGATCAGAGAGTTAAGTGGTGTCCAAATGCAAATGGGTAGCGAACCTGTCTTCACCTTTAGGGATCAAGTAGATGCGGAGCAGGAAGTTGTGGCACTACCGCCCTGGTATTGCAGAGAATGCAATAGCGCTGGATGGTTAGGGGTAAAAAGGGAGAATTCGGACACCTTCAGTAAGGATGTCCATGAAATCTATGAAAAGTATTTTAGTAAGAATAAAAACGTTTATTATTTACTTAGGGCGGATACCTTATCTCCAGATAATATACAAATATCCGGTTATCAACCTACTGATGCTAATTTCAATCTCATACTTGATCCTAAATACTTAAGTCCAGCTATTGAAACGCAGCAGGGAGTAGCTGTTCAGGCTTTTAGAAAGGTAAATGATAATAAAATGGAGCCAACCTGCCCTTGTTGCAACGGCTCCGATACAATTTCTATTATAGGGACTAAGGTACCAACACTCAGCTCTATTGCGGTTAGCCAGACCCTGGCCACTGATTTGGACGCAACGGATGAAAAAGGTCGAAAAATTCTTGCATTTACAAACTCAGTGCAGGACGCCGCCCATCAGGCTGGTTTTGTAGAAAGCAGAAATTACCGGTTTGCATTAAGAACAGCTGTTCAAAAAATAATCAACCAACTAGATGGTCCTATCCGGTTAAGTGAACTGGCTGACAAATTCCTCGCTTATTGGAAAGAGCACGGTGATGAATCCGGCAAGGCGCCTTTAGATGGATATCTTTATCGTTTTTTCCCCAAAGACTACCTGGGTAAGCTTTCTCCTAAAAATTTCATTCAAAATGGCCATTATACCCAGCAATTTCTTACGGAATTTGACCTCAGAGTCCGCTGGGAGATCTACAGTGAGTTCGGTTATAACGCCAGAGTCGGGCGCACCTTAGAGAAAACAGGGGCTTCTGCCGCCTATTTTGACACCGAAAAACTAGCGCAAGGTTGGGAAGTTATGCGGCCTTGGCTTGCGAGCAATGATACCAGACAGGAAATTAATAAGGATACATTTATCACCTTTTCCAATCTGGTTTTGCACCGGTTAAAAAACCGCGGAGGCATCGATCATGCGTTCCTATCCAAATATCGCCAAAAAGATTATAATATTTGGGATTTAAACTGGCAAAGGGACGACAGACATTTTTTAAATCAACGTTTCGCTGAAAGAACCAGGTTTCCCAAAATTCTGACAACGGGTTCCTCTCAAAATACTAAATTAGATACGACAAGAACCTCAACCAACAACTGGTATCACGCATTCTTCAAAAAGTCCTTTACAACCGGGGCTTTCCTGACGACTGATTTTATCAATGATTTTTACTTGGAGTGGACCCGCGCACTTACGCAGGCTGGTATCCTCAACCACCAAACAGCCAAAGATCAGGACAATTACGCGATAAATCCAGCAGTGATTTGGGTAAAAAAGGACACCAATCAATACACCTGTGACACGTGTGAGGACACGCAGTATAGTAACGGGCCTGCTAATGTTATCCAGCAAGGTGCCTGTCTTAGCTATAGATGCAATGGGCATTATAACGCCTCTCCCCAAAATGAGAGCAATTACTATAAGGAGGTATATAATAGAAATAGATCCCCCAGGGTATTCGCTAAAGAGCATACCGGACTATTAGAAAGAGACGCCAGAGAGGCGCTTGAATATGATTTTAAAAATAGAGAAAAACCGAATTCAGTCAATGCACTGATCGCTACCAGTACCTTAGAAATGGGGATCGATATTGGTAATTTGAATACAACTTACAATAATAGCATTCCACCACTACCGTCTAATTTTTTGCAAAGAGTTGGGCGTGCCGGTAGAAGCTCCGGATCAGCCACTGTTGTGAATTTTGCCAAAAATCAAAACCATGACCTGTATTATTTTACAGATCCGTTAGCAATGATGAATGGTGAGGTAAGCACTCCTGGTTGTTATCTGGAAGCCAAAGACATTTTAAAGCGTCATTTCACGGCATTTTGTGTGGACAGTTGGACCTCGGACAGCCCAACAGACAATGCGATTCCCGGCCAAATAAGGCTGTTAAAGCTCACACATACTAGTCTTATTGATCCCAGTTTTTTTGTGAACCGCTTCACTCAATTCATTGAAACCCATAAAAGCGAACTAATTAGTTCATTTTTAAGTCAATATGACACAAATATTCAACATAATATTTTCCCAGAAATTGAGCAAAGCTTAAATACGGGTACTTTCTATGATTCCCTAATAAAAGTATTCGAGCGCCTCAAAATAGACTTACAAAAATTAGATGATAGAAGAAAGGACATTAACCAACAAAAGCGCACACTTAATCTCGCCAAAGGAGATCCACTGTTTGAAGACTTAAAAAAAGAACAAAAGAACATCAATGGACTTAAATCAACCATTTATAATAAAAACATACTAGAACACCTAACCAATTGTGGAATTTTACCCAATTATGCTTTCCCCGAAACAGGTGTCACACTTAATGCCAGACTGCATAGTGGTTCCAATGTCAAACAAGAATCGATCAGTCAAGACAAGACCTTTGAAATCGTTCGGCCAGCCGTCAGCGCACTCAAAGAACTGGCCCCAGAAAACTATTTTTATACCCAAGGCTATCGGTTTCAAATTTCAGGGGTCAATACCTTTAATTGGGGAGACCGCGCGATAAAACACACCAAACGTTTTTGTTCAAAATGCGATCATTTAGCGGACGATGCGAGTGCCAGCGCCGGCAATTGCCCCAAATGTGGTGATCCTTCCTGGTCTTCTTCAGCCAATACGCATACCTATGTTCAAATGACAGGAGTGGGATCTTTTTCCAATAGAGGTAAAGCGGCGCTTGATGACAGAAGTGACGATAGAGAACGCTACCCTTATCAAATGATGAGCCACGTGCTGCTGGACAAAGCTAACTCAGAGGGTGCCTGGGTATTAAAAGATATTCCCTTTGGGATAGAATATGTCAAAAACATCCGGATATTGACGGCCAATTATGGCAGAAGTGATAGCAGTGATTCCAATAAAATAAATATTAATGAGATTGAAATCTTAAGAAAAGGGTTTGTCACCTGCAAAACTTGCGGCAAATCCGTGTCATCAACGCAACTATATAATGATGCCAGCGATTACCATTACGGTTTCTGCCGCCATAGGGACATTATCTATGATTCCAAGCACTTACGCACGGACGTTTTTGAGGAAATATTTCTTTTTAAGGAAATGCAGACAGAAGCCTTGAAAATTGTTCTTCCCATACAAGATTTTGAAACGGAAACAGATATCAGTCTTTTTCAATCCGGATTAGAATTAGGATTCAAAAAATACTTCAAAGGCAATCCCAGTCATATTCATATCCTGCCTTATAAAGAGTACAATCAGAAAACCGATAAAACAGACAGGTTTTTATTGGTATATGACACCATACCGGGCGGTACTGGTTATTTAAAAGAACTCTTCAGCCCCGAAAGTTTTTCCCAGTTATTAAGGCTTGGTTATGAGGCCATTAAAAATTGTGAATGTCAGTTAAATGGTCATGATGGGTGTTATAAATGTATCTATAGTTACCATAATCAGTACAACAGAGAAGATCTAAGTCGTGCCAAAGCAGAAAAGTGGTTCGAGAAGATCGTCCAAAAAGCTGGTCAGTGGGGTAAAACAAATTCTGGGTTGACTTCAATTACAAATTCGGGTAAAATTGAAGAATCAGAACTGGAAGAACGTTTTATTAAATACATTGCTAAGTATGCAGAAAAACAAAAAGGATATACTTTTTCTGCAGTAAAAGAAGAAGGCGTCGTTTCTTATAAATTGATCATTGACTCAGACGATATTAAAGCTATTTATTGGATTAAACCCCAGGTGGTATTAGGGCCAAAAGATAATATTCAATTTAACACAAGAACTGATTTTATGATCAGCTGCGCAAAGTACGAGTGCAATGGCCATGATTATCACTCTGAAATCAAAAAGATAGCGATTTATCTGGATGGTTATCAATTTCATGCATCTGAGCAGCATAATAATTTTGAAAAAGACATTCAAATAAGATCAGCCATTATCAAAAATGAGCAATATAGAACCTGGACCCTTACTTGGGATGACTTGAATTATTTTGAAAAGCAACTAAAAGGCGATCATTCCTTAGCGATTGACCCTTTAGCCGCTTATATTCACACGCATGTCAGTCCCAATTTCCAAAAACTGCTGCCACAAATTAAAGATTTACAGCAGGCTAGAATTCCATATGCATCTGCTATAAATAACGTAGATCGGTTATTCTTTCAATTAATTCATCCCCCCATTGCGCCCAACAAAACGGCCTGGTTTTACTTTTTGGGCTCCTGGTCAAAAAGTTTTCTAAACGTATCCTATGATCCGACCCAATTAAAACAGATTTATAAAAAACAGGATATTCCAAACAGTTATATTAAAACAAACGCCAAAAAAGATTTAAACGGGCTCATTCCCGTCCATCAACCAGAAAACAAATTAATCATCGACTGGGATATCCTGGTTAATATCGGCACAAAACAGGTATACCAACATTTAATTTTAAATAATCTCCAGGCAATTGATAAAGAAGACTGGCAGTTCTTCTGGAATATTTTCAATCTATTCCAGACCCCTCATATTTACGAATATAATAAAGAAGAGGAGGCCTTGGAGCTGGAGGATGACAATTGGAGCGAAGAACTTTTTGAAAATTATGCTGATTATTTGCATCCTATCATAGCTCAAGGCATCGAAAAAAACATCATAACCGTCGACAATAAGGATTTTATCGACAGCTATCTGGATAAGAATGGTCATGTACTGGCAGATGGAGAGCTCATCCTACAGGACATTAAAGTAGCTATTAATCCCAGTACCCCTGAATCCAAAAAGATTTTGGAAGAAAATGGATTTAAGATTTACAACAATGATGATTTAGATAATATTGATCTTTAAAAATAATGAACAATTAAAATATGAAATTATTTATATACGATAAGTTTTGGGATGCATTTATCAAACTCAGCAAAGAGACCCAGCAGGCCACTAGAAATTTTATTGAAAAATTCCAGCAAAATTCTAAAAGTGCTGCCATCCATCTGGAGTCCATTAGCACTTTTAAGGATAAGACGCTTAGAACGGCCAGAGTGAGTCAAAAATACCGCGCTATTTTAAAAGAAGTGGTCCCTGATGATTTATATCTATTTCTATGGATAGATAACCATAACGAAGCGATGGATTGGGCAAAAAACAAATTGATTTCCTGGAATGAAAGGACGCAAGCTTATCAAGTCATTACTGTGGACGAGACGCAGGTCATCTCGACTACCAATCAGAACGCCGAGCATTTGCCGCAATTATTCATGGGTAAATACCCGCAAAGTGACTTACTTGAAATCGGGGTACCGGAAATACTCATGCCTTCTGTCTTAAAAGCGCAGGATATTAATGATTTAGAGCAGCTTGAATCTTATCTTCCAGTTGATGCCTTTGAAAATCTATTTTGTTTATTAGACGGCGGTAACATAGATGTGTTAAAAACCGAAATAAAAGAAGGTGCTGTAGATGAAATAGCCAGTAAGAATAACGCCAGGTCCTTTATTGAGCTCACCGACAATGAAATACTTAATGAAGCCCTTCAAGGCTCTTTACATAAATGGAAATATTATTTGCATCCATCCCAATCGAGCATCGTTAACGCTGACTATAAAGGTCCTATCAAGTTATCGGGAGGGGCCGGGACCGGGAAGACTGTGGCAGCACTCCACCGATTGAAGTATTTGGCAAAAAATAAATCAGACCAAAAGCCTATTTTATTTACCACCTTTACAAAGGAGCTCAGTGATAATTTAAGGGAATTAGCCACTACTTTAGAGATCCCAGCGAGTAGTTATGAAGTGCACAATATTGATCATTTAGCCTTTGCGATGGCTAAAGAATATAATTTACTGGATACAGCGGCCAAGATTTTTGGTTTAAATACCCAAAAAGACGCAAAAGAAATTTGGAAGGAAGTCTTGGACGATAACCTTACTGAACTCGACGAAGGCTTTTTAATCGATGAATTTGAAGAGGTGGTACTGGTCCAAAATCTTCACAGCAAAGAAGACTATCTTAAAGCCAGTCGTGTAGGCAGAGGCAAAGCGATCTCTAAAAAACAACGTATAGAAGTCTGGAATTTAATCGAGCAGTTTAAAGAAAAGAAGGGCGAGTCAAAGTATTACTATAAGGAGGAGGTCTTTAATTTGGTTTCAACCTATTTAAAGGATCACGAGATCACCAAATATGCCCATGTCATTGTAGATGAACTCCAGGATTTCACCAACGTAGAACTCAATTATATCAGGGCGTTGGCCTCCGAAGGCATGAACGACCTGTTTTTAGTCGGTGACCCCTTACAGAATATCTACCGCCGCAAGATTAATTTTTCAAAGGCTGGCATCAACATCAGGGGAAACAGAAGTAAAAGGTTAAGGATAAATTACAGAACCACAGAGGAAATCAATAAACTTGCTTTTAGCCTAGTTTCCAAGGTGGATTTCGACGATTTTGATGGCAATTCAGAGGATAAAACGGGCTACTTGTCCTTATTTCATGGTATGATGCCCACTTATAAGCTATATTGGAACAAACAACAAGAATTAGAAAATGTGACAGCTGAAATAAAACAATTGTTACAACAAGGCGTCCATTATGAGGAAATCCTTATTGCAGCTCGCAGAAAAGATTGCGTCAATGACTTCCGTAATCATTTGCATCAGCAAAACATCCCTCATGTGGATAAAAAATTACTCACAACAAAATCTGAGGGGATACGTCTAGGAACATTTCATGGTATCAAAGGGCTGGAATTCAAGCATGTATTCCTGGTTGATGTAAATGACCGGACTTTACCCTACACGCCCACTTTTATTATGGAGAAGCTAAGTGCAGAACAGCAAGCCCAATATATAAAATCAGAAAAAGCGCTTTTTTATGTGGCCATCAGCAGAGCGATTCAAAAGGTGAATATCTCTGGCATTGGTGCACCTTCAACGTTAATCCCAGCCAGCATCACTGAAATCAAAAACAAATAAACCTTTTCATGAATATTCTACATAAGTGTCCAATTACATTGACTATAGGTGCCCTGATTTTTTTTACGCTACTGAGTAACTCCGTAAAATCACAGGGACTAAATCAGCAGGTAAAATTCACAAAGGACATTGTATACAAAACCGTCAACGGATGGCAGGGAAGGCTGGATTTGTATCAGCCCATTAAGAAGGCTAAAAATACCCTGGTCGTTTACATTCATGGGGGCGGTTGGATTCATGGTAAAAAAGAGGAAGAATACGATAAAATAAAAGTCTTTATCGATAACGGATTTTCGGTAGCCAATGTCGAATACAGGCTTGCGGGACAAGCACCTGCTCCAGCAGCGGTAGAGGATGTTCACTCGGCTTTAAACTATCTGTTAATCCATGCCAGAAAGTATCATATCAATACCAAAAAGGTCATCATTATGGGCGCCTCCGCCGGCGCCCATCTTGCATTACTGCTTGGATTGCAAAACACGGGAAAACCCTCTCCCTATAACGGAGAATGTAGCTATCCAAAATTTAAACCTGCCGGTATCATCAGCAAATATGGTCCCACAAATCTTATCACCTGGAAGGCGGCGACCTCCGCCGCCAGTCCTTTTTCTCAGTGGTTGGGGGATAAGCGACGAGATACGAGTTTTGTCAAAGCCATGTCGCCCATTTATTATGTAAATCCACAGGTCAAACAGATACCCATACTGCTTGTCCACGGCAAAAAAGACCATACCGTCCCTTTCCAGCAGGCAGTCACATTTTACCAGAAATTAAAATCCAATGGCAACCCCGTCGAGTTCCATGTTGTAGAAAATGGCGGTCATGGCAGGTTCGCACCGAAAGACGATGTACTGATGAACACCGCCATGATTGAGTTTATAAAAAAATGTATTGCTAAGTAAATTTTAAATAAAATTACACTGCACAGCCCCTCCCCAAAAAAGACTACATAAAATAAAATAGCGAATCAGTTAGAACGACACTCCATACCTCAAATCAAAAGCCAGGAATGTTTATCTCGTCTAATCCTAGTCGCTTATGACTTTACAAATACAGTAAAATTTTTTGAAACTTTTTTGAGGTCACCTTGAAAAAGATCAAAGGTGAAAACATTATCGCCGTTTATGGAGAACAAAGAAAATTTTATACTTGTTATTATGAGTAGTGAAAACCAGATGGTGTCTATAAGGACAGCCGAGCTGTCGTCCTTATGCCGGGTGATCTTATTACTTCTACGTTCAAGTTGGAAGCTTTGCACCGTTGAGCAGAAAAATTATATTTCCTCAAAGAAGAATCGAGCAGACAAAACTGATATTATCCCATATGTCTTGCGTTCCCGCACAGCGGCGGACGGGCGCTACTACAACAAACGCTAAAGCTCCTCTACAAGATATTCTTCTACGCCCCGGGTCTCGGATGAAAAAGAGATACCTATGGCTATTTTTTTTCTGGGATCAGCCGCGTAGGGCTGCAAATATCCCTTTTCTTTAATTTGA
>Ga0164242_10001689_pt1 | contig 26047 bp, 21 predicted proteins | sample OricomgcompostMG_FD_108783 | JGI IMG/M metagenome (GOLD analysis project Ga0164242, IMG submission 108783) | Miracle-Growth compost microbial communities from Emeryville, California, USA - Original compost - Miracle growth compost (MG) ...
CCGCAGGTAGCGGTCGACCGAGCCCCACTCCTCCTCGATGGTGGCGAAAGCGGTGCGCAGGTACTCGATGCGGGCTTCGAAGAGCGGGCTGAGCAGCTCCCACACGGCCGGGTCGATCGCGGCGCCGGTGCTGCCGTCGCCGCGCACCACCCGGTACCGGCGGTGCGGCGCGTCGGAGGCCAGGTAGTCGGCCTCGATCGCCTCCCGCCGCACGCCGAGAGCCAGCAGCACGATCGCCATCGACGTACCCGCGCGGTCCTTGCCGGCCGCGCAGTGCAGCAGCGCCGGCACCGCGGGGTCGGACGGCTCGGCCAGCATCCCCAGCATCCGGCCGTGCTCACCGGTGCGCTCCAGCACCAGCTTGCGGTAGGACGCGGCCATCCGCGCCGCCCCCCGGCCGTCCCCGAGCACCGCGGTCAGGGCGCCGAGGTCGCCGTCGCGGACCGTCCGCCAGAACTGCGCGTTCCGCGCCGGGTCGCTCAGCGGCATGTTGACGTTGCGGGCGCCCGGCAGCTCCACGTCCGGGCCATCCAGGGCGATGTCGTCGGCGTTGCGGAAGTCGAAGACGGTGTGCAGCCCGAGCCCGGCCAGGAAGGCACCGTCCGCCGCGGTGGCGTGGGCGAGGTGACCGCTGCGGAAGAGCACGCCCCGCCGCACGCTGCGGCCGTCGTCCGTCGGCAGCCCGCCCACGTCCCGGAAGTTGCGCACCCCGGTGAGCCTGGGCTCCTCGGGCCCGGCCTCGGCGGGCCGGCGAACGTCCTGCGTCACCACTGCTCCTTCGTCCGTGCCGGCGTCCGGTGCCCCGTCCCGGCGTCCGCGGGTCCGGCCGTGGCGGGGCCCGGGGCGGGCGTCCCGGCGGGCCGGCTCCCGGCCACCACCGACCCTACGCCAGGGCCCGGCCGGCGGGTCCGGGGCGGCCGGCGCGGCCACCCGCCGCCGGTGGGACGGATCACGTCCTGCCGGGACGTCCCTACGGTCGCGTAGGTGGACGCGCGAGGAGCACAATGGCCCGACGTGGCTGACGACATCCTGGCCGGCACTCCGGACCTCACCGACGAACCGGGCGCCTCCGGCGCCGCCCCCGCCAAGACCCCCGCCTCGACGACCGGTCCCGTCTCCTTCGGGTCCTACGTCGCCGTGGGGGACAGTTTCACGGAGGGTGTCGGCGACCCGGGCCCGAACGGGGTCTACGTCGGCTGGGCGGACCGGCTGGCGGCCGTGCTGGCCGCCCGGGCCGAGCCGGGGGAGTTCCGCTACGCCAACCTCGCCGTGCGCGGCCGGCTGCTGGACCGGATCGCCGACGAGCAGGTCCCCCTGGCCGCCCGGCTCGCCCCGGACCTGGTCACCTTCTGCGCCGGCGGGAACGACATCCTGCGTCCCGGCAGCGACCCCGACGACCTGGCCGTCCGGTTCGAGGCGGCCGTGGCCCGGCTGCGGGAGAGCGTCGGCACGGTCCTGGTCTCCACCGGCTTCGACACCCGCGGGGTGCCCGTCCTGGGCCTGCTGCGCGGCAAGATCGCCACGTACAACGGCCACATCAGGGCCGTGGCCGACCGCTACGGGTGCCCGGTGCTCGACCTGTGGTCACTGCGCGTCCTGCGGGACCCGCGGGCCTGGAACGAGGACCGGCTGCACCTGTCCGCCGAGGGTCACGCGCGGGTGGCGAGGCTGGCCGCCCAGGTGCTCGGGATGGCCGGCGAAGAGGCCCCGGACGCTCCGTTCCCGCCCCGGTTGCGGCCGCTGCCGGCCCAGGTGCGCCGGGAGAACGTCCGTTGGGCGCGCGAGCACCTCGCGCCGTGGGTGGGCCGCCGGTTGCGCGGGCGCTCCTCGGGGGACACCGTCGAGGCCAAGCGGCCGGCGCTGCTGCCCTACACCGGGCTGGACCTCGTCTGACCCGGGGCCGTTGCCGAGGGCGTGGACGTCAACAGGGCGCGCGGCGCAGGGCCAGTTCGGCCCACACCACGCGCCCTGATCCGTCCGCTGCGGGGTCGGAGCCCCAGGCCGCCGCCAGCACGCTCACCAAGAGCAGTCCCCGGCCGCCCTCATCGTCGGTGTCGGCCGCGTACGGCACCGGGTCCCCGTCCCCGCTCCCCTGATCGGTCACCTCCACCCGCAGCACGAGACCGGCGTCATGCAAGGCGCAGGTGATCTTCTCACTGTCGGTGTGCCGGACCGCGTTGGTGAACAGCTCGGTCACCACCAGACAGGCGTCGTCCCTCAGCTCCGCGTCCACGCCCCACTCCCGCAGCCGAGCCCTGATCCGCCCGCGGGCGTCCGCGACGGACGAACCCAGTGCGGGCAACCGGAACACGTCGCGGTGGCCGGGGACGCCGACGCCCGACCGGCGGTCAAGCCGGAGGGCGTCAGTTGAAGGAACCACCCCGTAACTATGAGGCCCGACAGGGACACATGGCAAGGTCCGAACTGCAATTTGCAGAATCGACAGAACATGCTGTCCCTGGGCGTGACGTCGTGACACACTGCTTATGAACCAAGGAAGTTGGAGGACAGCACGTGATGGACCCGCGGCCGGGTGGCGCTCCGACCGTCCTGCGCATGGTGCTCGGCAAGCGCCTCCAGGACCTTCGGGAAAAGGCGGGCCTCAGCTTCGAGGAGGCGGGCCGCGCCCTCGACGTCACCCATGCCACGATCCGGCGGATGGAGAAGGCCGAGGTCGGCCTGAAGATCCCCTACGTGGAGAAGCTCCTCACCACCTACGGCGTCACCTCCACCGAGGAGATCGCCGGCTTCCTCGCCCTGTGCCGGGAGGCCAACCGGCCCGGCTGGTGGCACAACTTCCGCGACGTCCTGCCCGAGTGGTTCAGCGCCTTCGTCAGCCTGGAGGGCGAGGCGTCGGTGATCCGCGAGTACGAGCCGCACTACGTGCCCGGCCTGCTCCAGACCGCCGACTACGCCCGCGCGGCGCTGCGGGCCGGACAACCCAACGCGCCGGCCGAGGAGATCGAGCGGCAGACCACGCTGCGGATCGAACGGCAGTCCCTGCTGCGGCGCGAGAACGCCCCGCTGCTGTGGGCGGTGGTCGACGAGACGGTGCTGCGGCGCCCCATCGGCGGCCGCGCCGTCATGCGCGACCAGCTCGCCGCCCTGATCGAGGCGACCGAACTGCCCAACGTCCGGCTGCAGGTCCTGCCCTTCACCACCGGGCCGCACCCGGCGATGTACGGCCCCTTCCACATCTTCCGGTTCCAGATGGAGGAGATTCCCGACATCGCCTACACCGAGAGCCTGGTCGGTGGTGCCTACTTCGACAACCGGGACGACGTCTCGGCGTTCCTGGAGGCACTGGACCGGATGTGCGCGCAGGCCGCACCCGCACAGAACACGAAAGCCATTCTCGAAGGCATGCGCAAGGAGAGCTGAACCATGGACCGTGACACCGGCACCGACAACAGCGTCTACAACGGAATGCCCGCCGCCGACCTCGGCGCCGAGGGCTGGCGGAAGCCGTGGAGCGGCGGCAACGGCGGCGCGTGCGTGGAGGCCAAGATGCTCGCCGACGGGCGGGTGGCCCTGCGCCAGTCGACCGACCCCGACGGCCCCGCCCTGATCTACACCCGCCACGAGATAACGGCGTTCGTCCAGGGCGCCAAGGACGGTGCGGCGGACTACCTCCTGGGCTGAATCCGCCCGACGCCCGCGTCCCTTCGGACCGCGAGCCCGCCCCGGGGCCGGCACCCGTGCGGTGTCGGCCCCGGCCGTGTCCGGGCACGGGACGGCCGGCTGCGGGCCTGGGACTCAGCGCAGGGCGGCGGTGGTGACGGTGACCTCGTCGAGGGAGGCGGCGAAGTCCGCGCCCAGAGCCCGCGACGGAGTCTGGAACCCGGCCGGCAGCTCGCCGATCCGTGGCATGATCCGGGTCACCGAGTCCGCCGTCAGGCTGTAGGGGCTGGGGCCCGACAGCGTCGCCGTGACCGTGTTGCCGGCCGCGTCCCTGGCCCGCCCCCACACCTCGCACCGCCCGGAGGCCAGCGCTCGCTCGCCCGGTCCGCGCACCAGCCGGCCCACCGCGCCGGCCACCGCGCCGCGCAGCGGGCCCAGCCGCAGCACCCGGCTGCCGGCCACCGCCGGCGCGGGCACCGCGGTGTACGTGGTCACGTCCGGGATGCCGGTGGAGTGGTAGGCCGTGCTCACGTCGCCCCAGGGCACCGACACCACGGTGCGCGGGCCCGACGGGAAGGCCGCCCGTACCTGCCGCGAGCCGACCGGCACCACGCGGATCTCACCGCCGGCCCTGATCCGCCCGCCGTCGGCGGCCCCGGCCAGCACCGTCCGGGCGGTGCCCGGGCTGAGCCCGTTGCCGGTCAGGAAGGCGAGGTCCAACTGTGTGGCGTCCGGCAGCCGCCGGGCCAGGAGGGCGGCCACGCAGTCGGTGGCGACCACGTCGAAGCCGGCGCCCGGCAGCAGCGCCACGCCGGCCGCCGCCGCCCGCGGGCCGAAAGCGTGCAGTGCCTCGAAGACCTCGATCTCACCGGTGATGTCCAGGTACGGCACCCCGGCGTCCACACACGCCTGCGCCATCGGCAGCGCCGTGCGGGTGAACGGCCCCGCGCAGTGGGCGACTCCGCCGACACCGTGCACCCCGCGGCGCAGCGCGGCCGGGTCCGTCAGCGGGAACACCCGGTGTTCCAGGCCGAGTTCGGCGGCCAGCGGCAGCAGCTTGGCCGCGCTCCGCCCGGCCAGCACGGGGCGCTCCCCCCGCTCGACGGCGCGACGGGCGATCAGGCGGCCGGTGTACCCGGTGGCGCCGTACAACAGCCAGGTCATGGAACGCATCCTCCTCGGCGGTGCTGACCGGAACCGTACACGCGCGGCCTGTCGGTGCGTCATCCGGTGCGCCGCGGCCGGCCGCCGTGCCAGGCTGGGCACATGAGCGACACACAGCAAGCGGCCGGACCGGCCGCCCAGACCACGCAGGGGCCCGCCGCCGGGTCGGCCGCCGGGCGTTCGGGGACCGCCCCGGAGTCCGCGGCCGAGGCGGCCGGCGAGGGCACGCAGGGCGGTCCCGAGGACACCGGGAGCGCGAACGTCACCGACGGGGCCGGCGGCGCCCCGGCGGGCTCCGACGACCTGAAGCAGAAATTCCGCGAGGCCCTCGCCCGCAAGCAGGGGACGCGTGGCGGGGGCGGGGCCGCCGGCAAGGGCGGCGACCCGTCGAGGATCCACCGCGCCAGCGGACGAGCCGGCGGCGGGCGGGAGTTCCGCCGCAAGAGCGGCTGACCGCGGGCGCGAACCGGCCGCGGCGGGCCCGCCCCTGGTCCGCGGGCCGGCGCGCAGCAGCACCTGCCGTGACCTGCGGATTCTCCGCCGCGTCGGGCCCTGCGGAGCGTTTTCCACAGGGCCGGACGCGGGCTCTGCGAAGGAGGACACGCACGGACTACTGTCGGCCGCATGACGACGAACTCGACGGCTGCGCAGCCGACCACGCCCCGGACCAACCCCCTGTTCCAGGAGAGCACCCTCCCTTACGGCCTGCCCCCGTTCGCGGAGATCCGCGAGGAGCACTACCTGCCCGCCGTCGAACGCGGCGTCAGCGAGCACCTGGCCGAGGTCGCCGCCATCGCGGAGAACTCCGATCCGCCGACCTTCGCCAACACCGTCGAAGCACTGGAGCGGGCGGGCGCCCTACTGCGGCGCGCCGGGCTCGCCTACGCCAACCAGGACGACGCCCACCTCACGCCGGGGTTGCGGGCGATCCAGACGCGGGTCAGCGCCATACTCGCCGAGCACAGCGACGCGGTACACCTCAACACCCGGCTGTACGCCCGCGTCAAAGCCGTTTACGACGCCCGGCGCGGCCTGGGGCTCGACCCGGAGGCGCTGCGGCTGGTGGAGCGCCTGCACACCGAGTTCCAGCGGGCCGGGGCGGAGCTGGACGAGGCCGGCCGGGAGCGCCTGCGCGAGCTCAACGCCGAGATCGCCGCCGCCTCGACCGAGTTCGGGCAGAACGTGCTGGACGCGAGCACGGCCGGCGCGGTCCTCCTGGACGACCCGGCCCAGCTGTCGGGCCTGGCCCCCGACGCGGTGGCGGCCGCCGCCGAGGCCGCCAGGGAAGCCGGTCACGACAGCGGATGGCTGCTCCCCCTGCGGAACTTCTCCAACCAGCTCGAACTGGCCGACCTCGACGACCGCGAGGTGCGCCGCCGCCTGCTCACCGCCTCGCTGGACCGCGCCCAGGACACCAACGGCCCGCTCGCCGTCACCCTGGCCACCCTGAGGGCCGAGCGTGCCGCCCTGCTCGGCTTCCCCAGCCACGCCGCGTACGTGGTCGCCGACAACACCGCCAAGACCCCCGAAGCGGTCACCGCGCTGCTGGCCCGGCTGGTGCCGCCGGCCGTCGCCAACGCCCGGCGTGAGGCCGAGGCGCTCGCCGAACTGGCCGGCGGTCCGGTGGAGGCGTGGGACTGGGCGTACTGGTCGCAGAAGGTCCGCAAGGAGCGCTACCAGGTCGACCAGGCGGCGCTACGGCCCTGGTTCGAGCTGGACCGGGTGCTGCGCGACGGGGTCTTCGCCGCCGCCCGCGAGGTCTACGGCATCACCCTCACCGAGCGCCCGGACCTGCCCGGCTACCACCCCGACGTGCGGGTCTTCGAGGTCTTCGACGCGGACGGCACGGGCATCGGGCTCTTCCTCGCGGACTTCTTCTCCCGCCCGACCAAGCGCGGCGGGGCCTGGATGAACCCGCTGACCGTCCAGTCGGAACTCCTGGGCGGGCGGCCCGTGGTGGTCAACAACCACAACATCGCCAAGCCGGCGCCGGGGGAGCCCGCACTGCTCACCTTCTCCCAGGTCAACACCCTCTTCCATGAGTTCGGGCACGCGCTGCACGGCCTGTTCTCCGCGGTGCGCTACCCGTACTTCTCGGGCACTCGCGTGCCCCGCGACTTCGTCGAGTTCCCCTCCCAGGTCAACGAGGTGTGGGCGATGCGCCCCGCCCTGCTCGACCGGTACGCCCGCCACTACCGGACCGGTGAGCCGCTGCCGAGAAAGACGGTCGCCCGGCTGGAGGAGGCCGAGCGGTTCGGCCAGGGCTTCGCCACGGTGGAGTACCTGGCGGCGGCGCTGCTGGACTGGGCCTGGCACAGCCTGCCGGCCGGGGCCGACCCCGGTGACCCGCTGGCCTTCGAGGCGCGGGTGCTGCACGAGGCCGGCGTCGACCTGCCGGCGATCCCGCCCCGCTACCGCACCACCTACTTCAACCACGTCTTCAGGAGCGACTACAGCGCCGGCTACTACGCGTACATCTGGAGCGAGGTACTGGACGCGGACACCGTGGACTGGTTCCTCGCGCAGGAGGACCGGCTGCGCGCCGCCGGCGACCGTTTCCGGGCGGGCCTGCTCTCACGGGGCGGCAGTACGGACCCGATGGAGGCGTACCAGGGCGTGCTCGGCCGCGCACCGCGGGTCGAGCCGCTCCTGGCCCGGCGCGGGCTGGACGGGAAGGAGGCGGTGTAGGGGCTCCGCAGCGACGGCAGGGCCTTGCCGGAACGGCAACGCGGTTTGGCGACGTGGCAGAGGCTGCCGCACGCTGCCATCACGGTTCACCGAGGAAGGGAGCATGAGCGCGATGGGCGAGGAGCACACTGCGGCGGCACCGGGACCCGTGGCGGACGGCACCGGCCCCGGCAGGCCGGTGCACGGCCACGGCCCAGGTCATGGCCAGAGTCCCGGCGCGGGTTACGGCACCGGCCCGGGCGGTACCGGTCACGGCTCCGGTCCGGGCCACGGCCTCGGCGGACAGGGCGGGGAGGAGGCGAGGCCGGTGTCGGACGCGGAGTACTGGGACAGCCGGTACCGCGAGCGGCACCACATCTGGAGTGGGCGCCCCAACGCCGCGCTGCTGCGGCACACCGAGGGCCTCGTCCCGGGGCGGGCGCTCGACCTGGGCTGCGGCGAGGGCGCCGACGCGATCTGGCTGGCCGGGCAGGGCTGGCACGTGGTGGCGTCCGACATCTCGCAGGTGGCGCTGGGCCGGGCCCGCGAGCACGCACGGGAGTCGGGGGTCGCCGATCTGGTCGAGTTCCAGCGCCACGACTTCGCGGAGAGCTTCCCGTCCGGCGCCTACGACCTGGTCTCCGCGCACTTCCTGCACGCCCCGCACGACATGCCGCGCGACCGCATCCTGCGCGACGCGGCCGCGGCGGTGGCTCCCGGCGGGATCCTGCTGATCGTGGGCCATGCCGGGGTACCGCCGTGGGCACCCGCCCCCATACGGGAGAACCCGCCCGAGTTGCCCACGCCGCGCGAGGTGTACGACGGGCTCGCCCTGCCGGCGGACGCATGGGAGGTCCTGGTCGCCGAGGAGTACGACGAGCCGGTGACCGACCCGGAGGGCCGGCCGGCCGTCCGCCGCGACAACACGCTGAAGGTCCGGCGCCGTCCGGCGTGACGTCCGGCCCACGGGCCGTGCCGCCGTCGTTCGAGCCGGGCGGCGGCACGGCGCCGGAGTCAGGACACGGTCCACCGCTGGCGGGGGGAGCCGTTGTCGGGCTGCTGGGTGACGAGGGCACCGTCCGCGGTGGAGGCGGTGGTCAGGGCCAGGCCGCTGCGGACGGAGGTGACGGTGTACGTGCCGTCGGACCGCCGGGTCAGCAGCCAGTGCTGGTTGGTGCCGCCGGTGCAGGTCCACTGGACGACCCGGGCTCCGGCGGCCGTCGAGCCGCCCTCGACGTCGGCGCACAGGCCGGACTCGGCGTTGACGAGCTCGTAGGAGCCGTCGGACTGCCGGGTGAACCGCCAGGTCTGGTTGGAGCCGCCGTTGGCGGTCCACGTGATGAGCTGGGTGCCGGCCGTGGTGCTGTGGTCGGGGTCGTCCAGGGCCTTGCCGCCGGCGGCAAGGGTGTGGGCGCCGTCGAGGAAGCCGCCGGAGGTGCCGACCGCGGTGACGGTCAGCGTCTGCTCGGCGGCGGTGCGGCCGCCGCCGACGGCGCTGCCGGAGGTGTCGGTCCAGGCGCGGACCGGGGTCGTCTCGGCCCCCTGCGAGGAGGAGCCGGTCAGTCCGAGCACCAGGCCGCTGTAGCGGTTGACGAGCCGGTAGGTGCCGGTCGGAGCGCCGCTCGTGGGCGAGGTGTCGGAGACGACGAACCACTGCTGGCCCACGCTGGGCCCGCCGGGCGGGGCCGCGGTGACGGTGGGCGTGGCCCCCCAGGCACGGCCGGCCTTCGTGGTGGGCACCCCGAGGAGTTGCCCGGTGGCCGCGTTGGCGATGCGGTAGGAGCCGTCGCCGTTGCCGGTGAACGTCCAGGCCTGGAGCGCCGAGCGGGACGCACTCGGCCGGGAGGCGGCGGTGGACCGCCCCGGCACCACGGACAGCGCGCGGCCTTCCCCGGAGGAGATCCGGTAGGTCTTGGACGGGTCGAAGGGCGCCGACGCCGGCGTGGCGCTGCCGATGGTCACGTCGGCGTACTCGCCGGAGGAGCCGTTGGAGCAGCCGAAGGAGCAGTACGACCGGAAGTCCTTGCCCACGATGGTGCTGCTGGTCTTGTTGGCGCTGTCCAGGAACCACCGGTACCAGGAAGCGGTGTGGTAGCCGCCGGTGTCGCCGATGAGGGTCCACTTCTGCGTGGCGAGGTTGTCGGTGGCGTAGTACTGCTGCGGCGCGTCGCCGGACTGGTCGACGGCCTGCGGTTCGGCGATGTAGAGGCCGAGGTAGGCGTCGTAGGTGATGTCCATGACGAACAACGGTGAGGTCGCCGGTGCGGTTCCGGCGGCGACCTGCTGGGAGGTGGTGCCGGTGGTGGCCGGGCTGTACTCCTTGGACGGGGGCACATAGCCGTCCGGGTAGGTGGTGCTCACCGGCTCCAGGGTCGACTCCTTGCCGCCGACGCCGGGTTGCGTCCAGGCGCCGTCATACCACTTCTGCCAGGTGCCGGTGGCCATCTTGCCGGAGATCGGCGCGCGGGCCACGTGCGCGTAGAAGGCCTTCCAGCCGCCGCTCTTGTCGACGACGCGGGAGCCGTAATAGACGTAGAAGAACCCGGAGGCGGCGTCGACGTAGAGCCGCTGGTCGCCGTCGCCGTAGTAGTAGGTCTGGTTGGGGAAGGCGGCGGTGTCGTCCCGCTTGGTGCTGTAGGGGGACGTGATGGCATGGCCCTTGATGGTCCAGTGGCGGCCCTGGTCGGTGGAGACGGCGTAGTCGATCGCGTCGTAGTGGAGGCCGTCGCCGAAGGGCTGCGGGGTGAACTCGTTGTGCACCAGGCCGTACCAGTCGCCGGTGTCGGGGTCGACCCACACGCCGGCCAGGTCGCAGTAGTTGCGCTGGGCGTAGCCGGAGCCGCTGGGGGCGTAGCTGGACTCGACGCCGGTGGGGCTGTCGTTGCACAGGGCGGTGGTGTCGGCGTTGGTGCCGGCGTCGCTGATCGAGGAGCGGGTGGCGGAGTCGAAGTCCGAGCCGCTGTAGAAGCTCCAGGCGCGCCCGTCGTCGGCTCCGTAGAGCGAGTGCGACTCCTGGAAGTAGAAGGTGCCGTCCTTGTCGGTGAAGGGGGCGGCCGGGGTGTCGTCCGGCAGGTTCCACGAACCCGTCGAGTTGACGCTGACGGTGTAGGGACCGGGAGGTGTGGCCGCGGAGGCGGCGCCGGCCGTCGACACGCCGCCCGCCACCAGCAGTGCTGTCGCAGCCATGACACCTGCGAACGCTGAGCGCAGGGCTCGCACGATGACTCCTTCCATCGCTCGGCGCGGACGCCCACGACGGACGGTGACGCGGAGCCGTGCCGAGGCAGGCACCGGTACCGGTCCGTGGCCGGCCGCCGGATGCGCCCACCGCCCATGCGGCGGCGGGTCGTTGCGGGCACTATGGCAGAGAGTGTTATCGATGCCAAGGGGCTCGACCGCAACCGAGTCGGCGACCGGCCCGGCGACCGAGGCACCGGGTATGGTTCGGCGTCGGGGGAGTGGAGCCCCACGAAGGGGTGAGTGCCGCGACGCGGGGGCAGCGGGCCGGCGCTCGCCGACGGCGCGTCAGGCGCGCGGTGCCGGGCCCGTGCTGGCCCGCACCCGCAGCTCCGGCTCCACCGCGGCCGGCTCCGGCGGGGCGGCCGGGTCGTCCACGTGCCGCAGCAGGTGCCCGACCGCGAGCGCCCCCATCTGCGCGAACGGCTGCGCCACGGTGGTGAGCGAGGGCGAGCAGTACTCGGCCAGCGGGATGTCGTCCACGCCGACCACGGAGACCTCCGCGGGCACCCGCCGCTCCAGCTCGTGGAGGGCGCGGACCACCCCGAAGGCCATCTCGTCGCTCGCCACGAAGACCGCGGTGACATCCGGGATCTTGCCCAGGACCAGGCCGTTGCGGTAGCCGGACGCCGGGGACCAGTCGCCCGCCAGCTCCGGCGGCACCGTCCGCCCCGCCTGCTCCAGCGTCTGCCGCCATCCGCGCGAGCGGCTGCGGGCGTCCAGCCACTCCCGGGGCCCGCCGACGTGCCAGACCGTCTCGTGCCCGAGCTCCAGCAGGTGCCGCGTGGCCAGCTCCGCCACCCGCGACTGGTCCACCGCCACCACCTCGGTGGCCGCCGTGCGGGAGCCGTCGATCGCGATGGTGGGCACCGCGTCGGTGAGCCGCTCGATCCGTGGGCTGACGTGGATCAGCGGCACCGCCAGGACCACGCCCTCGACGTGCTGCTCGGCCAGCCGCAGCAGCGCCGCCTCGATCGCCGCGGTGTCCAGCGACGCGGTGGTGGCGGTGCTCACCGTGTACCCGGCGGCGTGCGCGGCCCGTTCGATGCCGACGGTCAGGGCCGTGCGCGAGTAGAAGCCCGTCTGCAGGGTGACCACGCCCAGAGACCGGCTGCGGCCCGACGACAGCACGCGCGCCGCGTCGTTCTTGCGGTAGCCGAGCTGCTCGACGGCGGCCAGCACCTTGGCGCGGGTGTGCTCGCGGACGTTGGGGTGGCCGGCCAGTGTCCGCGAGACCGTCTGCGCGGAGACGCCGGCGGCCCGGGCGACGTCGGCCATGCCGGGCGGACGGGCGGCCTCGCCCGCGCTTGACCCCTTCATGGCTCCTCCTTGGCTGTGCGCACCGCATGGTACCGCTCTCATCAAGCCCCCGGGTCCGGCGTGTCCACAGCCCTGCGGCCCCGCCTCTTGGCATCGATAACATCTCGTGCCACAGTGACGGCTGAACGCAGAGCGGGCACGGGCCCGGCGAGGAGGCAGGCAAGGCCGGTGGAAGCCATGAACGGTGAGAACGTGTCCCTTTCCTTCCGCGGGATGGTCGTCGGGCCGCAGGACCGGTCCACCGCGCCCCCTCCCGGGCCGCCCGGTACCGAGCCGGCCGGCGCGGCGGGAGACGGTGCCGGCAAGACGTCCCGGCCGGCCGCACCCCTGCTCACCTGGCGGGACGGTCAGCTGCTGCGGGCCGGCCGCCCGCACCGGCTACTGGCCGGCTCGCTCCACTACTTCCGCGTCCACCCCGCCCAATGGGCCGACCGGCTGGGGCGGTTGGCCGCCATGGGCCTCAACACCGTGGACACCTACGTCGCCTGGAACTTCCACGAGCCCCGGCGCGGCCGGATCCGCTTCGACGGCGACCGCGACCTCGAGCGCTTCCTCGCCCTCGCCGCCGACGAGGGCCTGGACGTGGTGGTGCGGCCGGGGCCGTACATCTGCGCCGAGTGGGACAACGGCGGCCTGCCCGCCTGGCTCACCGGCCTGCCCGGCATGCGCCCGCGCAGCTGCCACCCCCTGTACCTGGACGCCGTCGCCGACTGGTTCGACGAGCTGATCCCACGGATCGCCGCCGCCCAGGCCGGCCGCGGCGGCCCCGTCGTCGCCGTTCAGGTGGAGAACGAGTACGGCAGCTACGGCGACGACAGCGCCTACCTGCAATGGCTGCGAGGGGCCCTGGCCGACCGCGGCATCGGCGAGCTGCTCTTCACCGCCGACGGCCCGACCGACCTGATGCTCGACGCCGGCTCGGTGCCCGGCGTGCTGGCCGCGGCGACCTTCGGGTCCCGGCCCGACGAGGCCGCCAAGGCGCTGCGGGCCCGCCGCCCCGACGAGCCGTTCGTCTGCGCCGAGTTCTGGAACGGCTGGTTCGACCACTGGGGCGAGCGGCACCACGTGCGCTCCCCCGACAGCGCCGCCACCACCCTCGACGGGATCCTCGGCGCGGGCGGCTCAGTGAGCCTCTACATGGCGCACGGCGGCACCAACCTCGGCCTGTGGGCCGGTGCCAACCACGACGGCACCCGCCTCCAGCCGACCGTCACCAGCTACGACTCCGACGCCCCGATCGCCGAACACGGCGCCCTGCGGCCGAAGTTCCACGCCGTCCGGGACCGGCTGCTCGCCCTGACCGGCGCCGCGCCCCGCCCGCTCCCGCCCGACCCGGCCGTCCTTCCGCCGCGCACCCTGGACGTCGTCCCGGGCGCCGGACTGCTGCCGGCCCTTTCCGCCATGGCCTGGCCGGTGGCCTCCCCGTACCCGCCGACCTTCGAGGAGCTGGGGCAGCCGTCCGGCCTCGTCCTGTACCGGGCCGAGCCCCTGGTCCCGGCCGGCCCGCACGAGCTGGCCGTCCACGGGCTGCACGACCGCGCCCTTGTGTTCGTCGACGGCGAGCCGGCCGGGGTACTCGACCAGGAGAACGGCGCGCTGGCGCTGACCGGAACCGGCGAGCGGGTCAGGCTCGACCTGCTCGTGGAGAACCAGGGCCGGATCAACTACGGCCCGCTGCTCGGGCAGGGCAAGGGCATCCTGGGCGGGGTGCGGGTGGGCCGCCGGCTCGTCCACGACTGGCAGGTCTACGGGTTGCCGCTGGACGAGTGGACGCCCGGCGACCTGCTCCGGGCGCCGCGCTGTGCCGCCCCGGACGGCGACAGGGGCTTCGCCACCGCTTCCTTCGACGTGGCCGAGCCCGCCGACACCTTCCTGGCGCTCCCCGGCTTCGGCAAGGGCTTCGCCTGGGTCAACGGGACCCTGCTCGGCCGCTACTGGGAGATCGGCCCGCAAGCCACCCTCTACGTGCCGGCGCCGCTGCTCACCGAGGGCCGCACCACGGTGACCGTCCTGGAACTCGAACGGTTCGGACCCCGCCTGGAGTTGCGCGACCGCCCGGAGCTGGGCCCGCCGGAGGAGTACGTCGAGACGCTGTGACGCCCTCGGTCCGGCCCGCACACCGCGGCCGCCGGGTCCCCGGTCCTCGTCGAGCCGTCCACCGGGCCCGGCGACCCCGGGAGCGCGCAGCCCCCGGGGTCCCCACGGGCGCTACGAGTCCAGCGCGGACTCCGCCGCCGCGGCAACCGGCGGCCACGGCGCCCAGCCGCCCGCCGGGGTGACCGCCACGGGACGCCACCAGAGGTCGGGATCCGGCGGGTCGGCCGGCTCGAAGGGCCGGCCCGGGACCGGTGTGGCCACCGTGGCGCCGGCCGCGTGGGCGGCGAAGAGGGTGCCCTCGGCCGGGTCGGACCAGGCGTGCGGGGCCAGGTTGAACGTGCCCCAGTGGATCGGCAGCAGCACGCCGCTCGGGGTGCCGCCGGACAGGTCGGCGTGCGCGGTGACGCCCTCCTGCGGCGTCATGTGGATGTCCGGCCAGAACTCGCTGTAGGCGCCGATCTGGATCATCGTCGCGTCGAACGGCCCATGCTGCGCGCCTATCTCGCGGAAGCCGGGGAAGTAGCCGGTGTCACCGCTGTGGAAGATCCGGCTGGTGCCGTCGGTCACCACCCACGACGCCCACAGCGTCTGCTGGCGTCCCCGCAGCCCCCGGCCGCAGAAGTGCCGCGCCGGGGTGGCGGTCAGGGTCAGGCCGTCGACCGTCGCCGACTCGTTCCAGTCCAGCTCGCGCAGCCGCTCCGCGGCCACGCCCCAGAACTCCAGGTGGGCCCCCACCCCCAGCGGCACCGCGAAGACGGCTCGGCCGCGCACCAGCGCCTTGATCGTCGGCATGTCCAAGTGGTCGTAGTGGTCGTGGCTGATCACGACCACGTCGACGTCCGCCAGCGCGTCCAGCGGGACCGGCGCCGGATGGACCCGCTTGGGACCGGCGAACGCGAAGGGGGAGCAGCGCTCGCCCCAGACCGGGTCGAAGAGCACCCGCCGGCCGCCGATCTCGGCGAGCACCGAGGAGTGGCCCAGCCAGGTCAGCCGCAGCCCCGAGGCCGGCGGCCGGGACAACGCGTCGAGGGTGTGCGGGTACAGCGGCACCGGACGGGCGGGCCTGCGGGCCAGCCGGGCCTCCTTGCGCAGATTGCCCGGGAGCGCCTTCAGCATGCTCGGGCTGGGTGTGCTGCGGGCCCCGACCGGGTTGGTGAACGTGCCGTTCGCCCAGTTCGGCGAGGCGAGGATGCGGGCCAGCCGTTCGCCGGCCGGGTCGGCGCCGAACGGCGCGGGGCGCAGCTTCACAAGGCGGGACGGCTGTCGGCCGGGGCCGGTCACGGGTCCTCCCGGAGGTCGTGGGACGGCGGGGCACCCCGCCGGATCCATTATGGCCGCAGGCCCTCGCGGGCCCGGTGTTCCGGCCGGAGAGGTGCACCGGTCCGCGACGCCCCGCACGGCACCTCGCCGCGTTGCGCCCGGCCGTCCGGGTAGGCCCGGTACGAGGACGGTCCTTTGCCGCGGGACGCACCGCACCGGACGCCGCGAACGCGCCGGACCCGTCCGACTCCGGCCGAAGCACCTAGGGCGCCGGCTCGAGGACCAGCGACAGCTGGTCCTCCACCGGGACGTAGCCGAGCCGCGCGTACAGGCGGTTGCTCACCGGGTTGGCCAGGTCGGTGAAGAGGAGCACGTGCGACGCCCCGGCGTCGAGCGCGGCCCGGCTGACCGCGGCGGTGGCCGCGCCCGCGTACCCGCGGCCGCGCAGCTCCGGCGGGGTGTACACGGACACCACCCGCACCGCCCCGTCCTCCGGCGGGGTGGTGCCGGCCATCGCCACCGGCTCCCCGCCGACCTCCCACAGCGTGCGGCCGCCGTGCGCGAGCGCGTCGTCCAGCAGCCGCTCGCCGAGGTGGTCCTCCTGCCCGATGTCCTGGAAGAAGCCCTCCTGCCAGCGCAGCAGCAGCTCCCGGTCGCCCGGCCCGGCCACCCTGGCCCGTCCAGGCGGCGCCGGGTCCGGGGGCACGAGGCGGCCGAGCCGGTGCAGCCGCGTCTCCCGGTCGGCGCGGGTCCGCGCCCCGGTGCGCTCCCGCCAGGCCGCCGCGAACTCCCGGACGGTGCCGCTCTCCCCGCGCACCCCGTACAGGGGCCCGTCCAGGACCCCGGCCAACTCCCGGGCGGCCCCGGGCGTGCCGCGCGACAGCAGCGGCGGGAACGGCGGGGTGCACAGGAAGACGGCCTCCACCGCCTTCTCCCCGGCCGTGCCGTCCTGCGCCGCACCGCTTTCTGCCGTGCCGTCCTGCGCCCGGTGCCAGCCGAACAGCGGCGGACCGCCGTACGCGTTCAGGCCGTTGCGGCGCAGCACGGACGTCACCGTGAGGAAGACCGAGTGCTCCACCGGGCGGCGGGCCAGGAACGCGCCCGCGGCGGCGGTGAACTCGTCCAGGGAACCCGTGACCGTCCAGCCCATGCCCCCATCCTCGCCCGTCCCCCACGGTGTTCGCACGCGGTTTCCGACGCCGTCACCGGCCCGCGCCGGACCTCCCCTGGAGGTCGAACGGCACGACCCCACCCAGCCGTTCGGTCCGCCCGCCGCCCGGTCCGCGGCCCTCCTCCTCATCCCCGCCGCCGCCCGCCAGCGCCGTGAACGTGAAGGCGAACGCGGCCGGCCGCACGGTGAGTTCGTACCGCGGCAGCACGCCCGGCCCGCAGGCCGCCGTGCCCACGCCGTGCAGTGCGTGGTCCAGGTGGACCCACAGCCGCCGGCCCCCGCGCAGCTCGTACGTGTGGGCCGCCGCGGCCAGCTCCTCGGTGGACCACGGCCGGGCGGTGAGCCAGAACGCCGGGTCGCCGGCCACCCGGACGCCCGAGCCGTCGTCCCGCCGCAGCTCGGCCCAGCGCACGTCGGCGCGGGCCCCGTTCTCCTGCGGGCGCACGTACGGCGTCTGGAAGGCGTCCACCGTCGAGCCGTACCGGCCGATGCGGGAGGCCAGCCGGGTGTCCGGGTACGCCTCGCCCGGCCCGCCGCCGAACCACTCCAGGCGGTCCAGCGTCGGGCACAGCCCCAGCCGCAGACCCAGCCGGGGCAGCGGCACCGGCCAGTCGCCCTCCGGCTCCACCTCCACCGCGACCCGCAGCTCCTCGCCGGCCGCCGTCCACCGGTACACCGTGCGCAGCCCCAGGTCGCAGCCGGCCGGCCCGACCCGCGTGGCCACCGTCAGGGTGTCCGCGCCGACCTCGACGCCGGCCACCCGGTGGCGCATCCGGTGCAGGCCCAGACCGCGCCAACTCTCGTCCAGCCGCGTGTTGTCGTGCCACTTGGACCCGAAGTCGTTGTCGACCGGGGCACGCCACACGTCGAGCACGGGCCCTGCGACCTCGTTGCCGCCGAAGTACCGCAGCACGCCCGAGGCCGCGTCGAACGTGCCCGGACCCAGCACCACCAACCCGCCCTCGACCCGGCGCGGCGTCCGGCGCGGCACCGCCCGCGCCGGCTCCGCCAGCCGCTCGGGGCCCGGCTCGTGGACGCCCTCGAACTGCGCCCAGGCCACCTCGTGCCCCGACGGCGCCCACGCGGTGTCCTCGGCGAGCACCGCCCGCACCGTCCACCAGCCCTCGCCGCCGGCGCTGTCGCCGGGCGCCCGCTCCGGCTTCGGCAGCGTCACCCGCGCCGAGGCGCCGGCCGCCAGCAGCGGCACGTCCAGCCGTCCGCCGTCGACCTGCCGGCCGCCCACCTCGTACGCCCACCGGAAGACCAGCCCGGAGGTGTCCGCGACGTCGTAACCGTTGGCCACCTCCACCACGCCCCGCACGGCGTCCCCGCTGATCCGCACCGGCTCGACGACCTTCTTGAACTCCACCAGCCCCGGGGAGGGCGTGCGGTCGGGGAAGACCAGGCCGTCGCAGACGAAGTTGCCGTCGTGCAACTCCTCGCCGAAGTCCCCGCCGTAGGCGAAGTACGCCGTCCCGTCGGCGGTCCGGCGGCGCAGCCCGTGGTCGATCCACTCCCACACGAAGCCGCCCTGGCACCGCTCGTAGGTCTCGAACAGCCGCTGGTACTCGGCCAGTCCACCCGGGCCGTTGCCCATCGCGTGGGCGTACTCGCACAGGACGAACGGCATCGCGCGCCGCCGCCGGTCCAGTTCCGGGTCGGCCAGCGGCGGCTCCTCGCGGCGGCCGATCGCCTCCGTCTCGGCGTGGTCGGCGTACATCCGCGCGTACACGTCCACGTCCGGGCAGGACCAGTCGCCCTCGTAGTGGATCGGCCGCTCCGGGTCCCGGGCGCGGATCCAGGAAGCCATCGCCGTGAGCCCCCGGCCGGTGCCGCACTCGTTGCCCAGCGACCACATGACGACCGACGGGTGGTTCTTGTCCCGCTCCACCATGCGCGCCGCCCGGTCCAGCAGCGCCGGTGTCCACCGCGCGTCGTCCACCGGGTTGCGGCGCCAGCCCACTTCCAGGAAGCCGTGCGTCTCCAGGTCGCACTCGTCGACCACCCACAGGCCCAACTCGTCGCACAGGTCCAGGAAGGCCGGGTGCGGCGGATAGTGGCTGGTGCGGACGGCGTTGACGTTGTGCCGCTTCATCAGCACCACGTCCCGGCGCATCGTCTCCAGGTCCGGCACCCGGCCGTGGTCCGGGTCGAACTCGTGCCGGTTCACGCCCCGGAAGAGCACCCGCCGGCCGTTGACCCGCAACACGCCGTCCTCGACGGCCACCGTGCGGAAGCCGATCCGCAGCGGTATCCGCTCGCCCTCCGTGGCCAGTTCGGCGTCGTACAGCCGCGGCACCTCTGCCGACCACGGCTCCACGGGCACCGTCACCGCCTCGCCGGTCGGGATGTCCAGCTCCAGCTCCGGGACGGACACGGTGCCCCGGGGCTCACAGTCCACCCGCAGCGTGCCCTCGCCCGACACGTGGTCGTAGGAGCAGTGCACGAAGAAGTCGGCCACCGCGCCCTCGGGGCGCTCGACCAGCGTCACCTCGCGGAAGACACCCGGCAGCCACCACATGTCCTGGTCCTCCAGGTAGCTCCCGGAGGACCACTGGTGCACGCGCACGGCCAGGGTGTTGCCACGCGGCCTGAGCAGCTCGCCGACCTCGAACTCCACCGGCAGCCGGCTGCCCTTGAAGGTGCCCAGCTCCTCGCCGTTGAGCCAGACCCGCGCGCAGCTGTCCACCCCCTCGAACCGCAGCACCGCCGCGCCGCCCGGCCAGTCGTCCGGCAGGTCGAAGACCCGCAGGTGGTCGCCGGTCGGGTTCTCCGTCGGCACCCGCGGCGGGTCGACCGGGAAGGGATAGCGGATGTTGGTGTACGCCGGGGCGCCGTGGCCGTACAGCGGCCAGTGCGAGGGCACCGGCAGCACGTCCCAGCGCGAGGCGTCGAAGCCCGGGCGGGCGAACGACGCGTCCTCCGCGTCCGCCGTCGCCGACAGCCGGAACCGCCACATCCCGCCCAGGTCGATCCGGCGCGCGTCCGAGGACGCCGTCCAGGCCCGCGGTGGCAGCGCTCCGGTGCCCGGCGAGACGTCCTCCCAGTACGGAAGGTCCTGGCCGGCCGGCGGCGCCTGTTCCATGGCCCTGTGCTCCTCGTGGTGCTGGTGGTCCGGCCCCCCGGCCGCCCCCGTCCTGCCCCGGCCCGCGCCCGCTCCCCCCGCGCGGCACCGAGCGGCCCGCCGGCCCCCGGGGACGTGTCCGGGCGGACGGCGCGATCCGCGGGAACGATTCTTTCCACGGCGGGGCGCCGGGCGCCAGGGTGTATCGGCCATCGAGATGTTCACGTTGCCAGCAGGGCCCTGGACGGCGCCGCCGCCGTCCTCGCCGGAGGCGGTCCCGCCCGGGGAGCGGGGTCAGACCGCGAGGAACGCGTCGATCCGCGCGCGCAGCCCGGCCGCGTCCAGTCCGTGCGCCGCGACATGCTCGGGCCACGAGCCGTAGCGGCGCAGCTCCGCCCGCCCGGTGCCCAGGGCCAGCGCCCGGTGCGGCACGTCGGCCAGCGCCTCGGCGGCGAACGGCGTGGACGTCCCCGCCAGGTACGGCTCCACCATGACCAGGTCGGGCGCGGCGGCACCGCCCACGGCCTGCCGGACCGCCGCCGCGTCGAACGGCCGCACCGTGGAGGCGTACAACACGGTCACGTCCCGGCCGCTGGTCGCGTCGAGGACGGCGTCCAGCAGCGGGCCCACCGCCAGCACCACGCCGCGGCGCCCCTGCCGCACCACCTGGAAGCGCCCCGGGGAGACGGTCAGCGGCGCGCGGTTCGACTGCTCGCTCAACCTGACGTACACCCGCCGGTCGCCGTCCGCCGCCGCGTGCCGCAGCAGCCGCTCCGCCTCGTCCGGGTGGCCCGGCACGTGGACGGTCCAGCCCTCGAGCGTGTCGAGCAGCGCCACGTCGCCGGGGGCCTGGTGGGTCCGCCCGCTCCCCGCCGAGTCGTACGACGCCGCCGCGCTGACCAGCACCGCCCCCACGCCCTGGTGCCCGAGGTCCAGCTTGACCTGTTCGAAGGGCCGCTCGACCAGGAAGCTCGCGAAGGTGTGGACGATCGGCCGCAGCCCGGTCAGGGCCAGCCCGCCGGCCGCGCCCACCAGCAACTGCTCGCGGATGCCGACGTCGATCACCCGGTCCGGGTGGCGCCGGGCCGCGTCCTTGAAGCGGTCGCCGGAGATGACGGCGAGCAGCACGGCGAGCCGCGCGTCCTCGTCGAGCAGGGCGCTCGCCACCGTGCCGAAGCGGTCGCGCATCGTGTCCAAGGGGTGCCTCCTGGGGGGTGTGGGTGCGAGAGGGGACCGGGGCCGGTCCGGGGCCGGTCCGGGGGTCGGGGATTCGGGGACTGGCGTCCGGAGTCCGGGGCGCGCAGTTCGGGGCCGCCGGGTTCGGCTATCGGGGTTCGACGCGGGCCACCACGGCGTGCGGCCGTCCCGGATGGGGTGCCGTGAACGCCTCGTACAACGCGTCGTGGTCGCGCCCGTCGACGGTCACCGCCGACCAGCCCTCCGCCTCGAACCGGGAAGCGAGGCCGCCGCGCCACCCGTAGGTGGCCGACCCGTTGTCGACGGCCACCAGATGCAGCCGCTCCAGCCCGGTGGCGCCGGCGAACTGGACGGCCTCCAAGTTGCTGCCCTCGTCCATCTCGGCGTCCCCGACCAGCACCCACACCGCCGGGTCCAGCAGCCCCTGGGCCCGCAGCCCGAGCGCGGTGCCCACCGCGAGGCCGAGGCCGTGCCCGAGGGAGCCCGAGCTGATCTCGGCGCCGGGAACGAGGGTGCGGTCCGGATGCAGCCCCAGCGGCGAGTCGAAGGCGGCCCACCCCGGCAGCCACGCGACGGGCACGAACCCCTTCGCGGCCAGCACGGCGTAGTACGCCATCGGCCCGTGCCCCTTGGACAGCAGGAACCGGTCCCGGTCGGGCGCCTCGGCCCGGTCCGGGGCCACCCGCAGCACCCGGTGGTACAGGACCCACAGCACGTCGAGCGTCGAGGTGGCCGCGGGGCCGTGCTTCTCGTCGCCCGACATCAGCGTCATCAGGTCGGGCAGGTCCCCGTAGCCGTACGGGGGAGCGGGGAGCGCGGGTTGCCGGGAGCCGGAGACGGAGGAGGCGGTCGGTGAGGCGGTCGGTGAGGGTGTGCCCCCGGCCGGTGTCGGTGGTGTCATGGGGCGACTGTGCAACTTCAAGTCCGGTTGAAGTCAACCGCGTATGGTGGGCCCGGTGACCCTTTCCAGCCGCGACCGCCTCACCATCGGAGAACTCGCCGCCCGCAGCGGCTTCGCCACGTCGGCGCTGCGCTACTACGAGGAGCTCGGCCTCATCGCCGCCGAGCGCACGGCCGGGCGCCAGCGCCGGTTCCGCCGGGCCACCCTGCGCCGGCTCGCGTTCATCCGCGCCGCCCAGCGCATCGGGCTGAGCCTGGACGAGGTGCGCGACAGCCTCGCCCGCCTCCCCGCCGACCACGTCCCCACCACGGAGGAATGGACCCGGATCGCGGGGACCTGGCAACGCCGCATCGACGACCGGATCGACCAGCTGCGGCGGCTGCGGGACCAGCTCACCGGGTGTGTGGGGTGCGGGTGCCTCTCGGTCACGCGGTGCGCCCTGTCCAACCCGGGCGACGCCGCCGCGGCCGCCGGCCCCGGCCCCCGCTACCTGCTGGACGCCGCGCCGGACCCAGAGGGGACGTGAGGGACTCGGCCCTCGGGCCCGGGCGCAGATCCGGGGCCGGGTCTGCGGGCCGGCGCCGAGCCGGGGGCATCCGTCCTCTGGGGCGCCCCCGGCTCGGCGGCGGCTCACATCGACTCGACCTTGAACGGATCGTGTTCGGCCAGCAGCTTGTCCAGCCGCGCCTGATCCACCCGGCTCACCACCTGCCCCTCCTGCTGCCGGTCCCGCACCACTTTGGCCAACGTGAACGTCGACGTCACGACGTACAGCAGCCCGATCGCCAGGAAGCCCCGCTCCCACGCGCCGACCGGCAGGTAGGCAACGCCCACCACCATCGCCCCGAGCGCCAGCGCGAACGAGATCGCCGCCTGCGCCGTGTACGCAGCAGTCGTCTGCTGCTGCGGAATCACCTTCGTCATGCACCCAGGGTTCCGGCGCGCCCACGGTGAGCGCATGAGTACGCCTACTCACCGCACCCCCACACCCACCCTCAGGCGCGCATGAGCGGCGACCCGAGTGCGCTATAGTTTTCTTGCGCGATCACCCCGGGGCCACCCTGGAGTGTCGAGCACCGGGACGTGGCGCAGCTTGGTAGCGCACTTGACTGGGGGTCAAGGGGTCGCAGGTTCAAATCCTGTCGTCCCGACGGTGCAGGAAGCCCGCTGACGGGGAGAAAATCCCAGGTCAGCGGGCTTTTGCGTTGTGTCGCACCTCGGAGTGTTTCTGATGAGGCGTTAGCTCCGGGGGACCACGCGGGGATGTCCGGGGATGGAAAGCCCCTGATCAGGGTGTGTTTTGCTGGGGACCACGGGGAGGGTTCCGGCGGCTGATTGTGGACTGTCTACAAGTGGCGGAGGGTTGCTGCGAGGTGCGGGGGTGGTGCGGGGACGCCGGTGAGGTGGCCGCTGAGGGATCGGCCGGCGCGGACGATGGCCTGCAGGTCGGGGTGGAGGTAGCGCTGGGTGGTGGCCAGGGAGCCGTGTCCGGCGATCAGGCGCAGGACGTGGAGGGGGACGCCGGCGTCGGCCATCCAGGTCAGTCCGGTGTGGCGCAGTCCGTGGCGGCGCAGGTGCTCGTGGCCGAGGTCGGCGACGACGTCGTCCCAGTGGGTGGCGTCGCGTAGGACGGCGGTGGTGATGCGGCCGCCGCGGGGGCCGGTGAACAGGCGGGCGGTGGGGTCGGGGCCGGCGGCCAGGATGCGTGCGGCGATCATGGGGCGGACTTCGTCGATGAGGGGGACGCGGCGGGCGGTTTTGCCTTTGGTGCGCTTGTCGGTGAGGCCGCCGGGGGAGGGGGTGGTCTGGCGGCGCAGGGTCCAGATCCAGTGGGTGGTGTCGATGTCGCCGACGCGTACTCCGGAGACTTCGCCGATGCGGGCGGCGGTGCAGGCGGCGAAGACGGTGACGTCGCCCCAGCCGGGGTAGTGGTCGTGGGAGCGGGCGACGAGGGCGTCGGCGAGTTCGGTCAGCGCGGTCCAGTCGGGCAGGGCGAGGGCGCGGGGGTCGTCGAGTTCGTCCTCGGCTTTCTGGTACTCGCGCTGCCAGCCGGCGACGCGGGCGGGGTTGGCGCCGATGATGCCGTCGCGGACGGCCTGTTCCATGACGCGGACCAGGACGGCGAGGGTGCATTTGACGGTGGAGCGGCCTGCTCCGTCGTCGATCCATCCGTAGACGCTGCGGTCGACGGCCCCGTTGGTGACTTGGGGCACGGCGATGTGTCCGAGGCTCGGCACGACCCGCAGCCGCCAGCCGGCGAGGTAGGGGTCGGTCGTCTTGGGCTCCAGCCCGCGCAGGGCGAGCTTCATGTTGGCGTCGCCGTATGCGGCCAGTGACTGGGTCGAGGAGGTCGGGTCGATGCCCCGGAGTGCTGCTTCGGTGAGGGTGTCGAGCCATTTCTGCGCTTCGTCCTCGGTGAGCTTGGACTCGGACATCGATTCGCGCCGCTTGGTGTGGGGGTTTACCCAGCGCACCCGTGCCCGGTAGGGGAGGGGGCGGTCGGGGCGGTGCTCGATGCCGGTGGACAGGGGGACGGCGATCGGCAGCCGTTCGATGTGGCCCATCAGGCCACGTGTGCGGGGTCGACGCGCCGGGCGTGCAGCCAGCTCCGGACGTCGTCCGGGTCGTAGAGGACCACGCGTCCGGACAGCCGCACGAACGGCGGGCCCTGGGCCGGACGGGCGGCGCGCCAGCGGCGCACGGTGGAGGGGTCGACCCGCAGCAGCCGGGCCAGGTCGTCGGTCGTGTACCAGGAGTCCGAGGTCTGCGGAGGCGAGCTCGGTGCTGCGGGGGCGGGGAAGTGCGGGGGCAAGGGCGGGTACGGCTTTCGGGACGGGGCGGGAAGGGCGGCGGGGTGGCGTGCTCTCACGCGGGCGGACGCCGACGTGGTCCTGCGGTATGCCGGATCAAAAGGGGCGGTGGCAGCCGTCTTCACGGGGCGCGGAGTGATACGTGGTGACCCTCAAAAGGGTGCGTGAGTTCGCCGGTTCGGCCAACCGGCGACTCGGGCCTACTCTGTCGGCGGCTGTGCTCGCCCGTCGCCGGTTGACCGACCCACCGGCCACGCACGGGCGGCCCATCACGCGGCACGCTCGGTCTGAGCTGGACGCCGAGGGGGTGTCGATGCGGCGGCTGAGGCCGACTTCCGGTGTCAGTGGGACGTGCCAGAGTGCAGGACATGATGGCTCTGAGCGACGACGACATCCTCGACAAAGTCCGCGCCTACGCGGAAGTTCACCGGTTGCCGGCCCCGGCCTCCTCGGAGGCCGCGGCGGAACTCGAGGCGGCAGTCGGGCACCCCCTGCCGCTACTCCTGCGCCGGCTCTACTGCGAGGCTGCCAACGGCGGCTTCGGCGCGGACGGCGTCGTCTCGCTGGCCCCGTCAGGAAGGTGGTTCAGCGACGAGGAATCGCTCCTGCAGGTGCATCAGGAATGGTCCAAGGACGAACTGGGGGACCTCTATCCCCACCACGTCCTGCCGATCATGAGCATGGGCTGCGCCATCTGGTGGTGCATCGACCTCAGCACCCCTGAGGGCAGGATGTGGGGCTGGGACCCCCATCGCGGCTGCCAGCGCCACTACCTCTTCCCCGAGAGCTGCACACTCGCGGAATGGCTCACCGACTGGCTCCAAGGGAACCGCACATTCCCCTACCCCCCAGAGCCCTCGGAGTGCCCCGACTGCTGAAGCCCCCGGCGGAGCAGGGTGCCTACCCGGTCCACCGGAGACCGCCACGCCTTCCCGGGGGCCCGTTCACGAGCGAGGGCCCATTGCGGCTCGACGCCTCGACTCCTTCCCGATGACGCACCACATGGAGTGTGTCGCCATCCTCGAACCGGCCGCAAAGGGCTCCTGACCTGCGGTTTTGTCCGTGCGTATTATGTGCGTTGTGTGCGTTACGGGCGATATCTTGACGCTGAAATGACGCTCGTGACGCTCATTTGACGCTCGTTCTGATGGGGTGTCACTTGCGCAATCGCAGGTCGTTTCGGGCGGCCAGTGTGTTCCCTGCGGTCCGTTCTTCGGGAAGCAGCGCTGCGAGTTGGACCTACCTGACTCTCACGAGCCCGTCCCGCCTCCCCTCACCTGACCAACGCTGGGTCGCAGATTAGGTGTCGATCTGAAGATTTTGCATGGGCGTCGACGACAGTCGGGAATACTGGTGCGTTGACGATCTCCCCAAAGGTCTCAGGTCTCCCTGAGGCTAACCTCGATTCTTCAGCGCAGGGCCCCGGCGTTTGCCCGGCTCACCCCGTCTTGGGCAGGTTGATCTCGATGGCGAGGCCCAGAAGCAGATGAACACGGCACCTGCGGATCATGGAGTTCTCTACGCTTCAAGATCCACGA
>Ga0164242_10001690_pt1 | contig 26026 bp, 30 predicted proteins | sample OricomgcompostMG_FD_108783 | JGI IMG/M metagenome (GOLD analysis project Ga0164242, IMG submission 108783) | Miracle-Growth compost microbial communities from Emeryville, California, USA - Original compost - Miracle growth compost (MG) ...
ACCGAGGTGGAGCAGCTCGAGCACCTCGTCGAAGCTGGCCGAGTCCGAGGCGCCCGGGGTGCAGACCGGGTAGAGCCGCTCGAGGTCGCCCGGAATCAACTCGGAGCCGAGCAACGCCTCGCGAGCCCGCATCCAGTTGCGGTTGCCCATCACGGTGTTGATCTCGCCGTTGTGCGCGATGAAGCGGAACGGGTGGCTCAGCGGCCAGCTGGGGAACGTGTTGGTCGAGAACCGGGAGTGGACGACCGCGATCGTCGACTTCATTCGGGTGTCGCGCAGGTCGGGGAAGACCTCGCCCAGCTGCATCGTGGTGAGCATGCCCTTGTAGACCAGGGTGCGGGCCGAGAGCGACGGGAAGTAGACGTCGGTCTCCAGCTCGGCCCGCTTGCGCAGGCAGAACGCGAGCCGCTCCAGCGCCATCTGGTCGACCTGGCCGCCGTTGGCCTGGACGAAGAGCTGGCTGAAGGTCGGCATCACCGCGAGCGCGGTGGCGCCGAGGGACTCCGGGTTGACCGGGACCTCACGCCAGCCGAGGACCTGCAGGCTCTCCTCGGCCGCGATCTTCTCGATCTGCTCGCGGGTGGCCGCCACCTGAGCGGCGTCCCCGGGCAGGAACGCGGTGCCGACGGCGTAGCTGCCGGCGGCCGGCAGCTCGAAGCCCGCCTCGGCCGCGACCGCTCGGAGGAACTCGTCGGGAACCTGGAGCAGGATGCCGGCGCCGTCGCCCGAGTTGGTCTCGGCGCCGGCGGCACCACGGTGATCGAGGTTGATCAGAGCGGTGATGCCCTGCGCGACGATCTCGTGAGTGGCCTCACCGGTCAGCGTGGCGACGAAGGCGACGCCACAGGCGTCCTTCTCGAAACGCGGGTCGTACAGCCCTTGCGGGGTGGGGAATGAGTGCTCGTACGGCACCATGTTCTCCCGTCGTTGTCGGTGCACGGACGCGGACTCGACGGGCTACACGAGGGAGCCTTCATACGAGCACGCGCCAGCGCGGATGCGGCAATGGCAGGTGTGCATGCTGGGACGGCGTTGGCCCGTGCGACGGACGAACCGTATCACCCCGGCAACGAATGTGTCGCGCCGGTAACGGCGGCCGGCCCGGAACCGGCCACGGGCCTGGCCCCGGCTCAGGCCTCCGCAGGGTGATCGTTGGCGTCCTCTTCGGCCACCGGCTGGCGGCCCGCGACGTACACGCTCTCCTCACGGCCCGGGCGCTTGACGGTGGCCCATGCGAAGTACGCCGCGGCGACCACGAACAGGATGATCGACATCCAGTCGGCCCACCGCATGCCGAACACGTCGTTGAGCTCGATGTTGTCGATGCGGAGCCGCTCGATCCAGAACCGGCCCACGCAGTAGGTCATGACATAGAGGGCGGCCACCCGACCGTGTCCCAGGCGGAGGCGCCGCTCCAGCCAGATCACGAAGAAGAAGCCCGCCACGCACCACAGGAACTCATAGAGGAACGTCGGATGGAAGGTGGTGCCGAGCGGGAAGGTGCGGCCGTCCGGCCATCGGCTGGGATCGATCTCCAGGCCCCAGGGCAGGTTGGTCGGCCGGCCGTAGAGCTCCTGGTTGAACCAGTTGCCCCAGCGCCCCATGCCCTGCGCGAGCAGGCAGGTCGGCAGGGCGACGTCGAGCAGCACCGGGACCTTGATGCCCATCCGCCGGGCGCCGATGATGCCGCCGATCGCACCGAGCGCGATGGCACCCCAGATGCCGAGGCCGCCGCGCCACACATAGAGCGCCTCGATCGGGTGCCGGCCGGCGCCGAAGTAGAGGTCGTGGTCGGTGATGACGTGGTAGAGCCGGCCGCCGACCAGGCCGAACGGGACCGCCCACAGCGCGATGTCCTGGATCTGCCCCGGCTGGCCACCGCGCGCCTTCCAACGCCGCTCGGAGAGCCAGACCGCGACGATGATGCCGGCGATGATGCACAGCGCGTAGCCGCGGATCGGGACCGGGCCCAGGTGGACGACGCCCTTGCTCGGGCTGGGGATCGACAGCGGCAGGATCACGGCAGGGCTCTCTTCGGGTGGCCGGCTTCAGGAGGCTTTGCTCAGCAGCGTACGGATGTCGGAGGCGTACTGCGCCGACGAGGTGCTCATCTCCCACAGCACCCGGGCCTTGTGGTCCGCGTCGATCGCGGTGACCTGGGTCGAGTGGGTGTTGAGGTCGTAGCCGCCGCTGGGCAGCTTCTGCCCCTGGGCGACGTAGACGGCCAGGGGCTGCGCGATCTTGGAGATCGTCGCGATCGGACCGGTCAGGCCGAGGAAGCTCTTGTTGTAGTGGTCCAGGTACCGCTTCAGCACCGCGGTCGTGTCCCGGCTCGGGTCGGTGGTCACGAAGATGACCTGGACCTTCTGCTGCTCGTCCGCGCTGAGCCGGGTCATCGCGCTGGCCAGGTTGGACATCACCATCGGGCAGATGTCGGGGCAGTGCGTGTAGCCGAAGAAGACCAGCGTCAGCGGCTTGTGGGTGTCGGTGGCCAGGCTGAACGGCTTGTTCCCGGTGTCCGTCAGCCTGTCCGGCAGCACCTTGTAGGCGTCATGGGTGATGCCGTAGAACTTCGCGTCGCCGCCGCTGCTGCCGCACGCCGACATCGTCAGCGCGAGTACGACGAGGCCGGCGGCGAGACCGTCGCGCACGCGCCTACGCACCTCGGCGTACTCCGCTCGCGAGCTCTTCGGTCAGCGCACCCAGCGCGCGCAGGTAGCCGGCGCGGTCCCCCGGGTGGTCCAGGATGGTGCGGACGAACGCGCTGCCCACGATGACCCCGTCGGCGCCGATCCCGCCCCGGGCGGCGACCTCGGCGGCCTGGGCGCCGCTGCTGATGCCCAGGCCGACGCCGACCGGCAGGCCTGCGGGGCCCAGCGTCCTGGCACGCGCGACCAGCGGGCCGGCGAGCTCGGAGGTGGTCGCTCGGGCACCGGTCACGCCCATCACCGCGGTGGCGTAGACGAAGCCCCGGCAGGCCTGGGTGGTCATCTCGATCCGCTCGTCGGTGCTGGACGGCGCGACCAGGAAGATCTTGTCGAGGTCGCGCGCGTCCGCGGCGGCGATCCACTCCTGGGCGAAGTCCGGGGTGATGTCGGGGGTGATCAGGCCCGCACCCCCGGCGTCGGCCAGGTCCTGGGCGAAGCGCTCGACGCCGCGACGCTCGATCGGGTTCCAGCTGGTCATCACCACGGTCGGCGTGCCGGTGGCGGCGACCGCCTCGACCACGCGGAAGACGTCGTCGACCCGGACGCCGCTGTCGAGCGCCTGCTGGACGGCGGCCTGGATGGTCGGGCCGTCCATGACCGGGTCGCTGTAGGGCAGTCCGATCTCGATCACGTCGCAGCCGGCCGCGACCATCGCCTTGATCGCGGCGATCGAGCCGTCGACGTCGGGGAAGCCGGCGGGCAGGTAGCCGACGAGGGCGGCACGGTTCTCCGCCTTCGCGGCCGCGAAGGCGGCGCTGGTGCTGGTCACTTGTCGGTCCCCTCGGTCTCGACGGCCTTGTCCGCGTCGCCGAGCTTGAACCACTCCATCGCGGTGCCCATGTCCTTGTCGCCGCGGCCGGAGAGATTGACCAGCAGGGTGGCCTCCGGGCCGATCTCCTCGCGCAGCCTCGGCGCGATCCGGAGCGCGCCCGCAAGGGCGTGCGAGGACTCGATCGCCGGGATGATGCCCTCGGTGCGGGCCAGCAGCGCCATCGCGTCCATCGCCTCGACGTCGGTCACCGCCTCGTAGACGGCGCGGCCGCTCTTGGCCAGCCAGGAGTGCTGCGGGCCCACGCCCGGGTAGTCGAGGCCGGCCGAGATCGAGTGCGACTCGATGGTCTGGCCGTCCTCGTCCTGGAGGATGTAGGTGCGGGCCCCGTGCAGGACACCCCGCTCCCCGGCGGAGATGGTCGCCGCGTGGCGGCCGGTCTCGACGCCGTCGCCGCCGGCCTCGAAGCCATAGATCCGTACCGCGGGGTCGTCCAGGAACGCGGTGAACAGGCCGATCGCGTTGGAGCCGCCTCCGACACAGGCGGTGATGGCGTCCGGCAGGGCGCCGTACTGCTCGAGGCACTGGGCGCGCGCCTCGTCGCCGATGCCGCGGGTCAGGTCACGCACCAGCGTCGGGAACGGGTGCGGGCCGGCGGCGGTGCCGAACAGGTAGGCGGTGTGGTCGACGTTGGCGACCCAGTCGCGGAACGCCTCGTTGATCGCGTCCTTGAGGGTGGCGCTGCCGGTGTCGACGGCGATGACCTCGGCGCCCAGCAGCCGCATCCGGGCGACGTTGAGGGCCTGCCGCTCGGTGTCGACCTTGCCCATGTAGACGGTGCAGTCCAGGCCGAAGTACGCCGCGGCGGTGGCGCTGGCCACGCCGTGCTGGCCGGCGCCGGTCTCCGCGATCACCCGGCGCTTGCCCATCCGCTTGGTCAGCAGGGCCTGGCCGAGCACGTTGCGGATCTTGTGGGCGCCGGTGTGGTTGAGGTCCTCACGCTTGAGCAGGATCCGGATGCCGACCTTCTCGCTGAGCCGCTGCGCGTGGTAGAGCGGGCTGGGCAGGTTGGCGTAGTCGCGCAGGATCGCGTCGAACTCGGCCACGAACCCGGGGTCGGCCTTGGCCTCGGCCCAGGCGGCGCCGAGCTCGTCGAGCGCCTTCATCAGCGCCTCGGGCATGAACTTGCCGCCGAAGCCCTCGGCGACGCCGCCGAACCAGCCCTGCTCGTCGGCGTCGAAGCTGGTGGTGTCGGAAAGGTGGGTCGTCATCATGACTCCCTGGTCGATGCGGTGAGGCCGGTCATGCTGCGCACCGCATCCTCGGGGTCGCCGTCCTTGACCAGCGCCTCGCCGACGAGCACCGCGCGGGCGCCCTCGTCGACGTACCGCTGGACGTCGGCGGCGGAGAAGATGCCGGACTCGGCCACCAGGACCCGGTCGTCGGGGACGAGCGGCGCGAGCCGGCCGAAGACGGCCGGGTCGACCTCGAGGGTCTTGAGGTTGCGCGCGTTGACGCCGATCAGCTCCGCGCCCAGAGCCACCGCACGCTCAGCCTCAGCCTCGTCGTGCACTTCCACCAGGGCGGTCAGGCCGAGCTCGCCGGCATAGCCGTAGAGGCGGCGCAGGTCGTCGTCGCCGAGCGCCGAGCACATCAGCAGTGCGAGGTCGGCGCCCGCGGCGCGCGCCTCGAGCAGCTGGTAGTCCTCGACGATGAAGTCCTTGCGCAGGATCGGGGTGTCGACGACCGCGCGCACTGCGCGCAGGTCGGCCAGCGAGCCGCCGAAGCGACGCTGCTCGGTGAGCACCGAGATGGCCGCAGCGCCACCGCGCGCGTAGGCGGCGGCGAGCACGGTCGGGTCCGGGATGTCGGCGAGATGACCCTTGCTCGGGCTCTTCCGCTTCACCTCGGAGATCACGCTGCTCCCGGCGCCGCGGAAGTGCGGCATCGGGTCGCGCGGGGCGTCGACATCGGCGAGCCGCGCCCGCAGGTCAGCGACGCTGACCTGCGCCTGGCGGCCCTCGAGGTCCTCGCGGACCCCGGCGATGATGTCGTCGAGTACGGACACGTCAGTGGGATTCGGTGTGGTAGCCCATCTTCGCCAGCACGAGGAAGAGGACACCGGATGCGACGACGACAGCGACACCGACCCAGAACACCACGTAGCTGATCGGGCTGAGCATGAGGCCGACACTGCCGATCAGGAAGCCGATGAGGCCCACGACGACGGCACTCCAGGCGGCCGGGGTGTTGCCGTGGTTGTCGGACATGCGAACTCCTTGGTGGTGCGAAGACATTTGGGTTGTGCTGTGCCGAGTCTATTCAGTCCCGCCGGCCAGTCCCGTCAGCGGGTCAGTCCTGGTCGCGCGTCGGGTCGTGGCCCTCGTCGAGAGACTTCCAGAGGTCGAGGCTGCTCTGCTCCTCGAGCGGCTGACGGCGCTGGCCGGCGACATCGGCGCGCCCGACCGGGGCGTCGTACTTGCTGCCCATCTCCGGCCACTGCGGCGCCTTGCGGACCGCGACGACCGTCATCACCAGGCTGATCAGGACGCCGACGAGGGCGATCCACGGCCAGGCCGTGGCGTGGCTGTCGGCGTTGCTGGTGAGCAGGTGATGGCGGGTGGTCCAGACCCCCGGGATGGCCCCGAGGGCGGCGAGGCCGCCCAGGACCGCGACGCCGCGGCGCACCCAGCCCCGGGTGACCAGGACGACACCCCAGGCCGCGAGCGCGACCAGGGCCAGAGCGGTGGCCGCCGGGCTGTCCAGGCCGGCCTGCTGGCCCGCCTGGGCGGTGGCGAAGGGGTCGGTGTGGCCGAGCTCGATCCAGTGCCGATGGCCGGAGTACGCCGCCAGGCCCGCGCCGGCCGCGCCGAGCAGGACGGTCGGCCAGAAGGTGCGCCGGCCGGGACGGGTGGCGGGGTCAGCCATGTGCCAGGTCCGCGACCAGGTCCGCGTCGAAGCAGGTGCGGTCGCCGGTGTGGCAGGCGGCCCCGACCTGGTCGACCTTCATCAAGAGGGTGTCGCCGTCGCAGTCGAGTCGGATCTCCTTGACGTGCTGCACATGACCCGAGGTGTCGCCCTTGGCCCAGAACTCCTGGCGGCTGCGGCTCCAGTAGGTGGCACGGCCGGTGGCGATCGTGCGGGCGAGCGACTCGTCGTTCATCCAGCCGAGCATCAGCACCTCGCCGGTGTCGTACTGCTGCGCGACCGCGGGCACGAGGCCGTCGGCGGTGCGCTTGAGTCGGGCAGCGATCTGCGGGTCGAGGCTCACCGCGCCATTGTCCCAGACCGGTGGTCGGGTGGCGGCTTCGGCGTCATGCGCGCTGCTGGGCAGCCCAGGAGGCGTGCAGGCCGGCGTACACGCTGCCCTCCTGCGCGACCAGGTCGGCGTGGGGGCCGCGCTGCACGATCCGGCCGCGGTCGACCACTATCACCTCGTCGGCGTGCTCGGCGGTGGTGAGGCGGTGGGCGATGGTGACGCTGGTGCGACCCTCCATGAGCCGCTCGAGCGCGCGGTTGATCCGCATCTCCAGAGCCGGGTCGACCGCGGAGGTGGCCTCGTCCAACACCAGCAGGTCCGGGTCGGCGAGCTGGGCCCGCAGCAGCGCCACCAGCTGCCGCTCCCCGGTCGAGAGCGCCTCGCCACGCTGCCCGACTCGAGTGCGTACGCCGAGGGGCAGGCCGGCCAACCAGTCGCCCAGACCGAGCTCGCCTGCCGCGGTGGTGATCTCCTCGTCGGTGGCGTCGATCCGGCCGTAGCGCACGTTGGCTGCCAGGGTGTCGTCGAAGAGGAAGCCCTCCTGCGGCACCAGCACCACGCTGCGACGCAGGCTGCGGCCGTCGAGGTCGCGCACGTCGACGTCGTCGAGCCGGACGGTGCCGGTGGTGGGATCCATCAGGCGGGTGAGCAGCTTGGCGATCGTCGACTTGCCGGAGCCCGTCTCCCCCACCACAGCGACCCGGCGGCCAGGGGCGATCCGCAGGCTGATGTCGTGCAGCACCGGGGCACCGCCGGGATAGGCGAAGGTGACCTCCTCGAACGTGACGCCGAGGGGGCCGCGCGGCAGCTCGACGCCGTCGGCGCCCGGGTCGACGAGGTCGGCCGGGGTGTCGAGGATGCCGATCACGCGCCGCCAGGAGACGACGGCGTTCTGGGCGTCGGTGAGGATCTGCGAGCCGGTCTGCACCGGGCCGACGAAGAGCGAGACCAGGAAGGCGAACGCCAGGATCTTGCCGCTGGTCAGGCCGCCGTGGATGCCGAGCTGGACGCCGAGCACGACCACGCCCGCCAGCGCCAGGCCGCCGGCGAGGCCGCCGAGGCTGAAGAACCCTGCGACCAGGCTCTGCGCCCGCGTCTGGGCGAGCATGTTCTGCTCGACGGCGTCGTCGATGCGCCGCTGGGTGCGCGACTCGACGGCGTACGCCTTGACGACCGCCGCGCCGACCACCGGCTCGGCGATCGCCGCGAGCAGGGTGCCGACCTGCCGCCGGACGATCGTGTACGCCGCCGAGAGCCGCTTCTGGAAGAACCGCAGGCTGGCGAAGAGCGGCACGAAGCACACCCACACCACCAGGGCGAGCTGCCACGAGTAGACCACCATCACCACGCTGGCGATCAGCATCTGCCCGACCGAGACGACGAGCAGCAGGCCGCCGTACACGACGAACTGGCTGATCTGGTCGACGTCGCTGGTGACGCGGGAGACCAGGGCGCCACGGCGCTCGGTGTTCTGGGTGAGCATCGGCAGGTCATGGACGTGTCGGAACGCCTTGGTGCGCAGCGTCGCCAGACCGCTCTCCGCGGCGGTGAACAGGCGCGCGGTCATGAGGTAGGAGGCCCCGCTGGCGATCGCCAGCGCGAGGGCTGCCCCGACCCCCATCCACACGGTGAACGAGACGTCCGGCCCGCCGGCGTGGTTGAGGCCGTTGTCGAGGGTCTGCTGGACGGCGATCGGCACAATCACCTGGCCGAGGCTGGCGACGACCGCCAGCGTCAGGGTGAGCCCGATGCCCCGGACCAGCTCGGGCGAGTGATGCACGCCGCGACGGATCGTCTCGATGCCGCCGAGCTGCTCGCCGGACTCGACGGTGCTCATTCGGCCACCCCCTCCGCGTGCTCGGGGTGCCTCTCGTAGGCGTTGACCAGCTCGGCGTAGGCCGGGCTCGTCTCCAGGAGCTGCTCGTGGGTGCCGCGGGCGGCGACGCGGCCCTGGTCGAGGTGGACGACCTCGTCGGCCAACGCGATGGTGGCCTTGCGGTAGGCCACCACGACGAGCGTCGTCTCGGTCTCCTCGAGCGCTGCCAGGATGCGCTGCTCGACCTCCGGGTCGACTGCGGAGGTGGCGTCGTCGAGGATCAGCAGACGCGGCCGGCGCACCAGGGCCCGGGCGAGTGAGATCCGCTGCCGCTGGCCGCCGCTGAGGCTGGTGCCGCGCTCGCCGAGGCGGGTGTCGAGGCCGTCCGGCAGGGCCGCCACGAAGCCATCGGCCTGGGCGGCACGCAACGCCGCCCACACCTCGTCGTCCGGGTGGTCGGCGCCGAGGGTGACGTTGTCGCGGACGGTGTCGTCGAAGAGGAAGGCGGTCTGCGGCACGACCGCGACCGCCGTCGCCAGCTCACTGGGAGCGAGGTCGGGCAGTCCGATGCCGTCGAGCGTGATCCGGCCGGTGTCGACATCGACCAGGCGGGTCATCAGCGTGGTCAGGGTCGACTTGCCGGCGGCGGTCGGCCCGACGATCGCGGTGGTGCTGCCGGGTGCGACGTCGAAGGTGACGTCGGCGAGCAGCGGCTGGGCCGGGTCGTAGGAGAAGGCGACCGCCTGGAGGTCGAGCCGGGCGCCGCGGCGCCCGCCGTCCTGCGGGATCGCGGGGAGGTGGGCGTCGCCGTACTCCATGCCGCCTTCGGCATCCAGGACGTGCTTGACCCGGCGGTAGCCGACCACGCTGCGCGGGAACTCCCCCAGCAGCCAGCCCAGCGAGCGGATCGGGAAGGCCACGATGGTCAGCAGGTAGCCGACCTGCACCACGTCGCCGGCCTCGGCCTGGCCGTGCAGGACGCGGGTGACGCCGACCGCCAGGATGACCAGCACGCCGATGTCCGGCAGTGCCGCGAGGGTGGGATCGAAGGCGGCGCGGATCCGGCCGGCGCGAATGTTGGTGTCGCGCAGCTCGCGGGCCTTCGCCCCGAAGCGGGCTGTCTCTTCGGCCTCCCGGCCCAGCGTCTTGACCACCAGTGCGCCGTCGAAGGACTCGTGCGCGACCTCGCTGAGCTCGGCGCGGAGCTGCTGCGCGCGGGTGATCAGGGGGCTGGCGAAGCGCTGGTAGACGAGGTTGGCGAGGACGACGGCCGGGAAGACCAGCATGCCGATCGCCGCGAGGACAAGATCGGCGAGGAACATCTGGGCGATGGCGATCACCATCATCGCGATCGTGCCGACCGCCATCGGCAGCGGCGCGATCGGCGCCCAGGCCGCCTCGACGTCGGCGTTGGCGTTGCTGAGCAGCTGACCGGTGGGGTGTGACTGGTGCCAGGCGAGCGGCAGCCTGAGGTATTGCCGGGTGACGGCGCGGCGGTAGTGGGCCTGCATGCGGTACTGCATGACGCCCGCGCCCAGCCGGCGCGCGACCACGCCGACGGCCCGTCCGATCGCGACCGCGACGAAGAGGGCCACCACCGCGATCAGCCAGCCGGCGCCGATGTGTCCGGTTCGGTACGCCGGCAGGATGACGTGGTCGGTCGACCAGCCGAGGACCCAGGCGTCGGCGACGGTGAGCGCCCCGAAGAGCGCACTGCCGATGGTCGAGAGGGTGAAGATCCAGGGCTCGCGCCTGATCGCCACGGCGAGGACCTTGAAGCCATCCACCGTGCTCGCGCGCTCCACTCGGACGATCCTAGAGTGAGTCTCCATGGCTACCTCCTCCGGCTCCTTCGCCCGCTCCGAGCGGATCGCTCTTGCGGATCTGGCGCTGGCGCTGGGTCCCGAGACCCCGACCCTGTGCAGCGGCTGGACGGTGCGTGACCTGGTGGTGCATCTGCTGGTCCGCGAGCGTCGCCCATTGGCTGCGCCCGGCATCCTCGTGCCGGCGCTGTCCCGGCTCGTGGACCGGGCCTCGGCCACGCTGGCACGGCAGCCGTTCGAGGAGCTGGTGACGCGGCTGCGCACTCCCCCGCTGCCGGTGCGTGGACCGGTCGAGCGGCTGATGAACACGGTCGAGTTCTTCGTCCATCACGAGGACCTCCGGCGGGCTCAGGACAGTTGGACTCCGCGGACGCTCTCTCCCGAGGACGAGTCCCAGTTGTGGCGGCCGCTGTCGTTCATCGGGCGCGGTCTGGTGCGGCCCGCCGGCGTACCTGTCGTTGTCATGTCGGGCGCCCGGCGTGCGGTGCTGCGTGGCGGGGACGACCCGGTGGTGTTGTCGGGTCCGGTGAGTGAGCTGGTGCTGTTCCTCTTCGGGCGCTCGGCGGTCAGCGGGCTGTCCTTCGATGGGCCCACCGCCAAGGTCGAGGCGCTGCGCGGCGCGAGTCTCGGCTTCTGAGGTCAGCCGCTCGGCAGCGCCACCAGATCGAGCGGGATCGCCCCATGCTCCCCGAGCGAGAGGTCTCCGGTCGGGTGATCGGCGTCGAGCTCAAGGACCGGCCGCCACTCGCCATCGGCGATCCGGCGCGTGCCCGACAGGAGCTGGCAGCCGACCTCGGACCGCACGACAACCAGGTAGCGCCTGCATCATGACCATGGCGAGTCCGAACTCGATGTCCTGGTATCCGCCGGATGACGGCGGCGACATCAGCGCCACGCCGTCGACGTACTCGGCGGAGTCTCCTCGGGGAGCGCGTCGAACTCCTCGAGCGACATCGCTCGCCGCTCCAGCACGTCCTCGCCCATGGCTGTCCTGCCTGATCGACACATCTGACTCCTCCATCGTGGCGGTGGCCGCCCTCCCCCGGATGGAGAAGCGCCTGCAGATCACGCTGGCACGGACCTCTGACAGTTTTGACCGAAGGCGCTCTTGCCGCCCCCCGACCCCGGTGCGACGCTCGGATCATGACCACTGTCAGGAGCATCAGCACTGCCATGTTCTCGGTCGCGGATCAGGATGCCGCGATCGCGTTCTACACCCAGAAGCTGGGTTGGGAGCTGCGCTCGGAGACCAGGTTCGACGCCGGCGGCCAGGACGCCCGCTGGGTCGAGGTCGCCCCGCCGGGCTCGGCCGCGGTCCTGGCCCTCAACCCGCCGATGCAGGGTGCGCCCGGCGGTGGCAGCATCGGCGTCGAATCCGCCGATGTCGAGGCCGAGCGCGAGCGCCTCAGCGGTGTCGACGGCGTACAGGTCGGCGACTTCATGGGCGGCGGAGGCCCGGTCCCGAAGATGTTCTCGGTCACCGACCCCGATGGGAACTGGATCTGGGTGGTCCAGGCCGCCGGCTGATCCCGGCCCGGGCGCCGGGACGCCGCGGGTCGCCGCCAAGGGCGCGACGCCCAATTGATTGAACAAAAGCCCAACACGTTGGGCGGACTTCCCGAGTCGGTCCGGCGAGTGTTGCCGGGTGCCACCTGTCCGAACCGTCGCGTACTACCGCGCCACGGACCGGCTGGCGACCCAGGTCTCGGAGCGACGCCGCAAGCACGGCTGGACGCAGGAGGATCTGGCGGAGAAGGTCGGCATCTCCCGCAACCAGGTCCAGAACATCGAGAACAACCGCAACAACACCCGCGGACCGGACGGGCGACCGGGGCCGGCGAATCCCAATCTGGCCACGGTCTTCGCGCTCGCGCATGCCCTCGAGTGCTCCGTCAGCGAGTTGATCGAACTCCGCTCCTGACCGCCTGACGGGCGATCTTCCACAGAGTTCTCCACAGCTCTGGTGACGGGGGTCGCGGGCCTGGCATGTCCCTGCTGAGATGAACCATCTCCCCATTCGGGGGCTGGTCCGTCTCGGGAGGACGACCGATGCTCACCATCGACCGGGCGTTGTACGCCGACGCCGCCGACCTGCTCGGCCGGGCCAACCAGACCCTGGCAACGAGCGCCTCGGTGCTGTTCGACGCCCTCGGCGAGGCCGCGGTCAGCGCCGGCGAAGGCGAGGGCGCCCGGGCCTGGTGCACGTCCTATCAGAAGGCGGCCCGCTCGGTCACCACCGAGGTCTCCCAGGTCGTCGATGCCTTCGGCAATGCGGCCACCCTGATAGACGCGTCCGGCCACAACCACGCGCGCGCCGAAGCGGCTGCCGCGCCCTACGGACTGCCTGCCGCCCCTCTCTCCCGACGCGATCTCGCCAGCGTGTACATCTCCGGGATTCCGGAGATGTACGGCGGCAGCGTCGGCGAGCCCTGGGGCTGGGGCCTGATCGCCGGCCGTCTCCACGGGTTCGCGTGGCCCGGGGCGGACATCGAGCGGGTGCAGGCCCTCGCGGCCGCCTGGCACACCGCTGCCGACGACCTACGTGGCACCGCCTACTCCGCGGCGTTGGCCGACAGCTATCTGGGCACGATGACGTCGCCGGAGCTGCCTGCCGCCATCGAAGTCTGCGACCGCCTTCGCGACGCCTGCACCGCCCTCGCCACCGACTGCGATGCCCTCGGCAGCGCCTGTACCGCCTACGCCGGCGCCGTCTCGCGCGCCCGCGCCCAGGTGATGCACGCCTTCAAGGAACTGCTCGGCGTCGCCGGCATCGGCGCGTTCCTCGGGATCGGCGCCACGCTCCTCTCCGGCGGCCTGGCGGGGTTGGCGTCGAGCAGCCTCGAGGGCACTGTCGCCGGCACCTTCATCACCCGCATCATCGCCTTGCTCGACGCCCTCGCCGACGCCCTCGCCGCCCTCAACCCGGCCACGGCCATCAGCGATGCTCGGGGCGGGCAGAGCGCCTGGCTGCGCACGGTCGCCAACGCCGCGCCGGTGCTGGCGGCGGTGGAGGCAGACACCAGTCTGTTGTCGACGGAACTCGACGGTGCGCTGCAGGCCCGGGGTGCTCCAGGGGCCGGAGCGCAGGCCGATGACGAGGTGATCAATGCCGGCTGGGCAGATCGACGCACTCTCGGCAAGCACTTTCAGAAGCACGCCAACGACGTCGACGCGAAGTCTGAGGCCGACTATGTCCGCGCAGCTCAGGCACTTCTGGCACGTGCGCGTCAGAGCGGCCTGCCAATGAAGATCGCCGACGACGGGACGATTCGCGTCTTCGACCCGACTACCGAACTGTTCGCTTCCTACCGGAGCGACGGGCGGGCGCGTACGATCTTCCGACCAGATCCTCCGGCATCGTCATATTGGTCGAAGCAACCAGGAGTTCTCCAGTGACTACGGGCAACACCTGCCCCGCATGTGGGTACGACGACCTCACCGATCCTCCATACACTGACGATGGCGGATCGTCCTACGAGATCTGCTACTGCTGCGGCTTTGAATATGGCTACACAGACGACAACGACGGGTACACCTTTGAGTCGTGGCGGCAGAAGTGGATCGCCGACGGCATGCAGTGGGATTGGGGCCGAAGCAATGACGGCCGCCCCGACGGCTGGGACCCCCGCAAGCAGCTCAAGAACCTCGACTAGACCCCGACTTGCGGTGCCTCAGGCGCACCCCGTGCGCCTGAGGCACCCCAGCCTCTTATCCACAGGAAGCAAAGCGACGCTAGCGCCAACCGGCGACCCGCCATAAGGTTCTGATCAGGTGCCGCTATCGGCGGTGCTGATCTCGGGAAGGACCGCCATGGGGAAGCTGCGTCACACGTTGGTCGCCACATTGCTCGCTGCCGCCTTGGCCGGTTGCGGCAGCGGGACTGCGTCGCCTTCAGTTGAGCACACCAGAAGCGCTTCCGTTGCTTCGAGCCCAACGCCCAGCTCTTTCGCGATCGCGCCGCGCCAACCGCGCGCAGCCAAATATCGGACCATCGCTGGCGCTAAGGCATTCGTCGACTTCTATATGGATCTCATTACGTATGCCGAGTCGACACTCGACACCGCACCGATCGAGGCAGCCTCCCTCCCGGCGTGCAGAGGATGTTGGGGCGGGATCAACGAGCTAAAGAAATTTCAACGCCAAGGTGATCGCATCACCGGCGCCCACTTGAACGCAGACGCCATGTCAACCAGCACGATCGATAAGAATGGCGTGATCTCAATCTTCTTTGAAGCCGTCAATTCCAAAGAGACCGTGTCCAGGCCCGGCAGGAAGACGCTGATCCATCCGGCAGGCCGTAACCCCATGGTCATGACAATCGCTTGGCAGGACGCCGGATGGAAAGCCACTCAGTACGAGGCACGACAGTGAAACATGCTGCTACGCTCATATTGGCAGTCTTGCTGATGTGGCAGCCGATGACAGACCGAGCCACGGCCGGATCGTCCGGCCCTGCTCTAGGTGCTGGCACGAGCTCGTTCAATGTGGGCGTCATTCGCACACAGGATTCCTCACCAACAACGCCAGCCGCCTCCGACACTTCTGACTCTGGCCATTGGGAAAAGGTGGCGCTGTCTTGTCCGCTCGGGCTACCCGGAATTTGCGGCGACCTATTTGCGTGCCCGGACGGTCCGCTTCCCATAAAGTATGAGTACGTCCTGAACACTGGCGCGATCAGGAATAGTTACACCACCTGCCCCGGTGACGACGAGCCGGGACTAAGCATCGCCGACGTCCGCAAAGCTTTCAAAGCGGTCAAGATGCAGCCATCCCCGCTCCACATCCAGCCGCCCCACGGCGAAACCCTGGTCAACTTCGACTCGATCTTCTACACCGACCCGACCACGATCGACAGGTCGGTGAAGATCCTGGGGTCAACGGTCGACTTCCACATCACCGTCGCTCACTACACCTGGCACTACGGGGACGGTCACAGCGCACAGACCACCGGACCGGGCGCTGCCTACCCGCACCAGACGATCACGCATCGCTACCTGCGCAAGGGCACCGTCAGCGTCAGCCTCGACACCACTTATCAGGCCGACTACCGCGTCGACGGCGGCCCGCAGCAGCACCTGAGCGACACCGTCACCATCCCGGGCCCAGCGCGGCGTCTCACGGTGCTCACCGCGACTCCCCACCTCGTCGGGGGCTGACGAGGACGACGAACGTCAGCCGCGCCGCGACACCGTGTAGCGCAGCTGCGCGAACTGGCCGATCTGCTGCACCGACTTCAACCGCAGCGTCGACGACTCGATCCGTCGAGGCAGCAGCGCCGCACCGGAGCCGAGCGTCACGGCGGCGACGGACAGCATCACCTCGTCCAGCAGCCCGGCGTCGAAGAACTGCCCGGCCAGGTCTCCACCACCGACGATCCACACGTCCTTGCCGGCCGCAGCCTCGACCAGCTCGGAGGCCAGCGCGGCGACCGAGCCGCTCACCACCCGGATGTCCGCGCCAGGGACGAGCGGCAGGTCGGAGCTGGAGGAGAAGACGTAGGTGATCCGGTCGCCGTAGAACTGCTGCCACTTCGACGGCGACTCGAGCAGTCCCTCGTGCGAGAGCACCCAGCGATACGTGGTCGAGCCCTCGACCATCACCCCGACGCCCGCGACGAATCCGGCCAGCGACGCGAGCGAGTCCTGACCGCCCTCGACGGCGAAGAGCCAGTCCAGCGAGTCCTCCGTGTCGGCAAGGAAGCCGTCGAGCGAGGTCGCGGTGGCGTAGACGAAGCGCGTCACCCTGCGACGCTAGCGCAGCGGCGGACTAGCGCACCGGCAGACCGGCACCCGCGAGTGCCGACTTCACCTCGCCGATCCGCAGCGTGCCGAAGTGGAACACCGACGCGGCCAGTACGGCGTCCGCGCCGGCCTCGACCGCGGGCACGAAGTCGTCCACGCGGCCGGCGCCGCCGGACGCGATCACCGGGATCGACACCGCGGCCCGGACGGCCTCGATCATCTCCAGGTCGAATCCGTCTCGCGTGCCGTCGGCGTCCATCGAGTTCATCAGGATCTCCCCGGCCCCCAGCGCGGCGGCCTGCACCGCCCACGACACCGCGTCCACGCCGGCTGACCGCCGGCCGCCGTGGGTGGTCACCTCGAAGCCCGACGGGCAATCGGTGGTCGAGCCGGGCGGCACCCGGCGCGCGTCGACGGACAGCACCAGCACCTGCGACCCGAACCGGTCGGCGATCTCGGCGACCAGCTCCGGTCGCGCGATCGCCGCCGTGTTGACCCCGACCTTGTCCGCGCCGGCGCGCAGCAGCCGGTCCACATCGGCCACCGAGCGCACGCCGCCGCCGACGGTGAGCGGGATGAAGACCTCCTCGGCCACCCGCGACACGATCTCCATCGTGGTGGCGCGGTCGTCTGAGGAGGCCGAGATGTCGAGGAAGGTCAGCTCGTCGGCCCCTTCGCGGTCGTAGAGCCGGGCCAGCTCGACCGGGTCACCGGCGTCACGCAGGTTCTCGAAGTTGACGCCCTTCACCACCCGGCCGGCGTCGACGTCCAGGCACGGGATCACGCGTACGGCGAGGGTCACTGGTCTCGACCGCGCTCGGCCACCGGACCGCGGGTCACGGCCAGCGCCTCCTCCAGCGACAGCGACCCCGTGTAGAGCGCCGTACCGGCGATGGCGCCCTCGACCCCGCCAGGCTCTCCGTCGGGGCGGACGAGCGTCATCAGAGCACGGATGTCGTCGATGGTGGTCACACCACCCGACGCCACGATCGGCGCCGGTGTCCGGGACGCGACGTCGCGCAGCAGCTCGAGGTTGGGGCCCTGGAGCATGCCGTCCTTGTTGACGTCGGTGACGACGTAGCGGGCGCAGCCCTCGGCGTCGAGGCGGGCGAGGGTCTCGTAGAGGTCGCCGCCGTCGCGGGTCCAGCCGCGCGCAGCCAGGGTGGTGCCGCGCACGTCGAGACCGATCGCCACCCGGTCGCCCCAGCGCGCGATCGCCCGCGCGCACCACTCCGGTTGCTCCAGCGCGGCGGTGCCGATGTTGACCCGCCGGCAGCCGGTCGCCATCGCGGCCTCGAGCGACTCGTCGTCGCGGATGCCGCCGCTCATCTCGACCTTGATGTCCAGCCGGCCGACGATCTCGGCCTGCAGCTCACGGTTGGAGCCGGCACCGAACGCCGCGTCCAGGTCCACCAGATGGAGCCACTCCGCGCCCATCTCCTGCCAGCGCAGCGCGGCCTCTACGGGAGAGCCGAAGCGCTTCTCGGACCCGTCGACACCCTGCACCAGCTGGACGGCCTGGCCACCCTTGATGTCGACGGCGGGGAGCAGCTCGAGGTAGGACACGTTCAGGCCTTTCGGAACAACACGGTGTACAGGACAGGGGCCACCAGCACGCTGGCGACGAGGACGAGCGCACGCCACGCCCAGGACGGCTCGATGAACCACACGATCACGTTGAGCAGCAGGAGTACGCCGCCCAGCAGCCGGGTCTGCAGCCGGCGACGCACCGCGAGCGCGCCGGTCTGACGGCCGCGCTTCGACAGGCCCAGGAACCGGGCGAGGCGCCGCATCGGGCGTACGCCGAGCCGGTCGAGGTGCTGTCGCCGGCGCGTGAGCACGGCCTTGCGAGCGGCGTGCTCCGCGGCAGCCTCGGCCGCCACCCGCTCACGCTCCGCCCGTGCGCGCGCCCGCACCCCACTGGGCACGTCAGGCCGACTTCAGCGACAGGACCCAGTTGCGCAGCAGCGCAGCGCCGGCGTCCCCGGACTTCTCCGGGTGGAACTGGGTCGCCGACAGCGGGCCGTTCTCCACGGCCGCGACGAAGTGATCGCCACCATGCTCCGCCCAGGTCACCAGCGGCGCCTTGGTCCGGTCGTTGGTGACCAGCTCCCAGCGCCGTACGCCATAGGAGTGCACGAAGTAGAACCGCTCGTCCGCCACACCGGCGAACAGCGACGACCCGTCTGGGACGGAAACGGTGTTCCAGCCCATGTGGGGCACGATCGGGGCCTGCAGCCGCTCGACGACGCCGGGCCACTCGTCGCAACCCTCGGTCTCCACGCCGTGCTCGACGCCGCGGGCGAAGAGGATCTGCATGCCCACGCAGATGCCCAGGACCGGGCGCCCGCCGGAGAGCCGACGGCCGATGATCCGCTCGCCACGGATCGCCCGCAGGCCGCGCATGCACGCCTCGTAGGCGCCCACGCCCGGGACCAGCAGCCCGTCTGCGGCCATCGCGGCATCGAGATCGGAGGTCAACTCGACCTCGGCACCGGCGCGCTCGACCGAGCGGACGGCCGAACGCAGGTTGCCCGAGCCGTAGTCGAGGACGACGACTGCGGGCTTCATCGGTCGCCTGGTTTCGAGGCTCGCTGCGCTCGCACCTCAACCAGCGGGACCGCCCGATGCGCTCGCACCTCAACCAGCGGGACCGCCCGATGCGCTCGCACCTCAACCACCGGCACAGCCCGCTTCGCTCGCACCTCAACCAGCGACGCGGCCCGCTGCGCTCGCACCTCAACCACCGGCACCGCCCGCTGCGCTCGCACCTCAACCAGCAGGACCGCCCGCTGCGCTCGCACCTCAACCACCGGCACCGCCCGATGCGCTCGCACCTCAACCAACGACGCGGCCCGCTGCGCTCGCACCTCAACCACCGAGCGTGCCCTTCGTGGAGGGCACGCCGGTTTCGCGGGGGTCGAGCGCGATCGCGTCGCGGAACGCCCTGGCGAACGCCTTGAACTGCGTCTCGACCAGGTGGTGGGGATCGCGGCCGGCCAGCACGCGCACGTGCAGCGCGAGGTGGGCGTGGAACGCGATCGTCTCGAAGACGTGGCGGGTGAGCGACCCGACGTACCCGTCGTTGCCGATGGTGACATAAATCTGGCCCTCGGGCTCGCCGGTGTGCACGCAGTAGGGCCGGCCGGAGATGTCCACGACGGCCTGCACCAGCGCCTCGTCCAGCGGCACCGTCGCGTCGCCGAAGCGGCGGGTGCCCGCCTTGTCGCCGAGCGCCTCGCGCAGCGCCTGGCCGAGCACGATGGCGGTGTCCTCGACGGTGTGGTGCGCGTCGATGTGGGTGTCCCCGGAGGTCTGCACGGTCAGGTCGAGCAGCGCGTGCCGCGCGAACGCGGTCAGCATGTGGTCGTAGAACCCCACGCCGGTGGAGATGTCGTGGCGGCCGGTGCCGTCGAGGTTGACCTCGACGAGGACCTTCGACTCCGAGGTCTGGCGCTCGATGCGGGCGGTGCGGGCGGCGTTGACGCTCATGGGCGGGTGACCTCCAGTAGGGCCTTCTTGAATGCGTCCATCTCGGCGGGGGTGCCGATCGAGACCCGCAGCCAGCCGTCAGGCCCGGTCTCCCGGATCAGCACACCGCGGTCCAGCAGACCCTGCCACACCGCGTGCCGGTCGGGGAACGTGCCGAACAGGGCGTAGTTGGCGTCGCTGTCGGCGACGGTGAAGCCCTGCGCGCGCAGCCAGCTCACGCATCCGTCCCGCTCCTCGCGCAGCGTGGCGACGTTGCCGAGCAGCTCGTCGGTGTGGCGCAGCGCGGCGAGCGCGGCGGCCTGGGTGACGGCGGAGAGGTGGTACGGCAGCCGCACCACCCGGATCGCGTCGCAGATCGCCGGGTCCGCGGCGAGGTAGCCCAGCCGCAGGCCGGCCCCGGCGAACGCCTTCGACATCGTGCGCGTCACGACCAGGTTGCGGTGCTCGGCGAGCGGCTCCAGCGCGGAGGGCACGCCGGAGCGCCGGAACTCGCCGTACGCCTCGTCCACGACGACGATCCCCCCAGCAGAATCGGCTGAGCCCCCGACCGCCTCGCAGAGCGCGCCGACCGCCTCGGGCGGCAGCGCGGTGCCGGTGGGGTTGTTGGGGCTCGGCAGCAGCACCACGCTCGGCCGGAGCTCCTCCACCAGCGCGCGTGCCTTCTCCAGGTCGAGCGAGAAGTCGCTCTCCCGGCTCCCAGCCACCCACTCCGTGTTGGTGTCGCGGGCGTACTCCGGATACATCGAGTACGTCGGGGCGAAGCTCAGCGCCGTGCGGCCCGGACCACCGAAGGCCTGGAGCAGCTGGAGCATGACCTCGTTCGAGCCGTTGGCGGCCCACACCATCTCGGGCGTGATCGGCGCCGCACCGGAGTCTCGCGACAGGTAGTCCGCGAGGGCCGAGCGGAGCTCGACGAACTCGCGGTCCGGGTAGCGGTTGAGCGTCGCCGCCGCCTTCGCCACCGAGGAGGCGATGTCGGCGATGCACGCCTCGGAGGGACCGTAGGGGTTCTCGTTGACATTCAGCTGGACGGGCACGTCCAGCTGAGGAGCGCCGTAGGGCTCGATGCCCGCGAGCTCCTCGCGGATCGGTGGGAACATCAGTCCTCCGACCCTGCGTCGGTCCCCGAGCGTGTCGAGGGGAACCGCACCGAGACCGCGGCACCGTGACCCGGCAGGTCCTCGGCGTGGGCGAGCGTGACGACGTGGTCCTTGACCGCTGCCAGGCCCTCACGGGAGTAGTCGATGACGTGCACCGACTTGGTGAAGGCGCGCACGCTCAGCCCCGAGCTGTGGCAGGCGCAGCCACCCGTCGGCAGGACGTGGTTGGAGCCGGCGCAGTAGTCGCCCAGCGACACCGGCGCGAACGGGCCGATGAAGATGGCGCCCGCGTTGCGGATGCGGCCGGCGTCGACGTTGGCGTTGCGGGTGTGGATCTCGAGGTGCTCGGCGGCGTAGGCGTTGACCACGTCGATCCCCTGCTCGATGTCGTCGACCAGGACGATGCCCGACTGCGAGCCGGAGAGCGCCGTGCGGATCCGCTCCTGGTGCTTGGTCGCGGCGACCTGCTTGTCCAGCTCCGCCTCGACGTCGTCGGCCAGGGTCTCGGAGTCGGTTACCAGGACCGAGGCCGCGAGCGGGTCGTGCTCGGCCTGGGAGATGAGGTCGGCGGCGACGAAGGCGGCCTGGGCGGAGTCGTCGGCGAGGATCGCGATCTCGGTCGGACCGGCCTCGGAGTCGATGCCCACCTCGCCCTTGAGCAGGCGCTTGGCGGTCACGACGTAGATGTTGCCGGGTCCGGTGACCAGGTCGACCCGATCACAGCCGTCGACGCCATAGGCGAACATCGCGATCGCCTGGGCACCACCGACGGCGTACACCTCCTCGACGCCCAAGAGCTCACAGGCGGCGAGGATGCTCGGGTGCGGCAGCCCCCCGAACTCTTTCTGGGGCGGGCTCGCCAGGGCGATGGAGCACACGCCGGCGACCTGCGCCGGGACGGTGTTCATCAGCACGCTGGAGACCAGCGGCGCGAGACCACCGGGGACGTAGAGGCCGACGCGGCCGACCGGCACCTTGCGGTGGGTCACCTGCGCGCCCGGGCCGAGCGCGGTCACGGCGTCGGACTCGAGCTCGTTGGCACAGGTGCGGCGCAGCCGCGCGATCGACTCCTCGAGGCCCGCGCGGACGTCGGGGTCGAGCTCGGCGAGGGCCTTGGCCAGCGCCTCGCGCGGCACCCGGACGTCGTCGATGCGGACGCCGTCGAACCGCTCGCCGTACTCCAGGATCGCCTCGACCCCGCGGGCGCGGACCGCGTCCAGGATCGGCTGCACGGCATGGGTGGCCGCCTCGACGTCGAACTCGGCGCGCGGCACGGCGGCGCGGTAGTCGACGGGCGCCGCGCTGGCGGCGCGGGCTCCCCGGAGGTCGATGCGGCGGATCCGTTGGATCGAGCCTGTCGAGATCATGGCTCAATTCTACGAGTACGCCGCGGACAACGCTCGTCGGCGAGCCAGCGCTGGACGTCGGGGCATGCCCTAGGTTGGTGGTGTGCCCGAGACCCTTCCGATGTTCCCGCTGAACACGGTGCTGTTCCCCGGCGTCACGCTGCCGCTCCACGTGTTCGAGGAGCGGTACCGCGCCCTCGTCCAGCACCTGCTCAGCATCGAGGATCCGGAACGGCGCACCTTCGCCTCGGTGGCGATCCGCGAGGGCTACGAGGTGGGTGATCACGGCGCCCAGTCGCTGTTCCGGATCGGGTGCCGGCTGCATCTGACCGAGGTCGAGGAGAACCCCGACGGCAGCTACGAGATCGTCGCCGTCGGCGTGGACCGGGTCCGGCTCGAGGCGCTCGACGGCAGTGGCCCCTACCCGGTCGGTGAGGTGCACGAGCTGCCGGAGCCCGTCGTCGCCGTACCGGACCATGTGGTGGAGCGGGCACGGGCCACGTTCTCCGCCTACCGGCTGGCGCTGACCCAGTTCCGTACCGACCCCTACGAGGGCACGCTGCCACGCGACCCCGAGTACCTGTCCTGGACGCTGGCCGCGTGCGCGCCGCTGCCGATGGCCGAGCGACAGACCCTGCTGGAGGCGGGGAATGCCGAGGAGCGGCTGATCCTCGTCACCGACCTGCTCCGCGACGAGCTGCGCGCGATGAACGTGATCCCCTCGCTGCCGGCCACCGACGTGGCCCGCAACCGGTGGTCGCCGAACTGAGTGCCGCCCGGCGCTACTTGGTGCTCAGCCGCAGCAGGCCGTGGCTGACGCCATCGTTCACCCAGCTGCTCGCGCCGAGTGCGGAGAGCGGCTCGAGGTTCTTCGCGGCCTGGGCCGAACCCGCACCGCCGTCGCGCGCGATGATCGAGCGCAGCTGGTCGAAGGAGACGAAGAGCACAGAGCTGGCCTTGTCGGCGTGCGGGACGACGTCGGCGAAGGCCTTGTTGCTGCCGAGGTCGCCCTTCTCGAGCAGGGTGGCGCGGTAGCCGGCGTCCGGTCCGACCGCGACGACCCCGTCGCCCGCGGTGGTGGCGAGCAGCTGTTGGAGCTGGCCGCCGGGGAGCTTCTTGAGCACAGACGTGATCTGGCCGGGATCCCCGTGCAGCCGGATCCCGACCGGGAAGTCCTTGGTGGGGACCGTCGGGCTGTCGAAGCTCGCCGGGTCCAGCGTGCCCGAGACGGCGAGGGTGAGACCGTGGCCGAGGACGGTGGTCAGGTCGTCGGGCAGCGTCAGGCCGGTGGCCTTGTCGAGGTCGCCCAGCACCTTGCTCGGCGTCGAGCCGCAGCGGGTGGCGAAGCCCTGGGCGAGGCTGTCGAGCATCTGGTCGTAGGCCTTCGGGTCGGCGGCGGCGCCCACGGCGATCGCGGTGTCGCCCGGCAGCGTGCCGACGTCGGTGGTCAGATCGCTGTCGGGCTTCGCCGTCGCGCTGCTGGCCGACGCGGTCTCCACCTCGAAGCCGCCGCCGGCGAAGCGCAGGGTGGCGGCGCCGCCCTGGAAGTCCTTCAAGGCCTGCTTCTGCAGGTCGAGACCCGGCAGACCCGACCCGGTGCCGCCTGCGCCCCCGCTGGCACCGCCGCCTGCGCCGCTGGCACCGGACCTGGCGCTGGGGCAGATGTCGCCGGGGAGCGGAAGCGGGTTGTCATCGGTCGGCGCTCCAGCCTCGGCCCGATAGGCGGCCGGCGCGAACGCCGAGCTCGCGGCGAACGAGGACGAGCCGAAGCCACCGCTCGTCGCACTGCCCACCCCGAACGAGCCGAGCTCGCTCATCGCCTTGTCGAGATAGTCCGACAGTTGAGCGCCGGCGCTCTTGGAGGCATAGAAGGTCGCCACGCCAGGGTCACCGGTGCGGTCGACCCAGGTCTTGAAGTCGGCGTCGTCGGCCAGTGCGCCGCCCTTCGCACTGGCGCTCACGCCCTCGGCGACGCTGTCGCTGGCGGCTATCACCGCCCAGCCGTTGGCGATGGACAGGCCGTGCGGAAGCGCGGTGCAGTCGAGCAGCTTCGGCAGATCCTTCTTCGCCTCGGTTTCGTCCTTGACCGCGACCACCGCGACCGGCTGCGGACCGCCGGTGGAGGTCGGCACCACCGCGCCACCGATGTCATCGCCGAGCCACGGCTCGACGTCCTTCGACCAGTCCAGGCCGCAGCCGTCGTTCGACAGCTCGCCTTGGACCAGCAGCTTGCGTAGGTCGCTGTCGGGGTCGATCGTCATGCCGCGGGAGAAGGCAGGGAACTTCCGCAGCGCCTGGAGGGCCCCGATCTTCTGCCCGGCGCTCGGGTCGAGGTCGACCGCGGCATAGGCGATCGTGTCGCTCGGCAGGCCAGCCGCCGGCCCCGGGTCGTGTTGGGCGTGCAACTGGGTCGCGGCGTAGACGGTCCCGCCTGCGACCAGCGCGACGGCAACCACCGCGCCGCCCCCGACGTACCACCACTTGCGGCTGGGACGACCCTCCTTCGGGTCCTGCCAGGCACCGCCGCCGAGCGTGACGGTGTCAGACGGCGGAGGCGGCGTACCGTAGTCGGGCATGCCTCCAGGCTACCCACCAACCGGTGGTTGAACCGCCTCGTTCTCCGACTTCGTGGCAGGCCGCGGGCGGCGCTTGGTGACGGTCAGGAAGACGACGCTGAGCGCGGCGAGCGCGGCGCCGGGCAGCACCATCAGCAGCCACCAGCTCGCCAACCGCAGCTCGCTGGGCAGCTTGGTGCCGTCCGCTGCCGTCTTGGCGATCCGCTGCGGGTCGCCGGGGCCGCGGTGCAGGCCCACCACCCGCATCAAGTACGCCGCCAGCAAGCCGCCCACGACCACCGCCGCAAGCGTGACCAGCTCGGAACGATCCTGCAGCCAGGAGAGCAGTCCGCCGAGGACCACCCCGGCCACGATGCCGACCACGACATACCAACCGGTGCCGGCGAAGTCGGTGGGCATCGCACGGTCCCAGGAGAAGGGGTACCAGACGTGCTTGACCACCTCGCCCGGCTCCGGGCTCCATGCCGCCTCCCAGATGAACCCGCAGATCACGCCCGCGACGGCGAAGACCAGCACGATCACTGCGGCCTGCCGCAGCGCGGCGAGGCGGGTGCTGGCGGGCCGGGCCTGGGCCGCATCGGGTCGGTCCGGCCCCTCCGGCACGGCCGGGCTGGTGATCAGCTCGTCAGACATCCAGGTCCCAACAGTTGCTTGAGGTCGGCGAAGAGCGCTGAGCTCGGGGTGACGCGGAGACGGTCGTCGAGCCGCATCACCCGGGTGGACTCGCGCGTGAGCAACCGTAGCCGCACCTCGGTCATCCCAGGATGGGACGCGAGCACGTCGCGCAGCTGCGAGACGACCGGCGGCGTACACCGGGTCGACGGCAGGGTGACCACGACCGGTCCGCTCGGGCCGTCGGTCAGGTCGGGGAGGCTGACCTCCTGACCGCGGATCTCGGGCTGGTCCTTGTCGCGGGAGAGCTGGCCCTTGACCCGGATGATCGCGTCCTCGATCAGCTGCGGCGCCGCCAGGACGTAGGAGCTAGGGAAGAACAACACCTCGACCGCGCCGTCGAGATCCTCGACGGTGACCGTCGCCCAGGGATCGCCCTTCTTGGTGATCCGGCGGTTGACCGAGGTGACCAGGCCACAGATGGTGATGGTGCTGTTGTGCGGCCGGTCCTCGTCGGCGAGCAGCTGGCCGATGGTGCAGTCCGAGCCGTTGGCCAGCACGTGCTCCAACCCCAGGAGCGGGTGGTCGGAGACGTAGAGGCCGAGCATCTCGCGTTCGTGGCCGAGCAGGGTCATCTTGTCCCACTCGTCGATCTCCGGGATCGTCACCGAGGCTCCGAAGGAGCCGAATCCGGAATCGCCGTCGAGGCTCCCCAGGTCGGCGAAGAGCGAGTCCTGGCCGATCGCCTCGTTGCGCTTGATGTCGACGAACTGGTCGACGGCCG
>Ga0164242_10001691_pt1 | contig 26018 bp, 21 predicted proteins | sample OricomgcompostMG_FD_108783 | JGI IMG/M metagenome (GOLD analysis project Ga0164242, IMG submission 108783) | Miracle-Growth compost microbial communities from Emeryville, California, USA - Original compost - Miracle growth compost (MG) ...
CCTCACGCGCTGGCTGTTCGTCGCCCCCGCGATCCTGTTCGTGCTCGTCTTCTTCGGCTATCCGATCGTGCAGAACGTCGTGATGTCGCTGCAGGACTACACGACGACGACGTTCTACACGGGAGAGGCCCCGTGGGTCGGCTTCGGCAACTACGCGAAGGTCTTCGGCGACCCCGTCTTCCTGACGGCAGTCGTCAACACCGTCCTCTTCACGATCGGCTCCATCGCTCTGCAGTTCGGCTTGGGCCTCGGCCTCGCGCTGTCCTTCAAGCGGCACTTCCCTCTGAGCGGGTTCCTGCGGTCACTCCTGCTGCTGCCGTGGCTGCTTCCGCTGATCGCCTCGGCCGCGGTGTGGAAGTGGATTCTCGACCAGGGCAGCGGTGCGCTGAACCAGTTCCTCGGCGTCTTCGGGGTGCATCCGGTGCCGTGGCTCGTGAGCCCGGGGCTGGCGCTCGCCACCGTCATCGGGGTGAACATCTGGCTCGGCATCCCGTTCAACACGACGATTCTGTACACGGGCCTTCAGGCCGTCCCCGACGAGTTGTACGAGGCGGCGTCGCTCGACGGCGCCGTCGGGTGGCGCGCGTTCCGGTTCATCACCTGGCCCAGCATCCGCTCGGTCGTCAGCGTCGTGCTCGTGCTCGGCGTCGTCTACACGCTCAAGGTGGTCGATATCATCCTCGGCCTCACGGGCGGCGGGCCCGCCAACTCGACCCAGACCCTCGCGACCTGGGCCTACCAGAACTCGTTCGTGAAGTTCGCGTTCGGGCCGGGCGCCGCGATCAGCAACGTGCTGATCGTGATCTCCCTGCTCTTCGCGATCGTCTACCTTTTCCTCAACCGCAAGGGAGTCGACGAATGACCGAGACCCGCGCTCTCCTGCTGGCGGGACGGCCGCATCGCGCCCCGGCGCGCAGTTGGCCGATGACCGTGCTCGGCATCCTGTTCCTGGCCATCATGGTCTTCCCGGTCTACTGGATGATCAACAGCAGCCTCCAGGCGAACTCGGGGGCCGCGAGCACGGACTGGTTCCCGATCCATCCGACGCTCGACGGCTACCGCGCGGCGCTGCAGCAGCAGGGCGCCAATCTCGCCACGAGCCTCATCATCTCGGTGAGCGCGGTCGTCCTCACGATCGTGGTGGCGACACCCGCGGCGTACGGCCTCGCCCGATTCCGGATGAAGGGGATGACGGCATTCGTGCTCGTCCTGCTCGTCACGCAGATGATCCCCACGATCGTGATCGCCAACGCGCTGTACACCCTGTTCAACGACTGGGGGCTGCTGAACAGCTACCTCGGGCTGATCCTCGCCGACAGCGCGCTTCAGATCCCGTTCGCGATCATCCTCATGCGGGCGTTCATGGCGTCGATACCGCCGAGCCTTGTCGAGGCGGCACTGGTCGACGGCGCGAACAACTTCAGGGCGTTTCTCGCGATCGTCGTCCCGATCAGCAAGAACGCCATCATCACCGCGGCCCTGTTCACCTTCCTCGGCGCATGGGGTGACTTCCTGCTCGCGCTGACGCTGACGAGCACGCCCGCGGTGCGACCGATCACCCTCGGTATCTACAACTACATCGGCGCGAACGTCACGCAGTGGGGGCCGGTCATGGCGACCGCCGTCATCGCGTCCGTCCCCGCCGGCGTCCTGCTCATCATCGCCCAGAAGTACATCGCCGCGGGCGCCCTGGGCGGCGCGATCAAGTGACGCCGCACCTCGGCGCCATGCACAACCAGCACGCACAACCAGCACGCACAACCACGAAGGAGAATTCATGAATCCCGTTCCAGACCGCCAGCTTCGCGTCGTCGTGTGGGGCGAGAACCGGCATGAGCAGGTCGAGCCGCACGTCGCCGAGATCTACCCCGACGGCATGCACAACGCCATCAAGGCGGGGATCGAGGAGAACCTCGGCGACCGCGTCTCAGTCTCGACCGCCCTGCTGGACGAGCCGGAGCACGGCCTGACCGAGGAGCGGCTCGCGCAGACCGACGTGCTGACGTGGTGGGGGCACGCCGCCCACGGCGAGGTCTCGGACGAGGTGGTCGAGCGCGTGCACCGCCACGTGCTCGAGGGTATGGGGCTCGTGGTGCTGCACTCCGGGCACTGGTCCAAGATCTTCCAGAAGCTGATGGGCACGACCTGCACGCTGCGCTGGCGCAGCGAGAACGACCGGGAGCTCGTCTGGACGGTCGACCCAACGCACCCCATCGCGCAGGGCGTGCCGCACCCGATCGAGATTCCCCAGCAGGAGATGTACGGCGAGCAGTTCGACGTGCCGCGGCCGGACGAGATCGTCTTCATCAGCTCGTTCAGCGGCGGCGAGGTGTTCCGAAGCGGCATCACCTACCGGCGCGGGAACGGGAAGATCTTCTACTTCAGCCCGGGTGACCAGGACTTCCCCGTCTACCACCACAGGGACGTGCGGAAGGTCATCGCGAACGGCGTCGCCTGGGCGGCATCCGATCGGCCTACGCGATCGCTTCCGACGCTGCTGCGCTATGAGACCGGCGATTTCTTCAACGGGCGCAGCTATCAGGGCGCGATGAGCAACAGGGCGGATGCCGAATGAGCGGCTTCGCCGCCGTGCCGGGCGCGGGGCCCCTGCGGGTCCTGCAGGTCGGCGTCGGGAACATGGGGCGCCACTGGCTGGACATGATCGCGCAGACGCCGGAAGTGGAGCTGGTCGGGCTCGTCGACCTCGACCTCGACTCGGCGGCCCGCGCCGCCGCCGACCGGGGTCTCGACGTGGCGCTCGGCACCTCGCTGACGGAGGTGGCCGCGGCCTCCGGCGCGCAGGCCGTCATCGACGTGACGGTGCCGCCCGCGCACCACTCCGTGAACACCGAGGCGCTCTTCGCGGGGCTTCCCGTGCTGTGCGAGAAGCCGATCGCGCCGACGGTCGCCGAGGTGCTCTCGCTCGCCGCCGCGGCCGAGGTCACCGGGCAGCTGCTCATGACGAGCCAGTCGCGCCGCTACTACCCGGTGCTCGCCGAGCTCAAGGAGGCCGTCGGGGCCCTCGGCGAGATCGGCCTCGTCACCACGGAGTTCTTCAGGGCCCCGCACTTCGGCGGGTTCCGCGACGAGATGGCGCACCCGCTGCTCATCGACATGGCGATCCACGCCTTCGACGTCTCCCGCTATCTGCTGGGCGACGAACCCGTCGCCGTCGACTGCCGCACCTTCAATCCCGGCTGGAGCTGGTACCGCGGTGATGCGGCCGCGACGGCAATCTTCGAGTTCGCGGGCGGCACCCGCTACACCTTCACGGGCAGCTGGTGCAGCCCGGGGCTCGAGACGTCGTGGAACGGACGGTGGCGGATCAGCGGCGCGGGCGGCAGCGCCGTCTGGGACGGCGAGGGGCACCCGGTCGTGGAGCGCAGCGACGGGGAAGCGGTCGAGGTGCGGGCGCCGTCGAGCGTGCGGCCCGAGATCGCGGGCGCGCTCGACGAGTTCGTGGAGGCGCTGCGCACGGGCCGGACCCCGTCCGGCGAGGTGCACTCGAACGTGTTCAGCCTCGCCATGGTCGAGGGCGCCGTGCTCTCGGCGGATCGCGGGCAGACGGTCGAGCTCGCGCGCGTCCTCGACGACGCATACGAGCAGGCGGTCACGGCGGAGCGCCGCGCCGAGGTGAAGGCGGCCCTCGAGGCGTGGGGGTCCGCGGCGGGCGGTCTCGCCCGCCCGGCCGCGGCGGCGTAGCCCCGGGAGCCGCGCGTCTCTCTCGCGAGAGGTGCGGCGATGAGCCTTCGCGCCGGGAAAGGGCCACTTCGGAACCTCTCCCGGTGACGGCACGGCACGGCACCCCTCGCCAGCCCCCTCCCAGAAGGGGGAGGGACACTAGAGGGTCATGTCTTCGTCCGTCGCCCCGGAATCCACCGCTGCGGGCGCGGCGCCGGTCGGCGCCCGCAGCGGGACCCGCACCCTCCCCGTCATCGCACTCGCCACCCTCGTCGTCGGCACCATGGTGGGTGCCGGCGTCTACTCGCTGCCGTCGAACTTCGCGGCATCCACCGGGGTCGTGGGGTCGCTCATCGCCTGGATCGTCTCGGGCTTCGGCACCCTCATGCTGGCGCTCGTGTTCCAGCGCCTCGCGATCACGCGCCCCGAGCTCGACTCGGGCATCTTCGCGTACGCGAAGGCGGGCTTCGGTGACTACGTCGGCTTCTTCTCGGCCTTCGGCTACTGGGCGAGCGCGGTCGCCGGCAACGGCACCTACGTCGTGCTGATCGGGGCGACGCTGGGGCAGGCGTTCCCGATCCTGGGGGACGGCAACACCCCGGCATCCGCCCTGCTGTCGACCGTGATCCTGTGGGCGTTCCACTTCCTCATCGTGCGCGGCGTGCGGCAGGCGACGCTCATCAACACCGTTGTGACCATCGCGAAGATCGTGCCGATCGTCGTCTTCATCGTGCTCGCGGTGCTGCTCGGCCTGCACTGGGACGTGTTCGCGGCGAACATGTGGGCCGGGGGCACGGATGCCGGGGGCGGCGGCGCCCCGTCGGCCGGCGCCATCTTCGGCCAGGTCCGCTCCACCATGCTCGTCGCGGTCTTCGTGTTCCTCGGCGTCGAGGGCGCGAGCGTGTACTCGCGCTACGCGCGCCGCCGGAAGGATGTCGGCCGGGCTACCATGCTCGGCTTCGGCAGCGTGCTCGTCGTGCTCATGCTCGTCACGCTCGTGGCCTACGCCGTGATGCCGGCGGCGACGCTCGCCGGCCAGCACCAGCCCTCGATGGCGGGCGTGCTGTCGGCGGTCGTCGGCCCGTGGGGCGGCGTGTTCGTCTCGGTCGGCCTGCTCGTGTCGGTGCTCGGGGCGTTCCTGGCCTGGACGCTCATGGCGGCCGAGGTGTTCTTCAGCGCCGCGAAGAGCGGCGACGCCCCCGCCGTCTTCGCCCGCGTGAACCGCGCCGGCGTGCCGCACCACGCGCTGCTGCTCACGACCCTCGCGGTGCAGGCGCTCGTCGTCGTGTCGCTGTTCTCAGCGGATGCCTTCGCGTTCTGCCTCACGCTCTGCGCCGCGCTCGCCGTGGTGCCCTACGTTCTGACGGCGGGGTTCGCTCTGCGGGAGGCGCGTTCGGTGAAGGCATCCGTCGGCCCGCTCGTCGTGGCGCTGCTCGCGCTCGTCTACACGCTGTTCCTCGTCTACGCGACCGGCGTCGAGCTGCTGCTCGTCTCGGCGATCGTGTACGCGCCGTCGTCGCTGCTGTTCGCGATCGCGAGGCGTCGGCGCGGGCAGCGGGTCTTCCGGCCCGCCGAGGCCGCGCTCGCCGCCTTCGTGATCGTCGCCGCCGTGGTGGGCGTGGTTGCACTCGCCGTGGGGTGGATCTCGATCTAGACGCGGGCCCGCTCGCCCGGGGGCCGGTGCACGGCTTTGACCCATTCGGACGCGTGAGTCCCGAAGACCCAGCGCACTTCCGGAGTGCCGTCGTCTCCCATGCGGAGCCGGTAGGGGCCGGTGTCGATGATGACGTGGTGCCACCAGCACAGCAGCGTGAGGTTGAGGATGTCGGTGGGGCCGCCGTCCCGGTCGGGGACGATGTGGTGCACCTCGCACCAGCGCGCGGGCGCGGTGCAGCCCGGGATGACGCACCCCCTGTCGCGGACCGCCAGGGCGCGCCGCTGAGCGGGGCTGGCGCAGCGCTGCGTGCGGCCCAGGTTCAGCAGGGCGCCGTCTGAGCTGACCTGCACCTCCTGCCAGCCGCCGCTTTCCGCGATCCGCTTCGCCGCGCTGCCGCTGATCGGCTCGCTTTCGCCGTCGATCCAGGCCGAGCCGCGGCCGGTCTCGAGGGTCTCTTTCGTCGTGGTGACCAGGATCGTCGGATGCGCCCCGCCCATGGTCGGCGCGTCGCCGGCGCGAGCCTGCGCGGCGAACACCTGGGCGAAGATGTCGGCCCGCTTCTGCTTCGTGGTGCGCGTGTCCGCCGGCGGAAGCTCGGACTCGGCGGACGTGAACGCGACCCCGGTGCGAGGGTTGAGGTAGGCGTCGGTGAGGGTGCGGATGACGGCGGCCTGCTCGACGGTGAGCAGCCCCGAGAGCTTCACGAGCCCGTTGCGGGCCTGCCCTAGGGTGACGAAGCGCTTCTCGAGTGCGGTCTTCTCCGCCGGCTCCGTGCCGTCGGGGTCGAGGGCCTCGCGGTAGATCATCGCCGCGTTGAGCACCGCCGTGGCCGGGAGCACGCGGGCGAGTTGCACGAGCTGCGCGCACGCCTCGTCGACTGCGCCGGGGTCTGCGGCGTGCAGGGTGGTGAGGATCGGGGCGGCGATTTCCGCCGCCTGCGCTCGGCCCAGGGCGCCGTCGTGCACGGCCTGCTCGAACACGGGGAGCTTCGCCAGGTTCCTCGCCTCGGCGACGCGCTTCCGGGCGTCCTGCACGCTCGTGCGGGTGATCGTCTCGACCGCGCCCGCGGCGGACTTCGCGCCGAGCTTCGCCGCGAGCGAGTCCTCGCCGAGAGAGGGGTCGGACCGGTTGTCGATCTCGCGCGCGGCAGCGACGGTGATCGCCTCGACCTGCCGCAGGGCCGCTTCTGCGTCCTGTGCGAGGCCGACGAGCTGGTCGTCGGTCAGCGACGAGAGCGACACCGGGCACGCAGACTCGAGGCGCGCGAGCACCGCGCACAGTCCCTGCCCGACAGTCGCCACAGGTTGACCCCTTCCTCAGGTCAACTCGGAACACGGGGACACGCAAGAGCGTCTCGACCGGTGTTCGTACTCTTCCCTGGCGCGGGCAAGCCAAGTCTATACATATCTACGATAGAAAGCAAGCGATTGCCCACGATAAATGGGAATCAATGTTCCCTAGCTCCGCGCCGGGTCGATAATGACGTCTATGAGCGCGCCGCGACGCCCGGGCATCCAGGGAACCTCCGCGGTCAGCATCCGTGACGTCGCCCGTGCCGCGGGGGTGTCGCACATGACGGTCTCGCGCGTGCTCAACAAGCAGCCCAACGTCAGCGCCGAGACGCGCGAGCGCGTCGAGCGCGCGATCACCGAGTTGCGCTTCCGCCCGAGCCGGACGGCCCGCGCCCTCGCGCACGGATCGTCGCGCGTGATCGGCGTGCTCGAGGCGACGGGCGGGCGCTACCACGGCCCGGCATCCACCATCGCCGCGATCGAGGACGCGGCGCGGGCGGTCGGCTACTCGATCATGATCGCCGTCGTCGACCCAGCTGACCCCGAGGCGGGCGCGCCCGCCGTGGAGCACCTGCTCGACCAGGGCGCGGCCGGCTTGATCCTGGTGGGCCCCGGCGCCGCTGCGGTGACGGATGCCGCCGCGGGCGTGCCCCTCATCGTGATGCATGCCGCGGAAGGAGCGCGGGCGGTCTCGAGCGATCAGGCCGCGGGCGGCAGGTCGGCCGCGCGTCATCTGCTCGAGCTCGGGCACACCGCGATCGCGCACCTCGCAGGCCCGGCCGGGTGGCTCGAGGCGGAGGCCCGCGCCCGCGGCTTCGCCGACGAGCTCGCGGCCGCCGGGCTCGCGCCCGCCGCTCAGCTCGCGGGCGACTGGACGGCGGATTCCGGCTACGCCGCCGGCCGCGAGCTGCTGGCGCGCGGCGGGTTCACCGCCGTCTTCTGCGCGAACGATCAGATGGCGCTCGGGATGCTGCACGCGGCCCGCGACGCGGGCATCGCGGTCCCGGCGCAGCTCAGCGTGGTCGGCTTCGACGACATCGGGGAGGCGGCGCATTACGCGCCCGCGCTGACGACGCTGCGGCAGGACTTCCCCGAGCTCGGCCGGCGCGCGGTCGCCGCGCTGCTGGCACAGCTCGGCACGGGCCCCGAGCCGGGTGCGGCCCCGGCGCCCGTCCTGGTCGTGCGCTCGTCAACCGCCGCGCCGCCCGCGCCGGCACCCTGACCCCGCGGGTCGGTGGCGATGCAATGCGCCCACGGCTATCGTGTTACCGGTAACCAGCCGCCCCAGCATGAGGAGAACACGGTCGATGACGACTGCTGCGCCGAGCGAGGCCGAAGCGGCTCGCGTGATCACCGGGGGCCGCGCCGCCCTGGGCGTCGAGTTCGGGTCGACGCGCATCAAGGCGTGCCTCATCGGGCCGGGGGCCGAGGTCCTCGCGACCGGCGGCCACGAGTGGGAGAACGAGCTGGTCGACGGCCTCTGGACCTACCCGCTCGACGCCGTCTGGTCCGGTCTGCAGGCCGCCTACGCCGAGCTCGCCGACGACGCAGAGCGCCGCTACGGCGTGCGCCCGACCACGCTCGCGGGTGCCGGCGTCTCCGCGATGATGCACGGCTACCTCGCCTTCGACGCGCAGGGCGAGCTGCTCGTGCCGTTCCGCACCTGGCGCAACACGTCGACAGCCCGGGCCGCGGCCGAGCTGACCGAGGCGCTCGGCTTCAACATCCCGCAGCGCTGGTCGATCGCCCACCTCTACCAGGCCGTGCTCGACGACGAGCCGCACCTCGCGCGCCTCAGCGCCATCACGACCCTCGCCGGCTATGTGCATGAGCGGCTCACCGGGCGCAGTGTGCTGGGGGTGGGCGACGCCTCGGGCATGTTCCCCATCGACCCCGCCACCGGCGACTACGACGCCGGCATGCTCGCGACGGCGCAGGAGCTGATCGGGCGGCTGGCGCCGCAGCTCGACGTCTCCGCGCTGCTGCCCGAGGTGCTGCCGGCAGGAGCCGACGCGGGCAGCCTCACGGCGGAGGGCGCGCGGCTGCTCGACCCGAGCGGAACCCTGCAGCCCGGCATCCGTCTCTGCCCGCCCGAGGGCGATGCGGGAACCGGCATGGTCGCGACGGGCGCGATCGCCCCGCGCACGGGCAACGTCAGCGTCGGCACGAGTGTCTTCGCCATGGTCGTGCTCGAGCGCGCGCTCGCCGCCGTGCACGAGGAGATCGACATCGTCGCGACCCCCGACGGCGCACCCGTCGCGATGGTGCACTGCAACAATGGCGCGAGCGAGCTGAACGCGTGGGCGGGCGTGTTCGCGCAGTTCGCCACGGCGCTCGGCGCGGATGCCGGCACGGACGACGTCTTCGCCCGCCTGCTCGAGTCGGCGCTCGACGGCGAGGCCGACGGCGGCGGGCTGCTCGCCTACAACTTCCTGTCCGGCGAGCCCGTCGCGCACCTTGAGGAGGGCCGCCCGCTCATCGCGCGCACCCCGGGCAGCCGGCTGACGCTGCCGAACCTCGTGCGCACGCAGCTCTACGGAGTCTTCGCGACGCTGAGCCTCGGCATGCGCGTGCTGCACGAGGAGGGCGTCGAGGTGGACAGGATGCTCGGCCACGGCGGCGTCTTCCGCACGCCGGTCGTCGCGCAGCGCCTGCTCGCCGCCGCGCTGGACACGCCCGTCGCGGTCGCGAGCTCGGCGAGCGAGGGCGGCGCCTGGGGCATCGCGGTGCTGGCGGCGTATTCGGCGGCATCCGATCAGCCCCTCGCCGACTATCTCTCGGCGCACGTGTTCGCCGGCAGCGAGCCGGCCGTCGTTCAGCCCGATGCTGACGACGTCGCCGGATTCCGGGCCTACCTCGAGCGCTTCGAGGCCGGCCTCGAGCTCGAGCGCGCCGCCGTCGCCGCGCTTCGGGAACGCGGCGACCGAGAGAACTGACGAGTGCGCAGAGGGCAGCAGGGAACAGCAGAGAGCAGCAGAGGAGATGACGGATGACGACTGAGACGGATGCCACGCGCGCGGTGCGCGAGCAGGTGGCGGCGCTGCACGCCGAGCTCGTGCGCTACGGCCTCGTGGTGTGGACCGGCGGCAACATCTCGGGCCGCGTGCCCGGCGAGGACCTGTTCGTGATCAAGCCGAGCGGCGTCATGTATGACGAGCTCTCGCCCGACAACATGATCCTCTGCGACCTGGACGGCAACGTCGTTCCCGGCACGCCCGGGTCGGAGCGCGCACCCTCGAGCGACACCGCGGCGCACGCATACGTGTACCGGAATATGCCTCACGTCGGCGGCGTCGTGCACACCCACTCGGACTACGCGGCGGCCTGGGCCGCGCGCGGCGAGCCGATCCCGTGCGTGCTCACCGCGATGGCCGACGAGTTCGGCGGCGAGATCCCGGTCGGGCCGTTCGCCATCATCGGCGACGATTCGATCGGGCGCGGCATCGTCCAGACCCTCGAGGGGCACCGCTCGCGGGCCGTGCTCATGCAGAACCACGGCGTCTTCACGATCGGCCGCGACGCGAAGGACGCGGTGAAGGCCGCCGTCATGACCGAGGACGTCGCCCGCACCGTGCACCTCGCGCGGCAGCTCGGCGAGCCGATCCCGATTCCGCAGGACAAGATCGACGCCCTCTTCGACCGCTATCAGAACGTCTATGGACAGAAGCCAGAAGGAGCACTGTGACCACTCCCTTCACCAGCTATGACGAGTTCGAGGTCTGGTTCCTCACCGGCAGCCAGCACCTCTATGGCGAGGAGACGCTGCGCCAGGTCGCCGAGCAGTCTCAGGCGCTCGTGACGACGCTCGACGCGGCATCCGCCGTGCCCGTCAAGATCGTGTGGAAGCCGGTGCTCACGGGCGCCGAGGACATCCGCCGCGCGATGCTCGACGCCAACTCCGACGACCGCGTCGTCGGCGTCATCACGTGGATGCACACCTTCAGCCCGGCCAAGATGTGGATCGCCGGGCTGCAGCTGCTCGCGAAGCCGCTGCTGCACCTTCACACGCAGGCGAATGTCGAGCTGCCGTACGCCGACATCGACTTCGACTTCATGAACCTGAACCAGGCGGCGCACGGCGACCGCGAGTTCGGCTACGCGCTGACCCGCCTCGGCATCCGCCGCAAGACGGTTGTCGGCCACGTCACGAACCCGCGCGTGCAGGAGCGCGTCGGCACCTGGGTGCGCGCCGCCGCCGGCCGGCATGCGCTCGCGACGCTCAAGGTCGCGCGATTCGGCGACAACATGCGCCAGGTCGCGGTCACAGAGGGCGACAAGACGGAGGCGCAGGCGAAGCTCGGCGTCGAGGTCAACACGTGGGGCGTGAACGAGCTCGTCGAGCGCGTCGACGCGGCGACGGATGCCGAGATCGACGCCCTCATCGAGGAATACCTCGAGTCGTACGACGTGGTCGAGGAGCTGCGCCCGGGCGGAGCGCGGCACGAGTCGTTGCGCGACGGCGCGGCCATCGAGGTCGGCCTGCGGTCCTTCCTCGAGGAGGGAGGCTTCGGCGCCTTCACCGACACCTTCGAGGACCTGGGCGCGCTGAAGCAGCTGCCGGGCCTCGCGGTGCAGCGACTGATGGCCGAGGGCTACGGCTTCGGCGCCGAGGGCGACTGGAAGACCGCGGTGCTGGTGCGCGCGGCCGCCGCGATGGGCGCAGGGCTCCCCGGCGGTGCGAGCCTCATGGAGGACTACACCTATGACCTCGTCGACGGGCGCGAGGCGATCCTCGGCGCGCACATGCTCGAGGTGTCGCCGTCGCTGACGACGTCGCGGCCGTCGCTCGAGATCCACCCGCTCGGGATCGGCGGCAAGGAGGACCCGGTGCGGCTCGTCTTCACCGCAGATCCCGGCCCCGCCGTCGTGGTCGCCCTCGCCGACCTGCGCGACCGGTTCCGGCTCACGGCGAATGTGGTCGATGTGGTCGAGCCGCGGGCGCCGCTGCCGAATCTCCCGGTGGGGCGTGCGGTGTGGCATCCGCGCCCCGACTTCGAGACGTCCGCGACCGCCTGGCTCACGGCGGGCGCCGCGCACCACACGGTCATGTCGACGGCGGTCGGGCTCGAGGCGTTCGAGGACCTTGCGCGGATGCTGGGGGTGGAGCTCTTCGTCATCGACGAGCACACCCGCGCCCGCGACGTCGAGGACGTCGCGCGGTGGAACCAGGCGTACTGGCGGCTGGAGGGCCGGCCGTAGCTCTGCTCGCGGCGCCACGGCGCTGCTCGCGTGCCGATCGGGCGCAGTTGGGTCGCTCGGGCGCACCTGATCTCGGATTCGGTGCGCCCGACCGGCCCGTTTGCGCCCGATCGGCACGGGGGGTGGTCAGCGCTGCGCGAGGAAGGCCAACTGCTTGAGCCACTGGTAGGTCTGGCCGCCCTCGTGACCGTTGTACGGGTAGACCTCGATCGCCTTGTCGTCCGACGCGAGCGCGTTGAACGCGGCGAAGGTCGTCGACGGCGGCACGATGTCGTCCATCAGGGCGACCGAGAACAGCGCGGGCACGTGGATGCGCTTGGCGAAGTTCACCCCGTCGAAGTAGGCCGCGGTGTTCCACACCGTCTCGGTGTGCTCGCGGTGGACCGCGAGGTAACGGCGCAGCTCCTCGTACGGGTCGGAGAGCGCGACGTTCGCGCCGTGCTCCCACGCGCACAGGAACGCGACGTCGGGCAGCAGCGCCCAGACGTCCGGCACGAGCCCGGCCGCGGCGATCGCGATGCCGCCGCCCTGGCTGCCGCCCGTGACCGCGATGCGGGCCGGATCGATGAAGTCCCAGCCGCGCACCTCGTCGATGAGGCGCACCGCGTCGGTGAAGACCCGGCGGTAGTAGTGCTCGTGCGGGTCGAGGATGCCGCGCGTCATCCAGCCGGACACGGCGGCGTTGCCGCCGTGCGGATCCGCGGTGTCGCCGCCCGTTCCCCAGCCGGAGCCCTGGCCGCGCGTGTCCATGAACACGTGCACGTAGCCCGCGAGCGCCCACATCACGCGCTCGCCGGCGATGCCCCGGCCGCCGTTGTAGCCGTTGAATTCCACGACCACGGGCAGCTTCTCGCCGTCGCGGCCCTTCGGCCGCGAGACCCACGCCGTGACCGGCTCGGCATTGAAGCCGGGGAAGGTGAGGTCCTCGACGATGAGTTCGGTGATGGGGGTGTCGGCGGGGACGCGGGAGGCGGTCGCGCCGGCGCGCTCCGCTGCGGAGCGGCTCTCCGCGAGCGTCTCGCGCCAGAACGCGTCGAAGTCAGCGGGCTCGCGGACGGCGGGGTTGAAGGCTCGCAGCTGTGCGAGCGGCAGGTCGGTGAGCGGCATGTCTTCGACCCTACTGGCGCCGAAAGAAGCGGCGTGCGCGGCGCCTGCCCGCGCGGCTCGCGGGCTGCTGAGCCGATAGGGTTCTACTAACCGGTTCAGCTGGGCTCGGCCCGCGCCATCGATGGAGAGGTAGCAACAACCGTCATGACCACGGATGACTTCCGCGTGAGCGGCCTCACGTTCCCCGCCGGCTTCACCTTCGGCTCGGCCACTGCGGCCTACCAGATCGAGGGCGCCGTCGCCGAGGACGGCCGTGGCCCCAGCATCTGGGACACCTTCAGCCACACCCCGGGCAAGGTCGAGAACGGCGACACGGGCGACATCGCGGTCGACTTCTACCACCGCGTCGACGAGGACCTCGACCTCATCAAGAGCCTCGGCCTGAACGCCTATCGCCTCTCCATCGCGTGGCCGCGCATCGTCCCCGCCGGAACCGGCGAGGTGAACGAGAAGGGCCTGGCCTTCTACGAACGGGTCATCGACGGCCTGATCGACCGCGGCATCGAGCCCGTGGTGACGCTCTATCACTGGGATCTGCCGCAGCCGCTCGAGGACCGCGGCGGCTGGACCAACCGCGAGACGAGCTATGCGTTCGCGGACTACGCGCGCGTCGTCGGCGAGCGGCTCGGTGACCGCGTCTCGGTGTGGACCACGCTGAACGAGCCGTGGTGCGCGGCCTACCTTGGCTACGCGGCCGGCCATCACGCTCCGGGCCGCACGGACGAGGAGGCGAGCCTCAAGGCGGTGCACCACCTCAACCTCGCGCACGGCCTCGCGCTCATCGAGCTGCGGAAGGTCGTGACGCGCCCGGGGGCCCGCTTCTCGGTCACCAACAACCTGGCATCCGTCTATGCAGCGGACCCGGGCAACCCGGAAGACGTCGACGCCAAGCGGCAGATCGAGGCGCTGCGCAACCGCGCCTTCACCGAGCCGCAGCTGCGCGGCCGCTACCCAGAGGACCTCATCGAGGACACGAAGCACATCACCGACTGGTCGTTCGTCGAGGACGGCGACCTCGAGCTGATCCACCAGCCGATCGACATCGTCGGCATCAACTACTACAACACCGACACGGTCGCCCGCGGCCCCGAGCACTCGACCACCGGCACGCCGTTCCCGGGCGCGACCCGCGTCGACTTCCGCGAGCAGCCGGGACCATTTACCGCCATGGGCTGGAACATCGCGCCGAAGGGCCTGCTCGACCTGCTCGTCGCGACGCACGAGGCGTACCCCGAGTACGAGATCGTCGTCACCGAGAACGGCGCCGCCTACGACGACCAGGTCGTCGTCGAGGACGGGGTGAAGCGCGTTCACGACCCGGAGCGCATCGACTTCCTGCAGCGCCACTTCGTCGCGGCGCACCGGGCGATCGAGGCCGGCGTGCCGCTCACGGGCTATTTCGTGTGGTCGCTGATGGACAACTTCGAGTGGGCGTTCGGCTACGGAAAGCGGTTCGGCATCACCTACGTCGACTACGCGACGCAGGAGCGCATCAAGAAGGACAGCGCCCTCTGGTACGCCGAGCTCGCCGCGACGGGCACGATCCCCGAGGCGACCGCCGTTCGCGCGGCCGCGCCCGGCGCCTGAGCTCACGGCCCGCTTTCGTGGAATGCTCGTAGGGCAGCTCGGGCAGAGGCGGGAAGGGGTGCAGGTGACGAATCCGGCGCGGCGCGGCAACAACCTCGACAGCGTGCGCATGCACAACCTGTCGACGGTGCTCACCATCGCGCACCACGTGGGGCCCGTTTCGAGATCGGATGTCACGCGCGAGACCGGTCTCAACCGCTCGACCATCGGCGCCCTCGTCGGCGAACTCGTGGAGCTCGGGCTCGTCACTGAGTCCGGCCCGAACGCGAATCTGCGGGTCGGCCGCCCCAGCCCCGTCATCTCGCCGAACCCGCGGGTCGCGGCCCTCGCCGTGAACCCCGAGATCGACGCCGTCACCGTCGGCCTGGTCGGCCTCGACGGGCGGGTGCAGCAGCGCCGCCGCGTGGCGCTCGACCGCGTGCCGAGCCCCGAGGAAGCCGTCGCCGCGGCGGCCGGCGCGATCGCGGGGCTCGTCGAGACGGCATCCGTCGATCATCTCGTGGGCATCGGGGTGGCGGTTCCCGGGCTCGTGCGCCAGTCCGACGGCCTCGTGCGTCGCGCGCCGCATCTCGGCTGGGTCGACGTGCCGTTCGCGCGGCTGCTCGCGGATGCCGTGGGCCTGCCCGCCTCGGCCGCGAACGACGCGCAGCTCGGCGCGTACGCCGAGCACGTCTTCGGCGCCGGCGTCGGCGTCGGCGAGCTGATCTACGTCAACGGCGGCTCGAGCGGCATCGGCGGGGGAGTGATCCTCGGCGGCGCGGCCTTCACGGGCGCCGCCGGCCACGCGGGCGAGCTCGGCCACGTGCGCGTGGGCGCGAGCGAGGCGCTCGACTCGGGTGGGCTCGCGGGCACCCTCGAGGCCGAGGTGAGCCGCGCGCGGCTGCTCGCGCTGCTCGGGCTCGAGTCGATCGATGCGGACGGACTGGCCGCCGCGATCCTCGGCTCAGACGACCCGCGCCTGCGCGATGAGGTGCACCGGCAGCTCGAGCTGCTCGGCGTCGCGCTCGGCACGGCGCTCACGCTCTTCAACCCCCGGCTCATCGTGCTCGGCGGATTCCTCGCCACGCTCTACCAAGCGGATGCGGCGGTGCTCGACCGGGCCGTCGCCAGGGCGACTCTGCCCGAGACGCTCGAGGGCGTGCAGATCACGCGCACGAGGCTCGGCAGCGACATCCTGCTCGTCGGCGCCGCCGAGCTGGCGTTCGAGCCGCTGCTCGCCGACCCGGCGTCGATCGCAGCCGGCGCTTCCGCGGCTCCGCCGGTGGGGTAGCGCGCCACCCGCTGGTCGAGTAGCGCGAAGCCTGTATCGAGACCACGACCACCGTCGCCCCGAGGTTCACGTACCATTGATCCGCGCCGTCGAATCGATTCGACGAAGATCACCGCGATCGGCGCCGTTCGCCGCACCGTCCTCTTCGCACACCCATCGCACGGAATCCCATTGACTTCGACAGCCCCTCTTGACCTGACCCTTCCCGTCTCCGACGAGACCGCGCCCCGCCGGCATCCGGGCGACGCCCTGAGCGCGCGCCAGCGGCTCAGCTACGTGCTCATCCTCGGCGCACTCACCGCGCTCGGCCCGTTCACGATGGACACCTACCTGCCGAGCCTGCCGACCCTGCAGTCGGACTTCCACACGACGACCTCGCTCGTGCAGCTCACGCTGACCGCGACGACGATCGGCTTCGGCATCGGCCAGCTCATCGTCGGCCCGTGGAGCGACAAGGTCGGCCGCCGCCTGCCGCTGATCCTCGCGACGAGCCTGCACATCGTGGCCTGCCTCGGCGCCGCACTCGCGCCGAACATCGAGGTGCTGAGCGTGTTCCGCTTCCTGCAGGGCTTCGGCGCCGCAGCCGGCGGCGTCGTGGCGCAGGCGATGGTGCGCGACCTGTTCGGCGGCCGTCCCCTCGTGCGCATGCTCTCGAACCTCGCACTCGTGAACGGCCTCGCGCCCGTGATCGCGCCCGTGCTCGGCTCGCAACTGCTGCTGTTCATGCCCTGGCGCGGCATCTTCTGGGTGCTCGCCGTCTACGGCGCGTTCGTCGTCGGCTGCGTGGCGCTCTGGATCGTCGAGACGCGCCCCAAGTCGGCGCGGCACCACTCGGTGCATGCGACGCTCGGCGCCCGGTACAAGGCGGTGCTCACCGATCGGGTCTATGTCGGGATCGTGATCGTCGGCGCGATGAACTTCGCCGGCCTGTTCGCCTACCTCTCGGCGAGCACCTTCCTGTTCCAGGACCTCTACCACTTCTCCGCCCAGCAGTACGGCCTGCTGTTCGCCGTCAACTCGGTCGGCATCATCATCGGCGTGCAGACCTCGGGGCGCATCACGCACCGGGTCGCACCGCAGTGGATCCTCGCGTGCTCGACGGCCGTCATGCTCCTCGCCGCGATCGCGATCGTGATCGACAGCGCGGCCGGGCTCGGCGAGTGGGGGGTGATGATCCCGCTCTGGTTCTTCATCTGCGCATGCGGGTTCGGATTCCCCAACGTCGGCGTCCTGACCATGAACTCGCACCCCCACGAGGCAGGGACGGCCGCCTCGCTGCTCGGCGCCTGCCAGTTCGTGCTTGCCGGCCTCGTCGCCCCCGTGGTCGGCCTCTTCCACCTGACGAGCGGCCTGCCGATGGGCGCCATCATGGTCGTCACGTCGACGCTCTCGGTGCTCGGGCTGTGGTTCGTGGTGCGCCCGAAGACGGTCCCCGACATCGGCCACTGAATCGGCCCGCTAGGCTGGTCTGCAGGAGGACCCCCATGACTGTCATCAAGCTCGTGATCGCCGGAATCTTCTTCGTCGGCGGGTTCGTGCTCTTCGCTGTCGCGCCCGAGCTGCCCAGCTGGCAGGCCGCGGTCTTCTTCGGCGGCATCCTCTCGATTGCTCTGTCGTTCGGGCTGCCGATGAACGTCTTCAGCAAGAGCAGCTGACCTCGCGCGCCCTCGCACCGTTGCGCCGCGCCGTTGCGCCGCCTCTGCGAGAGGTGCGCAGATGGGACTTGGGTGCCGGGAAAGCCCAGCACGGCACCTCTCGCCGCGGCGACGCCCGGCAGACGCGCCAGGTACGGCAGACGCGGTAGGCGCGGCAGTCCCGGCACATCCGGCACATCTGGCAGCGCGGTCGCACCGGTCGCGGCAGAATCGACCCGTGAGGCGCGTGCACGCCGTTGTGAGCGGTGAAGTCCAGGGCGTCGGCTTCCGCTACGCCACCCGGGAGCGAGCCCGTGAGCTCGGGCTCGCGGGCTGGGTGCGCAACCTGCCGAGCGGGGACGTCGAAGTCGAGATCGAGGGCGAGTCGGGCGCCGTCGAGCGGATGCTCGCGTGGCTCGAGCGCGGGCCGAGGGCTGCGCGCGTGGCATCCGTCGCCGTCCATGACGTGCCGGCCACGGGCGCGCGCGACTTCGCCATCACCGCCTGACCACGTTCACCTATGACAAATGCACGAAGCGGTGCCGGATGCCCCGCCTGAGGCATCCGGCACCGCTTCGCAGCCCGACGAGGGTGGCTAGACGACGCCGCGCAGGAAGTACCAGACGAAGAACGCCGCCACGACGAGCATCAGCGGGTGCACCTTGCGCCACTGGCCGCGCCCGTAGGCGATCAGCACGTAGAGCACGATGCCGGCGCCGACGCCGTTCGCGATCGAGTAGGTGAACGGCATCAGCGCCATCGTCGCGAACGCGGGGATCGCGATGCCGAGGTCCTTCCAGTCGATGTCGGCGGCCTGGCTGATCATGAGCGCACCGACGATGACGAGGGCCGGGCCGGTCGCGGCCGAGGGGATGATGCCGACGAGAGGGGCGATGAACATGGTGAGCAGGAACAGCACACCGGTCACGATGTTCGCGAGGCCGGTCTTCGCGCCCTGCGCGGCGCCCGAGGTCGACTCGACGAAGATCGTGTTCGACGAGGCCATGGCGCCGCCACCCGCGATCGCGCCGACCGACTCCACGATCAGCACGCGGTTCATCTGCGGCAGGCGGCCCTCGGCGTCGACGAGGTTCGCCTCGCGGCCGATCGCGAGCGCGGTGCCCATCGCGTCGAAGAAGTTCGCCATGAGCACCGTCAGCACGAGGCCGATGCCCGCGCCCCAGCCGACGACGCTGAACACGTGGAAGCGGGCGCCGCCGATGAGCCCGAAGTCGGGAGCGGCGAAGACGTGCTTCGGCCAGGTCGCGCCGGCGATCGGCGTGCCGTGGGCGAAGGCGTTGATGATGAGCGCCACGGCGGTGCCGACGAGGATCGCGATGAGCAGCGCGCCGGGCACGCGGCGGGCCATGAGGATGCCGGCGACGAGCAGCGTGATGACGAAGACCAGCGTGCCCCAGTTGTTGAAGTCGGGGTTCAGGGCGAGAACGGTGCCGTTGTCCTTCGGGTGCAGGACGATGCCGCCGTCGACCAAGCCGATCAGGGCGATGAACAGGCCGATGCCGGCGCCGATGGCGCGCTTCAGCCCGTCGGGGATCGCGTTCATGATCGCCTCGCGCAGGCCGATCAGCACGAGGATGAGCATCACGACACCCTCGATGACGATGACGCCCATCGCATCGGCCCAGCTGAGGCCCTTGCCGAGCACGAGCGTGAACGCGACGAAGGCGTTCACCCCGAGACCGGCGGCGAGCGCCATGGGCACGTTCGCGAAGAGGCCCATCGCGATCGTCATGACGCCCGCGACGAGCGCGGTGGCAGTGACGAGCTGGGCCGGGTCGAGTGCCCGGCCGGCCGAATCGAGCAGCGGCTGTGCGGGTGAGCCGCCGAGGATCGACGGGTTCAGGGCGACGATGTAGGCCATCGTTGCGAACGTGACGAGGCCACCGATGATCTCGGTGCGGATCGAGCTGCCGCGCTCGCGGATTTTGAAGAAGCGGTCCATGGGGGCTTTCGTTGTGGAAAGTCGGGCCCGGTCGGAGCTCACGAGGAGGTCCGCCCGAGCTCCGGGCCTGTCGTAGTGGGGGTGCGCAACACACTGTACTCATTGCGCGGTTACAAGCGTTTCCCGCCCTGGCGCAAGGCGGTTGTCAGAAGCCCACATCTCTGCCTACTTTGGCGTCGTGCGGCACCGGTGGCGCACGTCGGGCCGCCATGGCCTCGGGAAGGAGGGAGCGATGACGACCGCGACGACGACGGCGGGAACCGCCGTGAGCGCCGCCCCGCGCCGGGTGCGCAAATACAACAGACGTGAGGCGATCGCGGGCTACCTCTTCATCAGCCCGTGGATCATCGGATTCCTCGTCTTCACGCTCGGCGCGATGGCCTACAGCCTTGTGATCTCGTTCAGCGACTACAACCTCGCGACCAACCGGGCGGAGCCGGCCGGCTTCAGCAACTACGCCGAGCTGTTCCAAGACCCGAAGGTCATGCTGTCGCTGCGGAACACGCTGTTCTACGCGGTGCTCGCCGTGCCGCTCGAGATCATCTTCGCCCTCTTCCTCGCGATGCTGCTCGCCAAGGTCGGGCGCGGCTCCGGGGTCATGCGCACGATCTTCTACCTGCCGAAGATGACCCCGTCGGTGGCCACGGCGGCGGTGTTCCTGCTGCTCTTGAACGGGAACACGGGGGCGATCAACAAGGCGCTCGGCTTCTTCGGCATCCCCGGCCCCCAATGGCTCGTCGACCCGCACTGGGTGAAGCCGTCCATCGTGCTCATGACGCTGTGGGGCGTGAGCGGCACCATGGTGATCTTCCTCGCCGCGCTCAAGAACGTGCCGCGCGAGCTCTACGAAGTGGCATCTATCGACGGCGCCGGGCCCGTTCGCCAGTTCTTCAACATCACGCTGCCGATGATCTCGGGCGCGATCTTCTTCAACGTGATCGTGCTGACGATCGCCGCGCTGCAGGTCTTCGATCAGGCGTATCTGCTGTTCTGGCGCGACCAGACCAACGCCTCGACGGATGCCTCCCTGTTCTACGGCATCTACCTCTTCCAGCAGGCGTTCCGCCAGTTCAACTTCGGCTTCGCGGCGGCGATGGCGTGGCTGCTGTTCGTGATCATCCTGATCATCACGCTGGTGCAGGTGAAGTTCAGCAACCGGTTCGTCTATTACGAGGGGGATGACTGATGTCGGTCACGCATGCGCCGGGGGCCGCGTCGATCGCCGCGGAGTACGCCGATGCGGCGGCGACGGATGCCCGTGCCGAGACATCCCCCGTGCGCGGATCGCGCTTTTACCGCGCTCGCCGCGTGCTCGGCAAGGCGGTGCTGTGGGTCGTGCTCGGCGCCTTCGGGGTGCTGTTCCTGTACCCCTTCGCGTGGCTGCTCGCCGCGAGCGTCAAGACGCGCGGGCAGGTGTTCGACAACCGGCTGATTCCGAGGTCGCTCGAGCTGTCGAACTATGCCGAGGTGTGGCATCAGCTGCCGCTGCTGTCGTGGCTGTTCAACAGCGTCGTGATCGCGGTGCTCGCGGCGGGGCTCGTCGCGATCTCGAGCTCGGTCGTCGCGTTCGGCTTCGCCTACTTCAAGTTCCCCGGCCGTGGCATCCTGTTCGGATTCGTGCTCGCGACCATGATGCTGCCCGGCGCCGTCACGATGGTGCCGCAGTACCTGATCTGGAAGTACCTCGGGCTGCTCGGCACGTGGGTGCCGCTGTTCGGGATGAACCTGTTCGGCTCGGCGTTCTACATCTTCCTGCAGCGGCAGTTCTTCCTGGGGCTCCCGCGGGAGCTGTTCGAGGCGGCGCGTGTCGACGGGGCGTCCTACTGGGGGCTGTTCCGGCGGATCGCGATGCCCTTGTCGATCCCGTCCTTCATCATCGTGTTCATCTTCGAGTTCCAGGCGAGCTGGAACAACCTGCAGGCCGCGCTGATCTACCTGAACGCCGGCAGCGTGAACAACTTCACGGTGCCGCTCGGCATCTCGTACGCGATGACCCAGTTCAGCCCCACGAACGGCGGGCACGGCGACTACCAGTACGTCATGGTGGCGAGCCTGCTCGTGACCCTGCCGATGCTGATCGTGTTCGCCTTCGGCCAGCGCTACTTCGTGGAGGGCGTCGCGACTCAGGGCCGCAAGGGCTAGCGCCCGCTGCGCGTGCGCTCTCCGGCGCTCTCCGCCCCCTCCGGCCCTCTCGCCTAGCTACACCCCCGCCGGCCCCCTTTCCTACCCCCGCCGACACTTCGCACGCGGTTCCGCGTCGGAAGTGTCGGCGGGGGTAGGGAAAAAGAGCGCGGGCGAGCGCGGGCGAGCGCGGGCGAGCGCGGCGCCGCTACTTCTTCGTGGCCTGCTTGTAGGCGCGGAGGGCCGAGGCCTGCGCGTCCTTCAGGGCCGCAGCCGGGCTCTTCTGGCCGAGCAGCACCGACGAGATCACGTTCTGCAACTCGGTGTTGATCTGCTGGCCGGCGGGCGAGGCGCCGAACGACTTGCCGTCCCCCACGATGTCGTAGAACGTCGAGATGGTCTGGTCGAAGCCCGCGTTTCCGCTCGGCTTCACGTACTTCTCACGCAGCGTCTTGTCGACGCTCGGCACGCCCGTGAACAGCCCGGTGTTGATGCCGCCTGGCTTCTTCGCGACGGTCTGGGCGCGCGCGGCACCCGCGGCGTCCCACGCGGCGGGGCTCGTGAGAGCGATTGCCCAGGCGCATGCGGCGTCCTTGTTCTTCGCGGCGGTCGGGATGACGAACGAGGTGCCGTTGGCAACCGTGAACGGCTTCCCGTCCGAGGCGTAGAACGGCACCGTGGCGATGTCGAGCTGTGAGGCATACGGCGCCAGCACATTGACGTACCACTGGTTGTCGACCTCCGCGCCGACCTGGCCCTTCGTGAACTCGTTGTCCTCGCCGAACATGTCGAACGAGTCCGTGAAGCTCTTCACCTTGGCGTAGCCGCCCTGCGCGTCGGTGATCTGCTTGAGCACCTCGAGCCCTTTCTCGTTGCGCGGGTCGTCAAGCGTCGGCTTGCCGTTCTCGTCGGTGAGCCGGCCGCCGTAACCGAGGATCCACAGCCCGGGCTGCCCGCTCGCGACGGGGTTGAAGCCGAGCACGGTCGGGTTGCTGCCGGACGCCTTGTACATCTTCTTGATGGCGCCGAGCAGGACCTCGGGCTTGGAGGTGTTGATCTGATCGGGGGTGACGCCCGCGGCATCCATCACCTTCTTGTTCAGGATGATGGCCGGCGGCTGGTAGAACTGCGGCACCGCATAGACCTTGCCGCGGTAGGTGACGTCGTCGGCGACCGACTTGTAGTAGTAGCTGCTCGGGTCGACGTGGTAGGTCGCGAAGCACTGGTCGAGCGGCATGATCAGGCCCTGCGCGGCGTACGTGGCGACGACGTTGGCGTCCATCTGCACGACATCCGGCACATTGCCGCTCGCGACGCGGGTGGTGAACTTCTGCGCGTCGAAGGCGGTCTCGTCCATCTTGATCGTGACGCCCGACAGCTTCTTCTTGGCGTATGCCAGGCGCGAGGTGCCGACCTCGTCAGGGCTGTTGAAGCCCCACGCGTTGAGCGTTCCCGAGACCTTCGTGCTGAACGAGGAGGACTTCGCCCCAGAGCTGTCGGCGCCGCCTGATGAGCACCCGGCCAGGATCACGGCTGCCGCCGTCATTGCCACTGCGGCCAGCGCCGCCCTCTTGCTCTTCATTGAAACTCCTTCAGCGCAGACTGGTTCGACAGAAGCAAATCCGCGCGCCGCGTGAGGAACAAGGGGGTGGCGCGAGAAGCGCTCGCGGCGCTAAAGGGCGTGGTCGCCGCGACGGCGCGCGTGGCGGCTTGCACGCTGGACCCCTTCGGCCGGGTCCCCGGGCGACAGTGGATGCCGGAATTCTCGGGAATTACGGCATCCACTGTCGCCGCAAGGCCCGGAAGCTGAAGACAAAGCATCCGTTCCCGCATATCGTGAAACCGTGGCGAGACTTCGCCGCACCTCGTCAGACCGGGAGGTCGTCATGACCACGTCGTTCACGGGTGCGGGCTTCGGCCCGCGCGGATTCGGGGGCGGGCGCCCGGGCGCCGGCCCGTCTCTCTCAGACGCGTTCGAGCAGCTGCGCTCCGCCGTGGAACAGCGGCTCGCACCACGCGGCCACGACACGCACGGCGACGTCCGCGAGGCGCTGCTCGCGCTGCTCGCCGAGAAGCCGATGCACGGGCACGAGCTCATCGCCGAGATCGCGAAGCGCAGCGGCGGCTCGTGGAAGCCGAGCGCGGGCGAGGTCTACCCGACGCTGCAGCTCCTCGCCGATGAGGGTCTCGTCGTCTCCGAGGTGACGGACGGGCGGAAGACCTATTCGCTGACCGCTGAGGGTAGGGCCGAGGCGGATGCCGCGGCCGGCCGCTCCCCGTGGGAAGCGGGTGCGCGCGGCCCGCGCAGCATGATGGGCGCACTGCCGAAGGCGGGCATCGACCTCGCGAGCGCAGCGGCGCAGGTGCAGCGCACCGGAACACCGGAGCAGGTGAAGGAGGCGGCGGCAGTGCTCGACGAGGCGCGCCGCAAGCTCTACTCGATCCTCGCTCAGGGCTGACCGGATGCCGCCGGCACGCAACCCTCGCCAGGGTGCGCTGCCCGACGTCGCGGCCGGCCGGGCCCGCTACCGCCGCATCCTGCGGTTCGCCCTGGGCTGCCTCGTGCAGACGTGGTGGTTCGAGGTCGTTCTCCCGCGCCTCGGCCTCGGTCGTCTGGCCGATCGGGGGCGCACGGCACGTCTGACCGCGATCGCCCGGAACTTCCACGGACTCGCCCTCGAGCTCGGCGGCCTGATGATCAAGGTCGGCCAGTTCCTCTCCTCCCGCCTCGATGTGCTGCCGCCCGAGATCACGGGCGAGCTCGCCGGCCTGCAGGACGAGGTGCCGCCCGCAGGCTTCCCGGCGATCGCCGAGCTGGCCGCCGCAGAGCTCGGGCAGCCGCTCTCCGCTGCGTTCGCCGACTTCTCCGAGGCGCCCGTGGCCGCGGCATCCCTCGGCCAGGCGCACCGCGCGCGTCTCGGTGCCCGCGATGCCGCCGATGTCGGTTTCGAGCGCGTCGTGGTGAAGGTGCAGCGGCCGGGCATCCGCTCGATCGTCGACGTCGACCTCGCCGCGCTCACCCGCGTCGCCGGGTGGCTGAGCCACCTCAGCGTGGTAGAGAAGCACGTCGACCCGCGGGGGCTCGTCGCCGAGTTCGCGCAGACGAGCCTCGAGGAGATCGACTACCTGCACGAGGCGGCCGCCGCTGAGCGCTTCGCGGCGATGTTCGCCGATGACGCGCGGGTGGTTGCGCCCGAGGTCGTGTGGGAGCGCACGACCCGCCGCGTGCTCACCCTCGCCGACGCCACGGCGATCAAGATCACCGACGTCGACGCTCTGCGCGCCGCAGGCGTCGAGCCGGCCGAGGTGGCGCAGGTGTTCGCCGAGGTGATGTTCGAGCAGCTCTTCGGCCACGGCTACTTCCACGCCGACCCGCACCCGGGCAACATCTTCGTGACGCCGGCGGCAGCACCCCGTCGGCGCAGTTCTTCCGGTCGGGCGCCCGCCGGGCGGGGCTCGCCCGCGTGGGCTCTCACCTTCATCGACTTCGGCATGATGGGTGAGGTCACGGACGAGCTGCGCGCGGGCCTGCGCCGCCTGCTGGTGGCGGTGGCGGCGCGCGACGGGCGCGGACTGGTTGAAGGGGTTCAAGATGTCGGCATCCTGCTGCCGACCACCGACACCGCCGAGCTGGAGCGCGCCATGACGCTGCTGTTCGAGCGGTTCGGCGGCATGGGCTTCGCCCAGCTGCGCAAGGTCGACCCGCGCGAGTTCCGCGACTTCGGGCAGGAGTTCGGCCGCGTCGTGCGCTCGCTGCCGTTCCAGCTGCCCGAGAACTTCCTGCTCGTCGTCCGCTCGATGTCGCTCACCTCGGGCGTGTGCAGCGCGCTCGACCCCGAGTTCAACATCTGGGATGCGATCGAGCCGTATGCCGCGCGCCTGTTGCGCGAGGAATCAGGCAACCTCGTGCAGGAGCTCGCGAAGGAGACCGCGACGATCGCCGGCGTCGCGCTGCGCCTGCCTCAGCGCATCGACACGCTCATCACGCGCGTCAACGACGGCTCTGTCACCGTCTCGACGCCGACGCTCGACCGTCGGCTCACCTCGATCGAGCGGCTGATCCGCCGCGCCGTCGGCGCGCTGCTGTTCGCCGGGTTCCTGATCGGCGGCATCCTGCTCGAGCCGCACGTCGTCGTGCTGGGCGTGGTGCTCATGTGCGTGTCGGCGGTGCCGCTCGGCTACGCACTGTTCGGCGGAAACGGAGGTACCAGGCGATGACCGATCCCGCTCCCGCAGGTCGACGCACGGGCGACCCCTCCGCAAGTCGACTGGCGCGAAGCGCGAATGGAGACCCCGCTGCCCCGGCCGACGCCCGCGCGCAGCTGAAGGCGCTCGCGGATGCCGCCGCCGCGGGCGGCGGAGTCTTCGCGCGGCTGCGCCCGGCGCTCCAGGGGCGCGGCCGGGCGGCGGCGGTGCTGATGCTCTTCGGCGTGCTCGACTCCCTGCCTGCCGACCGCGCACGCGGCTCGGCGGTCTCGGGCGACCTCGACGTGCTGCTCATCGAGCG
>Ga0164242_10001692_pt1 | contig 26014 bp, 16 predicted proteins | sample OricomgcompostMG_FD_108783 | JGI IMG/M metagenome (GOLD analysis project Ga0164242, IMG submission 108783) | Miracle-Growth compost microbial communities from Emeryville, California, USA - Original compost - Miracle growth compost (MG) ...
ATTTTGACGCGGCCAAAACTCCGGCACATATTCGCGGCGCGCTCGACTATGTTTCATCGCCGACATACTGGAAACGGGCCAACATCGAATCTGAAAGCTATATTCCTCTTACACTATTTCGCTACGGCAGAAGCGAAGCTGCGTATAAGGTGCTTGCGAACATCAGCAGCCCGCAGAAGTCGCGCCGCGAATATCCGGAGGTCTCGTACTCTGTGATCGAAGCGATCGTTAGCGGGGTCATGGGGCTTGCGCCAGGCAGCATCGGGGGCGGTTATGACGTGAGCACACTTTCGAGGCTGCCAGCTAACTGCGATCACGCCGCGCTTTCTGCCGTCTCCATCAGACACAACAAGATTGACGTAAGCCATACTGGAAGATCGGCGACGCAGTTGAGAAATAACTCAGGGCCTGCACTGCGCTGGCGCGCGGAGTTTTCAGGAACTCTGGACCGTCTGAATGTCGGTGGAAAAAACGTTGTGGCGATGCACTCAGTAACGGCTGAGGGCGTTGCCATCAGTTGGACAGATGTAACGGTTCCATCCGGCGCTGCGGTTATTGTCAGCAAATGATCTTATCGGAAGCGTAGGATGAATACGTGGATTCCATGCCGATAGATAATTTCAAGTGTCCATCTCGTTCAGGCACATTATGCTTCCGGCAACGACTGACCTTTGGATGATCCTTGAACGCGCCATCGGGCGGCCGCGTCATTCATACTAGTAAGCTCTGGAGCTTCACTTCTCTGGCGCCGCACCTTGTGTGGTTTGAATCGGATGCACCGAAATCAGGTCTGCACTGAGAACCTGATAGCCTTTGGCGAGCCGGATACGCAGCAGAGCCTGGAAAGGTATCAAATCCTTCTTGCTATCTCCCCGGTCGCCAAGAACTTTATTCAGACGTTCGATTCCAGGCTCTGAAGTGATAAACATAGTGGCGCCCTCTGTACCTTCGGTATCAAGACCCCCGATAATGGCAATCCACCGTCCGGGGGTGACACCCGGCACCATCGTAACAAGGCTGTAGTCCGCTTTCAGAACCTTGCTCGCTGGATCGCGCTCGGTGTGATAAGTTGATGGTTCGCCGCTTCTAGGGTGGGCATCTAGAATCTCACCACGCCATTGCTCAAGGTGCTGATCCGGGTTGCTAAAGCTGAAGTCACCTGTCGTCATCATCTGAGCAACGGCAAGATTCTGGAATGGAGACCCCAGCAAAATCACATTATGCTGACTTAGATCATCCGGAGTCACATCGCGGCTGGACTTAATGATTGGCTTTATGTCCATTCGCCCAAGTAAGCCACCTAGCATCGCAACCGATTTAAGCTCGCCGGTGCCGGTATACCCGTTCTCGTAGTAGAGGTGGCCGGCCTGGGCGACAAGCCTTGGATTCGAAGCAAACTCATGTGCAACATGTGGATCGACGAGTGCTCCACGGCTGTCGGTGGCGCCATGCCGGAACCGGAAAAGATCGTTCGAATCATCCAGTAGAAAGACCGCGTCCGGATATGCAATGACAGGCGATCTGTCATTGCCGAGAAAGTCAGCCCAGAACGACTCGACAATGCCACCACGAGAAGCCTGAACAGCCGCCGTGCCGCCTGCACTCAGTTGCTTCTCCTCGCGCGTGCGGCCGAGCCAGTACCCAAGAGCGATCATCCCAATAGCAAATGCTGCAATTGCAGGGAAGAACCATCTCCGTTGGCTCTCTCCTGTGGCGTCTTCTGCGGGCATCCCAGTTGGGAACCCCTCAACAGCGTCATCTTCAAGTTCCGAGGTATCCGCAAAGGTAAAAATCGACGTCGGAAGCGAAATGGGCATCGGCTCAAACGTTGGGACATAGTGGCCCTTGGGAAGCTGGATCAGGATCGGATCCTTGGAGCCTTCAGCCTCGTAATACTCCTTGAGCCTGAGCCTGAGTCGATGACTCTGGACCCGCACAATTGTGTCCACTTTCGGGTCGAAATCAGGCTTTCGTCCCAGCGCCTCGACGCCAATAGTGTATTCCTTCAGACTCTCGGTCGAGCTGCCGAGCGTCTTATCGGCAAGAAACTGGAGCAACAATTTGAGCGTCGCCGCATTGCGAAAGGTAGCAGACAGGATAACGCGCCGGACTTGCTCTTTGTAAGCTTCTATCAATGGCTCATTCGCATCTGGATGAGCTACCGAGCCGGCGTTTGGCAATCCTGCCATCAAGTATTCCCCGAAGACGAGAATTCTAGCATTTCATTCAGAAATGGAGTCACGACCAATTTTCAGGTGTGCTCGGATCCGTCCCAACCATCACCACCGTTGCCTGTCAAAAGTCGAACAAGCCGGCATGTTTACTTCAAAGTTTCGAAGAACTTTTCTACGCGGACGGCGCACTTTTTGAAGTTGGGCTCGCGTGAGATGGGATCAAAGGCCCCTAGGGTCAGCACGGAAACTTTCCATTGCTCATTTCCCGTAAGAGAATCCAACATTCTTCGACCTGCATGGTCCGAACTGCACTGGGTCGAAGATGCACCACGAAATATCAGATAATCTTCCCGATGGATGGGACACCAGGGCGAAGGAAGCGCTTAGGGTGAGACCCCTGAGACCCCTGAAACCGCGAAATGATGGCGTCAAGCTCCGTGGCCTCTGTAGACGCGGACGCTGAGCTGCGCATAGCCGCAGCCCCTTGACGACGCTCCTGCTCTTCCATCATCCGTTCCCCGTACACCCCTGTTGCTGTGTAGCCGTAGGTTGAACAAGCTTCGCAAGTTTCAATGAGGGATCAGACGCAGGAAGATGCGTTTATGCCCTGGAAAGAGAGTCGAGTTGTGGACCAACGCTTACAGTTCTTATCGAGTTATCAAAAGGAGGAGATGTCGCCTGATGGAATTGTGCCATGAGTACGGCATCTCACGTCCCACCGCATATAAGTGGATCAAACGTTACAACGAAGTCGGCCCAGAGGGTCCGCTGGATATTTCGCGCAGACCCCATAGCTGCTCTCATGCAACTCCTGACGAGCTTGTCAACGAAATGTTGGCTCTCCGAAAGCGATTTCCGTCATGGGGAGCACGCAAGCTAAAGGCACGGTTGGAACGGATAAATCCGAATGTCATGTGGCCGGCTGCGAGCACGATCGGGGAAATTCTTCGTCGGTCAGGGTTGACGAATCCAGTGCGTAAGAGACGTAGAACCACGCCGTACTCGCAGCCGTTCTCTGAGGTGACTGCACCGAACCAGCTTTGGTGCATGGACTTCAAGGGATGGTTTCGTGTCGGAGATGGTCAGCGCTGCGATCCCTTCACGATCACAGATGCGTATAGCCGTTATCTGATTCGTTGCCAAGCGATTACTCGCATGGACACGGCGCACGTACGAGCGATCTGCGAACCTGCCATGCGTGAGTATGGTGTTCCTGAACGCATCCGGACCGATAACGGTGCGCCGTTCTCTGGGACCGGTATCCTCGGGCTCTCACGTCTCTCACTGGAATGGCAGCGACTGGGTATCATGCATGAACGTATCCAGCCGGGTAAGCCCCAGCAGAACGGTCGGCACGAACGGATGCATCGAAGACTGAAACAGGACACAGCGAGCCCTTCTGCCAAGACAATTCGTTCACAGCAGAAGCGTTTCGATGAGTTCCGTCGTGTCTACAATTACGAACGTCCCACGAAGCGCTCGGCCACGAAACACCTGGAAGCCTCTATGCTCCAAGCACAAGGCTGTTGCCGCGCTACACAAAAGCATATGTCTATCCGACGCACTCCCAAACTCGACGTGTGAATGATGCTGGCGATATCAGCTGGCACAAGAGCCCTGTCTTCATCCGTGAGGTTTTCCGAGGTGAAGACATAGGACTTGAAAAGGTTGAAGGGAACTTCTATCGAATCTACTTCTGCAGCCTGGAGGCCGGCGAATTCGATGCCAACGACTTGAGATTCCGACCGGCGCTTCGTTCTTGAAGGCCATTGGTGGGATGGAAGGACAGAAGCATCGCCTTCCATCCCACTGGAATCTCCGAAAGGCGTCAGATCGGTTCCCACAAGTCTACTTCCGAGGATTAGTCTTTGTTTACCTCCATATGTACTTGTTTTTCGACTTTCAAAGAAGCATAAGTGTGAAGCACCCGGCAGTTGACTTTAGTACGCTTAGCGATATATCGTATTTCATACTATGGCGCGAAAGCTTACGACCGGCCCATTTTCAGATCCCGAATTGCTTATCCTTTCGAGTCTGGTTGAAGGGCGAAAGCACGGATACGCCATGATGGTCGATATCAAGGCATTCGCGGACGTCGATCTTGGGCCAGGCACACTCTATTCCGCAATCACAAGGCTTGTTGAGATGGGATGGATTGAGCCTTGCGAAGCGAGCGGACGTCAGCGTCCTTACCAGCTAACTACATACGGGCTGCAGCACCTTCAGTCCCAGCTCGAAAAAATGCGCCATTTGGCCAATCTTGGTTTGCGGAGGCTCCGCGAAATATGAGCAAAAACACGTTCGTTAGTCTTTTGCTACGTCTTTATCCTCGCGCATGGCGCTCGGAATACGGTGGAGAGCTAGCCGTCATTCTCGCGGACCGCCAGTTCACGCCTTCGATTATCGTAGATGTGGTTCTCTGCGGTATCAGGCAGAGATTCCGGTATGCCGAAGTGTGGCAGGTGGATGGGGCTGTGCTGGCGTTATGGCTGCTAATCGGAACTGTCGCCAACAGTATCTCGCCGCTTCCCCGATCCGCTTACAACCACTTTTTCCAGATCAATTGGATCGCTGAACTGGCTATTGGGTATATATACGTCTCTCACTATTCCAGGCCTCCAGCCGCAGCCGCTCTCTTTTCGGCTAAAGCCTCTTTGCTAGGCATCATTCCGGAACTGCTTCTCGCAGTTCTGTGGACAGTCAATTTGATCCACCCTACGATCCTCGGCATGGACGGAGTTCCGCACGTTCATGGCCACCTGATCACCGACTTCTGCCTGCGCACTGAAGCGACAGTTTCACCAGCAACACTCATGATAGCAATTCCAGTCACAGTAATCCCTGCCTTTCTGCTTGGCTTGGCGGGAGGAACCCTTGCGAGGAGTGTCTCCGCTCCATGCCGTCGTTTTGGAACTATCAAATAGTCAACAGCTATCCAGCACGACCCCGCTAAAGCTGCGGTATTCGGAAACTAAATCGATTGGTAACGGGAAACGCTTATCTCGTCAGTTATGCGTGCTTTGGGCCGACCCCGCAGTAATGTTGCGTTGGAAATGACTTAGAGTGGAAATCCCTTCGGGATTCCCACATTCACAACGCTTCGGCGGCTGGAGATATATTCTTATTTCAGACCGGGCCTACCCAGCCTTTACCCAGAACCAGAGCCACGACCCCTGCAAGGGGCTTGTAAACCCTCTCCGCGGTACAAAACGTAAATCATCACCCGGTACACTCAACTTGGTGAGCACAGCAGCACTTGAGAGCATGCGACTGTCTTCTCCGGCAAGAGCTTTCGATACGTTACTTCTCACGCTGGCATTCTCCGCAGCACTGTCTACGGCATTTCGCGAACGATTCAGAAGAACATCCACCGCCCGGCTTTCCTGGCGTTGAAGCCGATGAGTTCAGCACCTTGTTCATGAATTCGCACACTTATGTTGTTCGAAAAATATGGTGTGTAGATGGTACTTCAATCGTCAGTGTGGAATTGGGATACGGTTCGGAGGCAATATAACCGTCGGACCGATCACAGTGAGACCCAGCTCCTGTCTGCGAATGCGGCCAAGCCTCCCAGCCCCACCGAGCCGGGAGGCTAACAACCAACTAAAGAGCGGGCGGTATTAGCTCAATAAAAATCCACCTATGTAGTTCTCTACTTTTACGATTGATACTCTTCCCTACATAGGGAAGACCGACGCATTGGTATTCTTCGTCAAGGTTAGTTCACTACCAGATAACCTTGCCTGATCCGTATCAGCCTTCCGGGAAGGATTTCCCTTCCCGCACGCCCAAGAAACTACGCCCCTCTCCAGCATGTACTCTTTGCAAGAAGCAGGGATACAGGCATTCACATGGTAGATTGTGAGTACAACGATTCATTGCCTTCTGCTGAGTCGGATGGACACTGAGTTTCATTTTTGGAACGGGCTGACTTGTACGTAATCTGTACGCAGTTTGTACGCTGGATTTACAAATCGTGACAATCATGACAGATTTGCAAATCGCAGAGTCAATAAGTTACGTGTTTTGTCGTGGGAGAGCCTGACCGACTCCCGCCGCCTCCACCACTAATCATTTTATTTTCAATAATTTAGCGCCGATTTAAGGAAATACGGGGTGCGCCACCGCCTCCACCACGCTAACCCACGCCCTCGCGCGAAAGAGCGGTGAAGAACGTGCCGCCTTCAAATCACTGCGTTGAGGGATGATGCGATCAAGACAATCATGCCGACTTGCCTTGGGGAGATCCTCCCCAAGGTAGTAACGATGAGTCCGCTTAGAGGAAGTAATTCTTCCCGCGCCACCTCGGGAATAACTCTGTACTCTCGATGAGTGCCTTGGCGATTTGTCACCAATTGAGAATATGGGAGTGCTTAACTTTCGTCTAGCCAACAATCTAAGAAGTAACAATGGGATGCGCTTCCTAGTAGACTTTACTAACCTCTCAGGGGCGCCTTTTCTAAATTTAGTCTGTGTTGTATAGATTTAGACGACCCCTGCAAAGAACCAATTTATAGCATTTTCATGGAGAACCGCATTGCGTTCTGCCTGAGTCCTGCTGGCTGTGAGCGCAAGACAACTGTCGTACGGAGCGTGGACCTGGCTTGCGAGTTGCGCAATGGGCGAATGGGTACCAAACATGATTCGTTCGAAGCCAAAAATCTCGAAAACCGCGTCTACCCATGGTTGGGCATCCGCCAAAACCCAATCCATACCGAAGACGCATTCAAATCCCGATGCGATGATCTGCACGTTTGGATATGCCGAAAGCCTGCCAAGGTCGCTTCTCCATTGACGAAAGGTCTCCTTTTCCGTGTTGGCTGGCCAGCCCATCACTGCCACAGTGAATCCTGTGTCCGGATTACTTTCAATCACGGGCAGAAGATCGGGCAATTGCGGTGAAAAGACTTCGAGCGAACAATGAAACCGGCGCCCCCGAAGCTGCTGCAAGCCACGTCGCCAGTTCTGGTTCCGAAGCAGATCGCCGGTTCTGGCAAAGCGCCGGTCTATCCGCAGCGCATCCCATCCGAGATGCTGGCGCACTGCTGTAACGCGAGAGCAACTCTCATATTGATCCAATGTTTGCTCAAGGTCAGCGGCCAGAAAATCAACCAGAGCGACGATCGCTATTGGCGTGTCTGAAGAATCGGCGAGTCGCTGAGCCCATCGTGCCTCACGTACCGGATCTGCCGATAGAAATTCATGCCAAACGATACCGCTGATGTTAACCTGCGGATTCATACGTCGGTAGTCGTTCAGTCCGAATACGCGTGGAAGCGAGGAGTAGTCACCGATAAGAGCTTCAAACATCGCGTCCGGCTCTTCCAGGAACTTGTGCGTATTCTGCCGTCCGTCATAGAGGTGAACGTGTGCATCGACCACGTTCGGCTTCGTCCCGCTACCACTCTCCAATCCAGCCTCCATTGTCGGTTCCATCATCGCATGTCCCTTCGCCTTTGAGACCATGCCAGGATGGAACGACACGCTTATCTCGGTTTGATAAGTCGCACCATCACCACACCGTGGGCTGGAACCTTGGCAGAATATCCGATCTTGACGTTGTTCTGTTCTTTTTTCGTCCAAAGGTCACGTACATTTACAGAAAGAGTTGCGGGATAGCCGATATCGATCCACGCGACGGCAATTGTCTCTGCCTCAGATCCACGATTGATCAGCGCGACGGCACGTCCACCGTCACTTAACTGTTTTGACCAAACCTCGCGTCCGCCAATTTTTCTTACTCGGCGGGCTTGCTGACCAAGAGGATCTTGGTCGATGGCGATGACCTCTTTATTTAATAGAATCTCTTTGGTGTCGGCGGTCATATTCGATACGTCATTTCCCGCCACTAATGGAGCAGACCACATGGCCCACATGCTGAAATGCGTCCGGTACTCTTCCTCAGTCATGCCTCCATTGCCCACCTCAAGCATGTCAGGATCGTTCCAGTGGCCAGGGCCTGAATAGCTTTCAATACCGCTCATCAGGTCGAGAATCTGCGTAACGCCACCCCAGCCGTACTTATTCTTGCAGTCCCAGCAATCCTGGATGTCCGGCGTAGCGCGCCAGAGATTGCCTACCGAGCCCGCCCAAAGCCACGGTTTCGACAGGCCCCACTCACAGATGCTGAAGACGATCGGACGTCCCGATTGTGCAAGCGCGTTGCGCATCAGAGTGTAGGAGGACTCGCTGTTCTGATGCGGTAGCGTATTGCACCAATCCTCTTTCAGGTAATCGACACCCCATGCCGCATATTGCTTAGCGTCCTGAAACTCGTGTCCCAAACTGCCAGGACGCTTGGCGCAGGTCATCGCGCCCGCATCCGTATAGATACCGAATTTTAGTCCCTTCGAGTGTATGTAATCAGCAAGAGCCCTAATGCCCGAAGGAAAGCGCGCGGGATCGGCAAGGATATTGCCCTGGGCGTCGCGGCCATTCTGCCAGCAATCGTCGAGGATGACAAATTGATACCCGGCTGCTTTCATCCCATTTGAAGACATTGCGTCCGCAGTTTCACGGACTACCTTTTCATTCAGTCCTTTGCAAGCAAACCTGTTCCAACTATTCCAGCCCATCGGGGGAGTCCTGGCCACCCCATTGTCAAGCGCATGCCCAAGTGCAGGAATAAATGCGAACAGCCATGCTGTCAGAAAAAAACGAGTGATCCAGCGATTGATATACATGTAGCCTTCTACCTTTCATGTCAGGGGTTGCATTCTGCAACTGAAGCAACCAAAATTGTGCCTAACCCCGCGCAGTCCCCTTCCTCGCCAGAAATGTCTGCGGGTCAGCCTTAACCTTCTACGCGCATTACAAGGTAGGCGCTGGCACAAGAGAAACATCGTCGAGATATGCTGATCCGGATCCAGACACCTGATACAGATCAACGATGGCGCATGTGTTGGTAACGCCGGTTTTGAAAGGTATCGAGTAAAACGCATAGGAAGTCGTCAACTGAGCCTGGGGCCACGCTGTCAACGAATCAAACTGCTGAACTGCAATGTGGGCCCGTTCGTTTGAATCTCCTAGCCTTCCCCATGCCGAGGCAATATATGTGGTTGACGGTGTCAGGCCACAGACCATCTGCTTACCAGTCGAAGTTGCCCCCTTGGTCGCCAAAGCAAAAGAACCACTGTGCGCCTGTCCCTGCGCGATAACGGCCCCAGACAAAAGTTGCCACGCACCGGCAGCTCCCGATTCGAAGTCTGGGTTTTCTACGAGATTTAAATTCACAGATAGATCGTCTGCATGGGCTCCGCCACTACCCGCGGTAGCCACTGAGATGATAGCTGAGTTATTGACTGCCCCGGTCATGAAGTTATCTGCAACATATTGATAGCTCGTCGATGTAATTGATTGTGATTCTGCGGTACCTAGTGCGTCAAAGGCACTCACTCCTAAAGTAGCGGCCTGTCCCGCGGTTGAAATCTTTAAAAACCCTGAATAGGTATATTCTGTATAAGGTTGCAGGTTCGTTAATGTCTGTTGAACTGTTGTGAAATCCTCCAAATTCAGGTTATACGCGCCTGTATATGGTGAAGAGGTATCTACTACAGCAGAACCACTGGCAACTGACCAGGGAGCGAGAAGAGTGCTCTCAAATCCAGGATTACCCGCATATTCCTGATGTAGCACAAAATCGTCGGCGTAAGCAGTGCCTCCGCCCACCGATTTTGATACGGCAACGATCGCAGTTGTATCTGACGGTCCCGTAGTGAATGTTACTGATGTGGGAGTATAGGAGGTGGATATAACCGGACTGCTTACCACGCTACCCATAGAATCATAGCTACTTGCTGATATCGAAACAGAATCGCCTGGGTTAGTCACCTCTACCCAGCCGCTGAAGGTATATGTGCTATTTGGAGATAGCCCACTCAAAGAATACGTACCGCTCGATGGAGTGGCGCCGAGTTGAAGTGCGTATGCTCCGGTGTGAGGAGCCGCGTTACTTACAGACGCTGAGCCTGCGATATCCCATCCTCCCAAAGAAGCAGCTTCAAATCCTGGATTCTGCAGAAAATTCCAGTTGTTTCCCCCTGAACCATCATAGGCTCCCATATTTGGGTTTTCTGTGGGTGAGATGCCATTGCCAAAATAGTCTACGGACGGGCTGCCCGCGATAATCGTGCCTGCGCCAATTCCAGGCGAACTTGCAGTTAACTCATAGCCGAACAGGTTCCCCACACCTGTGGGAATATAACCTGCAGCAGCAAAGAGCGGCTTACTGCTAATATCGGTTGATCCTATTGGTGTCGCGTTGTACAGCAGGTTATATGAACAATTTCCCGGGTCACAGGAAGGCGTGGCCGCAGGAGTATTTTCCTGGTAGAAGATGTTGTTGGAACCATTAATATCTTTGAATGTGATCGCTGAGCCTGAGGTAGCAAATGCCCCGGCGTTAAGATACAAAGTATTGCCGTAAAAAGACTGTCCCCCCATATTGCTGACAGTGGCCCATTTGCTATCATTGATGCTGATGTTATAGCGTACGACCCCATTCGTGCCCGGTGTAAACTTGCTGTCGTTGTACTGATTACAGCTTGAGCAGTTCAACATAAAGCCACCCGCATTGTTATGGCTATAGTTATATTGAAAAACTGTATGATCCTGCCTGTAATCTTCGTCGTAACCGGTACCATCTCCGTTTTTGAAGGGCAGATCGGAAACCTCATTGAACTGAAATAAAGTGTCGTTGGCATCGAAAGCCCACATGCCCGCACTTGGGCCTTTATCGTTTAGATTTGCACCTCGAAGCACGTTATTTTCTACTACAGCGCTCAATGTATGCTCAGGTAAAATCCCGTCTTCGGCAATTCCTGAGAGGTAACTGCGACGGATCACTACGTTTGTAAATGCTGTCGGCCAATTATCTGTATAGCTCGAAGGCCGATCATATTTATTAGTTGCATAGTTGGAATAAGAGATAAAACCTTTGCGGCTAACATTCTTGATGATGCATTGATCTATCAGGATGTCATTGAACGTTGTAGGAGTCGGGAGGCTTCCAGTATCCTTGACTTCGAGTCTGATGCCTCCGCTTCTACCCTGATCCTGTTCCGAGGGATCTGTCGGCTCTCCATCCTGGCCGCCCTTTATGTCATGGATATAGAGACCTATCAAATGAATATGATTGAGGACTTGTCCTGCATCCTCACCGTCGATCCTGACCCCGGCTCGGGGAGCCACAACGGACGCATTATCAGTAATTTCTAGCGCGCTTAAATCCCAGTACTGCACATTAAGAAGATGAATCGCATAGGGGGCCCCAGCTCCGTCAATTATGGGAAATATATTGCCAGATCCATAAGGCCCAACCGTAACGGGAGCGGAGCTAGATCCAGATCCGTGCAGCTCCAGGGCCCCTGTACATGTCGCTCCGCGAAGAAATAATAGCGAATCACCGGCGGCAAATGTATGTGCGTTGGCGTCTAAAAGGGAGTTCCATGGAGTTCCCAAAGATCCGTTACCGTCGGCAGATGCACCGCAGTTCACATAGTAGGTGGCAGCATATGTGTTGGTGCAGAAAGCAATTGATGCTGCAAAGACCACTAGTTGCAGTACGAGGGAATGAACTGATCTCGTTTTGTTTATTTGCGAAGGTTTATCAGCCAATCTGATGATTGAATGTGGATGCACACGCACTCCTTTGTCTATCTCAGGTAATTTTCGTGAAGAATCACCGACGGAAAGGGCAGGCCGACCCAGCGCTGCCCTTGCCTTCGAGTAAGTTAGCATCTAGAACATCAGTTTCAGAGCGAGTTGAACGTTGCGGCTGCTTCCCGCAGTGTTGATCACGCCGAAATTGCCGTTGGCATTTCCCCCATTGGCACCTCCGGCCGTAAAGCTGGTGTTTGGCGCTCCCAAATTGACATGATTGAAAGCGTTGAATGCCTCCACACGAAACTGAAGCGATGCTCCACGGGGCAACGGCGCTGTTTTGAACAGAGATAAATCGATATTGTTCGTTCCTGGAGCACGAAGGTTTGCCAGAGTACGCGGAACATTGCCATAGGTGTAATTTGGGGGATTCACAAAGGCCGCCGTGTTGAACCACTTAAGCGCCGAACGCTGCGATAGTTTCGGGCTTACGCCTGGAACAAAGTTAGGCCGGGTAGCAGCATTGTTGTTTGCTCCGCTGATCGCCAGAGGAAAGCCAGTCTGAAAGACCGCGATTGTATTCAACTGAATGCCACCGATAATCCCATCGACCACTCTGTTATGGGCTCTAAATCGCTCATTGGCACCAAAGGGAAGATCATACAAAGCGCTGATGGTGGCGCGCTGTGATACGTCAGTGGGGTCCAGCGAATACTCTGCGTGGGGATTATAGATGTTCTGGAACCCGTAGATGTTGGTTGCAGCCGAGAGGTAGGACAGTGCGGAGTAGATGCTGTCATCCAGCAGCTTGCCGGCGGTATACCCAAAGATCAGAGTCAGTCCTTTGACTGAACGCTTCTGAGCGCTGATCTCGAGATATTGACCGTTGTAACTGCCTTCATGCGGAAGGGAGTTACTGACGGTCGAATAATAAGGATAGGCCAGGAGCGATTGCTGTCGAGTAATCGTCTTGTTGCCCAGAACGCCCGGAACCTTACCAGCATAGGGATTCGGCACCTGGTTTTGCAGAGCATTCCCCAGAGATAGATAGCTGGGATCAAGCTGATTGATATTAAGTGATCCCTCCGGAAAATGCGTGCCACGATTTGCCACATAGGTTCCCTCAACAACAATCTGCCAGGGCAACTGCTGTTCGAGCGACAACGTCCACTGCTGAGACATTGGCGTCAAAGTGCGCGATTGCTTGAAAGAGACAGACTGCCCAAGAAAGCCGCTCGGCCCCAGTGCAGCACCCAGCGGTTGAATGGGAGGTGTCGGAAGGCCGGCATAAAACTGGAATGCGGGGACATTCGGCCCGACGGGATTATAGCTCGTCGAAGTGGAGGCGAAGCCGTTGGTCAGGCCTGTAGAAATAGTAAACGTCGGCGGATAGTAAATCCCGTATCCACCTCGAAGAATGGTCTTGTTGGCACCTGTCAGGTCCAGCGCAAATCCAAGTCGTGGACCAAAGTCGTGATAATTGTCTGAGATGAAGTTGCGATCTTTGCTGCTCGCATAGCGCATCGCCCCTTTGAAGCCATTCAGCGGGTTGATGGCGTCGGGAGCAAAGTTACTGTATCCGTTATTCTGCTCATACGGCTGTTGCTGATAGTCGTATCTGAGGCCTGCGTTGATGGTGAGGCGCCGCATCGCCTGCCAATCGTCCTGGACGAAGAAGGACGTATCGAAGCTGCGATCTGTTTCCCCTCCGGTCACCGTCAACGAGGCACTGCTGACAGCGCCGAGCAGGAGTGTTGCATAGGTTGAGCCGCCTGCGTTGGTCTGCGGATCGGCAGTAAGAGCAGACGCGAAGTTATACGTTCCGGACGGAGCATTCTGCTGGAAGTTCGAGCCGATGTAGTACCGAATGTCCGCGCCGAAGGTGATCTGATGCGTCCCGATAGTCTTGGAGACTGTATCCGTTATCTGAGGATTGGTAGTGGCCCTGAATCCGACGGTCCCATTGAACGCCGGCAGACCATTGCTAACAACGGGAAGAGTAAAGCCCGGCACCGAGTCTGGAAGTCCAAGCTTCTGTGGGAGGCCCAGTCCGGCGCTGGCAGCCTTGAACGGAAATGTTACCCGGAGGGCCGCAACGCGAACATCGTTGAACAGTGTCGACGAGAAGACATGCGTGTCTCCGATCGCCAGGCTCTGCGAAAGCATGTCGTCGTTCCGGTTTGCCGCTATCGGGTTCGGATACAGGCTGGGCACTGCCGTAGACGATGCGGCGCCATTGTTGGTCTGGTTGTCGCTGTATCCATAACGCACAAACCCGTTGTTCGATTCGGAAATATGAAAATCGACTCGACCAAGCGCTTGCCTGCTCAGTATCTGCGTTTTCGGTACAAACAGAAAATTATTAGCCTCTGTTACCGAGTTGTAGAGACCGCTGGTATTGTTCGGCAGAGGATAGTAATCGTCCTGGATCGCAAGGGCGACGGGGTCAAGCTGACTCGTAGGAATTACGTTTCCTGCAAATTCACTCCTCGTGTAGCCATTGCTTCCGTTCGGCTGAGTTGTCGCAGGGTCATAAATAGGAATAACTGCACCGGACGAATCACGCAAATGAGAAAAATTACCCTTCCGCTCGTCGGCTGTGGGCACAGACAGATACTGCGGAGTGCCGGCGATGTAGTGGTACTCCTCCCAGTTGCCAAAGAAGAATAGACGATTGCGAATAGCAGGACCGCCCAATGCGGCGCCGAACTGGTTATAGCGCAACTCAGGGATAGCATGGCCCGCGGCTGTAAAATAATTCTTAGCATCGAATGCATCGTTACGAAGAAACTCATAGACAGTGCCATGAAACTTCGAGGTTCCGGAGCGACTTACCAGATTGACGACGCCACCGGCGGTATATCCGTACTGTGCGGACATCACACCACTCTGTACTTTAAACTCTTCAATGGCGTCGACCGTCGGATTAATAACCACTTCACCGGTAATGGCCTGGAGATTATTCTGACCGTCAAGGATGTAGCCGTTTGAACCTGTGGGAGAACCATTGATACTTGTCGCTGAGAGAAATACTCCACGATTGCCGAACCCCTGCTGAGTGGCGCCCATGTTATTGCGAACACCGGGCGTAAGCGTGACCAAAGCTAAAGCATTGCGGCCATTGAGTGGCAGTTCATGAATTGACTTCGCGCCCAGCACGGTACCGAGGGTAGCGCTTGTGGTATTCATGGCCGGGGGAGACGATGTGACTTCGACAATCTGGTCCGTTGCACCCGCCGAAAGCGTAAAGTTGGCCTCGACACGTTTGTCGACATCCACGGTGACGTGGGCTTGCGATACCTTGAAACCCGCCTGAGTTACCGTGACGAGGTAAGAACCTACATTGAGCGCGGGCGAGTTGTAGAATCCTGTACCGTTTGTCGTCAAATGTGTGACTCTCTGAGTCTGTACATTCTGAATCGCAAGATCGGCATTTGGCACAACAGCTCCCGTTGTGTCGACTACAGTTCCTGCAATGTTGCCGGTTCCCTGCTGGGCGCGCGCAAATGGAGCCCGGCAGACGAGGAAGCATACCAGCAGCATCAACAGAAAGGAAGAGATGCGCCGCAATACGTTTTTCTCCTCGCGGCGCTTTTGGGAAATGCTGATCGATGACCATGGGATGTCTCGCATGCACTGCGCAGGCATCAGATCTCTTTGTAAAACAGGTTTGCGATGATTCATCAGTGGCCTTCCAAAAAAAATTATATTGTTAATCCATTAACATAATCGGAAACGAAAACCACCTTAGCTTGTGAGATTCGGATCTGTCAATAGAATTTTCAGAGAGAGCTTAGAATTTAAACAGAAGCGTATCTTCAAATGACAGCATCCTCAGAACAGTACAGGAGATAAATATATTGCCAACTATCCGAGACGTAGCCCTTCTCGCCAACGTTTCCGTTGCATCCGTCTCTCTCGTTGTTAACGATCCGGAAACAAACCGGGTCGGGGCTCGAAAGCGAAAGGAAATCCTTCGGATTGCGCGGGAGATTGGTTATCGACCCAATGGCTTCGCAAAGGCGTTGCTGAAAAAGCAGACTCGGATTCTGGGCCTCGTTATTCCACTCCGTGACCCGATCTTTCTCAATCAGTTTCTCGTAGAGGTGCTGGCCGGAATTCAGAGTTGCGTGGTTCACCGCGGATATCACCTGATGATCTATTCCAATCAGGAAGGCTCAGGCCGCGCTGGTCTCGACGAGATTCGCACGAGCCGTTTTGCGGATGGTTTGATTATTGTCAATACCCGAATGTGCACGGCCGACGACATCAATAACACTATTGAAACCTTGCAAAAGGATGCGTTTCCATTCGTTATGGTCAATTCCTATTATGGAGCGGCTCCCATTAATTACGTCGGCGTGGATGACGATGTGATCGGCAAGATGGCCGGCGAGTTTCTCGTTAAAAAGGGCCATCACAGGATAGCGTTCCTCGGCGGAGTCAAAGAGAGTTCGCACTCCGACATCCTCGTCAATGGCCTGCGAACTATCCTGAAAGAGAACCGGCTCACGTTACCTGCCGGCCGCATCGCCTTCACAGGATACGAGAAGAAGATCATTGCCGAACAGACCAGTACCTGGATTCGGGCCAAGGACAGACCGACAGCGATCTTCTGTGCCGACGATCAACTTGTACCGGGGGTTTACAGCGTTCTTCGTGATCAAGGTTTGAAGATTCCTCAAGATATGGCCGTGCTTGGCCGCGGCGATCTCGGGCTTACTTCCTTCCTCGAACCGAAGCTTTCCACCTTATCCGTGCCCACGTTTCACATGGGCAAGAAAGCGGCTGAACTGCTGATTGAAAAGCTCGAAAATCCCGAGACTCCTCCTTCGCGCGTCCTGCTTCCCAGTCACCTCGTTGAACGCGAGTCGACCTAAAGACTGGAAGAATCCTTGACAAATTAGGGCTTGTTTGTTAACCCTTTAATGGTTGAGAAACCTCTCACACATGGACTTTGAGCTCCAGCATCAACGGCCTCGCCCGGACCGCGTTCGATGGGTCTTGGCGGGCATGCTCCTGCTGGCTTCCTCACTGAACTATGTCGACCGTCAGGCGCTGTCTATCCTTGCGCCGACCATGCAGCAGGAACTGCACATCTCAGACGGCCAATACGGTTTTATCGTCCAGGCGTTTCTCATCTGCTACACCGTCATGTACCTTCTATCCGGCCGTATCGTCGACCGGATCTCAGCGCGCTTTTCTGAGGCGGCTTTTCTCATCGGTTGGTCCGTAGCAGGGCTCCTCACAGCGTTTGTTACGGGATTCCGTTCTCTTCTGTTTGTGCGGTCTCTTCTGGGAGCCTCCGAGCCTGGGAACTTCACGGCGGCTTCCAAGATCGTGTCAGAGTGGTTCCCCGCGGAGGAGCGCGGTACTGCCGTCGGGCTGTACTCCATGGGGGGAACGATTGGCGCAGCAATCGCTGCGCCGCTCGTGGCGTGGCTGACGATCCGCCATGGATGGCGTTCCGCGTTTGTCGTCACCGGAATTGCGGGATTCCTTCTCGCTCTCTTCTGGCTGCTGATCTACCGCGCTCCCCCTCAGTGTGCCACGTCGTCTTCTGAGAGAGAGATGCTTCAACCTGATGTGCTTTCCAGCAACGCACAACCCGTACTCGAGACAAGCAGGTCATCATCTCCTCTGCGCTTTTTGTTTACCTCGAAGGCATTCTGGGGCATCGTTCTTGCCCGCATGATCACTGATCCAGTCTGGTATTTTTACCTCTTCTGGTTTCCGAAGTATCTACAGGAAGGCCGCGGAATGAGCCTGGCGGCAATTGGGAAGCTACTTTGGATCATCTTCGTGGCTGCCGATCTGGGTTCACTTGCAGGAGGGCTTGCTTCGTCACGACGGATTCGCGCCAACGGCTCTACCGTCCGCACCAGAGTCAGAATTATGGCCTTCGCCGCCATTGTGCCTTGTTTTACTTTTGTGATTCCCTCGCTGCCGGGATATATATTTCCGCTGACGGCAGCCTGCTGCGCTGCCTTCGCCCACATGGCATGGATGACCAATGCCACAACACTTCCAATCGACATCTTCCCCGCCGAACTCATCGGGTCGGTGCAGGGAATGGTGGGGGCATTCAGTTCGATGGCCGCCGTCATCAGTACCAGCTTTATCTCACTCGCTGTAACCCACCTGAGCTATGCGCCTGTATTTTATGTCGCGAGCTTCCTCTATCCACTCGCATTGATCGTCTTGATGCAGATCCCCGGGGCCACGCTAAAAGGAGAACAGATTTCAATATGAAGACCGTCAGAGAACAATATGATGTCGCAGTATGTGGGGGAGGCCTGGCGGGCTTCTGCGCGGCTGTCGCCGCGGCGCGACACGGTGCAAAGACATGCCTGATCCACGATCGTCCAGTCTTTGGAGGAAACAGTTCTTCAGAAATTCGCGTTACTCCCCATGGTGCGGCTGCATTTCATGCCTATGCGCGAGAGACCGGCATTGTGTCCGAGCTTCTGATTGAGGAGCGCGCCCGCAACCACGAACCCATCGTGGAAAATGGCTGGACAAACAGTGTGTGGGACCTCACGATGTATGACCTGGCGATGGCAACGCCGAATCTGACCTTTCATCTGAATACATCTGTAACCGGTGTCGTCATGCAATCGTCCACGCGAATTGCGGAGGTCCTATGTGAGACGATTAACGCGGAGATCCATCGCATTATCGCCGCTGATACGTTTATCGACTGCACCGGCGATGGAAGAGTTGCCGCGGAAGCGGGATGCGAATGGAGGATGGGCAGCGAAGGCAGCGGCGAATATAACGAACCTCATGCACCAACCACGGGCAACGACGACGTAATGGGCAGTTCCTTGCACTTCAAGTCAAAAGATGTAGGTTATCCGGCTCCGTTTGTGGCTCCCCCTTGGGCGGTCAAATATGACGATCCAGCATTCTTCTATGAGCAGGGACGCGAGCCTAAGGAACTTAAGTCGGGATACTGGTGGATCGAGATTGGCGTCCCTTGGGACACTATCCACCAGAATGAGGAGATACGGCATGAGCTGACCCGTCATGTTCTTGGAATCTGGGACTGGATTAAGAATAAAGACCCCCTAACGAAAGATGCCGCCGCGAACCTCTCGCTGGATTGGATCGGCCAGATTCCGGGAAAGCGGGAGAGCAGGCGCATCGTGGGCCAATACTGGATGACCGAGCACGACATCCAGGATAAGAAGGTATTCACGGACGAGGTCGCATTCGGCGGATGGTTCATCGACTTGCACACCCCTGGTGGCCTCCTCGCGAAGACAAGCGAGGCCGCCAGCGCGCAAGGGTATGACGAGACCAGCGAATATGCGGAAAAGAGTTATGCCGGTCCCTACGGAATCCCGCTGCGTGCTCTTATTGCGAGAGATGTCGAAAACCTGATGATGGCCGGCCGCAATGTCAGCGCGACCCATGCGGCGCTTGCCACGATTCGCGTCATGGGCACGACCGCGTTGATGGGCGAGGCGGTCGGCACTGCGGCGGCCCTTCGACAGCGCAAGGATTGCACCTTACTGAAAATAGCCAGCGATCATATCCATGAACTCCAGCAAATGCTGTTGCGCGGCGGCTGTTTTCTGCCAAACGTGCGCGCAGTTGATCCTCTCGACCTCGCGCAAGCCGCGATAGTCACCGCCAGTTCGAGTGCGCTGCTGCGCGGGGTCTCCCCCGACAGCAAAGGGTTTCACGAAGGACTCAGCATCTGGCGCGACCAGGCAAAACCCGTACACGAAGATCTTCATCATCGTCGCGGACAATGGATTGCAATTGGCAATGATTCACTGGAGTCAGTCGCGGTATTTCTCTCCAATGAATCATCGAAAGTCCAGGCAGTCAACGCCCAACTGTTCAGCGTCGAATCTATTTGGGACTACCGCGCTGAGCCTGGGCAGCCACTTGCGCAAACCACCCTGCAAGTCCACCCCGGCGCCGATCAATGGGTCTCATGGCCGGTGGGCCTGAAAAACCTGCATTCAGGTCAATATGTCCGGCTGGATTTGCTGGCAAACCCGGCAATCAAGTGGCACATTGCCGGGCGAATTGAACCCGGTCACATGTCTGCCTTCCAGATGAGCGACACCAGAATGCGGCGCTACGGCAGTGGAGTGACCCTCAGTTTCAAAGTCGAGCCGCCGCAAAATTGCTTTGGGCCTGAAAATGTCCTCTCAGGCGAGTCCAGACCGCACGTCTTTACGAATCTCTGGCGTTCGGATCCCGATCTGCCATTGCCGCAATGGCTGCAACTCACATGGAAAGCTCCCCAGCCAATTGCGTCGGTAGAACTCAGTTTCCCCGGCCATCTCATCCGCGAGTATCACGCTTACGCGCCCTTCTATCGTGATCCTCAATGCCCCAGGGACTACTGTATCGAAGCTGAGATCGACGGCCGATGGACCACTGTGGAGAAGGTCGAGGGTAACTATCAGCGGCGACGCCAGCACATTTTGCAGCCCACCGTAACAAGTCGTTGCCTTCGCATCGTCGTGTTCGCAACCAACGGCGATCCATCGGCAGCCATCTACGAAGTCCGAATCTATTGATAGAGGTTAAATCATTGAACAAACTTACCGCTCTTCGTCTTGCCTGCGCGCCTCTTCTACTGGCATCCATGTCTGCCCTCTGCCAGAACAACCAGGGAAAATACACAATTCGCGCCGACCAACCACAGCAGAAGATCCTCGGATTGGGATTTGAAATTCAGAGCGACAGCATCGGCTCCGGAAATCACGGGATGCCTGATGACGTCGTAGCAGTGCCGCATGATCTGATTCCAAGTGAGCGGGCGCGTTTTTATCATGACATGTTACACGGATTCCGCTACTCCAGACTCGCCTTGGGACTTTATCTCCGAGGACTTGATACGGATAAAAAGCACATCATCGGGCGTTATCCCAGCCAGATGAGCGACCTCCGCGAAATGATGACTCAGTCAGGGATCGAGGGATTCGACGTAGAGTATTGGTCGCCAGCTCCGTATTGGAAGAGCAACCACAAATACGAGGGAGGCACCATTCGTTCAACCGACCCCGCATTCCTCAATGCATTTACAGATTCGATTATCGATGACCTGAAGTATCTCCAGGCAAACGGGCTCCGTATATCCATGTGGGGCCTTCAAAACGAACCTGCTATTGGCGACCTGACAAAAGATCCAAGACAACAGATGTATGCAACTTGCTTCTACAGCGCGCAGGACTACTTCAAAGTCATGAAGGTGGCCGTTCCTAAAGTTCGCGCGCTGCTTCCCAATGTTGAGATTCATGCCAACAGTTGGAAAGGCCAGGCAGACCCGAGCGCGGCGCTGATTCGTCAGGACCCAGCTTTGCTCCGGCAAATCGATGCCTGGACCTGGCATCAGATTGGCCATAATTCAAATGATTCGATTGACAAGCAAGCGGAGTACATGGCGAATTCAGCGGGAAAAGCCGTTTACCAGAATGAGTTCGAGTACGATTACGGTCCCCGGAGTCCACGTAAGCCTGAGGACGCCTTTATCAACACCGCACAATCAATCATGAACTGGATGGTCTTTGAAAACTCGCCTACGTGGTATTGGTTGCACGCGCTCAAGCCTGTCTCGAACTTTGAAGCGAAGGGATATGCGCTTGGTTTCTGGAGACCGGCCAGCGATACAGATATGAGCAGAGCACCGGAGCTCAAAGCCGGCCACTGGGAGTACAACCCTTCTAACTGGAACTCCATCGCAGGTTTCCTGCGCTATCTTCCCTGGGACTCCATCAGGCTCACGGTGGATGAAGACACCGTGCGGAAAGACGACCGGATCATGGCCTGGAAGACGCCGCAGGGCAAGCTCGGGCTCGTGATCACAAATCGCTCGGGTGCTCCTTTCCAGTTCGATATAGCGCTCACAAAAAAACGGCAGATGAGTGGATCGCGATATACAGTGAGCAATTTGGATAAGGCACTGCCAAAGCAATCAGGCCGCAATCTGCACCTTACGGTTCCGGATCAAGCGATTGAATTCTGGGTAGAGCAATAAAACGGTCGCATCAGAAATGACGGGCCGGCTAATTGTGCTACAAACGATTGGCGACAGACAAACACGCCATGACGAGGAATAATGGCATTCAACGGCACGAAGCAAAGTGTAGGGCCGATGACTCTGGCGTTTCGCCGCATAAGAAACGCGATTCGCCCACAAGTGAACGTAGTTAAAGCACCTGCCGGCATCCATGTTGATTGGGATGTCCCGGTGAAGGTCCGGGACGGCACGACGCTGCGGGTCAATGTTTTCCGGCCGAAAAGCGATGTGCCTGTGCCGGTAATCATGTCGGCACATCCATATGGCAAAAACAAGATTCCCGCACGCACCCGCACCGGCCGTGGCCTGGACCTTCAATATCGCTTGTTTCCACAACCGCACCCAATTGAAATTTCCGAGTGGACGAGTTGGGAGGCCCCTGACCCTGCGGTATGGGTACCGAAAGGCTACGCAGTGGTCAATGTAGACCTGCGAGGCGCCGGGACGGCGGAGGGCATCGGTGACCTGTTCTCCGATCAGGAGGCCTTGGACTACTACGACGTGATCGAGTGGGCAGGAACCCAAAGCTGGTCTTCAGGGCGAGTAGGACTTAATGGCGTATCCTACCTGGCAATCAGCGAATACAAGGTAGCGGCGTTGCGGCCACCGCATCTCGCGGCAATCTGCCCGTGGGAGGGGTTCAGCGATCTTTACCACGATTTCGCCCGTCCAGGTGGAATCCGCGAGGACGGCTTCACCGTTATCTGGGACATGGGCATCAAAAAAGGAGTCCGGGTTAATACTCAATTCCGCAAGGAGATCGTCGATCGTACAGAACGAGACGAGTGGTACCAGTCGGTCACCCCCGATCTGGAGCGGATAGAGGTCCCTGTCCTCGTCTGCGGAAGTTTTTCCGACCATTCTCTGCATTCACGAGGTTCATTCGAGGTATTTCGTCGTGCGGGATCTCGTCTCAAATCGCTTTATACGCATCGCGATGGAAAATGGTGTGCGTTTTACAGTAATGAAGCCACGGCGGCACGCAGTCGGTTCTTTGATCACACACTTAAAGGTCTGGATAACGGATGGGAGAAGGAACCTCCAGTACGGCTGGCCATCTACGATGCCGGTCCTGAGCCAATCGCTGTGGCGGGTGAGGAAAGTTGGCCGCCGAGAGATATTAATTGGCAAACCCTTCGGCTGAACGCGTGTACAAAGACACTCGCAGAAGAGGCCGCGCCGAAATCTACAGCGTCGGCATCCTTCGACACTCGTCGGGGCATGATGCAATTCACCTGGCTTGTGCCGAACGACATCGACATTATCGGCCCAATGGCGCTCCGCCTATACGTGGAAGCGCGTGGCGCGGAAGATGTCTTTCTTTTTGCAGGCATACGGAAGATCCGTTCCGGCGTCGAAATAAACTTCGAGGGCTCATTTGGATTTTCCGGCGATATGGTTTCAAAAGGCTGGCAACGAGCTGCGCATCGCGAACTAGATGAGAAACTCTCGTCTCCGACACAGCCGACACACAAGAATCTTCGCGCTGATCCATTGCTTCCTGGTGAAATCGTGCTAGTAGATATCGCGCTGCAACCCCATGCCACGCGGTTCCGCAAAGGAGATCTGCTGCGTCTCGATATCCAAGGCAGATGGCATTATCCGAGGAATCCGCTGTTTGGGCAATTTCCTACTTACTACCAGAGCAGTCCCAAAGCGAAGTGCATTCTCCATACTGGCGGACCGTTCGACGCTCATCTGCTCATCGGCACACGACCGATCGAGATCGCTGCTGCAAAGAAGCACCGTTAGGATGGCTTTCCCTCACAAGGGGGACGACGCAGTCTCCCCGTTCTTGCTGAAATTGCTGACCAAAACGATGCACGCTACTTCGGATGTCTGAGTGAAAGAGAAAAGAGCTGGAGATCACGATCCTCAGCTCGGCATCACCCACGCCGGCAACGCATACCTCCGAAGTCTGCTGATCGAGTGCTCCAACCACATCCTGCGACCGCATGGAAGAGACTCGGCACTCCGACAGTGGGGTCTGCACTTAACCGCGCGAGATGGTAAGCAAGCGAAGAGTAAGGCCGTCGTTGGCAGTAGCACGCAAGCTTGTCGTGTTGCTCCACCGCCTATGGACGACGCAAGAACCGTATATGCCGTTCTACAAGCAAGCAGCTTAAGATGATTCTGTTTAACCGTTGCGACGACACCGTGTTCCGATGACTGCGTGCGCGTTTTGGTCCTCTGAGGCCGACCGATAAATGGCAGCATCGACTCTCCTCTCGAACCCCAACCGGCACCGAGCTTGCATCAAGACAGCTCCTCCAGAGTGCGAATAGAAACCGGTGGAGAGCAACGAAACCAAGAGCAACAATAAAAGCAAAAGCCCTATGAAGGAAAAAGCAAAGAACAAATCCTTGACACCAGCGACCTGCTCATAAAAAACGCCCTTCTCGTCACCTAGCGGTTTACAGCACCCGTCGACACCCTCGCGTTTTGAAAGAACCTCGACATCCGCCGACGTTTATGACACTTGCACTTTTGAAAGTTACAGACCTCTGCCGAACCCCGGCAGAGGTCTGCACGAAAGTTGCTTCCCCTGCGCAATGACATTGCTAGCCGCTGATACATTGATCGCGATGAAGAAAAGTTCCAAGACGCCAGCAAAAAGCGAAGGCGCCACACCGCAAAGGCCTACGATCATCGATTTCGATGAAGCCACGTTTGCTGAGATTTCCAAGCTGATCTCTGATTCGCGGGCGCGTGCTCTCTTATCGGTGAATACGGTTCTGATTGACCTCTACTGGAATATTGGCGAGATCATCAGCCGGAAGATTGCAGCTGCGGCCCAGATCAAACTTTTTTAGAATGAGACAATTTTATGAGACTTACCGACAGGACGAAAAAGTCGCACCGCTGGTGCGACAATTGCCGTGGTCCCACCACCTCATCATCCTTGGGCAGAGTAAGCGTCCTGAAGAGCGGGAATTACCTCCGTATTGCCGTCCAGAAACGATGGAGCAAGCGAGAGCTGGAACGCCGAGTCAACAGTGCTCTGTTCGCCCGCGTCGTGCTCAGCCCCCAAAAGTCTCGCCAGCTATGCGACACTTGCATCCCGAGGCCTTGAACATCTTCAAGGATGCTTACAACCTTGAGTTCCTTGGCCTGCCACAGATCCATGCAGAAGGGGATCTACACCGAGCTCTCCTCGATAAACTGAGGAACTTTCTCATCGAGTTCGGCCGTGACTTCTGTTTCGTCGGCTCCGAATATCCGCTTCAAGTCGGAGGGCGAGACTTTGCTCTCGATGTCTTGTTCTTTCATCGCTGATTAAACGCCCTTGTAGCCATCCGACTGAAGATTAGCGAGTTCCAACCGGAGTATCTGGGCAAGCTGGACTTCTATCTTGAAGCGCTGGATCGCAATGTTCGCAAGGCCCACGAACGTCCCTCGCTCGGTCTTCTGCTCTGCGCCAGCAAAAACGACGGAGTGGTCGAGTATGCCCTCAGTCCCACCCTCTCCCAGCCCCTGATTGCCGAGTACCAGACACAGCTTACTGATAAGAACCTCCTGCAGAGGAAATTACACATTTTATGTAGAGAATACCCACAAGGAAGCCCGTATAGACGAATGGCCGCGAGAAACAGCAGCTCCTGCCTACGACACAAGTTTCAGAGATTCATTTCGCAATGTGTCGGACGTTTGCGCCATCCGAACTTAGCTTTGCGCCTAGCTGACACAAGAGCCAGCGGAGGTGCAAAGATGCTCAGAATCCGCTCTGCAATTCGGTTGGGAAAGCCTCTCAATCGGTCATTCAATCTCCCCGCATACGGCGGGTAAACCCCTTCTCCAAGCAATCACTTCACCACGCCCTTCACGTCATGGGTCCAACGCTTACTGCACTCCTCTTTGCGGGGCTCGGAAGCGGTGTCGCTCACGCTGAGGGAATGGTGGACTTCTCTGGGGCAACCACCCTCATGTCTACCTTCAAGACGTTCGCTGCTTCCTCCGCCACGCTGATCAAGGAACGCATTTATGACAGGCCGGCGGCCGCAATCCAGCCGCGGAAGGAGAAGGCGGCATAGAACATTGCGATATTCGAAAAGCCCGCCTCCCGCAACGCGTCTTCTTCCTCGGCAGGAGTGAGCAGCGGCAAGCGTTCGGTCATCATTTTTGCCGTTGCCGTAGCCTTTTCCCAATCGAGGCTAGTACGTTCGCCAAAAGCGACGGAACGCCTCATCCAAAGGTC
>Ga0164242_10001693_pt1 | contig 26007 bp, 26 predicted proteins | sample OricomgcompostMG_FD_108783 | JGI IMG/M metagenome (GOLD analysis project Ga0164242, IMG submission 108783) | Miracle-Growth compost microbial communities from Emeryville, California, USA - Original compost - Miracle growth compost (MG) ...
CGCCCGGAAAACTTTCGCGCAACGCCCGCAAAGCGGGTAATGTGAAAATCAAACTTTCCAGGCCGTTGGGATGAATCGTCAAAATGCGCCGCACAGGAATCGACATGGTGGCGGCTTTGCTGATCATCGCCCCTTTCGCCGCGGCAACAGCTGCCGTGCCGCAAGAAGTGGATGTTATCGGAGAAGCAGTTTTCGGCATCACATTATTTGTACATCATGTTAACCACATTGTACACCGATAAATTCCCTTCCACCATCGTGTCAATGGAAAATTCTTCGGTAACGATGCGCCGTCCTGTTTCGCCCAGCCGCTTGCGCAAGGCCGGATCCTGAACCAATTTCCTGATGGCCACGCGCAAAGCCACGGCATCGTTGGGCGGAACTAATAATCCATTTTCGCCATGTCGCACGGCTTCGGGAATGCCGCCTACATCAGACGCTACTATGGGAACCTTGGCAGCAGAAGCCTGTAACAGTGAAATGCCCATTCCTTCCATCAACGCCGGATGCACCAACATATCCAGCGCTCCCATCCAGCGCGGCAAATCCTCACGAAAGCCAATGAAACGAACAATGTCCTGTAATCCCATTTCACGGACCAACCGTTCCAGCACTTCACGTTGTGGCCCTTTACCAAAAATCAACACGCGTAACTTTTCGCGCTCGGGCATGTTCCGTAATGCTTCCAGCAAAATATGATGGCCTTTGCGCTCAATCAACTGCGCCACAATTCCCACATAAAGCGCCTCTGGGGGCAAATCAAATTCCGCCACCAGCGCTTCGCGCGACGGAATTTCTAACCACGGCCTGGCATCCACTGCGGATCGCACCACATTCAAACGGGATTCTTCGATTCCGGCATCCAGCAGCACTTTCTTAATTCCTTGCGAAATGCAGATGATACGATCATAATAGCGATATTTGTGACGCGATATAAAATTCCGCACAGGATTATCAATACGACGCGACAGGATAGAAGGAACCTTGGCCCGATAAGCGGCCACAGCGCCGAAAACATCCGCACCGCGACGGCTATGCAAATGCGCAACATCCGGCTTTTCACGACGCAGTAATTTTTCCAAAGCAAATGCAAACCGAAAATTCAAACTGCTGGGAACCATCTCCACTACACGCACATCGCTATTTTTGAAATATTGCCCAATGGCCGCTCCCGGAGGACAGACCAGAACATTTTCCACACCACGCGCCGCCAGCCCTTCCAGCAAATAAACGACTTGCTGCGCGCCACCATAAAGATTCCTGCCGCCCTCAACGTGTACAATTTTCATACGGCATATTCCTTCATTTCAAGAGCAGTTTGAAAAACCAGTTCCGGCGTCAATCCATTCATACATTCCCAGTGTTCATCGCGCGGCGCGTCTAAAAGTACTTTTAAGGGCGAATTCGCTCCTTGTGTATACGGACAAGTGGCGCCAAATAACGCAATTACAGCACGTTCGAGCGCGATGCCAATATGCGTTAGACCAGTATCCACGCCAATCACAAGTTCCGCCATAGAAAACCATGCAGGTAAACTTTCCAACTTCGTTTGACCGGTTAAATTCACCATTGAATCGGGAACGTCTTTTACCATTCGCTTGGATGCTTCCACATTTGCCGGCCCGCCAAAGAGAACGCATTGCATGCCTTCCGCCGAAAGTAATTTAGCTAATTGTGACCAATTACTCGCAATCCAATGTTTTTCCGGCCTGGTGGTAAACGGGCAAAGCGCCACAAAACCTGGTTGGATATTCTTCTTTTGCATTTCTAAAGCGACTTCTTGCCGGCGTTCTTCATCAGCAACCAAGCGCGGTGCCGAGGCGGATTTTCCGGTCAATGCCTGCGCCAAAAAGCGATACTCTGAAGAAATATCTCGAATATCGCCTCCTTTGGGAATCGCCTGTTGCACAAGCAGCGCGCCCACTTTCTTAGCAGCAAATCCCACGCGATACGCGCCAGCCAAAGAACTCACGACATTGGATTTTAAGGTTCCCTGCGCATCAATAACCAAGTCAAAATGCCTGGCACGTAACCGTTGCCGCAGGGCGAGTAAGTAGGAGGGAGACGTGAGTGCGGCTTTTTCCACTTCTATCAATTCATCCAAACGCGCATCATCACGCAGAATGCCCGCGAAGTTACTCTGCGCTATCCACGCCAAATGCGCTGACGGATAAGCCTCACGCAACGTTTGTAGTAACGAAGTAGTAAATACAATATCGCCCAAAGCGGAAAGCCGGACTATCAAAATACGGCGCGGATTATCGATCATTTTGTAAAAGCTGATGCGCTGGTGAAAGAAAGAACTTTCTATGACTACGGTAACACATTTTAACTCAATTCATCAGCAGATTCACCAAACACAACTATCTCAAATAACTTTTGTAGTGTTAATAGCACGATATCCTAAATTCATTTTGCGGCTATTATCTCAAACCAAGAACTGCTCTCAACGATAAAAAAACGCGCACGCCCTGTCTTTTTATCTGACGCATAAACGTATCCCTTTCATGAGGATCTAAATATAAATTCCAATATATGGACATATATCTTTTACGCGCCCCCCTAAAATGAATGATTTTTTTATCCTTCCATTCTTTGCAAATTCCTCGCGCTTTTTTCTGCGGTGAAAAATTGAAAACATCACATGGCAGCAATTGCACGTTCACATCATTCACGCGAATTCGATCTGAAGCACGATGCCAAAAATCATCCGCTCCAACAGCTTCAATGAGCGCATATTGGTCGCCCCACCAAGTTCTATATTCAGCTAAATGCTCACTATTGCAAAGCTCATAGACTCGCTGTACAAATCGGATAGCGCCTTCCCGCTTATGGGAATGCACCAATTTTAAGCCACCGTTAATTGGCATCTTCTTATCCGTTTTGGTTTTCCCCTCGTTATACGTAAGCGCAATATCGAAGTCTGTTTCAAAAACATCTTCCAGATTCGCATTAATCAACATATCGCCATCCAGCACCACAACATGCGAGGTAAAATCATGTTCACGAAGATAATTTAACTCTGCCCACATTCTACCGGTCATTGGCTGGGTATCATTCACCTCGCAACGGAAAATCTCTACTTTGTCCGCTATTTCAGGCGAAAATTCGGGCTGATGTTGCAGAGAAGTTAATAAAACAATTCTGCATTCTGGATGGAACAAAATTGCTGACCGGAAAGTAAGGTCCAGCATTCGGTCATAGTCAAAATTCATTCGGTGAAACGAATGAAGAACTTTCGATGACTTCACGGTTTCTTTCGGTAGAGGTACATGGTAAATTGCGAAAGTAATCATAAAAGTACTTTTAAGTGAACTACACTTCTTAGGCTTAGGCGTTAACGCAAAACACGCCAATCCACTTTCGGAAAGACATCTTCATCCAAGGCGCTGTTTATCGACAAGTTATATACATTGATGCCTTTATTTCGTAAATGTTCACTTGCGTATTTAAAACACGGTCTAATAATATTCGGGAAGTGTTCATGCAACCTGGTTCTTAACATATTTTCCTTTGTCTCATAGAACCTGGGAATCAAATTGAGGTTATTCATATCTAAGCCGTGAAAATAAATATTCTCCATCCCAAACCACGCCATCAACTGCAAAGCTACGTAAGCCACTGTGCAAGCACTAAACAATCCCAAGGCAGGATTGAGGCTAAATCCAAAACAACGATCTACGTCAAAAATGGTAAAATCGGGGTGCTCTCGTGCTTTCTTTTGTAGTTGTTGAACTGAAGGACAAGGCAAATATGGAGGCCGATCCACTTCTTCGATCACTACAATCTTACACTTAATTTCACGAATATCAACATAATGTGCAATTGATTTCAAAGTATACACACTAGCAAATAAAATTAAATCCCTCGACACTATCTCTTCAACTAACTGACTTCTATCTCGAGCAAAATACCTATCGGTAATAACATAATGGGTGAAATTCAGCGGAGAATTCTTACAAAGAGCAATTGCTCCATTAACCCCCATCAGCACAGGCAAATGGAGCTTTTCGTAATCGATTTCATTAACCGATGGGCCTGAAAGGATAATATGTCCAGTCTTCGCAGTGGGAATTGGTATGCTTGAAATTGGCGTCAAATTGAAATTTACATTTGGAGGGGTCACTCGAACACTGCTAATCGCACTCAAACTATTCCGTGCAACTGTTACATAAGGCCATAACCCTTTGCTGTGTTTCCATTTCACACTACTATGTGAGCGAGACCAGACACTCGCACACCATTTTGCAACAATTGGTTGCAAAAATAGTTTTTCCCAAGGCTTATTTATTAAGGGGGACAATTCCTGACCGCTCATAAAATTAAGAAGTGTGATCTGACGAAGAACCTGCATACTCAGCAGAAGCTATTACATGTGAGGCATCAATAGAAATCGATGCTGGTATTATTGCAAAGAACGCTATGGAACGCAATTAACGAGAGACGAGAAAAGTAATTGCTTTTGCAGCGCGAGCGGCGCAATGTCCATCCAGATTTTCAAACACATAATCCCGCAATTGTTGCCGTTGTTCATTGCGGTCATCTTGCGAGAAAAGTACTTTTCCCAATACTCGCTTAAAAGTACTTTTATCGGTAACTTGCTCACCTGCATTAAATAATGCTTCCCAATCGCCATTGTCACGATGTGCGCGATCACGGCCAGTCGCGTTTGCCAGGTGATCGGCGAAGATAATCGGTTTATTGAATACCAAAAACTCTTCGGCCACCGAAGAATAATCTGTCACCAACACATCGGACGCGGCCATCAGCGGCGTCACATCCGGTTCCAACGGTAGCCATAAAGCGCCGCGATGTTGCAGGTAATTTTTTATTTCCTCGATTTCCGCCCATCCAACTCCTTCCTTTTTCGACGTGGTAATTAAGGCCGGATGCGGTTTGACGATAAGATTGCAATCGGCCGGAACAGCTTCGCAAATCTCCATTCCCCAGGAATAAAAAGAAGACAACGCGCCTGTGGTTGGCGCATATAAAACGGTGGGACGATTTGGCAATTGGTATTTCTCCAACATCATTTCCCGCGATATTTCGCCACGCACAAAGGCGTCGCTTTTGGGATGGCCAATCAGCGCGTAATCGGTTTTATCCAAAATCCCAAGCTCAGCAAATTTATCGCGCTCTCGCTTTCCCGGAAGTAACAATAAATCAAACTCTGCCATCCAGGGATTGAATTTTACGTTCTTGCTGGAGATGCCATGAAACGCCTGCACTTGTTTGACACTGGGAAAAGTCCTTCCACGCTGGCGCAGCCAACTTTTCCAGTCGCGTCCGATGGCGTGGCGAAAATTAGAAGTCGTGATAATGACATCCGGCTGCATCAGCCGCGCTACATAGCTCAATCGAAAGCGACGCGCCTTGCGCTTAATTTCCAAAGCGCGGCTTCCCACTTTGCGGCCAATCGTTAATTTGGTAGAAGACGGCAAAAGGCGAAACGGCACCTCCGGCAAATCCTGTTTAAAAAGCGTTTCGGTCTCCGGCAGATCGGAACAAAACACGCCGCCGCTTTCTTTCCAGATGGATTCCACCCAGGAATAGTCGCGGATGTGGCGCGTGTAATAGACAATCTTCATGCCAATGCCGCTTTGGCCGCCTCAAATTCCTGGGGAGTATCCACGTCAAAAAAAAGCATGCCGCTCAAGACATGAACACGAATCGGCATCTCACCTATCAGATTGCGATAGGCCGTTGTAGGCCAGGTATTATCGGTACCGCTTTCTAATAGTTTTTCAATTTCTTCCAAAAAACATTTGGCATTTCCCACCCGCGAAATGCCGGTAAAAGCGGTGCAATTCGGCGATGGCAAATCGTCAATATCTTTCCCCATGCGCACCACCGATTGATTTTTATCAAAGACGACGCGATAGGAATCAGCATCAAAAGCAGTCACTTTTTGAGTCACAATTTGCGGAGTTGCTTCGTCTGTAAAGGCATCAAAAGTACTTTCATCCACAACCAAATCACCATTGACCAGCAACGTACTATCGGTCACAAAATCGCGCAATTGCCATAGCGTAACAATGGAATTGGTCGTTTTATAATCGGGATTATAAACGCATCGCACATCAGGATATTGCTCAGCATAAGCCGCCACCAAATCGTGCTGACAACCCGTGCCGAGAATGATATTATATCCACGCGCCTGTAACGGACGGATCAAATGATCCAAAATGACGCTATTTGACGTGAGAGGCAAAAGACATTTAGGACTGTTTTCCCCTTCACCAAAAAGGCGGCGTGCGCTACCAGCACATAAAATCAAAGCATTTTTCATATTGTGATAATTATCTGAAAGTACTTTTGAGTATGCGTGAAGTCGACCATATTAACAATATCGTTGCCTATACCTTTGTCGAAACCGTTTCGACTAGAGATGCTTACAAATTGCAATATTCCGATATGAAATGGTGGATGTTTCTCCGTTAAGGATGTGCGTTTTTAATTTTATAGGATTTCCATCAGAATGTTCTTTTTCATGCTGCACTATTTTCTCTATTAATTGCAGCGTTGACTCTTCCCAAGAAATCCATTGCCATTCTTCAATCGATCTCACTGCAGGAAAAACAGCACTCTTTTCGAATTCAATAATAAGATCACACAGATTTTGTGGATTTGATAATTCAAAAAAGGCCACGAAATCCGTTCCCAATTCCCGAAAGATAGGAATATCACTGGCCATTACCGGCAAACCATGCTGCATTGCCTCCACTAATGGCAAACCAAATCCTTCAGCTATCGCCGAAAACACAAGCGCTTTGGAATGCCGATAACAATATTCCAGCTCCGTATCATTGGTATCATTCCACATAAAAAGACGGCGATTCCATTCCGGGTGCTTATGGATTCGTTCCACCAATTCCTCACATTTCCAACCGATTGCTCCTACAATGCACAAAGTGACATTCACATTATCCGCCCACAACAATTCAAATGCGTCCAAAGCATATGCGTAGTTCTTTCGAGGTTGCACAGTGCCCACCATTAAGTAAGAAGAACTGCTATTATTGAAATGCTTCCTAAAAAAAGAACGGAGTTGTGTCTGTGAAGTTACTAAATCCAGTTCCGAACCGAGATGGAAATAATCGGTCCACGGGAGTTTTTTCTCAGGAATTTGTAAATTGCTTCTCAGATATTCCCGTAATTCATCGCGCACGGTGGCAGAAACTGCTATAAACCCGTCAGCAGTGGATAATAACCAAGGTGACGGAATCACTTTTTGCTTGCTGTCACGTCGTATCACAAACTGGGTTATCAAGAACAGATCATGTATTATGGCAATGATACGCGCGCCCTGTAATTTTAATGGCGTCAATCGCCTTTGAATGCTTTTCCCCTCCAAAGACCCGGGCCACAAGACAATATCACCCGGTTGAATATCGATAGGAATAAGCCATTTACTCATCCTTCTTATCCGTAAAGTCCGGCAGATTCTAAATGCAGTCATCAGTGGCTGGCCGCCAATCACGAATACGCCCAAAAGTACCTTTTGTAAGATTGGCGTGCTGCTTATAACTTTTTTAGCGCACATCCGATCATACATACGCCACAACTCCTCAACCTTCGCAGTAAGATATGCGAAGGTTTTATTGATCCGTTTTGTCGGTTCCACCATATCAATAGAGCCACGCGCATCATAATATCTGGAATGTCGAAACACGATAGGGACACATTCCACTTCTTGTATTCCAGAGAGATTAAACACAACATTTCTTACGACCCTGGGAATCCCCACGTTTTGTTCTGAATTTAAAAAATTCTTTGTCGATTCGACGAAAATACGCATAATTAATAGTCAACTTTTTCTTAAAACTCAGCAATCTAGGCTTGACGCTCCTGTATCGCACGTAGAATATGATACTTCAGTCGCGTGAATTGATTTCGATGTGGATTCAATATCGCATATTGGCGTAACAATGCGTTGGAATGGTGAGTAATATCTTCTAAAACTTGCGGGACCGTTTTGGGGAGTGAACGTTTTTGCAAAGCCGCCTGCACGAGAACCGAAATAAATTCGTGCGGTCCATTTTGTCCTGACATGGGTTCACAATAAAAAAGGTGTTCTCTATTTAATCGTTGAAAGAATTGGCTGAATGCATCTTGCTGAGTTAAAGAATATTGCGGTTTTTCTAAAAATGCCCCCAGGCGCGCAATCTCCGCATCACCAGATCCCTGGATATCAAAAGTAAATCCTCGATGCGAATAATGCGCTTCACCTCCAACCACCACCGGCACCTTATGCAATAAAGCTTCAAAACCTGTTGTAGAATTGATAGAAACCACAACGGCAGCTGCATTGATAGCAGCTTTTACGTTCACATTTCTATCGAAAACCGCCATCAAACCACCCTGCCGCGCAACATCAAGCACATTAAGAATTTCCTGATCGGTCTCAGGTGGTTCTTTGGGATGAGGTTTGACTACCAACGCTATATCTTTCAATCCTCGCATGGCGGCGATTACGTGTTTAATGCATGCACCATTAGATGCAAAATGTGGTGAATATAACACCGTATTGGCGTCCTCAGGACGTTGAGCAGCATAGAAAATAATGCGAGACGTATCAGGAATACCCCAACGCTGACGTAAAATCTGAATATCTTCACGACTTGGCTGCCCCCAGGCACTTTGGTCGTTACTCAAATATTCTTCAATGAACGGACTAGAATTCTGCTGCTCTTTAGTGTTGAAATAACTTTCGCGAGTATCATTCGATTCTTGACGCATCAGAGTTGGCCCTGTTGGGCCATTTGCTAAAAACACACTGCGCGAAAATACACCGCGTTCCGCATAAAAAACAGGGATTCCGTATGACCCAGCTACTACCACTCGCGCTGCCTCGCCCATCCTCGCACCTCCCCACACTAGCATCAAATCTGGTTTTTCACGAGAAAGAGTCTCTACCGCGCCAGCCAAATATAACGCCGCTAACAGATATTTTTTATTGTCAACTTCGCGTCCTTGTTGTTTGGCTAAGCTTTGTTCCCACTGCAAAGTTTGCGTAATCCACGTATCAGGAAAATTTTCTATAGCGGCTTTAATATTCCTGTCACTAAATTGTTTTCCATACATTTTAGTAACAGGAAATGAGGGGCGAAAGGCATGAAGATAGTATGTATTATTTTTTATTCTCTTGGCTTGCGGAAAGTTCTTCTCCAAACGTGAAACACTGGCACGACCTTGAGGCCACCAAACAAACTCTGCAGGCGCATCCTCCATATTTGCATTCCGGATAAAGTCCACCAATTCTTTAGTAGGACCATTCATCAAAACGAGAGGCGATGAGGTCGATGTATTATTCATAAAAAGATAATTCGTAAAAGGCCAAGCTGGGGCATTTTGAGTTTTATTCAACAAGTTCGATCCAGCGCCTTTTCGGAAAAACATCTTCATCCAAAGCACTTTGCGGCGATAGGTTGTATACATTTACGCCGCGTTCACGCAATAATTGACCAGCACTCCGAAAAGAGGGCTCAATAAAATTGGCAAAATTTACATCGATATTGCTGCTCTGATTATCTTCCTTGTTTTCATAAAATCTCGGGACACTATTGACGTTATTCAAATCCAATCCGTGAATGTATATATTCATAAATCCCAACCAAACCAAAATTTGCAACGCATCGTAGGCGACGGTTTTTGCGGGAAAGAGGTCTTTTCGCGGATCAAAACTGAATCCTCGATAACGCTTGGAATCAAATATTTGCCACTCTGGATTTCTTTTCGCCATATCACAAAGTACTTTTGAGCTGGGCTTGGCCGCAAGAGCCGGAGTGCCTACCTCATCAAAAGCCACAAAGCGGCATTTAATCGCAGTAGGACTAATGCGAAGAGTGATCGCCCTCAAAACTTCAACCCGGGCAAAGAGAACTAAATCCTGACTCACAATCTTCTCCACCAAGGCAGTTCTGTTCCTGACAAAGCTGGCGTCAATGATGGTGTAATATTGAAATGTAATATTAGAACGCTGTTGCAACGCAATGGCGCCGTTGACGCCCATCACGCATGGCAGATTCAATTGATCGTAATCAATCTCGTTGATGGATGGACCGGAAAGAATCAAGTGAACATTTTTCCCCTTGGCGCGCGGCACCTTCTCGAAAGATGTGAGCGGCACTTCCCTATTCCCCGGTCGAACTACAATCCGCTCAATAACACTTTCAGAATTGCGCCACACTTTGACATAAGGCCACAACCTCTTATTGTGGCGCATGGATTTGTTATGCGTGAAATAATAGAATTTGTTGAAAAACCATCTCACGGGTTCACTGATAGCGGCACTTTTCACACTGCGTGAGATAAAGTCGTTAAACGCATTCATGATTTCGTTTAGCTTTAAAAGTACTTTTGACACCTTCACTATCGCTTTTCAGCCAAATTCCCCCATTGATTTTGCTTGGCGCCCGAAATAATATTCCAATACGCCGCTGCATCATCTTCACCTATTGCCTGACATAACTTCCCATACACGTTCTGTTCTTGTTGATCTTTTTTGCTTTTATTTAAAAACAAAAGCTGGCGGATATACCCTTTGAAGTATTTTTTATACCGTCTATGTTGCTCTGTTAATCCCTGCGCCTGTCCTGATCCGATGTCGTAAATTCCTTTCATGCCGAGGTAGATTTTTGGTGTCTGTAAAGCTCCACAACGCGCGCCATTTTCTTTAGCGGAAATAGAAACTTTTTTATCGACGCCGCACGTATTATCTTTTATGCACTGTTCCACTGACGCTCTAAACAGATCGTTTTTACTGCGCGTAAAACCTAACTGTGCAAGAACAAAATATCCATGTTGCGCTTCCTTCATTGCTCCATTCACAATATTGATTGATTTTGTGGGCTTATTTCCAATAACATCGGCAGTCGAAAATAATTCTTCCATCTGTTCCACATATTCCGACGCATACCAATCATCATCTTCCATAATCAACACAGCGTCCGCGCCATTTTCTTCCGCCACATTAATGCCACGCATCAAATTGCCAGTAAAAGACTTGACGGGTGTTCCTGCGTAATCTGCAAGAGAAATAATAGTTTCCACCGGTTTATCTGGTAAGTTAGGTTTTTCCCCGTCAGTTGCAATAATCCACAAATCCGGTTTTCTGGTTTGGCGTGCAATATATTTGTGTAAAAGTGACAAAGTATAAAGCCGGTTGCGTGTGGGAGTGATAATAGCTAATTTCATTGAAAGAAATAGGTTCCTCTTTATAGGTTCAATCACATTACGATTTCTTGCAAAAGTACTTTTGATACCACTCAAAAGTACTTTTCAATCCGTCGGAAAGGGAAAACTGCGGCTTCCAATTCAACACTTCGCCGGCGAGGCTGCTGTCCAGAAACTGTTCGGGAATTTCGTTATTGGCTTCGCCCAATACAGTTGGTTTCAAATCTTCACGACCGCCCACTTGCAGAATTTCATTCACCAATTCCAACACTTTTAGCGGACGATTATTACCGAAATTAAATGCCTTTCCAGCCAACGACGGTTTCTTCATCAGCGCCGCCGCGAAAGTGAGATAAGCATTGACGCCATCTTCAATATATAAATAATCACGCGTCATGGTTCCGTCGCTGCGAATCAGCGGCGAAGTGCCTTCGATAATCGAACGCATGGTTCCCGGCACGATGCGATTCCAATTCAAATCGCCGCCGCCGAATAAATTACCGCAACGCGTCACGCCAACCGGCACATTATAAGTATGCGCGAAACATTGGGAAATCAAATCCGCGCAGGATTTACTGACGTCATACGGATGCTGCCCTTTCAACGCCGTTTCTTCGGTGTAAGGCAATGTTTCATTAGAACCGTAGGCTTTGTCGGAAGAAGCCACCATCACCGCTTGCACGCCACGTTCGCCAAAACCGGTGCGGCGCACCGCTTCCAAAACTGACCAGGTGCCTTTGACATTCACATCCAGCGTTTCCACCGGACTGCGATTGGCCGTTCCCACCAGCGACTGCGCCGCAAGATGAAAAACGACCTGAATCTTATATTCGTTGAGCACGCGTTCAATCAAAAACTGCTCGCGCACATCCCCTTTCACAGCGATGATTTGTTCCGCCGTTCCATCGGTAAAAAGCCCGGAACGCGGAACTGTGTCGCGGATTAATCCCACCACATTCGCGCCCTGCTCCACCAGGCTGCGCGTCATTGCAGAACCCAATAAGCCAGTGCAACCAGTCACCAAAACGGAACGGCCTTGCCAGATATTTGTTTGATCGGAATGTTGTGATGACATGAGATTTCTTTTAATTTCTAAGATGTTATTGTGCAAATTTAAAGTACGTCATTCTGAGCGTAGTGAGGAACGAACGAAGTCGAAGAATCCCCTTGCTTACGACGATACGCGTTGAAACTTCGGGGGATTCTTCAGGTCGCGGAGCTCCCTTCAGAATGACGTCGAAATATCTTTACATAAAAGTACTTTTACCCTATAAAATATATCAGATAATCACCGCTTCAATAACTTTCGCGCCCACTTTTCCAACGAAGTCGGCTGATTTAATAAATCCCATTCCCGCTGCGTCATCAAATCTGGCGCGCCCAATTTCTTAATTTTCGCCACCGCTTTATTATCAATTTCCACCATCTGTCGTTGAATCCAATTTGTCAGCGGACGCCACCAACGTCCGCCGATGACGGCCGACGCATAATCCACCACGAAAACGCGGCCTTGCGGCGTGACGATAAAGTTGGTGCGGCGTTTCAAATCTCCATGAGAAATCTGACGTTCATGAATTCCATCTATTGCTTGCTGAACGCGGTCGAAAATTTCCTGATTTAATTCATCCGGCGCGAGTTCCGAAATGGGTTTTCCTTCCACATATTCCAGCGCAAAAGCAAAGCGATCTATTTTGCCGTAAAACTGCGGAACGCCGGAAACACCTTGCAGTTTTTGAAGCGCGCGAGTTTCCCGATGAATCAGATAAGGCGCAATTGCGTTCTTAAATAATAGCGGTGTGGCGGCGAAATCTTTGATGGCAATTTTCTGATTTTCGATTTCCACTAAATAAATGCTTGCAGCAACGCCAAGACCTTGATGCAAGATTTGTCGCGGCGCGGTTTCGATGACCGAACGCGATAATGAAATTTTGAATGGTGAATTTTGGATGGTGAGTTGTGGCTCGCGTTCGATCATGGGGAAAAAGTACTTTTAAGAAACGGCTTCACCTTTTTGTGAAGGCTGAGGTCGGATTTTCCAAATTCCCAATGAAATAATTACGATTAAAGCAATCGCTATTGCACCAAAATGCAATGCATCACTCATCTTATCCCAATAAATGCCGCAACCTGTAGTCAACGTAAAAATACCACCGAACATCAATCCTGCACCAACGGCTGGCGCTGCCACGAATGCACCGCCGATAATAGCCAAAATTCCAATTGGATATCCAATATAAAACATCATCTCTTGATGGCGTTTATCCGCAGCATCATATTCTTTCTTCTTGCGACTGTTCTCATCAGACAATTTCTTCTTTTCTATGCGAGTTTTTGCCTGGGCTTCTTTAGAGGAATAAGCCTGAGACTGGCTGTAGAATTTTGACCAATCAGGCGGTGGACTAATCAGAGAAGCTCCGTAAAACACAAACAACGGTAACAGAACAGCAATTCCAATTCCTACTGCAAAATGTTTAAAGATCATAAATCCCTCCCAGGTTTTGTAAAAGTACTTTTACGAAACAATTTCGCCGATTGGCAATAACGATTTTGTTTCGAAATTCAATACCGATAAATCAAACTTTTGTTGCTCTGTTGGCAGATCGCGAAAGCGGAAATATCCAGCCGCTGCAATCATCGCGGCGTTGTCAGTGCAAAGTACTTTTGGCGGCACCACAAAAGAAATTCCTGATTCGTTCGCCGCCGCTTCCATTTGCGCGCGCACGGCGCTGTTGGCGGCCACGCCGCCGCATAATCCCAGCGTTGCGGGTTTGTATTTTTCAATGGCTTTTTGCACTTGTCCGCGCAATTGGCTCACAGCCGCACGTTGAAACGACGCGGCAATATCTGCCGTTTTTTCCGGATGTTTCATCTTCGCCTGCGACGCTGCGGTTTTTAATCCCGAATAGGAAAAATCAAATCCATCCGCCAAATGCGTCACGGTGAAATCGAATCCGTAGGGATCGCCTTGCGCCGCCAGCTTTTCGAGATTCGGTCCGCCCGGCATCGGCAAATTCAGCGCTCTGGCGACTTTATCATAAGCTTCGCCGATGGCGTCGTCGCGCGTGCGTCCCAAACGTTCAAATTGATTGAAGCCGCGCATCAAAACCAATTCGCTGTGGCCGCCGCTGACGACCAGACACAACATGGGAAATTCCAAATCCGGCTGCGCCAGAAAATTCGAGGCGATGTGGCCTTCCAAATGATTGACCGGCTGGCACGGAATGCGATGCGCAAAACTCAACGCCTTTGCCGCCGCCACGCCGACCAGCAATGACCCCACCAAACCGGGCGCGGCTGTCACGGCGATTAAATCGATTTCGCGCCATTCGAGACCAGCGTCAAGGCGCGCCGTTTCGAGCAGCGGATTGAGCATTTCCAAATGTTTGCGCGAAGCGATTTCCGGCACCACGCCGCCAAAAATCTGATGCGCCTCAATCTGCGTGGCAATGAGATTGACAATAATCCGCGATTCATTTTCCAGCACCGCCACGCTGGTTTCATCGCAACTGGTTTCTATTCCGAGAGTTATCATTTTTGGGTTCTGAGTTCTGAGTTAAAAAGTATTTTTGTTTTGTACAGTTACAGCGTCATTCCCGCGCAGGCGGGAATCCAGTGGTCTGCCGTAACATAATAAGTACTTTTCCGCATACGTTTTCTGGATTCCCGCCTGCGCGGGAATGACCGCATTAATACGCAAAAGTACTTTTATTTCGGAATCTCAGTATAATCAACCCGCTCTCAAAACGTCTTGCGCGCCGCGGCGGCGCAGGAGGCGGGCGTGCCGTCGGCTTCGGCGAAGACTTTGAAATATTCTTCTGTTTCGATAATTTCGCTACTTTGGGCGCGGTAATGAAACTGCAACGCGCGACGGCGATGCGGCGATTTGTTAGGCGGCGTTTGATGCGGCAACATTCCCGAAAAAAACATGGCGCCGCCGGCGGGCAATTCCACCGGAACGGCTTGCGCCGGAACAATGCGATCCGGCAAAATTTCGCAATCATACGTGTGATGATGTTTCAACGCGCCGCGCTTATGTTGTCCGGCCAAAACATGCATACAACCGTTCTCAATAGTTGCATCTTCCAGCGCAATCCACACACCACAAATCGCGGAAAGCGGCGTCACTTTGAAATAGGCATTGTCCTGATGCCAAGGTTTTTCCGTTCCAATAAAAGCCGGTTTAATCATCGCCTGATCCGCATAAAGTAGCGCATCTTCACCAAGAATCGACGCCAGAACGCCCTGAATTGTGGGATGATTATTGGATAAATAACCGAAGTGCGGATGTTCTTCCTGATAATACATCAGCTTGCGCACGTTTAATTCCAAATCAGCATCGTCGGCGCCTTGCGGTTCATAACCTTTTTCAAATTGCACGCCGATGCGCTTGTCTTCCGGCGACCAGAATGGGCCCTTTTTAACAGTCGTCGGATCATTGGCCACGCGATGCACCAATTCGGTCAGCGCTTCCCGCGCGCCGCGAACTTCCTGCGGCGTAATCACATCGGTGAATGCCAGATAGCCTTGTTCTTGAAATTGTTGCTGTTGCACTTTGTCCAACTTTTGCGGACAAGCAGAGTATTCAGTTTGCATTGTAAACCTCCAATTTACTAACCGGTAAAAGTACTTTTAGGCCGATCAGCGCTACTATTAAAGTTGCCACATCGCGGAAATCCACACAATTCAGTGGACGCGCAAAAAATTGCACTTTTCGCGCATTTCAATTCTTGTTACGATTACAATCAATGAAATCCACCACCTATGAAATTCACCTCAATTGTCCGCCGCGTTGGCAACATTGCGAACCTTTGTGGCGTTGGGAACCGCCGCCATTTAAGGATTTTGATTTGTGGTATGTGGGCGCGGGCAAAGGCTGGTTGGAATTTGAAGGTCAGCAACAGCAAATTGGGAAAAACCAATGTTTTGTCTTGCGACCAGGCACGCGTTTGCTGGGAACGCAAGATGAAGCGCAACGATTATCCGTTTTTTACGTGCATTTTGATTGGCTGCAATCACCGCCATTCACTTTCCCCAGCGGCGTTATTAACCTGCGCGATTGGGGACATTTTGAAGATATGAGTCACCGCGCCGAACGTGATTATGCGCGCGGTGATGCGCTGGGAAAAGTACAAAGTACTTCCTGGGTGCGGCAAATGTTGCTGCATTTAATGGCAGAACAAACGCAACCGCCGCCATCTGTCGCCGATGCTGCGTTGCAGGAAATCATCACAAAAATGCGTCAAACCCCGAGCGATTGGCAAACTGTTCCCGATTTGGCCGCGCAAATTCATCTCTCGCCATCGCAATTTACGCGTCGGTTTTATAGCGCCACTGGAATGTCGCCGCGCCATTTTCAAATTCGCACTCGCCTGGAACGCGCGCGCCAATTGCTGGAAGAAAGTGAGATGACGCTGCAACATATCGCCTTTGCGTTAGGTTATCAGGATCACTATTTTTTCGCGCGGCAATATAAGCAATGGATGAATGAAACGCCGGGAAAAACGCGGCGGAAAGCGCGAAAATAAAGCTGGTATAAAAGTACTTTTATACCAGCTTTTTACAACGCAACATTCTCTTTCACTTCGCCTTTCACCATCACCAGCGCGTCTTCGCCGTCTTCATAATAGCGCGGGCGGCGGCCGCGGGCGGCGAAACCGAATTTATGATAAATCGCAAAACCAGCTGTGTTGGAAACGCGCACCTCCAACGAAACTTTTCCCACGTTCAAATCCTCAAACTGCTTCATTATGGCTGTAATCAAGGCTGACGCGATTCCCTGTTTGCGCGCTTCGTGCAACACGCCGAGCCGCGCGATTTCCGCTTCTCCCTGCACGTGCCAACCGGTAATATATCCGACAACGATATTGTTTTGACAAGCCACCAGCACAATATTTCGTTCGCCATCAAAGAGCGACGAAAGCGAATCACGCGACCACGAATCCATAAAAACTTCGTCCTCAACGTGAATCAACGCATCCAAATCAGCAGGCGTTGCGGCACGGATGATGTATCGCTCATTTTCTATGATGTTTTGCATTATATTCTCGTTCTGCCGCTGAAGGCGCTAAATAAATAGGTTGAATTTTTAAGACATCGTCATATTGATCATCGCGCATTTTGTGCGCAGCTAATTTGCCAAATGCTTGCAAACGCTGGCTAAAAGTACTTTTACGCCATTCCAGCGGCGATGAAATTGCTTTTTGCAATGGTTCTTCAATTTTCAGATCGGGCGCGTTTGTCACAGTTTTTGAAACATTCAAATCCTGCATCCAAAATTCCAATCGGCTATTAATTTGCGCATAAGTTCCGATCCATTCCGCCTCCAGCAAATCGCGTTCCGCGCCGTGGCAATGCCACAATTTTGCATACAATTCGCCTGGCCGGCACGGCGCTTGGATCAACAGCAAATACTCCGTCGAAACTTTGGAGGATTCTTCAGTCGCTATTGTTCCCTCAGAATGACGCGAATAATTATGTATTGCTTCGGCGAAAATATCAAAAGTGGCAATTCCCACAATCGGCAAATTCAAACTTTGCGAGATGGTTTTGGCCGCTGTTAATCCAATGCGCAAACCCGTCCACGAACCCGGCCCCAAACTCACTGCGCACGCATCAATATCCGAAAGCGCGCATTCCGCCTCATTCAATGTTTGGTCGACGGAATGAATCAATTGGCGCGCCAAAGTGCGCGCGCCGTCATCTTCAAAATGCGCCAGCAAAGTACTTTTGCCATTATCCATTTCCGCCACGCCAACACCCCACGGCACAGCGCTGGTTTCCCATAAAAGTACTTTCATAAATCTGCGCCCTGCTCGTTTATCGTTAGTGAAATGCGGCGGTCGTTATCGTCTTCGCCCAATTCGATTGCCACTTCCACATCCGGCGCCGGTAAAAAGTCGGCGATTCGCTGCGGCCATTCCACCACTTTAACGGCATCATCGCGATCCAGAAATTCCGGCACGCCCGATTCGCGGATGGCATCAAAACACAATGATTCTAAACGATAAGCATCCAGATGCAACAAGGGAATTTTTCCTTCGTGCTCGATAATAATGACAAAGGTCGGCGAAGTGACGCCTTCGGGAACGCCGAGACCTTCTGCAATTCCTTGCGTCAACGTCGTTTTGCCAGCGCCCAATTCGCCGCTGAGCGTCAGCAAAGTTCCGGGCTGAAGACGCCGGGCTAATGCATTGCCAAATCGTCGCGTCTCCTCCGCATTATGGGTTATAATTTCTTCAATCATCATGAGAAAAGTACTTTTGATTTATTTTCAGAATTGACTTACAATTATGGTATAAATGGAAAGAATCAGAATCGGATTAATCACATTCGATAATCCATCTGACCTCGATTTATTTTCAAGCAGTATAATTTAGTTAAAGGAGAGCTTCCAATGCTCAATAGAAAAAAAGGGTCAAAACTGTTTCGCTGGGTTTCTGTCATAACGTTGGCAATTGTGCCACTTGTCGGTGTCGTTCATGCGGATAATGCCAAGACAACGACGACATCAAAGACGGAAAAAAATGCCATTGGTCTCAAAGTCGCTGTGGTGGCAACTGCCGACACTTCCGGTAACCGTGATGCTGCGCTTCGCGCCTTGCAAGCTGCCAATATCGGGCTGGAACGCCAACCTGGATACATCGTTGCAAATCCGGAAGCAGTCGCAAAAGCGCTCAAAGACGCCAATCTGCAATGGCCCTTCGCGCCAAAACAATATCCCGAGGTTCGCAAGAAACTGGAAAAGGCAGATCGCGTATTGAGCATCACCGTTTCGCCGCAGCCCGGCGCCAACGCCACTTACAACGCCGTCGCCGAATTATACGACACAACCACCGGTGGTTTGGTGGGACGCGGAGAATCACTCTACACCGTTTCTTCGCCAGCGCCCGATTCCAACAACGCTGATCCACAAATGCGCGCCGTGGATGGTGCAGTTCTTGGTGCAATCTATGACATGAGCAAACCCGCTGTGTTAAATGGCGTGGTGATTTCCCGTCCAGAAGGTTATAACGTGCGCATTTCCCTGGGAACCTACGCAGGTTTACGCAACGGTTCTCGCCTCGAATATCTGGATGATGGCAAACCGTTCGCTTACGGAACCGCCATTGATGTCGGCACTGGCGAATCCATCGCAACTGTGGCTCCTGAAAGCGCCTTCAACAAAGTGCAGGTGAACACACCTTTCCGCACCGCCGGCATTCCGCCACAAGGATTGATGGGATTATCACGCTGGGAAATTTCCAAGAAGGAATTCGATAAATTCTCCAAAACCTTCGCCGTTGGAGCAGCTCTGGCGGCAATCGCTTATCTGATCGTCAGCTAAAAGTACTTTTAACGGACAACAAAAATCCGAATCCCCTTTCACATCTGTTCTGCAGATTGGAAGGGGATTTTTTTGTGAGTGACTCGCACTTAAAAGTACTTTTATACACTGTTCTGATGGCTGACAATATCGACAATCTCCTGCAAACAGTATTTGGCTTCGACACCTTTCGCGATGGGCAACGCGAAGTGGTCGACGAATTACTGGGCGATGGCCGCGCTCTGGCGGTGTTTCCCACGGGCGCCGGCAAATCGCTGTGTTACCAACTTCCCGCACTTGCATTGGAAGGAACGACGATTGTAGTTTCGCCATTGATCGCTTTAATGAAAGATCAAATCGATTTTTTGCAAGCGCGAAATATCAAAGCCGAGCGGCTGGATTCAAGCCTCGATAAAGAACAAACATTCGCAGTGCAGGATGCGCTGCGACGCGGCGAATTGAAATTGTTATATGTGTCGCCGGAGCGTTTTAATAACGAACGATTTCTGGAAACATTGCGACACATCAATATCGCCCTTTTCGCAGTGGACGAAGCGCATTGCATTTCCGAATGGGGACACAACTTTCGTCCCGATTATCTCAAGCTGGCGGATTTATCGCGGCAATTGAATATAAAACGCGTTCTGGCATTGACCGCAACTGCGACGCCGCAAGTGGCCGCGGCGATTTGCGATGGTTTTTACATTCCGCCTGGCGCTTCCATCAATACAGGTTTTTATCGTCCTAATTTGAATTTGTGCCTGACGCCAATCGAAGCAAATAAACGAAAAGTACTTTTATTGCACCGATTACAAAAACGGAAACTTGGCACCACTATTGTTTATGTCACGCTGCAGAAAACCGCCGAACAAATGGCCGATTATCTCAACAAAAACGGCTTATCCGCCCAAGCCTATCACGCCGGAATGAAAAGCGAAGAACGCCACGACGTGCAGGATTGGTGGATGAATAGCGATAGTAATATTGTGGTAGCGACGATTGCGTTTGGTATGGGCATCGACAAAAGCGCGGTGCGTTATGTCTATCATTTCAATTTGCCCAAAGGATTGGAAAGCTATAGCCAGGAAATCGGCCGCGCCGGACGCGACGGTTTGCCATCCACCGTCGAGCTATTCGCCAGTCCGGAAGATGTGCCCACATTAGAAAATTTTGTATACGGCGACACGCCAACCAACGAATCTTTGCGCGGCTTAATACAAGAATTATTGCAACACGAAACAGACTTTTCTATCTCTGAATACGATCTATCCAGCCGTCATGATTTGCGGCCGCTGGTATTAAAAACCTGTTTAACGTATTTGGAATTAGAAGGCGTATTACGTCAGGGAACACCTTTCTACACAACGTACGAAATCAATCCGCATCATGATTTGGAAGCTATTTATAGCGCTTTCGGCGGCAAGGCGCAATCGTTTCTGCAACGTTTGTTTGGGATTGCGCACAAAGGAAAAACCTGGTGGAAAATTGATGCGGATGCGGCGTCCGCAGAATTGCATTGTGAGCGGAAGCATATTGTTCACGCCGTGGAATTAATCGAAGAAAAACAATTAGCGGAAATAAAAATTAGCGGCGCGCGCAAACGCTTTTCACGATTGGATGTAAATAAAGATATAGAAACGTTGGTAGATAATTTAGCCGAACGCTTTGCGCGGCGCGAAGCCGGCGACATCGAGCGCATCGCCGATGTATTGAAATTAGTGGAACACAACGGCTGTCAAACAAATGCGTTAGTGGCGCATTTCGGCGAAATCAGAAATGAACCTTGCGGCCATTGCACTTTTTGTAAAACCAGAAAAGCTGCGGTTCTTCCGTCGCCAGGCGTTTTACCGGAAATAGATACTCGTATTCACATTCAAGAAATTGCAGAGTTGCAAAAAACATATCCAACCGCATTATCTCATCCGCGCCAAATCGCGCGATTCCTCTGCGGCCTTTCCTCACCGGCGCAAAGCAAAGCGCGACTGATGCGGCTACCGCTTTGTGGAAAATTAGAAAAGTATCGGTTTCAGGATGTATTGGATTGGTGCGAAAAGTACTTTTAGTGGGAAAAGTACTTTTCCGCTGTCATTGCGAAGGAGCATTAGCACACTCGACGTCATTCTGAATGAAGCGAGGAACGAGCGTAATGAAGAATCCCCCGAGATTGTAACGACACGCGTTGAACCTTTAGGGGATTCTTCAGTCGCTGTCGCTCCCTCAGAATGACGTACGTTTTTGATAGGTGTGAAAAGTACTTTTACGGGAAAACTTTTTACTCCATCAAACTCGGATTATTCGCCATCGCCTCAAGACGCGCCACGCGTTCGCTTGTTGGAGGGTGGCTGGAAAACATTTTCTTCAATCCCTCGGCGCGCAATGGATTGACGATATACATATGCGCTGTGGCTTGGTTGGCGTGCATGGGAATGCTTTGCGCGCCGCTTTCAAGCCGACGCAATGCGTCTGCTAATGCAACAGGACGGCCACACAAACGCGCGCCTTCGCGATCGGCTTCAAATTCGCGCGAACGCGAAACCATCATTTGAATCATCATCGCAGCGATGGGCGCCAAAATCCACATCGCCAGTCTTCCCACCATTCCAATCGAAGAATCTCTGCCGCCGAAAAACCACAACACGCGCGGCAAAAAGCTGAGCACACCAGCCAGCGTCGCCGTGACGGAAGAAATCAAAATATCGCGGTGTTTAATATGCGACATTTCGTGCGCCAACACGCCTTCTAATTCGGTGGGCGAAAGCATTTGCAAAATGCCCTGCGTCACCGCAACAGCAGCATGATTCGGATCACGCCCGGTGGCAAAAGCATTTGGCTGCATATCCGGCGTGATATAAAGACGCGGCATCGGCAATGCGGCGCGTTGCGCCAAATGTTGCACAATAGAATAAAGCTGCGGCGCTTCCTGCTGCGAAACCGGCTGCGCCCGATTCATCTTGAGCGCGATTTTATCCGAAAACCAATAACTGCCAATGTTCATTGCAACCACAAAAAGCGCAGCAATGATCAGTCCGCGTGAATTACCTATTCCAAGACCAAGCAATAACACAGCCGCCGTTAAACCGGCCAGCAACATAAATGTTTTGAGATTATTTTGTGTACTTGCGTTCATTGAACCTTTCTCCAAAAGAAAATAACAACTACTATTCAGACGTAAATATAATGATTCGGTTGCGCTATCGCGGCTGAGATTCTACGCGTTTGCGTTATAAAAGTACTTTTATAACGCAAGATTCTTATTGAAATTTGAATGGTAGGTTATATGGCCAAAAGCGTTCCCGTGGATTTAGCGGTATGGAAGGATGAGGACGTTCGAGCATTTTTGCCGTATCCGCCGCGTCTTTCGTCACAAGATAACCACCTGATTTAGTTTTCATCACAATTAATCCCGTAGCTTTGGAAAGTTCCTCGAAAGCAACTTCCGGCGTCATCTGTTGAATGTCAATTTGCTGAATTATTTCGGACTGATCCACAGCATCGCTGAGGGTTATTTTCACTCGGCAGGAATTGACAATGACAAGTAATAGATTTCCAACACTCACGTTTTTAAGCTGCACGTGCGAACCTAAAGGATAATCATATTGAAACGGTTGAAATGTTTTCGTGTTTGTCGGCGTTGATGGATGCACATCTCGCAGAGCATCTTTTGCATCTGGGCTGAGCTTGCAAATGAAATATGTCCGACTATCCAGACGAGAAATTGCTAATTGCGCAGCGGAAGATAGCATCAGTAACGCGCGCTCCGTTGTGACACTTTGAAAATCAATCAACGGAATTCTAAGTTCTCCATTAATGTCTTTGCTGATGACAATATTAACATTTCCTTCGCTTGCAATTTTCGTCGCAACTTCGATAACAGTCGCATCTTTCATTTGCAGCGTAATCCCATCCGCATAACTCGCCGAAGCCATTAACATTCCGCACAACATCAAAACAACCAGCGCAATCTTTTTCATCGCCCAACCTCCATTGATAGAAATTTATTATAGCATTTCGCCATTTGATAAGTGCCAAATCAAATCCTCCAAAAACCGCTATACTTTGCCGCATGAATTGTGATTTATTTGATCTTAGCGGCCAAACCGCTGTGGTGCTGGGCGGCACTGGCGCTTTGGGCGGGGCGATGGCCAGCGCGTTGGCGACGGCTGGCGCGAATGTGGCGATTTTGGGACGAAGTGAAGAGCGCGGCAGCGAACGCGTGAAAGCGATAGAAGCGGGCGGCGGCAAAGCTTTTTTTGTGGCGGCAGATGCGATGAGCGCTGAATCATTAACAGAGGCGCGTACAAAAGTACTTTTAGCGGCTGGCTCCATCGACATTTTAATAAACGCCGCCGGCGGCAACAGTCCGCAAGCGACACTTTCGCCCGGCGACGAATTTAGCAAACTTCCTGTAGAAGCATGGCAAAACGTATTCGATTTGAATTTGGTGGGCGGCGCGTTGTTGCCCTCGCAAATATTCGGCGAAACGATGCTGGAACAAAAACGCGGCAGCATTATTAATATCGCATCCATGTCCGGCATGATCCCGTTATCACGCGTCGTTGCCTATTCGGCTGCAAAAGCAGCGGTGCTCAATCTGACACAATTCCTAGCGCGCGAATGGGCCACACGCGGCGTTCGCGTCAATGCGCTTTCGCCCGGATTCTTTCCTGCCGAACAAAATAAAAAATTATTATATAACGAAGACGGCAGCTATTCGGAGCGCGGCGGCCAAATTATTAATCACACTCCCGCAGGCCGTTTCGGCGAAGCCGACGAACTGGGCGGCGCTGTGATCTGGCTCGCTTCTCACAAAGCATCCTCTTTCGTAACCGGACAAAACATCGTCATAGACGGCGGCTTTTCCTCAACAACGATTTAAAAATCAGGTAATGGGTTATAGGTCATAGGTGATAGGAAAAGTACTTTTACTCCTCACCCATGACCTATAACCCATCACCTCTCACCTCATCATGACACCTGAACAACTTCAATTTTTATTTCCCAATGCAGAGCTTTATCCGCAATCGGTGCAGACTGTGGAAAGCGATACTTATGTTTTTGTCAAAGATGGCCGCCAGCATTATCTGGCGATTGTGTTTGACCCCAATCAGCTCAATGCCGCGCGCGGTGGATTTACCGGCGACGTGCAGCAAGTGCGTGACGATTTGGCGATTAAATGGTGTTTGCCGTCTTTTGCAAACTCCGTGAAATTGCGCGAAATTTTTCCGTGGACAGCGCCGCAACCTTTGGGTTTGAAAAAGTCGTTCGGCGCCGGCGACCGCATGGGATTATCGGCTGCGGCGCACATTCGCGCCGCGCGTTCATTGGATGAAAAAGGTATTGGATTAATTCTGGCGCAACAATCCATCCGCGAAATGACGCGCACGCAACGCACGCCTGCGGAAGTTTTAAACGCTGCAACGTGGGGTGTTTTTCAAGAAAATTATCGCAAGCCGTGGGGCGCTGACGCCGATCATTTGAAAACGGAAGAAGACATTCGCAATTTGGTGGAAGCGGGATTTACCTTTTTCACGATTGATCCGTCGGATGTGGTGGATGATAACGCGGCGAAATATAACACGGGTGAATTGGAATCGAAATTCCGCGAGTTGGAAAATCACGAAGAGCTAACAAAGCATTATGCCGGTCAGGAATTTGAACTGGAACATGGCGATCAAATTCTGCGCATCGCGTTTACGCCGGGAACATTGGAACACGCCGCTGTGAAATATGAACGCGCCGTGGCGCATACGGTTGCTATTGCAAAAGTACTTTCAGAAGTTAAGAGCGACGGTTACGATCTGGAAATGTCGGTGGATGAAACCGAATCGCCCACATCCGTCGCCGAACATTATTTTGTGGCTAACGAACTGAAACGGCGCGGCGTGAAACTCACCAGTCTCGCCATTCGCTTCATCGGCGAATTCCAAAAAGGTATCGATTACATCGGCGATCTCGATAAATTTGAAGCCAGCCTCAAGGAACATTTGATCATCGCGCAGGAATTAGGGCCATATAAAATCAGCGTGCATTCGGGCAGCGATAAATATTCCGTCTATCCGATTTGCGGACGCGTGCTGGGCGATTTGATACATGTGAAAACGGCGGGAACCTGGTATCTGGAAGCGCTGCGCGCTGTGGCGCGCGTGGATGCGAATTTCTTCCGCGAGATTTGCGATTTCTCCTCCGTGCGTTTTGAAAAAGATCGCGCCACCTATCACGTCATTGATAATTTGGATGACTTGCCCGATTACCGCTCGTGCGCGGATAGCGAATTGGAACACACGCTCGATAATAATACGATGCGTCAAATGTTGCATGTGACATTTGGTTCCGTGCTAACCGATAAAACTGCCAACGGCGGCTGGCGTTTCCGTTCCAAATTGTATCAATTGTGGGAAACCCACGAAGCCGTTCATCTGGGAATTGTGGAAGAGTATTCGCGGAAACACATGGAAACGCTGGGCTGGTAGAATGAAATACTCGTGGCTCCGGCGTCCTGCCGGAAATTTGTTATAAAAGTACTTTTCTCC
>Ga0164242_10001694_pt1 | contig 25999 bp, 26 predicted proteins | sample OricomgcompostMG_FD_108783 | JGI IMG/M metagenome (GOLD analysis project Ga0164242, IMG submission 108783) | Miracle-Growth compost microbial communities from Emeryville, California, USA - Original compost - Miracle growth compost (MG) ...
CGCGGTTTCGGCAGTTGCTGCCGCGGCTGGTAGCCTGCTTAGCGATCAGGGGCTATGGCGCAGTTGGTAGCGCGACTCGTTCGCATCGAGTAGGTCAGGGGTTCGAATCCCCTTAGCTCCACAGAGTCATCAGCGGCGCGCAGGTGTAACCCATGGCCCGACTCACCCGTTGCGGTGACTGCTCCGCCGCTTGTGGCCCGACGCGTTCTCGGCAGCATCGTGGCTAGTGACTGGCAGGCGTGAAACATCGAACCTACAGTTGCGATCGTGCAGCACATATTGCGTGTTGATGGCGCCGTTCTTCATGCTGTGGCTGCCTGGTGGGATGCTGCGGCGGGCGATCTTCTCAGTGAGACGGCGGCTCCGCCGACGCCAGGGTCGTCGTGCCAGCCCAGCTTGTCTGCCGTTAGCGCCGCCCACGGAGCTGTCGCCTCGTTCAGAGCCGAGTTGGCCATGCGCATTGGGACTCGCGCGACGAGTCTGGCCGAAGCAGATCGTCGGTATGCCTCCAACGAAGGCGCGTCGGCCGCCGAATTCGCTGCGGTCGCCGCGCCGGTGACCACCGTGTAGCAATGGCGGGCGTCGCAGGGGTGCCCGGGTTATCCGCGCTATTGGCCTGGCCGACCGACCACCTTACCGAGGCAGCAGATTACTGGGAGACCGTAAGCGAGCGCACGTTCGGGATCGCGCACCAGGTGTGGCGCGACGCGCTGTCAGCCGATTGGCGCGGCGCCGCCGCTGAAACGCTGCGCGGCGCGACGCACGCCGACATGACGAGCACCAGCGCGGTCGCTGACCAGCTGCGAGCGGCAGCCAGTGTGGCGCGTGGCGGGGCCTCGGATCTCTCTGCGGCCCGCTCCCGCGTGCGCTACGCCGTCGAAGATGCGCACAGCGCGGGATTCGATGTGGGCGAAGATCTCTCGATTAGGGATCGCACGGTTGGTGGCTCAACCGCGCAGCGGGCGGCTCGGCAAGCTCAGGCCCGGGCCTTAGCCGGCGATATCCGCCAACGTGCGGCGCAACTCGTCAGTCTGGACCAAGAAGTCGCCGGCAAAATCACCGCCGCGGTCGCCGGTGTTCGCGATACCTTCCCGCACGATCCGACCGCCAATCGGCCGTCCACGGATGGTCACGTGCGCGGCGTCGACAACCACACGTTCAAAGACGCTCCATCGTCAGGCATGTCACGCGAGCAAGCCAAAGCTGGTCTCAAAGATGTCAACAAAAGGATATGGGAGCACAACCATATCGATAAGCCGGTCATTGAGCAGCTTCCGCCCAATGACCCACGAAGGGCAGATTTTCACGTTGAGACCGAACAGCTTAACGCCGAAAAACAGCAGTATCTTGATGTTCTATTCCATCAGCATCCGCCCGAGAGCGTCGTTGGCCCGCACGGCGAGCAATTGCCGGGTGTCCCATCCGGAGAGAGCGCAATCGGACCCGCCGAATCCGGTAAGGGCTGGCAGTTTTCATTGCCACCTGGTCACGCGGGGATTGACCCACGTGTGACGACAATCCGCGTTATGGAACCGACGGCCCAATATCCAGATGGTTATGTAGTGTACATGAATGGCATGGGCCAAACGGTAAATCCTTTTACCGGGCGAACGATACCTCCGTCGGATGACTATGCGCACATACCGTTGCCGGAGTAATGAGAGGTGGTCATGAATTTTTACCCGGTTAGCGAGCTTTATGAGTTCACGCCGGACGTGGAATCGAAGTCGTCCTCGCACCGCAACCCACTGACCATTACCGGCGCGCTAAACGATGCCGAGTTCATCGACATGCGCCTGTCGCCGCAACGGTCTCGCGTCGGCATCCTCTGTGACATTCAATGGTGTTGTGGTTTCGAAGGCTCGAATACTGCACTCGTTGTCGTAACCGGTGTCGGCAACGTTGTTTGGTCGAACGACGACGCAGCGCGCCAGCGGCCCTGGCATGCGCGGTACGCCAATTGGGAGCCCATAGGGTCCGCGGGCGCAGGACCGCCGTTTCCGCTGTGGAATAGCAGCGACGAGGACATGCGGGCCCTTGACGCGTCAGACAGCTCGCGGCAGGGAAAAGGACTCAACTCGTCGGCGAGTTCGGCAGGTCTGAACCCCAGTGGGTTAGCAGAATATATTCTGAAATTTGGTCGTTTGTTGGTATCTGGCCTGGGCGCCAGTATTTATATTGGGCATATTGAGGGGATCGACGGCGCGCCGCCTGATATGGGTGAGTTATCCGACGCTGAGATAATCGCCGGATTTCCTCAGTGGTCGTCGATAATGGAAGTGCGCGAGTATTACTCTTACGTGCCGAGTGCTGAATAGGGAATGGCGAGTAGCGCAAAATTCGAGGCTACTATGGTCCACCGCCCGAGAATTCGTAGTCGGCGATGTCCCGACCGGGCGCCAAACCATGTGCGGCGCAATCAAAGTCGTCGGGCGCAGTACCAGCAAGCCGAGCTAGCTAGAACTCGCCACGATCACCCACGACGTCCCTTACCCGCGGGCCGCGCAGTGGGCCGTGGACCGATGGTGACCGGGGGTAGTCCTGGAATCCTGACTTGCACGCCGCCCAGGGAATGGCGGTGTTCGGCGGTCATGCCGTCGGCTTGGAGTTGGTCGCCGTGACCGGAGACGATGTCGGCCATGCCATACAGGGCTTCGCTGCCGCGGTGGTAGGAGGAGGAGTGGTCGTGCGGGTTGATGCCATCGGACCCGGGCACTTCGGCGCGGAAGCGGACGGATCCGAATGCGTCGACGGCGGGGTCACCGCCACCTAGGCCGAGTTGGGCTGGAAAATGCTCTCCGCCCTGGTGGTCTCTAGACTGGCGACTGTCGATGATTGCGAAATCGTGCATGTGATTGCCGAACATGCAGCTCTAAGCGGGCCGGAGGATGGCGATGGCGCCCCGGGACAATAACACTCCGAAGGTGGAGCAGCGGAGCCTCGCGGTGCGCAAGGCTGCCGCCAAGGCGGCCGTCGCGGCCAGCGAAAAGACCGGGCGTCCGGTTGATCCACGGGTAAAGAAGCTCGCCGAAAATCGCTGACCCACGTGATTTGGGCGGCCAGGTCCCGCTTTGCCGGTAGGCAGTAGCGGTTGTTGCGGGTAAGAGGTTCGAATCCCCTTAGCTCCAACGCGTTTGGGCCCAGTCAGGTGTCAGTCGCGGGGCCCGCTCGCCGCGATGAGACCATAGCCGGATGACCACCCACACCTGCACGGGTTGCGGACTCGAAACCCGCTACTCGTATGGGCGAACCTGCCTGGGATGCGGCCAACAGACCCGCCGCCCATACGGCAGCTGGCCGGACCGTCATCCACGGGCCGCGGTAGCATTCGCGGCGCCGGCGAGGATCGTCTACCTGGGCGAGCGGAATCCGACGGCCGCGATGGCGTTGGGGGTGCCGGGCACGCTCATCGCGTTGGCCGCGGTCGCGGCGTACCCGTTCGTGTTCGTGCCCGCGCTGATTCTGCTGAGCGTGGCCTTGTTGGCGTCAGCCCGCTACCTGGAAACTCACAGCTCGTCGAAGTAGATCGCACGAGCCGACCAGCTTTCCCGACAACCAGGCCCGGCTGGACCGCGACACCAATATTTCAGAGCATGTGCTCTGTTATCCTGTCGAAGTGCCCCGCCCCCGAGTGCTGGATTTCGACCACCTGATGGATGTGGCCGAGCAACTCGCCGCGGAATCCGGGCCGCCGGCGGTCACCATTCGTGCCCTCTCGGAGGCGACGGCCATCTCCAACGGCGCGATCTACCATGCGTTCGGGTCTCGCGGCGGACTGCTTGGTCACGTGTGGCTACGCGCTGGAAAGCGTTACCTGAGCTTCCAGCGAGCCGCCGTGGCAAAGGCGCTGTCGCGCGGCGTTTCTGGCGAAGCAGCGGTCGATGCGGTGGTCGCCGCCGCGGAGTGTCCCGCGACGTTCTCGCACGAGCACCCGGCCTCCGCCCGGTTCCTGCTCCGCGTGCGCCGCGACGAACTCCTCGGAGCCGCCGACGTCCCGGCCGAGCTGGCCGACGAGTTGCGCCGACTCGACGACGACCTCGCGCACCTATTTATCGAACTGGCCGAAAAGGTCTGGGGCAGAAGGGATCAACAGGCGGTGGGGGCCATTCGCACCTGTGTTGTCGAGTTGCCCACCGCCCTGCTGATCGATGCCCACGCCCTGCACGACGCGGCGGCGCTGCAACGACTCGCCGCGGCGGTACGCGCGGTGCTGGCCCTCACCCCACCCACCACTTCCACCAAACCGAAACCGCGCCCGACCCTAACGAAAGGGGCACACCCATGACATCCAAGACCGGCTCAGCGCCGATTAGAACCAACCTCAAGATCTGGAACATGCTGCAGCGCTTGCCGTTTGGCAATCGAATGTTCAGTCGGGCGGTATGCTTCAAGGCGCCCTACTTCAGCACGGTCCATCCGGTCATCGTCGAATTACGGCCGGGACTCTGCCGCGCCAAGGCCCCCAACCGGCGGGGTGTGCACAACCACCTCGGCTCGTTTCATGCCATCGCATCGTGCAACATGGCCGAACTCGTCGCCGGCGTGATGACGGAGGTGACCGTGCCGCCCACCCACCGCTGGATCCCCGCCGGCATGACCGTCGAATACAAGGCCCAAGCCCGCACCGCGGTGACCGCGACCGCACGCGTGGACGCCATCCCCGAGTTCACCGACGAGCCATTCGAATTCGTCGTGCCCGTCGACGTGTCGGACGCCGAGGGCAATGTCTTCGTCACCGCCCGCATCACCATGCACGTGTCACCGCGACCGCGCTGACGAAAAGCTCACCGACTGATTGCGTGCGCGCGCACTGAGGGCGCGACCCAGTCCCGCAGGAACCGTCGCAGCTCCGCGCCGGTGCGCGGCGGGCGCCCCGGATCGACGATCAGTGACTGCAGTGTGCGCAGCATGACCTCGACCAGTTCGTCGAGCCCGGCGTCGGCGAATCCTGCTGCGCCCCAATCGACTTCAAATCGCTGCAAGATCGACCTGCCGAACGAGATGGCGATGTCGGAGGTGACCCCGGCGGTGAAAGCGCTGGCCTTGCCGGGCTGGAACACCAGGCTCAGGTACCTGTCGTGCGCGAGCTGCTCGAAGGTGTAGGCGATGCCCTCCACCACCGCCTCGGTGGGATCGGTGATCGAACCCAGGTGGGCCGCAAGGCGATCCAGAAACCCCTCCACCGCGGACAGCGCCGTCGCACCCAGCAGCGCCTCGTGGGTGGGGAAGTACCGGTAGATCGTCTGCCGCGTCACGCCCAGCGTCGACGCCACCTGCGAGACGCTCACCGTGCCGCGTTCGTCGATGGCGCGTCGCGTCGCGGTCAGGATGCGCGCAACCGCCTCCTCGTCGTCGGCCGGGATGTCACCCGACCAGCCGTGCCGGCGCATGGCGTGATCGTCGCACACACCGGGCCGGGGCCTTGACAATACAAACGGTGGTGATTGTATGGTCCGGGAGGTCGACGGCGAAGGAGAAGCGAGTGGCCCCCATCAACAGCCCGGTGAGCGGCACCGACGAGGCGTTGACGCGGCGGGGGCTGCGTCACGCCCTGGACAAGACGACCGACCTGGCCGAGCGGGAACTGCGGGTGCCGCTGCACTACTACCGCGACCCCAAGATCACCGAGATCGAGGAGGGGCAGATCCTGCGTCGGGTCCCGCTGGCCATCGTCCCGTCGGCGCAGCTACCGAACACCAACGACTACATGGTGCGCTCGGTGCTGGGCGATTCCCTGCTGGTGACCCGCGACCGTTCCGGGGCCAGTCACGTCCTGCTCAACTACTGCCGGCACCGGGGCGCGATGCCGGCCTGCGGCTCGGGCAACGCCGCCCGGTTCGTGTGCCCGTACCACGCCTGGACGTACAAGAACACCGGCGAACTGTTCTCGCTGCCCGGCAAGGCCGGCTTCGACTCGATGAACACCAAGGACTACGGCCTGGTGGAGCTGCCCTCCGAGGAGCGGCACGGCTTCATCTGGGCGGTGCTGACCGCCGACGCGACCATCGACCTCGACGCGCACCTGGGCGACTTCGGAGCCGAACTGGCGCTGTGGAATTACTCCTCCTACGGCTATCACACCCAGCGCGAATTCACCTCCGAGGTGTCCTGGAAGGGCGCCCTGGAGGCATTCGCCGAGGGCTACCACTTCCCGTACGTCCACGGGCAGAGCCTGATCGGGCAGAACACCCTGGCCAACACCATGGTCTACGACGAGTTCGGCAAGCATCACCGGATCGGCTTCCCGTTCACCTGGATCACCGACGCCGCCACCGACCCTGCGGCGTCGCTGGAACCGCTGGCCAACATGGGCGTGATCTATTGGGTGTATCCGAACCTCATCCTGGCCAACAGCCCGGTCGGGGTGGAGATCATCGACATGCTGCCCGCCGGTGCGCCGACCCGCTGCACGGTGCGGCACAGCTGGATGGCCCGCGTCCCCGCCGCCGACGACGAGATGCGCGCGGCCTACGACGCGGTCTTCGAAGGCGTGCACGCCGCGGTGCGCGACGAGGACTTCGCCATGCTGCCCCAGTGCGGCGAGGGCGTCCGGCACGGCCAGCACGACCACATGATCATCGGGCGCAACGAAATCGCCGTCCAGCACATGATCAGGGTGTTCGCCCACGAGCTGGGGGTGGCACTGGCCTGAGTCGAGGCGGTTGGAGTGGCCGCAGGCCGGCGCGGGTACAGATGCTCTGAACCTGATCGAGAGGATCCGATGGCGCACCGCGACCGCGACTCGACCGACGAGCTGCTGCAAGAACTGTTGTGGACCTACGGGCCGTGCGGGCAGGAGGACGCGGTGCGCGCCGTCATCGCCCGCGAATTGGAACCCGTCGTCGACGACCTGTGGACCGACGACGCCGGCAACCTGATCGGCTACATCGCCGCCGACGCATCGCGCGGCAATTCCGGGGCGCCCGACCACCGGCACCGGACCGCGGCGATCTCCGGCACCGCCACCCGGGTCATGGCCCACATGGACGAGCTATCCATGATCGTCAAACGGGTAGAACCCGATGGCACACTGCATTTGACGCAGCTGGGCACCATGTACCCGGGCAACTTCGGGCTGGGTCCGGTCGCCGTGCTCGGCGACAACGAAACCCTCACCGCGGTACTGACTCTCGGCTCCGAACACACCACTAAGGAAAGCTCACGAATCTGGGAGACCAAGCCCGATCAGGGCGACCGATCGCTGGACTGGCATCACGTCTACGTCTTCACCGGCCGCAGCACCGACGAATTGGCCGCCGCGGGAGTGCACGCCGGCACCCGGGTGTGCGTGGACCGCAGCAAGAGATCGGTGGTCGAGATCGGCGACTACGTCGGCGCCTACTTCCTCGATGACCGCGCCGCAGTGACCGCGCTGCTCAACGCCGCCCGGATGCTGCGCGAACGCGGACAACGCCCCGCCGACGACGTGTACCTGGTGTTCACCACCAACGAAGAGATCGGCGGGGTGGGCGGCGCCTACGCCAGCGGCACCCTGCCCGGCGACCTGACCCTCGCGCTGGAAGTCGGCCCCACCGAACGCGAATACACCACCAGCGTCGCCGGCGGCCCGATCGTCGGTTACAGCGACGCGCTGTGCGTCTACGACAAAAGCGTCGCCGACCGGCTGCTGAAAATCGCCACCGACCGCGGACTGTCGCCGCAGCCGGCGGCGCTGGGCGCCTTCGAATCCGACGCGTCGCACGCCAAGGCAAGCGGGCTGACCGCCCGCGCCGGCCTGCTGTGCCTGCCCACGCTGAGCACCCACGGCTACGAGGTGGTCGCGCGCAGCGCGATCGACGACATGGCCGCCATCGTGGTCGATTTCGTGCTGCAGCCGGGCCGGCCGAACGGCTGACGCGGAGTCGGCCAAAACACCTCAACCCCGCTGGTCACCCTGTTAGTCTGGCGACGCTTCCGGACGCAGAACGATGGGGTTGGCATGTGGCACACGTGGGCTCGCGGCTGAGCGAATCACTCGAAAGACAATCCCCATGACACGCCCACGAATTCGGGCACGAGCGCCGCTGCGGATCTCGTTCGCCGGGGGCGGCACCGACGTCCCGCCGTTCCCGATGACCGAGGGCGGCTGCGTGCTGTCGGCGACCATCGACCGCTACGCGCAGGGATCGCTGGCGCCGCGCACCGACCGCCGGGTCTCCATCGAGTCGGTGGACTTCAAGACCACGCACGAGATGACGCTCGACAGCGAGATCCTCTACGACGGAAGCCTGGACCTGATCAAGGCCGCGGTGCGCAGGTTCGGCCGCGACGGCACGGACGGCTACGACCTGGTGCTGCGATCCAGCGCGCCGCCCGGCTCGGGGCTGGGCTCGTCGTCGACCATGATGGTCGCGCTCACCGGCCTGCTCGCCGAGCACTACCGGGTGCCGATGGGCGAATACGAGACCGCCCAGTTGGCGTGCGCGATCGAACGCGAGGACCTCGGCATCGCCGGCGGCATGCAGGACATGTACGCCGCGACGTTCGGCGGGTTCAACTTCATCGAGTTCACCGACCGGGTGATCGTCAATCCGCTGCGGATCCGTGACGAGACCGCCTTCGAACTCGAGCTCAGCCTGCTGCTGTGCTACACCGGCATCACCCGCGACTCCGCGCGCGTGATCGAGGACCAAACCCGCCGCGCCACAACGGGTTCGGACGACACGCTGGCCGGGCTGCGGGCACAGAAGGAGTTGGCGGTCGCGATGAAGGCGGCCCTGCTGACCGGCAAGCTGAACGACTTCGGTGCGCTGCTGGGCGAAGCGTGGACCGAGAAGAAACGAATGTCGCCCTACATCACCAATGAGCGCATCGACGACCTCTACGAGCTGGCCCTGAAAAACGGTGCGCTGGGCGGCAAGCTGACCGGCGCCGGCGGCGGGGGATACATCCTGCTGTTCTGTGACTTCGCCACAAAGCACCGGCTCATCGAGGCGCTGGAAGGAGCCGGGGCCGCCGTCACCGAATTCGCCTTCGAGAGCAAGGGATTGACGACATGGCAGGCATGACGGGGCCCGATGTGGTGCCGCCGAGCGTGGAGTTGGTGCAGCGGCGACTGGCCGAGACCATCGCGGTCAAGCAGCAGATGCAGAACGGCGTCGTCGCCGCCCAGGCCGTCGAGGTGGCGCGCGCGATGATCGACTGCCTGCGGGCCGGCGGAAAGGTGATCCTGTTCGGCAATGGCGGATCCGCGCAGGACGCCGGACATCTGGCCGCAGAACTCATGGGCCGCTTCGCTTTCGACCGCCCGGGCCTGGCGGCCATCAGCCTTCCCGACGCCACCGCGGCGATCACCGCGATCGGTAACGACTACTCCTACGACGAGGTGTTCGCCCGCCAGGTGCTGGCCGCCGGGCGGGCCGGGGACGTGGTGGTCGGACTGACCACATCGGGCAACTCCGCCAACGTCGTTCGCGCGCTCGAGGCCGCCCGCCAGGCCGGGATGACGACCGTCACCCTCACCGGTGCGGGCGGCGGCAAGGTGGCCGACGTCGCGCAGATCTGCATCCGAATCCCCAGCGACGACACCGGCCGGATCCAGGAAGCGAGCCTGCACCTGGGGCATTCGATTTGCGAAATGGTCGAAGCGGCACTGTTTCCCCGGCCGTCCTGACCGCGACGATGCCCGCACCCGAGCTGCGCGACGTCCGCACGGTTTTCCTGGACCGCGACGGCACCGTCAACGTCAAGGCCGCCGAGGGCGAGTACATCAGGTCCCCGGCCGAGCTGGTGCTGTTGCCCGGTGCGGCCCGGGCGCTAGCCGCGCTGAACGCCGCGGGCCTGCGGACCGTGCTGGTCACCAATCAGCGCTGGCTCTCCGAGCCGACGGCGGCGCCGGCCGATTTCGCCGCCGTACACGACCGGCTGATACGACTGCTCGCCGACCGGGGCGCGCGCGTCGATGCCGCTTACCACTGCCCGCACCCCGCGAACAGCTGCGACTGCCGCAAACCCGGCCCCGGCATGCTGTTGCGCGCGGCGGCCGAGCACGACGTGGATTTGGCCGCTTCCGTCATGATCGGCGACAGCGACGTCGACATGGTGGCGGGCCGCGCGGCCGGAACGAAGACCATTCTGATCCGCCCCGGCGCTCGGCAGGCCGTCGCAGAGGCCGATTTCGTGGTCGACGACCTGGCCGCGGCCGTCGAACTCATCCTGAATGCCGGAAAAACCCCGCCTGCCGGGTGATCGGCGCTGCCTGCTTGCCGCGGTCGTGACCTGCTCATAACCTTGGCAACATCCGAGCGCGTCGGGGAGCGTGGGGCCTGGCGCAACCGACAAACGGCGGGCAGGTCATGGCATCACCGCGACAGGCAGACCGGTGCCGTGCTGCCGCGGGCGGCGGTCCCTGACGGTGGCCGGACTGACCGGCGCCCGGGCCGACGAGCTGGCGACGATGGACATCTTCGCGGGATGTCCCGCCGAAGATCTCGCCCCGTTGGCGCGCCGGCTGCGGCCGTTGCGCGCCCCGGCCGGCCAGGTGCTGATGCGCCAGGGGGAGCAGGCTGTCGAGTTCCTGCTGATCTCCTCGGGCAGCGCCGAGGTCAAACACGTCGGCGACGACGGCGTGGTGATCACCGAGCACACGTCCCCCGGCATGATCGTCGGCGAAATCGCCCTGCTGCGCGACATTCCGCGCACCGCCACGGTGACCACCGCCCAACCGCTGACCGGCTGGACCGGCGACACCGAGGCCTTCGCCAGCATGGTGCACATCCCCGGCGTCATGCCGCGGCTGCTGCGCACCGTGCGGCAGCGCCTGGCGGCGTTCATCACGCCGATCCCGATCCAGGTCCGCGACGGCACGCACCTGCTGCTGCGCCCGGTGCTGCCCGGCGACAGCGAGCGCACCGTGCACGGCCACATCCACTTCTCCAGCGACACGCTGTACCGGCGGTTCATGAGCCCGCGGCTGCCCACCCCGGCGTTGATGCACTACCTGTCGGAGGTCGACTACGTCGATCACTTCGTGTGGGTGGTCACCGACGGCGCCGACCCGGTGGCCGATGCTCGCTTCGTGCGCGACGAGAACGATCCGACCGTCGCCGAGATCGCCTTCACCGTCGCCGACGCCTACCAGGGCCGCGGCATCGGCACCTTCTTGATCAGCGCCCTGTCGATCGCCGCCGAGGTCGACGGCATCGAAAGGTTCTCCGCGCGAATGCTTTCCGATAATGTGCCGATGCGCGCGATCATGGACCGCTACGGCGCAGTGTGGCAGCGCGAGGACATCGGCGTCATCACCACCGTCATCGATGTGCCGCACCGGCGCGACCTGCCGTTCCGCAAGCACGAGGCCGACGAGATCCGGCGGGTCGCGCGGCAGGTGATCGAGACCGTCGGCTGAGCCGCCGGCGTGGTGCGCGAGCACGCCCTGTCTGCCGACCATGAGGTGACGTTCGAATCCGCTAGCGCCTGCGGTAGCGCGTTCGAAAGTGACGTCGTGCTTGCACTCGGGTGACGGCAGGCCCAGACTTTGGCGTGGCAGGGCTGGATATGGCGGCGTCCTGTGCTATCAACTCCTGATGCGGCCGTTCGGGATTGGCCCGGCGGTGACCACCGTGCTCACGCTGATGGTCGCCGGGTGCGCTCACCCGCCCGCGCCCAAACCGCCGGCCGCACCGGCACAATCGCCGCCGAGCAACACGGCCGCCGTCAACCCCGCCAACATCAAGCGGGTGGTCCGCGACCTGCCGCCGGGCTACGAGGTGACGACGGGAATTCCCGTCGCCGCCGCACCGAAGGTGATCTGGGGCCTGGCCGCCGACGCGCGGGCCAAGCCGCCCCGATGCGCCGTCCTGGCCGACCCCGGCAACGGACGCGACCAGTCGGCGCAGGGCGTGTCGGGGTCGGGCAGCGGCGGGATCGTCGACGCGGTGGTGGTGGCTTTGCCGGAGCCCGTGGACTTTCCGCGGGATCTGCTCGGCGCGTGCCAGCAGTGGTCCGAGGCCGCCGGGCACACCACCGTCCGCGTCCGCCTCACCGACGGCCCACACATCGACGGCGTCGAAACCCTGGGCATGGTGGCCGACATCACCTCATCGGTCGAATCGGGCACCGAAATCGATTCGCGCAGCTACACATTCATCGCCTATCTGGGCGACTACTACGCCTTCACCACCCTGACCACCGATCCCGGCGCGGCGGTTCCGGTGCTGCCACCGCAGTTCGCCGCGGATCTGCTCGCCAAAACGGTGTCCACGTTGCGCAGCTGAGCCACCCGCTTGGGTAGATTGGCCACGATGTCCAAGCTGTTGCGCGCGGTGGCCGCTGTCTGCGTCCTGGCCGGCTGCTCATCGGCCACTCACCCGGCGAAGGTGGACATCGCCAAGGTCGCCGAGGTGAAACCCAGCTTCGGACCCGACTACAAGGTCAGCGACACCGGCGAACGCGGCATCGACCCCAAGCTGCTGGCCGGCCGCAAGCTGCCCGACGGCCTGACCTTCGACCCCGCCCAGTGCGCGAAAGTGGCGAGCGGGCCGGATCTGCCGGCCGATCTGCAGGGCAACATGGCCGCGGTGACCGCCGAGGGCCGCGGCAACCGCTTCGTGGTGATCGCGCTCGAGACCTCAAAAGCCTTGCCGTTCAACGACCCCGGGAAGGACTGCGCCAAAGTCACCTTCTCCGGTGCGCAACTGCGCGGCGGTGTGCAAGTGGTCGACGCGCCGCAGATCGACAGCGCGCGCACACTGGGCGTGCACCGGGTGCTGCAGGCGCTGACACCCGGCGGCCCGCGCACCGGCGAACTGTACGACTACTCCGCGCAATTCGGCGACTACCAGGTGATCGTCATCGCCAACCCGCTGGTGATCCCGAACCAGCCCGTTGCTCCCGTCGACACCCAACGCGCGCGCGACCTGCTCGTCAAAGCGGTGGCATCGGTGCGTGCTCAATAGTCAGCGCACGCCGCGCGGGCGGAATTGGATGCTCACCCGCGGCCCGACCGGCGCCGTCGTCTTGGGCACGGCATGCTCCCAGGTGCGCTGGCACGAGCCGCCCATCACCAGCAGGTCCCCGTGCGCCTGCGGCAGCCGCAGCGACGGGCCGCCGCCGCGGCGCCGCAGCGCGAACGCGCGGGTGGCGCCCAGGCTGACGATCGCCACCATGGTGTCCTCGGAACTGCTGCGGCCGATGGTGTCGCCATGCCAGGCCACGCTGTCCGAGCCGTCCCGATAACAGCACAACCCCACCGTGGTGAACGGCTCGCCGAGTTCGCCGGCGTAGATGTCGTTGAGCCGGCGGCGCAGCCGGGACAGCATCGGATGCGGCGGCTCGTCGACCGTGAGGTCGTGAAAGCTCACCAGCCGCGGCACGTCGACCACCCGGTCGTACATCTGCCGGCGTTCCTCCCGCCACGGCACCGTCGACAGCAGGGCATCGAGCAGATCATCGGCGTCGGTGAGCCAGCCGGCGCGGATTTCGATGAAGGCGCCGTCGCCGAGCTGCCGGCGCTCGGTGTGCTGGAACAGGGAGCCTTGAACCGCGATCTCCACGCGACCCAGTTTATCGCACATCCGTTCGATCCCGAGGCGGCGGCGGCGGGCGTGTGACGGCCCATGCCGCCCCTGCGCGCCGCTACGGTTGAACCTGTGGGCGTGGTCGAGCTGGGCACCAATTCCGAGGTGGGCGCGCTGCGGGTGGTCATCCTGCACCGCCCGGGCGGCGAGCTGCTGCGGCTCAACCCGCGCAACGTCGACCAGCTGCTCTTCGACGGCCTGCCGTGGGTGGCCCGCGCACAAGAAGAGCACGACCAGTTCGCCGAGCTGTTGCGCTCGCGCGGGGTCGAGGTGTTGTTGCTGTCGGATCTGCTCACCGAGGCGCTGACGCACAGCGGGGCCGCGCGAATGCAGGGGGTCGCCGCAGCGGTCGATGCGCGACGGCTGGGAGTGCCTCTGGCGCAAGAGCTTTCGGCCTACCTTCGCGGGCTGGAGCCGGCCCGGCTGGCCCAGGTGTTGATGGCGGGGATGACGTTCAACGAGTTGCCGGCCGATACGCGCACCGACGTGTCGCTGGTGCTGCGCATGCACCACGGCGGCGACTTCGTCATCGACCCGCTGCCCAATTTGGTGTTCACCCGCGACTCGTCGATCTGGATCGGCCCCCGGGTGGTGATTCCGACGCTGGCGCTGCGGGCCCGGGTCCGCGAGGCCTCGTTGACCGATCTCATCTATGCCCATCACCCGCGGTTCACCGGGGTGCGGCGGGCCTACGAATCGCGCACCGCCCCAGTTGAGGGCGGCGACGTGCTGCTGCTGGCGCCGGGCGTGGTCGCGGTCGGGGTGGGGGAGCGGACCACGCCGGCCGGTGCGGAAGCGTTGGCCCGCAGCCTATTCGACGACGATCTGGCGCACACCGTGCTGGCCGTGCCGATCGCCCAGCGGCGCGCGCAGATGCACCTGGACACGGTGTGCACGATGGTCGACACCGACACCGTGGTGATGTACGCCAACGTCGTCGACGCGCTCTCGGCGTTCACCATCCAGCGCACCCCGTCCGGCGTTGAGATCAGCGAGGCCCCCTTCTTGGAGGCCGCGGCCACGGCGATGGGAATCGACAAACTGCGGGTGATCGATACCGGGCTGGATCCCGTCATCGCCGAACGCGAGCAGTGGGACGACGGCAACAACACGCTGGCGCTGTCACCCGGCGTCGTCGTCGCCTATGAGCGCAACGCGCAAACCAACATGCGCCTGCAGGAGGCCGGCATCGAGGTGTTGACGATCGCGGGATCGGAGTTGGGCACCGGTCGCGGCGGCCCCCGCTGCATGTCGTGCCCGGTCGCGCGCGACCCGCTGTGACGGCACCGCGAAAGTGCAACTGGCAACGCGTTTCCCGAGTGGCGCCGTCGGTAGTTGCACTCTCGCGGCAAGGCGCAGAAGCTAACGCCAGCTGGGCAGCCAGATCTCCATGTTCCAGGTCTGCTGCGAGATCGGCAGACCGGTGAGCACCGGGAACAGCCAGGCGAAGTTGGTCACCACCAACGCCACGTAGCAGCAGACCGCGATCAGCCCCAGGGTGCGCCGCTCGGAGTTCGCCCGCAGCATGCCCGTAGCGGTGGGCGCGTAAAGAATGTCGCCGCAGATCAGCGCGATGGCCATGGCCAGGAACGGCGCCATCGTCGCCGCGTAGAAGAAATACATCTGCCGGTCGATGTCGGCGAACCAAGGCAGCCAGCCCGCGCAATACCCGACCAGCACCGCGGCGTAGCGCCAGTCGCGGCGAACCAGCATGCGCCAGAGCGCGAAAACCAGCACCGGCACGGCCAGCCACCACATCGCTGGGGTGCCCACCAGCATCTCGGCCTTGACGCACGATTGCGCGCCGCAGCCCGGGACGTTCTGCTCGTCGATGGCATACAGCACCGGCCGTAACGACATCGGCCAGCTCCACGGTTTGGATTCCCATGGGTGGTAATTGCCGGCGGAGTTCGTCAAGCCGGCGTGGAACTGAAAAGCCTTGGCGGTGTAGTGCCATAGCGATCGGATGGCGTCGGGCAGCGGCAGCACCGAACGCGGGCCGATGGTCTGGCCCACCTCGTGCCGATCGATGGCCGTCTCGGAGGCGAACCAGGGCGCATAGCCGGCCAGATACACCGCGGCGGGGATGAACCCCAGCGCGTACCCGGTGGGCAGCAGATCCCGCCGGACCACCCCCAGCCAAGGCCGGGTCACCTGGTACTGACGCCGGGCGGCGACGTCGAAAGCCAGCGACATCGCCGCGAAGAACAGCACGAAGTACAGGCCCGACCACTTTGTCCCGCAAGCCAATCCGAGCAGCACGCCGGCGCCGAACCGCCACCACCGCACGCCCAGCCGCGGACCCCACACCGTGTCGGCGCTGCGGCCCTGCAGCAGCGCGGTGTGCAGGCGTTGTCGCACTTGGTCGCGGTCGACGATCAGCGCCCCGAACGCCGCGACCACGAAGAAGGTGAGGATGCCGTCCAGCAGCGCGGTCCGCGACGCCACGAAGCTGACGCCGTCGCAGATGACCAGCACCCCCGCGATGGCACCGACCAGTGTGGAGCGGCTGATTCGCCGCACGATCCGCACCACCAGCGCCACCATGACCACGCCGAGCAGCGCGCCGGTGAACCGCCAGCCGACGCCGTTGTAGCCGAAGAGCGCCTCGCCGATCGCGATCAGTTGCTTGCCGACCGGCGGGTGGACCACCAGGCCGAACCCCGGGTTGTCCTCCACCCCGTGGTTGTGCAGCACCTGCCAGGCCTGCGGGGCGTAGTGCTTTTCGTCGAAAACCGGTGTGCCGCCGTCGGTGGGCGAGCCCAGGTTCACGAACCGGGTCACCGCCGCCACCAGCGTCACCACGCCGGTCACCACCCAGCCGCGCACGTCATCGGTGGGCCCGAAATCGGCCGCCGGAACCAACGGGCCCGGGCTGACGACGGGCACCACGCGTTCGGTCTCGGCGCCGTCGGTGTGCACGGGGGATTCGCGGGGCGGGGCGGACATCGGTGTCGATCGTAGGCTGTCGGTCATGACCACCGGCCGCCTGTTGCTGGGGGCGACGCCGTTGGGGCAGCCCTCGGACGCCTCGCCCCGGCTGCTGGATGCCCTGGCCCGCGCCGACGTGGTGGCCGCCGAGGACACCCGGCGGGTGCGCACCCTGGCCAAAGCGCTCGATGTCGCCATCACCGGCCGGGTGATCAGCATGTTCGACCGGGTCGAGGCCGCCAGGGTGGACTCGCTGCTCGAGGCGATCCGGTCGGGGGCGACGGTGCTGGTGGTCAGCGACGCCGGGATGCCGGTGATCAGCGACCCCGGCTTCCGGCTGGTGACGGCCTGTGTGCAGGCGGGGCTGCCGGTGGGATGCCTGCCCGGGCCCTCGGCGGTGATGACGGCGCTGGCCGTGTCCGGACTGCCGGCGGAGAAGTTCTGCTTCGAGGGCTTCGCGCCGCGCAAGAAGGCGGCGCGGCGCGGCTGGCTGGACTCGCTGGCCGACGAGCGGCGCACCTGCGTGTTCTTCGAATCACCGCGCCGGCTGCCGGCCTGCCTGCAGGACGCGGTGGAGCGGCTCGGCGGTGAGCGGCGGGCCGCGATCTGCCGGGAGCTGACCAAGGTGCACGAAGAGGTGGTGCGCGGCACGCTGGACGAGCTGGCGGCCTGGGCGGGCGACGGTGTGCTCGGCGAGATCACCGTGGTGCTGGCCGGCGCCACCCCGCGCACCGACCTGCCGTCGCTGGTCGCCGAGGTCGAGCAGCGGGTGGCGGATGGCGCCCGGATCAAGGACGCCTGCGGCGAGGTGGCCGCCGCCCAACCCGGCGTGCGGTCCCGTCAGCTCTACGACGCGGTGCTCAAGGCCCGCCGCGACTAGCCCGCCGAGCTCGCCGCCGCGATGGACGGCAGCCCGACGATGGGCGAGGCCTTGTGCAGGCATTCGGCCCACTCGGCGTCGGGATCGGAGTCCGCGGTGATTCCGCCGCCCACGCCCAGCACCGCGCCGCCCGCGGCGTCGAATTCGACGGTGCGGATCGCGACGTTCAGTTCACATCCGGCCACGGGTGAAGCCAAACCGATTGTGCCGCAATATATTCCGCGAGTAGCGGGTTCCCATTTCGAAAGTAGTTGGCGGGCACGGTGTTTGGGTGTCCCGGTGACCGAGGCGGGCGGGAACGCGGCGTCCAGCAGGGCCGACGTCGGCAGCTCGGTGGGGACCTGCGCCGACACCGTCGACACCAGGTGCCACACCCCTGGCGCCCGGCGCACCACCAGCAGCTCCGGCACGCTCACCGTGCCCACCGTCGCCACCCGGCCCAGGTCGTTGCGCACCAGGTCGACGATCATGATGTTCTCGGCGACCTCCTTGGCCGAGGCGCGCAGCGCCGAGGGCCAGGCGTCCAGCGGCAGGGTGCCCTTGATCGGGCTGGACGTGACGACCGTGCCGCGGCGGCGCAGGAAGAGCTCCGGGGACAGCGACGCCACCGCCCCCCACTCGCCCTCGACATAGGCGGCCCGCGCCGGGTCGGTGCGGGCGACGCCGTCGACGAAGAAGTCCAGCGGGGCGCCGCCGACCGTCCCGCGGAATTGCGTGCACACGCACGCCTGGTACACCTCGCCGGCGCGGATGGCTTCCAGGCAGGCCAGCACACCGTCGCGGTGCGCGGCCCGGTCGGCAACGTCCCAGTCGATCCGGCACGGGCGCGGCGGGCCGGCGGGCGCGGCCAGCGCGCCGGCGAGCCACCGCGGCATCGGCGCGCCGGTGAGGCTCTCGTACCACCACTGCCCGTCGCGGTCGCGGCGCAGGACGCAGTCCGTCCAGCCGCCGGCGGCCTCGGGAATCCGGTTCGGCTTGGCGTCGGCGCCGCCGTCCGGATAGGACAGGTAACCGATCCACCCGCCGCCCACATGCGGCGGCTGCGGTGTCCGCGCCGTGCCGACCGCGAACACGTCGCCGGGGGGCACCGGGCGCACCGGCAGGCTCGGCGCGATCACCGCCAGGGCGTCGAACCAGTCGCCTGTCAACGCGGCCGGCGGCGGCAGACCGAGCCGGCGGGTGACATCGCCCACGGCCCGCAGCACCTGGGGTGCGGGGCCGAGGTCGCCGAGCCGGTCGATGCGCACCGCCCTAGCTTGACAGAGCGGCGCGGGTTCGGGGCGAGTCAGCCGCGGCTGACGTCGCGGGCGGTGGCCAGCGCCGCCAGCTTGTGCGGGTTGCGCATCACGTAGAAATTGGTGATCTTGTCCGCCGCGATCTCCACCGTGATGACGCCTTCGAGCCGGTCGCCGAGGTAGAGCAACACCGCCGGGGCGCCGTTGCAGGTCACCGTGTCCACCCGCAGGGTGGCGTACTCCGCGGCCTTGCGGAACAGCCCGGTGATGGCGCGGGCCACCTTCTCGGCGCCGACCACCGGCCTGCGGGCGGCGCTGACCACGCCGCCGCTGTCGGCGGTCCAGGTGGCGTCCGGGGCCAGCATCGCCATCAGCGCCTCCACGTCGCCGCTGGCCGCCGTGGCCAAGAACTGCGCGGTGAGCTCGGCGTTGCGCTTGGGGTCGATCGCCTGCCCGGCGCCCGGGTGGCGCTTGCGCCGGGCCCGCACGTGTTCGCGGGCCCGGTGCGCGACCTGACGCACGGTGGGCGCCGGCTTGCCCACCGCCTCGGCGATCTCGTCGTAGTCGAATCCGAACACCTCACGCAGCACGAACACCGCCCGCTCGTCGGGACTCAACGTTTCCAGCAACACCAGCATCGCCATCGAAATCGACTCGGCGAGAACGACATCGGTGGACGGATCCTGCTCGTCGAGCAGCAGCGGCTCGGGCAGCCAGGGCCCGACGTACTCCTCGCGCCGGCGCGCGCCGGCCCGCAGCGCGTTGAGCGCCTGGCGGGTGACCAGCTGAGCCAGGTAGGACTTGGTGTCGCGCACCGTGGCCAGGTCGACGGTCGACCAGCGCAGGTAGCTGTCCTGCAACACGTCGTCGGCCTCGGTCGCCGAGCCCAGCATTTCGTAGGCGATGGTGAACAGCAGCGGCCGCAGCAGGGTGAATCGGTCGGCGTGCTCGCTGCCGGTCGGTGCCTGCGTCATCACACCCCGACCCGCTCGTCGGCCGGCACCCGCTGGCCGCCCTTGAGCCAGCGGTACGAGCCGGGCTTGGCGGCCTCGCGCCGGATCGCCCACAGCGTGCCCCGGCAGATCGCCTCCTTGAGCTTCGCGGCGGCCCGCCCGCCCAGGTACGCGTTGATCGGGGTGTCGTCGGTGCGCGCCAGCTGGAAGGTGGCGGCTGCCCGGCCCAGGCTGATGCACTGCCCGACGAACGCCTGGTTCAGCGGCGCCGGTTCGGTCCCGGCGATGCGGCCCAGCACGGTGTTGGCGGCCTGGGCGCCCAGCGGACCGGCGGCCTGGCAGCTCATCCGCAACGGCCGCCCGGACGGCGCGGCGGCGTCGCCGGCGGCGACGATGCGGTCGTCGTCGATGCTGGTGAGCGTCTCGTCGGTGAGCAGCCGGCCCAGCGGGTCGGTGCGCAGCCCACTGCGGGCGGCCAGGTCCGGGACGCTGAATCCGGCCGTCCACACGGTGGCCGCGCTGGGCAGCACCACGCCGTCGCTGAGCACCACCTCATTCCAGCGCACCTCGGTCACGGTGACGGACTCCAGCACGCCGACCCCGAGGCGGCGCAGCCGCTTGGCCACCGAGCGCCGGCCCCGCGGGCTCAGCGACGGGCCCAGCACCGGCCCGCAGATCAGGGTCACCGGGCGTCCGAGCTCGGCCAGCTCGGAGGCGGTCTCGATGCCGGTCAGCCCGCCCCCGACCACCGTGATCGGTGCCGGCAGCGGCAGATCGGCCAGCGCGTAGTGCAGCCGCTGCGCGCTTTCCAGGTCGGCCACCGAATGCGCGAACTCCGCGCAGCCCGGCACCTCGGCCACCGCGCCGGTGCTGCCGACGGCGTAGATCAGGTAGTCGTAGTCCAGCCCGGCGCCGGAGGTCAGCACGGCCCGGCGGGCGGTGGCGTCGATGTGGTCGACCGTGTCGACGATCAGCTCGATGCCCTCCCCGAGCAGCGTGGCGTAATCGGCGGTCGCCGTGCCGGTGTCCGCCACCAGCTGGTGCAACCGGATGCGCTCCACGAAGACCGGCCGCGGGTTCACCAGCGTGATGTCGATGTCCGGGCGCTGACGCAGATGGTTGGCGGCCAGCGTGCCGGCGTATCCGCCGCCGACGACGACGACATGTGTTTTGCTGCGGGTCACCTCGGTCATGGCTGTCTCCTGTTCGTGAGGACGTGTGCCCTTGAGACACCGCAGCCGGCTTCCGCGTGACAGGTTCGCCCGCAATTGTGACCGGCCTCACTGCCGCGGGCCCGGCCGGCCCTGCTGAGCTGCGGCGACAGCGCGGCCGAACGTGCGTGATACGCTGCGCTACGCCAATTCGTGGCCCGCCCCGAGCGGAAGGCACGCACCAGAGGAACCCCGAAATCCGGGGCCACTTGCCCGCGCATCGGTGTGTATTGGGAGAAGCAAACCGTGACGACGACCATCTCTTCGAGTGGACCCGGCGCGCCGACCGGTCGCGGCGGGTGGTCGGCGGTTGTCCCCGGGTGCGATCTGACGCGTTGACGATGGTGTGCTCATCGGGGAAACGAGCGCTGGCCGCTGTCATCTGCATCGCGGCGGTGCTGAGCGGATGCGGCGGCAAGCCCGATCCGGGGCCGCTGTCGGCCATGGTCAGCCCGGCCATCCCGCCCACGGCGCAGGAGATCCCCAACCCGCTGCGCGGCCAGTACGAGCAGATGCTGAATCCGCTTTTCCCGCAAGGTAATTCGGCGCAGCAACGGTACTCTCCGTGGCCCGCCTCCTACGACGCCAGCCTGCGGGTCTCCTGGCGGCAGCTGCAGCCCGTCGACCCGCGCACGCTGCCCCCCGACGCGCCCGACGACCGCAAGTTCGACTTCTCCGCGATCGACGACGCGCTGGCCAAGCTGGGCGCCCGCAACATGCGCCTGACCCTGGGCGTGTACACCTACCGGTCCTGTTGCAACGACACCTATCCGGACAACACCGCCATCGCGATTCCGGACTGGCTGCGCCCGTCGTCGACGAGTTATCCGCCGCCGAACCAGGCCCCCGGCGTCACCCAGGTGGTGCCGAACTTCAACGACCCCGACTACCTCAACGGCGTCACCGCGCTGCTGGCCGCGCTGGGCCGCCGGTACGACGGCGACGAGCGGTTGAGCGTGTTCGAGTTCTCCGGCTACGGCGACTTCGGTGAGAACCAGCTCGGCTATCCGCGCGATTCGCTGGGCGCACCGGGCCCCGCCCCGGACGACAGCGTGGCAAAGCTGGGTTATTACAGCCAATTCCGCGACCAGAGCATCACCAAGGCCTCCATCGCGCAGCTGGTCGCGGCCAACACCAACGCCTTCCCGCACACCCAGTTGGTGGTGGCGCCGCAAAATCCGGAGATCGTGCGCCAACTGCTCGCCGACGACGTCACCAAGAAACTGTCCGCGCCGGTCGGGATCCGCGCGGATTGCCTCGGGGTGCAGTCGCCGTTGCCGGAATGGGCCGAGGCCAGCGACTCTCACTACGTCCGGTCCAACGACGCCGTCGTCGCGGCCATCAAGCAGCGGCTCGGTTCGGGACTGGTGATCAGTCAGTGGTGCCGGCCGCCCAAGGGCGCCGACTCCCGGTCGTACTACGAGAAGGGGCTGCACGACGTCATCCGCTACCACGTCTCGATGACGTCGAGCGCCGACTTCCCGGACCGGGATGCGACGTCGGCGATGGACCCCGAGCTGTATCTGCTGTGGGGGCAGGCCAATACGTCGGCCGGTTACCGGTACTCGGTGGAGGCCAAGCCCGGATCGCAGTCGATCCAGGGCAAGGTGGCCAGCATCTCGGTGGTGTGGACCAACTACGGCGCGGCGGCGGCCACCGAGCACTGGGTGGCCGGCTACAAGCTGGTGGACTTCTCCGGGGCGATCGTTCGCAGCCTGCCCGCGACGGTCAACCTCAAGACGCTGGTGCACGACGAATCCAGCACGTCACGCGAGGAACCGGTCCCGGAATCGGCCACCGAATCGGTGCACGTCGACGTGACCGGCCTGGCGCCCGGCCACTACACGCTGCGCGCCACGGTGGACTGGCAGCAACACAAGCCGGACGCCTCGCACGTCGTCAACTACGCGCCCATGGCACTGGCCCGCGACGGCCGCGACGGTGCCGGCCTGTATCCGATTGCCACACTTGACATCCCGAGCGACGCGAGCTCGGCAAGCGGTCACTGACCGTCGCGGCTTTTTCCGCAGAATCCCGATCGCCGGGCCGGTGCGTGATACCGTTTCCGCACGTATTTCGGCCCCGTGATCTGGGGTCGGCACCCAGACGGAATGTGCGCCCGTATCGGAGGACTCCGTGCCACGCAGCCTGGACCTGGTGGTCACCTCCGTCGCCACCGCGCTGATGGAGGCCACGGCGTCCACGGCACGCTCGGTCAGCGAAACGGTGCTCGCGCAGCTCGTCGAGCAGTTCGATGTGGACGCCAGCTTCCTGCACCACCACGACGCCGCGGGCCCGGTGCCGGTGGCCGAGTGGCCGCGGCGAACCGATGCCGCGGGCCCGATGGCCGCGCTGCGATCCGAGGACGTCGAATCGGTACTGGCCCAATGCGAGCGGCAGCGCCGGCCGGTGGTCAGCAGCCCGGACCAGGCCGACGGTTGGCTGCGCCGCTGGCTGCAGCGCGACAAGGCAGCCGGCGCGCCCTCGGTGGCCGCCGCACCGCTGGTGTCCGGCGACGCCACCACCGGTGTGCTCGGCTTCGTCAAGTTCGGCGCCCGCAGGTGGAAGCCGGAGGAGATCAACACCCTCGAGGCGGTCGCCGCGCTGTTCGCGCAGCTGCAGGCCCGCATCGCCGCCGAGGAACGGCTTCGCTACCTCGCCGAGCACGACGACCTGACCGGTGTGTACAACCGGCGGGCACTGGTCGCGCATCTGACCGAACGGCTGGCGGCCGGAAACCCCGGGCCGGTGGCGGTGTTCTATCTCGACCTGGACCGGCTGAAGCCGATCAACGACTACCTCGGCCACACCGCGGGAGACTGGTTCATCCGGGTGTTCGCGCAGCGCATCGAGGAATGCGCGGGCGAGCAGAGCATGATCGCCCGGCTGGGCGGCGACGAGTTCGTGGTCATCCCGCACCAGCCGATGGCGTCCGAGGCCGCCGAGGCGTTCGCCCGCCGGCTGTCGACGCTGCTGTGCGACCGGCTGACCATCGGTGGGCACGTGATCAGCCGGACCGTCAGCATCGGGCTGGCGGTGGGCACACCCGGAGCGGACAACTGCACCGACCTGCTGCGGCGGGCCGACGAGGCGGTGCTGACCGCCAAGCGGGCCGGCGGCAACCAGACCGCGGTGTCCACCGATGACATGTCGCTGAAGCGGGCCTTCCGCAACGACATCGAGCTGCACTTGCAGGGCGACATCGAAAGCGAGGGCCTGCTGCTGCACTACCTGCCCGAGGTCGACCTGTGGACCGGCGCCGTCGTGGGGGCCGAGGCGCTGGTGCGCTGGCGGCACCCGATCTGGGGGCTGCTGCTGCCGGACTCGTTCATCGGGGTCGCCGAATCGACCAACCTGGGCGCCGAGCTGGGCGGGTGGGTGATGCGCAGCGCCTGCGCCGATTTCAGCCGGTGGCGGGCCAACGGCGTGGGCCACGGCGCGATGTTGCGCATCAACGTCTCGCCCATCCAGCTGATCAGCCGGGGCTTCGTGGAAACCGTCGCCGACACGATCGGCGAGTTCGGCATCGACGCGGGCTCGGTGTGCCTGGAGATCACCGAGCGCGCGGTGGTGCACGACACCGAGACCACCCGAAAGACGTTGTCGGAGCTCAAGGAAGTCGGTGTGCAGATCGCCATCGACGACTTCGGCACCGGCTACGCCGTGCTGTCCCACCTGAAGTCGCTTCCCGTCGACATGCTCAAGATCGACGCCGGGTTCGTCCGGGAGGTGGGCACCGACGCCGGGGACCTGGCGATCGTGCGGGCCATCATCGGGCTGGCCGAGGCGTTCGGCCTGGAAGTGGTCGCCGAAGGCGTCGAAACACCTGCTGCCGCACTGACTTTGATGCAGCACGGCTGTCACCGGGCGCAGGGTTTTCTGCTGTCGCGCCCGATCCCCGGCGAGGCGATGGAAGCGCTGCTGTCCGCGCGCTGGATGCCGATGCCGTTTCTCGCCGACCGCGAGGCGTCGTCGATGGGCTCGATCTAGCCCCTCGACCCGCTCAGCGTTCGTCCGGCAGGAAGACGAAGTTGTTCACGTACGGGCCCCGGCCGGTCCAGCCGTCCTGCCGGCTGCCGGCGTTGGCCGGGTCCTGGTGCAGCGCCGGGTCGAACTCCGCGATCGGCCGCCGCGCGCCGTCCAGCTCGAAGTAGCCCGAGTAGCCGAGACCGGTCAGCAGTCGGGTGATCCCGGCGACGGCGCCGCGGTGGTGGCGCTCCTCGGCTTCCACCACGATCGCCGGCCGGTTGCGCGCGAGCGTCTCTGCGGCGCCGCGCAATACCGCCAGCTCGTGGCCCTCGACGTCGATCTTGACCAGGCCGACGTCGTCGAGATTCAGGTCGTCGAGCCGCTTGACCGGCACGTCGATGACGCGGATCTGGTCCCCGGTCAAATCGCCCAGGCTGTTGTCGGTGTCGATGGTGCTGCGGCCCGGCTCCGACTCGACCACCCGCATGGCGATCGTTCCCGGTTCATCCGACAGCGCCACGGCCTCGACCCGGACCGCGGCCCCGACCGCGTCGAACATCGCCGCCAGATCGCGAGCCTGGGCCGGGCGGGGCTCGAACGCGATCACCGAGCGTGACGACGCCGCCATCGCGATCGTGAACTCGCCGAGGTCGGCGCCGATGTCCAGCGAAACCCGATGCGGGTCGCACAACGACGCCACCAGCTGCACGTCCGGGCGGGACCGGCCGAGCCGGTCCAGAATGCGGAATTTGCGCCGCCAGAACCGGCGCGGCGCGAGCCTCTTCGCCGCGGGCGCGAGCCACCGTTTGGCCGAGCGTGCCAGCGCCATCTGCGGTGATCTCCTGTCCGATTCCCGGGGAGCACCAGCTTAAATGACGCCCGGCGGTGGCGGGGCGCCGACGACGAGCTTTCGGAGAGCCGGGCGGAATCGGGCATGCGCCGCGGGCGCGGGCGCTACCCTGTTGTCACCCTTGGTATCCCACGCATGAATACCCGCGACGGCCGCCGGCCGCGAGCCGCCAGAGAGGTTGCAGCCCCATGATGGAGACGGCGTTTCGGCGAGCAATGCCCGCCGATGCCGTTCCGCAACCACGGCGGACCGTCGCCGCCGGGCGCGGATCAGCCCGCGCCACGGCGGCGGCGAGAACGAGGAAGATCGTTCTGGTCGTCGGGGTGTGCTTGGCGCTGCTGCTCGACGGGTGCGGTCAGCGCGGCGATCTCGGTCCGCTTTCGCTGATCGTCAGCCCGGCCATCCCGTTGTCGGTGCAGGACGTTCCGAACCCGCTGCGCGGCCAGTACGAAG